>WOYI011059444.1_pt1 | contig 14055 bp, 14 predicted proteins | sample 6423411 | NCBI WGS metagenome assembly WOYI01 (sample SAMN13441803, study PRJNA592873) | oil field metagenome | biome: oil field; feature: oil-well bore; material: oil-contaminated soil; isolation source: oil-contaminated soil from oil-well borehole | place: Germany: Wietze | collected 2016-10-18 ...
CCCCCGCGACGAAGGCACGAACCGCTCGATCTCCACCTGCTCCCAGAGGCGCAGCCGTCGCTCCATCACCGGCGTCAGCGGCTGGCCAGGATCGGCCTCCACCAAAGGCACCCGCTCCTGCTGGAAACGACGATGGAATGGCGTCAGGCGTTCGCGCAGGGGCAGCATTCATTCGGTGGGTGCTGGAGGGTCCTCGATAACTCCATCATGCCTTCGACGGCAGCACCCGCTCTACTCTTTTCACCGCTGCCCCCGGCGACAAAATCAGCCCCGCTGGGGAATTTCGCAAGAGGCTTCAACGACTGGGATTTGCCCGCTGCGCGCCGCCGACACGGATGGCTGGCGGCGCTCGCACCGGGTGCACGATTTTTTCACACCATCTCAGTCCTCGCCGCCAGGCGGACGCTTGCGATGCGGCTCGGCATTCACGGTGGTGTAGGTGGGTTCTTCCAAGTCCAGTCGCAGGGCGGTGAGCTGGCCGCCCCACACGCAGCCGGTGTCGATGGCATAGATGCCCAGGCCAGCGAAGCGCCCCAGTGCCGACCAGTGGCCGCAGACGATGCGCATCTCGCGCCGCCGCATGCCGGGCACTTCGAACCATGGATACATGCCCGGCTTCTGTGTGCCTGGCCTGCCTTTTCCCTCGAAGTCGATGCGGCCCTGGACGTCGCAATAGCGCATGCGGGTGAATGTGTTGATCGAGGCGCGCAGGCGCTCCACGCCCTGCAGGCGGCTCGACCATGCGGCCGGGCGATTGCCGAACAGGTTCTTCAGCAGGCGCGGATATCGCGGACTGGACAGCTCGCGTTCGATCTCCTGCGCCGAGCGCTGCGCCTGGCGCAGCGTCCACGTCGGTGCCAGGCCGGCATGCACCATGGTCCAGCCGGTCTGTTCGTCGTGGTGCAGCAGTTTCTGCGAGCGCAGCCACTCGAGCAGCACGGGTGCGTCTTCGGCGAACAGCACTTCCCGCAATTCGGGATTCACTCGCGCCTGCGCATCCGGCCTGCGCAGGGCGATCGCCAGCAGGCTGAGATCGTGGTTGCCGAGCGTGACGACGCAGGAATCGCGCAGGCCGTGGATCAGTCGCAGCGTCTCCAGCGACTGGCCGCCGCGGTTCACCAGATCGCCGCAGAACCAGAGGCGGTCGCGCGCCGGATCGAAGCGCAGCTTGTCGAGCAGGCGCTGCAGCTCCGGAAAGCAGCCCTGCACGTCGCCGATTGCGTAGGTCGCCATCAGTGAAGCGTGCGCGGGATCGAAAGCGTGAAGGTCGGGATCGGCGCGTCGAATTCGGTGCCATCGTCGGCCAGCATCTGGTAGCTGCCGACCATCGTGCCGACGGCGGTCTCCAGCACGGCGCCGGAGGTGTACTCGTAGTTGGCGCCGGGGCGGATCCAGGGCTGCTCGCCGACGACGCCGTCACCACGCACCTCGTCCACCTTGCCGTTCGCATCAGTGATCACCCAGTGTCGGGTGAGCAGCCGCGCCGGCACCTGTCCCGCGTTGCGCAGCGTGATGGTGTAGGCGAAGACGTAGCGGTTGTGGTCGGGCTTGGATTGATCGGGGATAAAGCGGGTCTGGACCCGTACATCGATGGTGTAGGGGGATTTTGCATTCATGGGCGCGATTGTACGGCCTGCCGGCGCAATCCGGTCAGGTGGCTGATGGCACGCTTCAGCTTGCGGCCCGGCCATCGTCGACGACCTTGGCGAGTCGCACGAAATCGAGTGGCGCCAGTGTCTCGGCGCGGGCTCCCGGATCGACGCCGGCCCGTCGGATGGCATCGGCATCCATCCACTGCTTCAGCCCGTTCGCAAGCGTCTTGCGCCGCTGCGCAAAGGCGGCCTTGACGACCGCGTGCACGCGCGCCGGATCCGCATCGTGGCGCTCGCTCGCCGCCAACGGGACCAGTCGCACGACGGAGGAGTCCACCTTGGGCGGCGGTCGAAATGCTCCCGGCGGCACGTCGAACAGCGGCACCACGCGGCAGGCCAGCTGCAGCATCACCGACAGCCGCCCGTAGACCTTGCTGCCCGGTTCGGCCGCCATGCGATCGACCACTTCCTTCTGCAGCATGAAATGCATGTCCTGGATCGCCGCGGCATGCTCGACGCAGTGGAACAGGATCGGACTGGAAATGTAGTACGGCAGGTTGCCGGCGATGCGCAGGCGGGTGGCGCCGAGCTGTTGCGCCAGGGCGGTGAAATCCACCGTGAGCACATCGGCCTGGACGATCGTGAGCGTGCCCGCAGCGGCAGCGCGCGCGCGCAGTGCAGGAATCAGGTCGGTATCGAGCTCGATCGCCGTGAGGCGTCCGGCCGCGGCGAGCAGGGGCAGGGTCAGCGCGCCTTCGCCCGGTCCGATCTCCACCACGGTGTCGCCATCGCGCGGCGCAATGGCGCCGACGATGCGGTCGATGTAGCGCTTCTCGTGCAGGAAGTGCTGGCCGAAGCTTTTCTTGGGGCGGGCGTTCATGGCGTGGCTCCGGGCGAGGGTGGCCCCTCACCACGGTCCTCCCCCCGCGGGGGAGAGGATGGGCGAGTGGCGCGGCGCGCCACGAGTTCCAATGCCATGCGTGCGGCGGCGATCAGGCTGGATGGGTCTGCGCGGCCGGTGCCGGCCAGGTCCAGTGCCGTGCCGTGGTCGACCGAGGTGCGGATGAAAGGCAGCCCGAGCGTCAGGTTGACGGTGCGATCGAAGGCCTCGCTTTTGAGCACGGGCAGCGCCTGGTCGTGATACATCGCCAGCACCGCGTCGTAGCGTGCACGCATTGCCGGGACGAACGCGGTATCTGCCGGCAGCGGCCCGAGCAGATCCATGCCGGCGTCGCGCAGGGCATCGAGCGCAGGGATGATGGTGTCGATCTCCTCGCGCCCCAGATGGCCACCTTCGCCGGCATGCGGATTCAGGCCGAGCACGCCGATGCGGGGGGCGTCGATGCCGAACTTGAGCTGCAGCTCGTCATGCACGATGCGCAGCACCCGTTGCAGCAGCGGGCCGGTGATGGCCGCCGGCACGGCAGACAGCGCGAGATGGGTCGTGGCCAGCGCCACGCGCAGCTCCGGGCTTGCGAGCATCATCACTACGTCCGCGCCGGTGCGCTCGGCGAAGAACTCGGTGTGGCCGCTGAAGGCGATGCCGGCATCGTTGATCGCTGATTTCTGCAGCGGCGCCGTGACCACTGCGTCGTAGCGGCCGGCGACGCATCCGTCAGCCGCCTCGGCGAGCGTGGCAAGCACGTAGCGGGCGTTCGCCGGGTCCGGTTTGCCGGGTTGTTCCACCGTGGCCAGCGGCACGTGCCGCACGCGCAGCTGCACGGCCGTGGTGTGAGCCGCTGCGGGGGCCGCATCGTCTACCAGCTGGATGTCCAGCCGGCAGCGAGCGGCGGCGCGTTCGAGCAGGCCGCGGTCGGCGATCGCCACCAGCTCGGCGTCGAACGGAATGGCGGCCAGCCGGACCAGCAGCTCGGCACCGATGCCGGCCGGTTCGCCAGCGCTCAGCGCGAGCCGCGGGCGCGTGTCCACTGCGGCCTCAGGCGTTGCCGTCGTCGGGCTGGCCGGGATCGCGCAACTCCGGCACCAGCACCTTGATGTAGGCGCTGGCCTTGAGCTGGCGCAGGAAGTCGTCGTAGGCCTGCTCGGCCTTGCGGTTGCCGATCGCCTGGCGGGCCTGGTTGCGGGCGATCTCGTCGGTGCGGTCCGCCTGGCGGGTGCCGAGCAACTCCAGAATGTGCCAGCCGGCCTCGCTCTGGAATGGCCTGGACACCTGCCCCGGCTTCAGCGCGGCCAGCTGCTGGGCAATCGTGCCGCCCCAGGCCTGCTGCGCGAACCAGCCCATGTCACCGCCGGCGTTGGCGGTGGTGTCGTCCTTGGAGTTCTCCTTCGCCAGCTTGGCGAAGTCCTCGTGCTTGTTGACGATGCGGTCGTACAGTTCCTGCGCCTTCTGCTGCGCCTGCTCGGGCGTCATCAGTTCGCTCGGGGTGATCAGGATCTGGCGCGCATGATACTCGGTGATGACCTGGCGCTCGGGCTGGCGCTGGCCGATCAGCTTGAGGATGGTGAATCCGGTGGGCCCGCGCAGCGCGGGCGTGACGTCACCGGGTTTCATCGCCGAGATGGTGTCGGTAAAGGCCGAGGGCACCTCGTCGATGCGGCGCCAGCCGAGGTCGCCGCCGTCGAGGGCGTCCTGCGCATCGGAATAGCGGATCGCCGCGGCGTTGAAGTCCATGCCGCCCTGGATGGCCTTGACGGCCTCGGCCGCCTTCGCCTGCGCCGCCTGGATGTCGGCCGGGGAGGCGCCGGCGGGAATGGTGATCTGGATGTGCGCGAGATGGACTTCGCCGGCCTTGTAGCTGGGGCTGCTGAGCAGGTTGTTGATCTCGCTGTCGGTGATCTGCACGGAGTCGCGGACCACGCTTTCGTGGAGCCGCTGGGCGAGCAGCTGTTCGGACAACTGCTGACGGAAGGCGGCGAAGCTGGTGCCGCTCTGCTCCACCGCCGCGCGCAGTTGTTCCGGTGTCATCCGGTTCTGCTGGGCGACGCCGGCGACCGCCTGGTTGACCTCGGTGTCGGACACGCGGATGCCCTGCTCGTCCGCCTTGTTGACCTGCAGGCGCATCAGGATGAGGCGATCGAGCACCTGTCGCTGCAGCACGTTCAGCGGCGGCAGCTGAGTCGGGTTGTTGGCATATTGCTGCTGCACGGCGTGCACGGCGTCGTCGAGTTCGCTTTGCAGGATCACGCCATCGTCGACGACGGCAACGATGCGGTCCAGCGACTGGTCACCTTGGGCAGGTGCGGCCTGCGCAGCCTGCGGCAGCAATTGGGCGTGGACAGGGATGACGGTCGCGGCGGCGATCGCGAGCAGGAACGGCGCGAGAGGTTGCTTCATCGGAACGGAGCCTTCGATCGCCGTCAGGCGATGGACAAATTATTGATATCCCAGAATACCACGCCGCAAAAACTCCTCGGCCTGGCCATTGAACGCACCCAGTCCCTTGAACTGCAGCTCGAACATGATCGCGTTGTTGGACGACGGTCGGGTGGTGGTGATGTCGTACTGGTTCACGTAGTGCCGCCCGATCAGGCTGACGATCACGCAACAGCTTTCGTACTGCAGCCCGGCCAGCGCCTCCACCGTACGCTGGTCCTTCACCGAATACGTCCAGCGCGCCAGCAGGCGCCAGCGTTCGGAGACGGGGTAGACCGTGGACGCGTCGTATTGTTCCAGCAGCGTGTTGGTGCTTCCCGGGACGCGGCGGAAGCGGTAGGAGAAGTTGAGGATGCCGTCGGTGCGGATGCGCCGCTGCAGTTCGAACGTGCCCAGGTCGGTCTTGCGCGTGTTGGGGCTCCACTGATACGAGGAGCTGGCACGCCACTGGTCGTTGAGCTGCACGCTCGCCTGGGCCACGTAGTCCGAGCCGCTCCAGTCGGTCACCGGTTGGCCCGGCAGTTTCACCCGCTGCGGATTGAAGTAGCGGATCTGGCCAAAGCTGGCCGAGAAGCGTTCCACGCCGTTGTCGTCGAGCAGCCGCGTGGTGAGCGCGCCGGTGAGGTTGTTCGCGTTCATCTGGCGGTCGGCGCCGGAGTACTGGTTCGGCGAGAACAGCTGCCAGTAGTCGAAACTCAACAGGCGCGCGTCGAACAGCGGCAGGTTGTCCTGGTTGCGATACGGCACGTACAGGTAATACAGGCGCGGCTCCAGCGTCTGCGTGTAGCTGTTGCCGAACAGCGAGGCACTGCGATCGAAGATCAGGCCGGTGTCGAGGCTGGCGATCGGCAGCGCGCGGCTCGGGCTGCGCTCGGTGAACGGCGACACCTGGTTGGTACCCAGGCGGCCGCCGTAGCCGTAGAGCGAGTAGTAGTCGTCGAGCTGGTAGGCGGTATAGCGGTAGGCGAGCTTGGGCCGCACGAACCAGGCGGCGCCCTGCCAGTTGGCGGCCAGGTACGGGTAGAGATCGGCGCGCTTGCCCTCGACGAAGCTGTCCTTGCGGAAGGCCACGGCCTCGTTCTCCATGCCGAACTCCAGCCAGTCGACCAGCGGCACGTCGAGGTTGAAGGTGGCGCGCGGCCAGCGCTTGTACTGCAGGATGCGATCGGTGAGGAACGGGTCGGTGTTCTGGTAGCTGTCCACGCCCAGCGACGCACTCCACCAGCTGCCGGAACCGCGCACGTAGGCGTTGGAGGCGATCGAACTGGTGGCGGTGGTGTACAGGTCGTTGCTGAAGTCGCGCAGGTAGTTCTTGTCCGAGACGCGGTTCACGCTGGTGCTGAAGTTCCAGCCCGGCCACAGAGCCGTGCTGTCCGAAAACCTGTACAGATAGCGCCGTCGGCCCTGCGTGGTCAGGCCCGAACCAGCGAGGTTCTCGCCGTGGTCCTTGTTGAGGTACTCGAAATCGAACTGCCCCGTGGTGCCGGGCAGCAGGTAGCGGAACTGGCCTGCCAGCATCACGCCGCGGCTGGAGTACAGGCGTGGCTCCAGCGTGGCGTCGTAGTTTGGCGCCAGGTTGAGGTAGTACGGCGCGCTCGCCATGAAGCCCGAGTGGCTGGAGCTGCCGAAGGCGGGCGCGAGGAAGCCGCTCTTGCGACGCTCGTCGAGCGGAAAGCTCAGGTACGGCAGGTACAGGAATGGCACATTGGCAAAGCGCATCGTCGCGCCCTTCGCCACGCCCACGCCGGTATCCCGGTCCAGCGTGAGCTTGTGCGCGCGCACTTCCCACAGCCGGTGGCCCACATCGCAGGTCGAGTAGGTGACGTTCTCGTAGCGGCTGTGCTGGGCATCGAGCAGGATGGCCTTGCCCGCCACGCCATTGCCGTGCGATTCCAGCAGCTGGTAGGTGACGTTGTCCGCCACGCCGTGGTCAGCCTGGCTGTTGCCCTTGAGATGATCGGCCGAGAACAGTTGTCCGGCATCCTGGTAACGCACGCTGCCACGGGCGTCGTAGTCGGTGGTCTGGTCGTTGTAGTCGACCCGGTCGGCGCGCAGCAGCTGGTCGGCGCGCTGCATCCGCACGTTGCCCGCGAGCTTGTAGAGGGTCCGGCTGGAGCTGTCCACGCGCTCGCCGTCGACGTTGGTGTCCGCGTTGTTGCGCAGTGTGGCGTCGCGCGGCAGGCCGGGATCGTAGAAATCCAGCAGCGCGTTCGGCCGGCACATGGCATAGCTGATCGGGCGGGGCGGGCAGTGGAACGAGCCGAGCGCGCAGGTCGTGGCGGCAGCGGCCGGCGCGGCGCCGGCCGCTGCCGAGGCCGCATCCACTTCGAGCGGAGCGCCGAACAGGGCAAGGGTGGCGGCAACCGCCAGCAGGCGGCGCGGGGGCAACGGGCGCGGCGTCATCGTCACGATGGCAGTCTGTCGGCGGAAAGGGCTCGTTAAGCTAGCAGAAACGCCGCGCTCCCGGCAGGCGCAGTCGGCGGGCGATTTTTTCTCAGCCTCTCAGTCGAGCAGGGCCTCGACGTGCGCTGCGGCGCTGGCGGCCAGCGCGCGCAGGTCATAGCCGCCCTCGAGGCTGGAGACCAGCCGCCCGCCGGCATGGACGCGGGCCAGCTCGACCAGCTGATGGGTGATCCATGCGTAGTCTTCGCTGCCCAGGCGCAGGTCGGCCAGCGGGTCGTCGCGATGCGCGTCGAAGCCGGCCGACACCAGCACCAATTCGGGCCGGAACGCGTGCATCCGCGGCAGCAGCGCGTTGTGCCAGGTCTCGCGAAATTCCATCGAGCCGGCGCCGGCCGGCAACGGTGCATTGATGATGTTGCCGACCCCGCGCTCATGGGCGAAGCCGGTTTCCGGATACAGCGGCGACTGGTGGCTGGAGACGAACAGCACGCGCGGGTCGCTGGCGAAGATGTCCTGCGTGCCGTTGCCGTGATGCACGTCGAAATCGGCGATGACGATGCGCTTCAGGCCGTGCGCGGCGATGGCATGGGCGGCGGCCACCGCGATCGAGTTGAACAGGCAGAAGCCCATCGCCGTGCTCGGCGTGGCGTGGTGGCCTGGCGGACGCACGGCGCAGAATGCGCGCGGCATCTGACCGGCGAGCACGGCGTCCACTGCGGCACAGGTGGCGCCGGCAGCGCGCAGCGCGGCTTCGTCGGAGCCCGGCGACATGCAGGTGTCCGGATCGAGCTCCACGTAGCCCTCGGCCGGCGCGTTGCCCAGCACACGATCGACGTGCGCAGCGTCGTGCACGCGCAGCAACTGCTCGCGCGTCGCGCGTGGAGCCTCCATCCGATCCACCGCGGCAAAGCGATCGGCATCCAGTGCCTGCAGTACGGCCTTCAGGCGCAGCGGCGACTCGGGATGGCCGGGGCCCGGGTCGTGCCGCAGGCAGCTTTCGTGCGTGTACAGGCGCAGCATGACGTGTTCAGTCGGCGGCGGGCGCGGACTTGCGGCGGCGTTCGTGTTGCCACAGCACCTCGCCGTGTCCGCTGGCCCGGGCCAGCACACGGCACAGCACGAACAGCAGGTCCGACAGACGGTTGAGGTAGCGCGGCGCCTGCGGCCGCACTTTTTCCCCGCGACCCAGCGCCACCAGCTCGCGCTCGGCGCGGCGGCACACGGTGCGGGCAAGGTGGCAGCTGGCCGCCGCCATGCCACCGCCGGGCAGGATGAAATCCTTCAGCGGCGGCAGTGCATCGTTGAAGCGGTCCAGCACCTGCTCCAGCCGCGCGATGTCGCTCTCCTCGATCATCGCCATGCCGGGAATGCACAGCTCGCCGCCCAGGTCGAACAGTTCGTGCTGCACCTGGGTCAGCGCCTCGCGCACCTGGTCGGGCACGCCCTCGCAGGCGAGCACCAGGCCGATCGTGCTGTTGAGCTCGTCGACGGTGCCGTAGGCGGCGACCCGCAGCGAATCCTTCGGCACGCGCGAGCCGTCGCCGAGGCCGGTGCTGCCGTCGTCGCCGGTGCGGGTGTAGATCTTCGAGAGGCGGTTGCCCATCGTGGCCTCAGCCAGCCAGCCTGGTCCGTGAGCCGTCGGCGCTGCGGGCGAGCAGGGTCACCAGCACGTGGAACACGGCGCCGATGCCCACGTACAGCGCGGTGGTGCCGAGGAACGGCAGGTACCAGTCGCCCAGGTTGGCGAACCAGCCGTCGAGGCTGCGCGCGGCCGCGGTGGTCGGCGACAGCCAGTAGAAGCTGCCGTTGGACAGCAGGTAGCACGTCGCCTCGCTCACCAGCAGCGCCAGCGCAGCCAGGCCGAGCGTGGAGGCGCGCAGGCCGTGCTGGTGGCGGGCCAGCCAGCGACCGCCCAGCCACAGGGCGAAGTACGACGGCGCGAGGAACCAGTAACCTGGCGACACGCAGTAGTGGCTCCAGAAGCTCAGCCCCTGGCTGGTGATGGCGAAGAAGTCCACCAGCACCGCCTCGGCCATCAGCAATGGAAAGGCCCAGCGCGCGGAGCCGCGCAGCCAGAAGCCGGCCAGGAAGAACACGCCCCAGGACGCATCCGGGATGGCGTCGAAGTGGTGTAGGCGCGTGGCTGCCATCACCAGGGCGAGAACGCTGAAAATGCCGAGGCGCCGGGACTGCATCATGGCCATGGGGGAGCTCCATAGGAAAACGACGGAAATGGTCCACTAGTCTAGCAGCCTGTCGGACTTTGCTCGGCCGGGCTGCAAATCCGGCTGCTGCAGGAACGGAGCCGGGGGCGCGTATCATCCGTCGGATGAACCCGATCGATCCTGCCGCCTTGAGCGGCGTCCTCATCGTCGGTGGCGGCCTGGTCGGCGCCAGCCTGGCGATTGCACTCGATGCCGCCGGCGTGCCCGCCACGCTGCTGGATGCCGCGCCGCCGCGCCGCGCCGCGCCGGCCCGCTGCGACGAGCGCAACCTGGCGCTGGCCCGCGCCACGGTGAACGGCCTGCGCGCGATCGGCGTGTGGCCGCATGCCGAAGCGTGCGCCACGCCGATCACCCGCATCCACGTCAGCCGCGCCGGCGAGTTCGGCAGTGCGCGGCTGGATGCGGTACGCCATGGCGTCGATGCGCTGGGCTGGACCCTGCCGGCACGCGAACTCGGCGAAGCGCTGGAGCGGCGGCTGGATGCCTGCCGCCTGCTGCTCCGATGGGCGCCGGCCGAGTTGCAGGCGCTCGACGCGATCGACGGCGGCTGGCGCGCCACGATCCGCGCTGGCGACGCCACGCGCACGCTGGATGCCGCCCTTGTCGTCGGCGCCGACGGCAGCGAATCCTTCGTGCGCGAGCGGCTGGGCATCGCCACCGAGCGCCACGACTACGGCCAGAGCCTGTTCGTCTGCACCATCGTGCCGGAGCGCGATCCGGCCGGGCGCGCCTTCGAGCGCTTCAGCGACGAGGGGCCGATTGCCCTGCTGCCGCTGGCCGATCGCCGCGCCGGCCTGGTGCTCACGGTGCCGGCGGGGCACGCCGATGCGGTCGCCGCGCTGGACGATGTCGCCTACGTCGCGCTGGCGCAGCGGCGCTTCGGCGGCAGGCTGGGTCGGCTGGCCCGGCCGGGCCGGCGACAGCCCTGGGCGATCCGTCGCGTGGCGGCGCGCCGTCTCGTCGTCCGGCGCGCGGTGCTGGTGGGCAACGCGGCGCAGACCGTGCATCCGATCGGCGCGCAAGGCTTCAACCTGGGCCTGCGCGACGCGCTCACGCTGGCCGAGCTGGTTGCCGGCGCGGCCGATCCCGGCGCCGCCGAACTCCTGGACGCCTATGCCGCGCGCCGCGCGCCCGACCGCGAAGGCACCATGACGATGAGCCACGGCCTGGTGCAACTGGCCTGCCTGCCGCAGCCGATGCTGGCACCGTTCCGTTCGCTGGCCCTGCTGGCCTGCGACCGCGTGCCGCCGCTGCAGCAGATGCTGGCCCGGCGCGGCATGGGCTTCCGCGGCGAGCCGCCGCGTGCCGTGCTGGAGACCCTGCCATGAGCCGTCCTGCTGGCCCGCGCGACATCGCCGGTCGCCGGCGCGGCCCCGCGCTCGATGTGGCCATCGTGGGCGGCGGCATGGTCGGCGCCGCGGCGGCGCTGGCGCTGGCCCGCGCCGGCTTCGCCACCGCGCTGGTCGAGGCGCGCGAGCCGGCGCCGTGGCGGATGGAGGACGAAGTCGACCTGCGTGTGGTGGGGCTCGCGCCCTCGTCGATCGGCCTGCTGGATGAGCTGGGCGTCTGGACGTCCATTCGCCAGGCGCGCGTCGGATCCTACGCGCACATGCACGTGTGGGACGCCGGCAGCGGCGCCGCCATCGATTTCGACGCTGCCAGCAGCGCTCAGTCCGCATTGGGCTGCATTGTCGAGAACAACCTGGTGCAGTCGATGCTGTGGCGGGCGCTCGACGCGGTCGGCGTGCTGCGCCACTGCCCGGCCGAGGTGGCGCGCTTCGAGGCGCGCGAGGATCGCATCACCCTCGACCTGCACTCCTGCAACGGGTGCGTGGATGCCGGTGTGTCCGCGCGCCTGCTGGTGGCGGCCGACGGTGCGGCCTCGCCGCTGCGCGCGATGGCCGGCATCGGCACGCGGGGACGCGACTACCAGCAGTGCGGCGTGGTCGCCCACGTGCGCACCGAGCGGCCCCACGCGAACACGGCCTGGCAGCGCTTCCTGCCGAGCGGCCCGCTGGCCCTGCTGCCGCTGGCGGACGGGCGCTGCTCGATCGTGTGGTCGCTGCCGGAGGAGGAGGCCGCGCGTGTGCTGGCGCTGGACGAGGCGGCGTTCTGCGAGGCGGTGGGCGCGGCCAGCGACTTCCGCCTCGGCCGCGTCACCGCCACCAGCGCGCGCGCCGCGTTTCCGCTGCGGTTGAAGCTGGCCGAACGCTACGATGCCGAACGCTTCGTGCTGCTGGGCGATGCGGCGCACGCGGTGCATCCGCTGGCCGGCCAGGGCGTGAACCTGGGCCTGCGCGACGTGATCGAGCTGCGCGACACCCTGGTGGACGCCCGCGCTGCCGGGCGCGACATTGCTGCGCCCCACGTGCTGCGCCGCTACGCGCGCCGCCGCCGCAGCGCCGATACGCTGGATGCGCTGGGCTTCGACACGCTGGCGCGCATCTACGCCTGGCAGGCGCCGCCGCTGGTCGCCATGCGCGGGCTCGGCGTGCGCCTGCTCGATCGCCTTGCGCCGCTCAAGCAGCTCCTCGGCGGCCACGCTGCCGGCCGTTGAGCCTTGCTCTGCCAAGCACACCGGAGATCCCGTCATGCGCCTGCTTCGCCTGGCCTCGCTGCTGATACCTTCGCTCGGCTCGTTCGCTGCCCACGCGGCGATGGTGCACAAGACCGTCACCTGGACGCAGGACGGCACCACCTTCCACAGCGTGCTGGTCTACGACAACGCCGTGTCCACCAGGCGCCCCGGCCTGGTGATGGTGCCGAACTGGTACGGCGTGAACGCGATGGCCGTGAAGAAGGCCGAGATGATCGCCGGCAAGCAGTACGTGATCCTGCTCACCGACCTGTACGGCGAGGGTGTGCGTCCGGCCGACAACGAGCAGGCCCAGGCGGCGACCAGGCCGTTGTACGGCAACCGAGCGCTGCTGCGCCAGCGCATGAACATCGCGCTGGCCCAGCTCGAGGCACAGGCCAAGGACGCGCCGATCGACCCCTCGCACCTGGCCGCCATCGGCTTCTGCTTCGGTGGCACGGCCGTGCTGGACCTGGCGCGCAGCGGCGCCGATGTCGCTGCGGTGGTCTCGTTCCACGGCGGCCTCAGCACCGACGATCCGGCGCTGGCCAGGCAGATCAAGGCTCGTGTGCTGGTGATGAACGGCGCCAACGACAAGGGCACCATGCCCGACGCCCCCGCTTTCATGGACGAGATGCGCGGCAGCCCGGCCGACTGGCAGTTCGTGGCGCTCGGCCACGCCGTGCACTGCTTCACCGAGACCGACCAGCACAGCCCCGGCTGCGCGTACGACGCCCGCGCCGCCACGCGCAGCTACCGTTTGATGCGCGACTGGCTGGATCACGCCTTCGCCGGCACGGATTGAGCGCGGCCCTCGGCAAGCAAGAGGGTGGGCCGCAGCCCGCCTTCTTTTCCACACCGTCACCGACGGCGGCCGGTGCCGCCACCCCGCGGCCGAAGTCGGGATGCGGCGTGCGGCCCATGGTGAACACCACGGTGCCGCCCTTGGCCAGTTCCGCGTGGCTGATCCAGCTGCGCGTCCACGGCCGGCCATTCCGCGTCACTGCATCCGCCCCCGAGCGCGAGCTCGGTGTGGTCCAGCAGCGGCCCTGCCGAACACGTGGTTCGTGCTTACCGGGTCCACCGCGTAACGGCCCAGCGCGCCGGATTGCGCCTGCTCGCTGGCGCGCTCGCCGCGCGAGCGATCGCCGGATCCCGGCACGATCGCCGTGTCCACCGGCGGTTGCTGCACGCCCTTTGGCGGCATGCCGTCGAACCGCGAGCGGTAATTCACCTCAGGCCGGCCGCGCGCGCCGGGATCGAGCCGTACCGGCCCCTGCGCCGGCATCACCAGCACGTCGAACATGTCGCTGCCGCTGAGATGGGTGTGCGATAAGCCCGTGATCGAGCCGTCGCCCGGGTGACGCCCGGGCCGGCGTCCCCGGCCGGGTCTCGTGGGTGTCTGCACTACCCCGAACGGTCGCGTGGCACTGAAAAGGGGTGTCCATGCCCGCCGGTGCCGGTGGACACGGCCACGCAGCGCGGGAGTCCGGCGGCGGGGGCTCGCTGCCGTCCCCCGGCAGGCGCCGCAGACAGCGCGGCGACGAGCGGCGAGGCCGATGCCAGGCGCGTGTCCGGCAGGTTGAGGGCGGTGGCGGAGCCTTGCAGGAAACGGCGGCGGCTCGCCATGGGGAGGTCTTTCCAGCTCTGGGCGACTGCAGAACGCTCGTGGGCCCAGGCAGGCGGCTCATGATTTGAGCCAATGCGGCCGTTGCGTGGCCAGCGTCACGATCAGCTCGCCGAACAGGCTGTGGGCCCAGGTGAACCCGCTGCGGGTGCATGTCGATGGGTCGTCCTGGTCGAGCGCCTCGCGCATGAAGCCGGTGCCCGCATGGGTGGCCCTGAGAGGGTGTAGACAAAATCGCCCGCCTACTGCGAGCGTCGCCCAACGCCCGTGCCGGCGGCGCGCTGCGGGCAAATCCGGGG
>WOYI011415071.1_pt1 | contig 14051 bp, 8 predicted proteins | sample 6423411 | NCBI WGS metagenome assembly WOYI01 (sample SAMN13441803, study PRJNA592873) | oil field metagenome | biome: oil field; feature: oil-well bore; material: oil-contaminated soil; isolation source: oil-contaminated soil from oil-well borehole | place: Germany: Wietze | collected 2016-10-18 ...
CGTTTTGACTCTGCCAGCATCGAACCGTTCTCTGCAATCAGACAGGCACCGGAGAAGACCAGGTCGGTCGTTGACTCGCCAGTGCCCGATGAAGCGTAGATATAGCCTGCATTGCATCGTCCCGATTGCTGCAGTACCAGTGATTTGCGGTAGAGGTGCTTACCCACCAGTTCGTTGCTGGCTGACAGATTGAACAGCAGTTCGGCACCCTGCATCGCCAGTTGGGAAGAGGGGGGCGATGGCATCCAGAGATCCTCGCATATCTCCACGCCGAAAGTAGTGAATGGTGTTTCAAAAAGCATCCCGCAGGCAGCTACCGGCACCTCTCTGCCACCGATCACTACAGAGTGGGCAGTCAGGTTGGCAGCCGGAGCAAACCAGCGCTTCTCGTAGTATTCACGGTCGTTCGGTATATGGGTCTTGGGCACCAGGCCCAGGATCCCCCCGGACGAGATCACCGCTGCCATATTGAAGAGGTTGCTCCCGATCCGCATTGGCACTCCCACGATGGCATTCATTGAGGGCTTGTCATGCATGAAAAGCGATAGTGCCTGCAGTGAGGCGATGGCTTCGCGCTGCAGACTCTCCTGGAAAAAGAGATCACCGCAGCTATACCCGGTGATCGACAGCTCCGGGAAGCAGATGATCTGCACCTGTTGCTCTGCCGCTTGTCCGATCACTCTCTGGATCTCTTCCCTGTTGTAATCGCAGTCGGCTACCCGCAGCCGGGGTGATGCTGCCGCCACGCGTATAAAACCGTACCTGTTGATCTGCATATGCAATATTTTTACAGCCTTTCGGACAAAGATAATGATAAAATGGCAGAAATATTGCTGTAACTGATCAATAAAAGTCTATACCGTAACCTCAGCCGTCAGCCGGATGATATCCGGAAGCACTTTACCCAGTTGCTCCATTGATTGGAAAACCATTGAAGCACCTGCTTCCCGCAGGATTGCATCGGGCAACGGTCCCGTGTTGACCGCGATGGTAAAGATGCCCGCGCCTACGGCCGCTTCGATACCCAGTGGAGCATTTTCAATTACGATGGCCTGGTTGGGTTTCAGGTTGCCACCTTTTTTCAGTCCCATCAGGAACGGTTCGGGGTCGGGTTTCCCATTCACCACATCGAATGCCGTCACCATCGTTTCCGGTGTGAATACCCCCGGGAAATGGGTGTCGAGCCGGTCCAGCAGGGAGGGCTGACCGGAGCCGGTCACCAGCACGGGTGTCAGTCCGCTTTCTCGCACAAACGCCACCACCTCTCTGGCGCCGGGCATGATGGCCCCGCTGTTGTACTGCTGAAACAGTTCTGTTTTGCGGGCGTAGATTCTCTGTTCCTCTTCCTCCGTGGCATCACGCTGCAGGTTTCGTTGAAAAACAGCGTTGATGGTCGATTTACCGATTCTGCCCTCCTGAAGATAAAACTCATGGGGTATGTGTTGCAGGTTGAGTTCATCCATCGTTTGTCGCCACGAAATATCATGTGCCGGCATGGAGTCATAGAGCACGCCATCCATATCGAAGATAACCGCTTTCAGGTCGAATCGACTGAATTGCCTCTTTTGTAAATAATCAATGAGTATCTCTTTCATTTTACACGATAAAAAAACCGCGAGGCCACTTTGAGGCGGCCAGGCGGTTTTCTTTGAATTACAAATTCATTACAGTCTTGCCTTGATCGCACGGGTAGCTTCCTCGAAACCCGGCTTCTCGAGCAGCGCGAACATGTTCTTCTTGTAAGCCTCCACGCCGGGCTGGTCGAACGGGTTGATGCCCAGCAGGTAGCCACTGATACCACAGGCTTTCTCGAAAAAGTAGATCAGCTGACCGATGTATTTCTCATTCAGCTCCGGCAGTTCAATCAGCAGGTTGGGAACACCTCCGTCCACATGGGCGATGCGGGTGCCCAGCTCCGCCATCTTGTTCACCTCATCCACCCGTTTGCCTTCCAGATAGTTGAGCCCATCCAGATCTCTGTCATCATGGGGGATCACAACCTTTTTATTGGGCTGACGGATGGAGAGAACCGTTTCGAAGATGGTGCGTTCTCCCTCCTGGATCCATTGTCCCATGGAGTGCAGATCGGTAGTGAAGTCAACCGCTGCGGGGAAGATCCCCAGATTCTCTTTACCTTCACTCTCTCCGAAAAGCTGTTTCCACCATTCCGCCAGGAAATGGAGCTTGGGGTGGTAGTTGACCAGGATCTCAATCTTCTTACCCCTTTTGTAGAGCTCATTGCGGATCACCGCATAGATGGCCGGCAGGTTGTAGTCGAACGCGGTTGTGGGACCAGCCGCTTTTTCAATTTCGAGGGCCCCTTCTACCAGCTTACGAATCTGGATCCCTGCCACGGCAATGGGCAACAGTCCCACCGGTGTGAGTACAGAGTAGCGTCCTCCCACGTTGTCGGGGATCACGAAAGTCTTGTATCCCTCGCTGTTGGCCAGCGTGCGCAGGGCCCCGCGGGCAGCGTCGGTGACTGCCACGATCCGCAGTCTCGCTTCCTCTTTTCCCACCTTGCTTTCCAGCAGGTCTTTCAGCAGGCGGAAAGCGAGTGCTGGTTCGGTAGTGGTCCCCGACTTGGAGATGTTGATCAGACCGAACTGTTTGTCATCCAGATAGCTCATCAGCTCATGCAGATAATCTTCGCTGATGTTGTTGCCGGCGTAGAGCATCACCGGATTCTTTCTCTTCCCGGGGTTCCGGAGCCAGTCGAACGAGTCGGAGAGGGCGTCAATCACCGCGCGGGCACCCAGGTAGCTGCCGCCGATGCCGACCACTACCACTGCCTCGCAGCGGGTGCGCAGCATGGCTGCAGTATCTTCGATCTCCCGCAGCTCCTCATCGGTGATGGAGGAGGGAAGCCCCACCCATCCCAGGAAATCACTCCCGGCACGACTACCGTCGTGCAGTGCCTGGTTGCAGGCAACAGCCTGAGGTGCCTGTCTCAGGATCTCTTCCTCCGGAAGAAATTTTGCCACATCCTTGATCTGTAGTTGAATATGATCCATTCTCTTTTTTATTTTGTGGGTTAGTTGAAAAAAGTCCTGTTGAAATAGCTTGAAATATGGCTATAGATTGCAACCGCTAGAAATAATCGATCAGCTTGTGGATCGCCTCCTGTGGCTGCAGCTTCTCGTAGAGAATCCGGTAGATGGTATCCGCGATCGGCATATCCACCTTGTAGCGGCTGTTCAGCTCATAGATGCACTTGGCACCGTAGTATCCCTCGGCAATCATCTCCATCTCCAGCTGGGCGCTCTTCACCGAGTATCCTTTGCCAATCATGGCACCCAGGGTGCGGTTACGGCTGAACTGGGAGTAACCGGTCACCAGCATGTCACCCAGGTAGTGCTGTTCAGCGATGCTGCGCTCCATGGGCAGCACCCCGTTGAGAAAGCGGGACATCTCCTTGGCGCAGTTGCTCATCAATACCGCCTGGAAGTTATCGCCATAGAGCAGTCCCTGGCAGATGCCGGCTGCAATGGCGTAGATATTCTTCAGCACCGCGGCCAGCTCGATTCCCACTACATCGTCGGAGATACGTGTCTTCAGTATCCGTGAGTTGAGCGCTTCGGAGAGAAGGGTCGCCTTGTGCTGGTCTTTGCTGGCTACCGTCAGGAAAGAGAGCCGCTCGAGGGCCACCTCCTCTGCGTGGCAGGGTCCGGAGATCACTCCGATGTTTTCGATCGGGATCTTGTAGTTGGCAGCCAGAAACTCGCTCATCACCACGTTGTCGTTGGGGATGATCCCCTTGAGGGCGGAAACCACGAACTTGCCACGGAAAGTGGTGTTCCAGATGCGCCTGAAATACTGTTTCACGTAGGGTGAGGGGATGGCCACGATGATGGTGTCAGAGTCCTTGATCGCTTTCTCGATGTTGGAGTAGAAAGTGATCTGCGCCAGGTTGAACTTCACATTGGTCAGATAGGCCGGGTTGTGTCCCAGCTTGTAGAAGCCTTCGATCTGATCATCGCGGCGGATGAACCAGTTGATGTGCTTTTGGTTCATCAGTACAATTTTAGCGAGTGCCGTTCCCCAGGTGCCGCCACCCAGGATACAGATTTTGCCGATTGAATCCATGTTGTCTAGTTTCAGATTTTCAGGCCATTAAAGTGACGCGGCATGCTCTGCCCATGTTTTAACCTCTTCAGGCGTGGGATTGTTCAGTCCCAGCTTCAACTTTTTGTTCATTCCGCAGATCTCCTGATGCAGTTTGTTGGGATTGAGCTCACTCAGGCTTTTCACCTGCATATAACCCGCTTTCTGAATCAGAACTGCCCACTCTTCAGGGATCCCTGCCTCAACGTATCGGGAGAGAGGATCCTTCTTCACCATTTTCTCGGGACGCATCATCGGGAAGAGCAGCACCTCCTGGATGGAGGTCTGACCGGTGAGCAGCATGGCGAGCCTATCCATGCCGATGCCCATGCCGGAGGTGGGGGGCATCCCATACTCAAGGGCACGGAGAAAATCCTGGTCGATGAACATCGCCTCGTCGTCGCCTTTCTCGGAGAGACGCAGCTGCTCCTCGAAGCGCTCCCGCTGGTCGATCGGGTCGTTCAGCTCGGAGTAGGCGTTGGCCAGCTCCCTGCCGTTGACCATCAGCTCAAATCGTTCGGTCAGCTCCGGGTTTTCGCGGTGCCGCTTACAGAGAGGCGACATCTCGATGGGATAGTCAATGATAAAGGTAGGCTGGATGTAGTTGCCTTCCGCCTTTTCGCCGAAGATCTCATCGATCAGCTTCCCCTTGCCCATGGTCTCATCCTCTTCCACGCCCAGCTCACGACATACCGCCCGCAGCTCTTTCTCATCCATCCCGCTGATGTCGATGCCGGTATGTTCGCGGATCGCCTCAATCATGGTGACACGGCGGTAGGGCGCCTTGAAATCGATCTCATGATCCCCCACCTGCACTTTTGTGGTTCCCAGCACCTGCAGTGCCACCTGTTCCAGCATCTGCTCGGTAAATTCCATCATCCACATGTAGTCCTTGTAAGCCACGTAGATCTCCATCACCGTAAACTCAGGGTTGTGGGTGCGGTCCATCCCCTCGTTGCGGAAGTTGCGGGAGAACTCGTAAACACCCTCAAAGCCGGCCACGATCAGCCTTTTCAGGTAGAGCTCATTGGCAATCCGCAGGTAGAGGTCGATGTCGAGCGCGTTCATATGGGTGATGAAAGGGCGTGCGGCTGCACCCCCTGGTATATTCTGCAAAACGGGCGTATCCACCTCGAGATAGCCCCTCTCGTTGAAGAAATGACGCATGGCATCGAAGATGCGGGTGCGTTTCAGGAAGATATCCCTCACCCCGTCGTTCACCAGCAGATCCACGTAGCGTTGGCGGTAGCGCATCTCAGGATCGGAGAACTTGTCGTAGGTCACCCCGTCCTTCACTTTCACCACGGGAAGCGGCTTGAGCGACTTGGAGAGGAAGGTCATTGTTTCGGCATGTACCGAGATCTCGCCGGTCCTGGTGCGGAACACATAGCCGGTGATGCCGATGAAGTCGCCGATATCGGTCAGTTTCTTAAAGACAGTGTTATAGCGTTCCTTATCCTCACCGGGGCAGATATCATCGCGGGTGACATAGACCTGGATGCGTCCCTGTGCATCCATCAGCTCCACGAAGGAGGCTTTTCCCATGATGCGGCGACCCATGATGCGGCCGGCGATGCTCACCTGCCGGCGTGCGGCATCGTCACGGAACGATTCTTTTATATCTGCGGACCAGGCATTCACCTCATAGCGTGCTGCGGGATAGGGCTCGATGCCCAGCGTTCGTAACTCGTCAAGGCTTTGGCGGCGAATGATCTCCTGTTCGCTTAATTCTAAATTGTTCATACCAGTTCATTCAATTGTTTTGGCAGGTTTGCCTTCGGCTGGATAGGCAATCAGTGAGAAGCCCGGATATGCCATCGTGGACAAAAGGCCAATGAAGTGTCTTCTGCATTCGCAACGGCGATGCCAAAATCTCTGCAAAAGTACAAAATATTTCGCTAAGAAGCATATTTTCTTGTTGATTCATGCTCTTATCCCACACAGTTGAATGATGCATAAAAAAATTATGGAAAAATTTCCTCAATTCTGCCGGAATGATTATATTTGTCCGGTGAAACGGTCAGGATATCCTTTGAAAGGCGTATATCGTGGCGAAGAATTGTACCTGTAACCTGGGTCGAGCGTTTTACCTGATAGTTTGTTTGTTGATTAAAAAATACTCTTATGGAAACACAAACCGGATATTCGGTCACAGATCCTCTTCTCGATGGAATCATTGAAAAGCACAAAGGAGAGCCGGGTATGCTGCTGACAACGCTGGAGGAAGCACAGAAGATGCATCCCTGGAAGTACCTCCCCGGTGAAACGTTGGCCGCCATTGCCCGGAAGTTACGGATCCCCCCCACAACGGTTTACAGTGTTGCATCCTTTTACTCTTTTTTCAATTTAGAGCCACAGGGAAAGCATACCATCGTGGTATGCCGAGGCACTGCCTGCCATACCAGGGGGTCGAAAGCACTGCTGGATGAGATTCCTTCCATGCTCGGCATCAGCAGGGAGGAGAATGATGCCGGCTCCTCTTTTACCACTCCCGACAAACGATTTACAATCCGTACGGTGGCCTGCTTCGGCCAGTGTGCCCAGTCGCCCGTGGTGGAGGTGGATGGGGTGATGCACAGCAATGTGAACTCCCGCAAGTTGATGAGCCTGCTCAGCAGTGTATTGGAAAGTGAAACCGAAAAAAACGAACAACGATGAGACCCTCTGATATTGAGAAGATGAGAGCATTGTCACAGGAGCGGATACTCCCTCCCCTGCCAATGATAATGGTGGGAATGGGTACCTGCGGTATCGGCAACGGGGCTGACCTGGTTTACCGGAAGCTGGAGGAACAACTCGCGGCCACCGGGACAGCATGTGAACTCAAGCAGAGCGGATGTTTCGGGTTTTGTGCGGAAGAACCGCTGCTCATGCTGTACCAGCCGGGGAAACCGCTGCTGGTTTATAGCAGGGTGGAGGAGGCCGATGTGGCACCGATAGTGGAAGCCCTTTCCAGGGGAGTGGTGCTGCGTGAAAAGCTTTTGTGCCGGATCGACCGGTGGAATTTTCTGACCAGTCAGTTCAACTTCGGCAGTGGCTACGAGGAGATCCCGCACTGGGATGAAATCCCCTTTTTCAAAGGGCAGCTGAAGCTGGTGCTGCGCCATGCCGGCCTGATCGATCCCGAAGAGATCGCCGATTACATCGCCGTGGGGGGCTACAATGCCCTGGCCCGTGTGCTGGCTGCATACACGCCGGAGGAGGTGATCCGTGAGGTGAAGGCATCAGGGCTGCGCGGTCGTGGCGGTGCCGGGTTCCCCACCGGGGTGAAGTGGGAGATCATGCAGAAGGAGCGATCGGCAGAAAAATATCTCATCTGTAATGCCGATGAGGGAGACCCTGGTGCCTATATGAACCGCAACGAGATTGAGAGTGATCCGCATATGATCATCGAGGGGATGCTGATCGGCGGCTATGCCATGGGGGCCGGTAAAGGGATCGCCTATGTGCGAGCCGAATATCCGCTTGCGGTGAAACGGCTCAGGAGGGCCATCAGGCAGGCTGAAGAGCTTGGGTTGCTGGGGAACAATATCCTGGGAACCGGCTTCAGTTTCACGCTCGATGTGGTGGAGGGTGCCGGTGCCTTTGTCTGCGGCGAGGAGACGGCGCTGATCGCCTCCATTGAGGGGAAAGCGGGCAGGCCCTTGCCGCGGCCTCCCTATCCCGCGAGCAGGGGACTGTATGGCAGGCCCACCAACATCAACAATGTGGAGACCTGGTGCAACATACCGCTCATCATCGAAAAGGGGAGCGAATGGTTCCGATCCATAGGTACCGAAAAGAGCACCGGTACGAAGGTCTTCTCGCTGGTGGGCAAGGTGAAAAATACCGGTCTGGTGGAGATGCCTCTCGGCACCCGGCTGGAACAGTTTGTTTTTGCAGTAGGGGGAGGCACCGGCACTTCACGCCGCGTGAAAGCGGTGCAGACCGGCGGCCCCTCGGGAGGCTGCATCCCGCTGGAACATTTCTCCACACCGGTCGACTATGAATCACTGGCCACCATCGGTGCCATCATGGGCTCCGGCGGAATGGTGGTGATGGATCAGGACAACTGCATGGTCGATGTGGCACGCTACTTCCTCGAATTCAATGCCGGTGAATCGTGCGGCAAGTGTACCCCCTGCCGCGAGGGATCGGCGCAGGCGCTCGCCATCCTCACCCGCATCACCCGTGGAGAGGGAACAGCAGCCGATCTTACCTTGCTGGAGCTACTGAGCCGTGTGATGAAAGATTCGTCCCTGTGTGCCCTCGGACAAACCAGTCCCAACCCCATCATTACCACTCTCCGCTATTTCCGCCATGAGTATGAGGAGCATATCCTGGAGAAACGGTGTCATGCCGGCTGCTGTGAGTCGCTCTTCCAGGCGCTGTGTGAGAACAGCTGTCCGCTGCACATGAATATCCCCGGTTACATCCAGCTGATCAAAGAGGAACGTTGGGAGGATGCCTTTGAACTGACGCTGCGTGACAATCCGCTGCCCGGCACCATTGGGCGCATCTGCCACTTCCATTGCCAGATGCGCTGCCGGCGTGAGATGCTCGACCAGCCTGTCTCCCAGGGGGAGATCCACCGTTACCTCGCAGATACCATCTACCAGCTGGGCAAGGAAGAGGAAATCTACCGACGGCTGGTCAATGAGAAGCTGCCCTCAACCGGGAAAAACATCGCTATCGTGGGTGCGGGACCGGCCGGGTTGACCGCCGCCTTTTACCTGGTGCGGCTGGGGCATGCAGTGACCATCTACGATGCCTTTCCCGAGCCGGGAGGAGTCTTGCGGTATGGCATCCCGCAGTATCGTTTGCCAAAAGAGATCCTGACAAAAGAGATTGAGCTGGTGGAGAGGCTGGGTGTCCGGTTCCGGATGAACCGGCGACTGGGTGAGCATCTCTCGTTGGAGGATCTGAAAAAGGAGTTCGACGCCCTCTACCTGGCGATAGGAGCCTGGAAGAATGTGCCGTTGCACATACCGGGTGAGGAGGCAAAAGGTGTGCATGCAGGTACGGAGCTGTTGAAACAGATTGCTGAGGGCAAGGAGCCTGCCGTGGGGCAACAGGTGGTGATCATCGGCGCGGGTAACGTGGCGGTGGATGTGGCACGCAGCCTGTTGCGATTGGGCAGGGAGGTGACTGTCGTTTACCGCCGTGAAAAGGAAGATATGCCGGCTAACGCAATTGAGATCGCCGAGTCGGAGGAGGAGATGATCCGTTACCGCTTCCTCGCTTCACCCGCAGCAATCCTCACCGGTGCTTCGGGAGGGGTGCGGGCACTGCGCATCGAAAAGATGGCACCGGGGGCGATCGACCGCACCGGCAGGAGAAAGCCGGTGTCCACGGGTGTTTTTGAAGATCTTCACTGCGACAGTGTGGTTCTGGCAATCGGCGAACGGGTCGATTCATCCCTGCTGGCGGGAAGCCTCAGGCTGGAAGCCGACGGCAGGATTGCTGCCGACCCGCTCACTTTCCGCACTTCTGACCCGCAGATCTATGCTGGCGGTGACGCCCTCAGCGGTCCCTCTACCGCGGCCGAAGCAATGGGAATGGCGAAGAGGGCTGCCGCTGCAATGGACCGTGCGCTGATGCAGGAGGAGCGTTTTCACCTGCTGTCGCGCAAATTCAGTTATGGCAGTGAGGTGCCACTAAACCCCGAGCCCAGTAGGAAGAACGTGGCCAGGCGACTTACCGTGCGCGACAGGGTGAACAACTTCAACGAGATCTCATTTGGCTTTACGGGTGAACAGGCGCGTGATGAGGTGTCACGTTGTCTGCGTTGCGATGTGAAATGTGAACCTTATCAAATATGACCGGGATGGAAGTAAGGATAAACAACCAACCAGTGCAGGTGAGCGAGGGGATGACCATCATGGAGGCCTGTCGTCTTGCGGGTATCAGGGTGCCCTCATTGTGCTATCTGAAAGATGTCTCGCAGCATGCCTCTTGTGGCGTCTGCGTGGTTGAGGTCAAGGGAGCCCGTTCCCTGATGCGTGCCTGCATTACACGCGTGAGCGAGGGGATGGAGATTCTGACCCACAGCCCCCGGGCCGAGGAGGCCCGGAAAGTGAATGTGGAACTGCTGCTGGCCAACCACCCGCAGGAGTGCCTGACTTGCGACCGGAACGGGAGTTGCGAGCTGCAACAGCTGACCTTCGCGCTGGGAATCAGTGAGAAACGGTTTGTGCGAACCCGCCTGACGCCCTTTGTGAAGGATGAGAGCTCCCGCTCATTGGTGCGCGATCCGGAGAAATGCATCCTATGCGGGCGATGTGTGGCTGTCTGCAACCATCTGCAACAGGTGAGGGCAATCGATTTTACCGGCAGAGGGCTGAAGACGAAAGTCTCTACTTTCCTCGACAAGGGTCTGGGCGAGGTGGCCTGCACCAACTGCGGTCAGTGTGCACTGGTATGTCCCACGGGCGCCATCACCGAGAAGAGTGATGTGGCAGCCGTGCGGGCGCTGTTGCAACAACCTGGCAAGGTGGTCCTGGTGCAGACAGCACCGGCGGTGCGTGTGGGCATCGGAGAGGCGATGGGTATGCCCTATGGCAGCCTGGTGACCGGACAGATGGTTGCCGGCCTCAGGCGACTCGGCTTCACGAAGGTGTTCGACACCAATTTCGCGGCCGATCTCACCATCGTGGAGGAGGGAAACGAGCTGCTCCGTCGTCTGCAGGGTGGTGGCATCTTACCCATGATCACCTCCTGTTCACCGGGATGGATCAAGTTTATCGAGCATTTTTATCCTGAACAACTGGCGCATCTCTCTACCTGCAAGTCGCCGCAGCAGATGTTCGGTGCAGTGGCCAAAACCTATTATGCTGAACAGACGGGGCTGGATCCCCGTGATATCGTGGTGGTCTCGGTGATGCCCTGCACTGCCAAGAAGTATGAGGCACGACGCCCCGGGATGGACGGCGCTTTTCAGTACTGGAAAGAACGGTTGCAGCTCAACGGGGAGGAGCACTTTTATGATGTGGATTATGCGTTGACCACCCGTGAGCTGGCCCGCATGTTCCGTGCGGCGGGGATCGATTTCACCCATCTGCCGGAGGAGCCGTTCGACAACCCGCTGGGCGAATCGACCGGGGCCGCGGTGATCTTCGGCAGTTCCGGAGGAGTGATGGAAGCAGCACTCAGGACAGCCTATGAGCTCTACACCGGGAAAAAACCGGACAGCCTCGATTTCCGCTCGGTACGGGGACTGCAAGGCATCAGGGAGGCAGATATCAGTCTGAACGGTACCACCATCCGGGTCGCTGTGGCCAATACCCTGAAGAATGCAGCGCTGCTGCTCGACCAGATAAAGAACGGCACGTCGCCTTATACCTTTATAGAGGTGATGACCTGCCCGGGAGGATGTCTGGGCGGGGGAGGGCAGCCGATCCCCACCAACGCGGAGATACGCGAGATGCGGGCTGCATCGATCTACTTTGAGGATGCACACAAGTCGATCCGCCAGTCACATGAAAACCCTGAAATCATAAAGCTTTACAATGAGTTTCTGAAAGAACCACTGGGAGAGCGATCGCATCATCTCCTGCACACCACTTATCAGCCGAGAGTCTGAGGAGGCACCCTGCTGATCACCGCTCCCGGTTTGTTCTCTTTCCGTAGCGGAGAGAGTTTCCCTTACGGTGATACCCGATCCGGTGGCCGATGGCCTTTAGCTGTGCATCGAGATAACCAAGCTCCTCTTCGTCGTCACGGGCGGAGCGGGGCTTGTTTTCGTAAAGGAAATAATCATCCCGGTAATGTGCCGGGGTGATGTTGGGCATCAGCACGTTGGCGCCAATGCGGATCGCCTTTTCGCGTCCCTCCTTGTCGATGGCCTGCAGCGCGGTGGTGGCGGCGATGTTGATGTCGGGCATCAGGATGCGCAACAGGGCAACCATCCGCAGTGCAAGGCTGAGCCGCTCCCTGAGCGGCCGCAGCCGGTGACGCTCCTCCCAGAGCGGGGTAGCCGCATGTTCGAGGTAGGGTCCCATGCCACACATGTCGATATCCATCTGTTGCATGAAGAGCAGGTCGTCCGCCAGATCCTCCTCACTCTGGAAAGGGAGGCCGATCATCACGCCGCTGCCGGTCTGGTAGCCGGTTTTCCTGAGAGCCTCGACTGCTCGGATGCGGCGGGCATAGCTGTGCTTCTCATCAGCGGGGTGCAGCCGCTTGTAGAGCTTTTCGGAGGATGTCTCGATGCGGAGCAGGTAGCGCTCGGCTCCGCTCTCGTACCAGCGACGGTAGGTCTCCTCCGTCTGCTCACCGCAGGAGAGGGTGATGCCGATCTGGCCACCGGTTACCTTTTGTGCGTCACGTACAATTTTGTCGATGCTCCGGATAAAAGCGGGTGAGGAGCGCTCTCCCGACTGGATGGCTATGGAGCCGAAGCCTTTCTCATGTGCAAAACGTATGGCGTCCAGCACCTCCTTGTGCGACAGCCTGTAGCGGTTCAGCTCCCGGTTGGAGTTGCGGATGCCGCAGTAAAAACAATCTTTTTCGCAGATATTGGAGAACTCGATCAATCCCCGCAGGAAGACCATGTTTCCCAGATATGCCTGTTTGACTGAGGCAGAGCGCCCGAACAGCTCATCCTCCTCAGCTCCGGTGGATCGGAGTAGTGTGGCCAATTGTTCACGTGACAACTCCATTTGATCGATGGGCCCTCTCATCTCCCTGTCTTGTTCTGTTGTTATGCTTGTTGGTGCCATTATCCCTGATCTGATGCGAACCATTCAGCCTCTGCCTTTCTCATTCCTGCTGCTCCTCAGCATCGCCGTTGCCCGATCGAAGATGCCATTGAGGTAGGCCAGCGTCATGCCATAGTTGGTGACCGGGATGCCGGCGCGAATAAAGGGGCGAAGGCGGTTGAGCAATTGCCTGCGGGTGACCATGCAGCCGCCGCACTGGATGACCAGCGCAAATTGGCTGATATTGGCGGGCAACGGGGAGAGACCAGATACCACTGTAAAATGCAATTTCTTGCCGGTGTAGCGCTGCAGCAGTTTCGGGATCTTCACCCTGCCGATGTCATCGCAACTGGCTTGGTGGGTACAACTCTCCAGCAACAGGATCTGATCACCCTCCTCAAGTCGTGAAATATGGTGTGTCCCTGCCAGATAAGCTTCAAAGTCGCCCCGTTGCCGGGCAAAGAGGATGCTGAAGCTGGTGAGGGGGATCTCCTCCGGCAGCAAACGGGCTACCTCCCCAAACAGCTGACTGTCGGTGATGGCCAGGGCAGGCGTGATCCCTCTGCTGAGAAAGGCAGGCAGCTCCGTCTCCTTCAACACCACGGTGATGCAGTTGTGGTCCAGCGCGTCGCGGATCGCCTGGTTTTGGGGCAGGATCAGTCGTCCCTCCGGTGCCTCGCTGTCGATGGGGGTGATCATGAGCAGGAGCTCCTGCGGTTTGACCAGGTCGTCCAGCAGAGAGGTTTGATGAAGTGCCGTTTCGGGAATGATTCGTTTCAATGCCTCCACCAGCTCCTCTCTGTGTGAATCATCGCCGGTATGCAGATCGATGATATCTGCTGAGGAGTATTGGCGGATCACGGTTTTGGTGATGGCGGCAATCTTGGCGATATCATTCTTGGTGTGGAGGATCAGATAGGGCAGATCCATCTCCCTGAACAGACCAATCAGTTGCACCTCATATTCCCCGAACTGGTTCCCGGCAATCAGCAGCAGGGCACAGTCCACCGTGCCGATCACCTCCTGCGACCGGCGGATGCGTTGTGTGCCGAGCTCTCCCAGGTCGTCAATGCCGGCAGTGTCGATCAGCACCACCGGTCCGATGCCCGGTATCTCGAGTGATTTCTTCACCGGGTCGGTAGTGGTACCGGGTAGCGATGAGACGATGGAGATCTCCTGCCCTGTGAGCCAGTTGATCAGGGTACTCTTGCCGGTGTTTCTCCGTCCGAATATGCCGATATGAAGACTGTTGACGATCATTTTTTCGTT
>WOYI011277736.1_pt1 | contig 14044 bp, 13 predicted proteins | sample 6423411 | NCBI WGS metagenome assembly WOYI01 (sample SAMN13441803, study PRJNA592873) | oil field metagenome | biome: oil field; feature: oil-well bore; material: oil-contaminated soil; isolation source: oil-contaminated soil from oil-well borehole | place: Germany: Wietze | collected 2016-10-18 ...
TGCGGCGCCATCCCACGGGCAGGCGCTCGCCCGGCTTGTGTCGCGCCGGCCGACAGGCCGCGAAGGGCTCGAAGCGGACCAGCACGGTTTCGCGACAGGGACATTTTTTCGAGCGGGCGTGATCCGGCGGGCGCGCCTTGCGGCGCGAAGAGCTTTTCTGGCCCGCCTTGCGGCGGGCGGCCTCCGGCGGGGATATTTGGACCAAGTGGAAACGGTCAGCTTGCGCCCTTCGGCATCGGCAGGCGCCCGGAATTGTAATCCGACCAGTCGGCGATGTCGGGGTAGTACTGCTTGCGCCAGGCCCGCACGCGCGGGTTCATCCGCCGTCGCCAGAGCGGCGGGATCATCGCCATCGCGGTCATCGCAGGGTAGCCGAAGGGGAGTTGCGGCGCCTCGTCCACCGAGTAGGTCTGCAGGAGCGGGAAGCGGCGGTCGGGCTTGTAGTGGTGGTCGGAATGGCGCTGCAGGTTGATCAGCATCCAGTTCGTCACCTTGTGGTCGGCATTCCAGGAATGGCGCGGCAGGACATGTTCGTATTTCCCGTCGCCGAGGTGGCGGCGGGTGAGGCCGTAATGCTCGACATAGTTCACAAGCTCGAGCTGCCAGATCGCGACGAAAGCCTGCCAGAGGAAGAGGCCGAGCCCGGTCCAGCCGCCAAGCGCGAGGGCGAGGCCGAGCGCGACGAGTTGCAGCGCCCCGTAGCGCCAGAACGGGTTCGAGGGGTGCAGGGGCGATCGTCCGGCGCGGGCGAGCAGTTGCCGCTCGGCCCGCCAGGCGGAGCCGGGGCCGTCGGTCAGGATGCGGAAGAACGCCCGGTGGAAGCCTTCGTTGTAGCGCGCGGTCACCGCGTCGCGGGGGGTGCCGACATAGCGGTGATGGACCAGCAGGTGCTCGGTGCGGAAATGGCTGTAGAGCACGGTGGCGAGGAGGAGGTCGCCGAGCCAGCGCTCGACCCGGTTCTTCTGGTGCATCAATTCGTGCGCGTAGGTGATGCCGACCGAGCCGGAGATCACGCCGACGCCGAAGAAGAGCACGATCTTTTCCCAGGCGACGAGGTGATCGCTGTGGGTGACGTACCAGACCAGCCCGTAGAGCGTGACGGCCTGGACCGGAAACCAGATCAGGGTGATGAAGCGGTACCAGAAAAGCGCGCTCTCCGGCGTGTCGGTCGCGGGGTTGTCGTGGTTCAGCCCGGCAATCGCGTCGAGGATCGTGGTGACGACCCAGCCGTAGAGCGGCAGGAGGAAGACCGTCCAGCCGCCGGTGACGGCGCCGGTGAGGGCGAGCGGAATGAGTGCCAGAGACAGCCAGAACGGCAATGCCGCGCCGAGGCGGGAGATAGGGGCACGGTCGGGCATCGGCTGCTCCGGATCGGTGGTTGCGGCGGCAGTCTAGACGGGCTGCCGCCAGGGCTCAATCGTCGGGGAACGCCGCCGCCGCGATGTCGTGGACCTTGCGCATGAGGGTCGGCAGGTCCGACGGGCGAAACGCCGCGCGCGAGAGGAAGAGGCCGGTCCCGGCCGGGGTGTCGTCGGGCAGGCGGGCGGTCATCACCGAGAGAATGAGGTGGAAGTGGGTGAAGGTGTGGCGGACCTCGCCCGCCGCGCCACGCCAGTCGGCTTGCGCGGGCGGCGCGGGGGCAGGGGCGGCCTCGGCCCAGCCGGTGCCGGGCCAGCCGAGCATGCCGCCGAGGAGCCCCTTGTCGGGCCGCCGTTCGAGCAGGACCGCGCCGTCGGCCCGGCGTCCGACATAGGCGATGCCGCGACGGACCGGTTTCGGCACCTTCGGCGCCTTGCGGGGCAGGTCGGCGGCGATGCCCCGGTGCTCGGCCTTGCAGGCGGGGCGGAGCGGGCAGAGGCCGCAGGCGGGGGTTCGCGGCGTGCAGATCGTGGCGCCGAGATCCATCATCGCCTGTGCGTGGTCGCCGGGCCGGTCCGCGGGCGTCAGCCGGGCGGCGAGGGCCGTCAGTTCCGCCTTGGCCGCCGGCAGCGGGGTTTCGACGGCAAAGAGCCGTGCCACCACCCGTTCGACATTGCCGTCGACCACGGTTGCCGCCTCGTCATGGGCAATCGCCGCGATGGCTGCGGCGGTATAGGGGCCGATGCCTGGCAGGCTCAGAAGCGCGTCGCGCGCGGCGGGGAACGCTCCGCCATGATCCCCGGCGACCACGCGGGCGCATTTCAGGAGGTTGCGGGCGCGGGCGTAGTAGCCGAGGCCCGCCCATTCGGCCATGACCTCGCCGTCCTCGGCCGCCGCGAGTGCCGCGACATCGGGCCAGCGCTCGGTGAAACGGTGGAAGTAGGCGCGGACGGCGGCGACGGTGGTTTGCTGCAGCATCACCTCGGACAGCCAGACCCTGTAGGGGTCGGGGCGGATGCCCGCCCGCCGCTCCTCCGGCCCGACGCGCCACGGCATCACCCGGGCATGCCGGCCGTACCAGTCGAGAAGCGCCGCGCCGATCTCCCCGTCACGCAATCTTTATGTCCCCGTCATCCGCAATCCGGTGGGCAAGGCCCCGCCGCCCGCATAAGATAGAGGTTGAGACGGGAAAGGACAGGGATGAGCGTCACGCCCTCCGAACCGAAGCGCCGCCGACGCGGGTTCGAGCCCGCCGCGGGGCTTTTGAAGGACCGCATCCGACAAGCGGGCGAATCGCGCGGCTTCGCGGTGGCGCGGCTCCTGACTCATTGGGCCGAGGTCGTGGGCGACGAGGTCGCCGCGATGGCCCGACCGGTGAAGGTCGGCTACGGCCGCGAGGGTTTCGGGGCGACGCTGACGCTCCTGACTACCGGGGCGGCGGCGCCCGTTCTCCAGATGCAATTGCCGAAGATCCGCGAGAAGGTGAATGCCTGCTACGGCTACAACGCGATTTCGCGCGTGGTGATCACCCAGACCGCGCCGCTGGGCTTCGCCGAAGGCCAGGTGGCCTTCGCGCCGGCCCCGCGTCCCGCCCCGCCGGCGCCGGACCCCGCCATCCGGCGCGAGGCGGCGGCGCTTTCGGGCGAGGTGCAGGACGCGACGCTCCGGGCGGCGCTTGAAGCTTTGGGCGAAAAGGTGTTGTCTCGCCCCGGACCGAAGAAAGGCTGATCTCATGTCGAAGACGTTTCTCATCGCCGGCGCGGTGGCGCTGGTCGCCGCCGGCGGCGCGTTCTGGATGACCCGCGCCGGACCGGCGCTGCCGCCCTCGCTCTCCGTCGCCGCCGAGGCGCAGGAAGCCACCGCCTCGTCCGAGGCGGCGATCGTGCCCGACATGGTGCTCGGCCAGGCCGAAGCGCCGGTGGAGGTGATCGAATACGCCTCCTTCACCTGCCCGCACTGCGCGAACTTCCATGAAACAGTGCTCGGCAAGCTGAAGGCCAATTACATCGAGACCGGCAAGGTGCGCTTCGTCTACCGCGAGGTTTATTTCGACAAGTTCGGACTCTGGGCCGGGATGGTGGCGCGTTGCGGCGGGCCGGAGAAGTATTTCGGCATCTCCGACATCATCTACGACACCCAGAAGGACTGGCTCGCCCCCGGCGAGGCGGCGGGGATCGCCGACAACCTGCGCAAGATCGGTCTGAAGGCCGGGCTTGATGCCGCGACGGTCGATGCCTGCATGAAGGACAACGACATGGCCAAGGCGCTCGTTGCCGCCTATCAGGCCAATGCCACGAAGGACGAGATCAACTCCACCCCGTCCTTCGTCATCGACGGTCAGAAGTATTCCAACATGACCTACGAGGAGTTCGCCAAGATCCTCGACGAGAAGCTGGCGAACTGACGCGATGACGCCGCTTGCCGGGCTGAAAGTCGTCGAACTGGCGCGGATTCTCGCCGGCCCCTGGGCCGGTCAGACGCTCGCGGATCTTGGCGCCGAGGTGATCAAGGTCGAGGCGCCCGAGGGTGACGACACCCGCCGCTGGGGCCCCCCGTTCATCGAACGGGATGGCGACAGGTCTGCCGCCTATTTCCACGCCTGCAATCGCGGCAAGAAATCGGTGACGGCCGATTTCCGCACGGCGGAGGGGCAGGACTTCGTCCGTGGCCTGGTGAAGGATGCCGACATCCTCATCGAGAACTTCAAGGTCGGAGGGCTCGCGAAATACGGGCTCGACTACGAGAACCTGCGCAAGGTGAACCCGCGGCTGATCTACTGCTCGATCACCGGCTTCGGGCAGGACGGGCCCTACGCCCACCGGGCGGGCTACGACTACATCATCCAGGGCATGTCGGGCCTGATGAGCGTGACCGGAGAGCCGGACGGCCAGCCGCAGAAGGTGGGTGTCGCGGTCACGGACATCTTCACCGGGGTCTATGCGGCCACCGCGATCCTCGCCGCCGTGCATCAGCGGGCGCGCGCGGGCGTGGGGCAGCATATCGACATGGCGCTCTTCGACGTGGCGACGAGCGTGATGGCCAACCAGGCGATGAACTACCTCGCCTCCGGCAGGCCGCCGATGCGGATGGGGAACGCGCATCCGAACATCGTGCCCTATTCGGTCTTCGACTGCGCCGACGGCTGGATCATCATCGCGACCGGCAATGATGGCCAGTACCGGCGGCTGTGCAAGGTCCTGGGGCTGGAGGCGCTGGCCGAGGCGCCGGACTACCTGACCAATGCCGACCGCATCGCCAACCGCGCCGCGCTGACCGAGGCGATCACCGCGAAGACCTGCGTTTTGACCAAGGCGGACCTCCTCGCGGCCTGCGAGGCCGAGGGTGTCCCCGCCGGGCCGATCAACGACATGGGCGAGGTCTTCGCTGATCCGCAGATCGTCGCGCGCGGGATGCGGGTGGAACTGGACGGCGTGCCGGGGGTGCGGTCGCCCTTTACCTTCTCGGGCGCGGAACTCGCGCTCGGCCGACCGTCGCCGAAGCTCGGCGAGGATGATGCCGCAGGCGGGGCCGCGACGGGGTGAATAGTAAGGTGGGTTTAAACCCACCTTACGGGGGGCGGGCGGGACGCTGAGCAACCGTCGGTAAGGTGCGTTTAAACGCACCTTACGTCGCAGAGGCCGAGTGCCGCGAGAGCCGTGTCGAGCGGCGTCCAGTCGTCAAGCTCGAGCCGGACCGGGACGCTCAGGACCTTCGGCCGGAAGTCCTGCGGCAGGCGGACGGCGTCCTTTTCCGTCGTCACGAGTTGGGCGCCGAGGCTCTCCGCCTCGCTCTCCAGCCGGTGGAGAAGCGCGGGCGTCAGCGGCTGGTGGTCGTCGAGCGGCACCGCGCGCAGGATCTCGGCGCCGAGATCGCGGAGCGTCGCGAAGAACTTGTCGGGATGGCCGATGCCGGCGAAGGCGAGGACCCTGAGGCCCGGCCAGTCCATACCCGTCGGCAGCGGGATGAGCGCGCCCCGGAGGCGGGGCACCGCGACCGCCGTCCCGCAGGAACGGCTGAACTCCTCCTGCGCCGGCTCCGGGCCGATGGTGAGCAGGAAGTCGGCGCGGGCGAGACCCGCCGCGACCGGTTCGCGCAACGGACCGGCGGGCAGGCAGCGGCCGTTGCCGAAGCCGCGCAGGGCGTCGATGACGACGATGGAGAGGTCCTTCGCCAGAGCCGGATTCTGGAACCCGTCGTCGAGAAGGATCGCCTGAGCCCCCGCCGCCACCGCCGCCCGCGCGCCCTCGGCGCGGTCGCGGGCGATCCATGTCGGCGTGAAGCCGGCGAGGAGGAGCGGCTCGTCGCCGACATCGCCCGCCGCGTGCCGGCGTTCGTCGACGCGGGTCGGGCCGGTGAGCTCTCCGCCGTGGCCGCGGCTGATGACATGTGCCGTGATCCCGCGCGCCGCAAGCCGCTGGGCGAGCGCGATCACCGTCGGCGTCTTGCCGGTGCCGCCGGCATTGAGATTGCCGATGCAGATCACCGGGACACCGGCGCGAAACCCCGGCCCGGCAGCCAGCCGCCGCGCCGTGGCGGCCGCATAGAGCCGGCCGAGCGGGGCCAGAAGGCGGGCCTGCCAGGCGGGCCGGTCAGGGGCCGTATACCAGAAGTCCGGTGCGCGGAGGACCATCAGGCGGCTTCCTTTCCGGCCCGGGCGCGGAGCGTCGCGAGCACGACCTCCGCCACCCGCTCCGTCACCTCGGCCCCGCCGGACGAGGCCGCCCAGGCATTGTGGGCGAGTGTCGCGGCCTTGTCCGGCGCGATGAGGTCCGCGACCGCGTCGGCGAGCGCGGCCGGGGTCGGCACGAGCCGCGCCGCGCGGGCCTCGGTCAGGCGCGCATAGGCGTCGGGATAGGGGCCGGGATGCGGCCCGTGCAGGATCGCCGAGCCGAGTGCGGCCGGCTCGAAAGGATTGCGGCCACCGCCGCCGGGCGCCAGCGTGCCGCCCATGAAGGTGACGGGTGAAAGCCGGTACCAGAGGCCAAGCTCGCTCTCGCCGTCGGCGAGGAAGACCTGCACTTCGGGCTCCGGCTCCTCGTCGCGCGCGCGCTGGGCGGCGGTCCAGCCGTCGCGGGTGATGCGTTCGGCGAGGTCGGGCGCGCGGGCCGGATCGGCGGGAACGAGGATCAGGAGCATCCGGTGGGCGAGCCGCATCGCCTGGGCATGGGCGGCGAGCACCGCCTCCTCCTCGGATTCCGGGCAGGCGACGGCGAGCCAGACCGGGCGGGTCTGCAACAGTTCGGCCAGGGCCGCGCGCTCGGCCTCGTTGCCCGAAAGCGGTTCTGTCGTCTCCTCGATCCGGCCCGCGACATCGACCTGCAGCAGCCGGCCGCCGATGGCGTGGAGCCGGGCCGCGGTGTCGGGGTCCCGGGCGAGGATCCGGTCGAACCGCGCCAGAAGCGATCCCGCCATGCCGCGCCGCCAGCGCCAGTGCGCGGCCGCGCCCGGCGTCAGCCGGATGTCGGCGAGGAGGAGCGGGATCCGCCGCACATGCGCCTCGGTGATCAGCGCCGGCGGCAGGCTCGCCCCGGCGAGAAGCGCGAGATCGGGGCGCCAGTGGTCGAGGAAGGCCCGCAGCGCCGGCAGCCGGTCGGGCGGCAGGACGTCCGTCGCGGTGCCGGCGGGAAACCCGCCGGCATCCGGTGCCTCGGCCCCCTCGGCCGTGATCAGGAACCGCAGGTCCGGCCGTTCCCGGCCAAGGTGCCGGGCAAGCTGGGCAAGGCTGCGCAACCCGGCGCCTTCGCCGAGATGGAGCCAGACGAGGACGCCTTCGCCCCGCTCCGCGCGCGGCGGCGCCGGCGCCGGGCCGCCCCGCGCGGCGGCCATGAGATAGAGTGCGAGGGCAAGCGACCGTCCCATCGCCGCGGCGGCTCAGGAGCCGAGTTCCTCGGTCGGGGCGGTTTCGGTGTCCTCGTCCCGGAGCCGGTGGATATGGGCGATGAAATAGCGCGTATGGGCGTCGTCGACGGTGCGCTGAGCCTCGGCTTTCCAGGCGTTATAGGCCGAGGCGTAGTCCGGGAAGATGCCGACGACATGGATGTTCCCGGGCTCCTTGAAGACGGTCTTCGTGGGGTCCGTCAGCTCTCCGCCGAAGACGAGGTGCAGGCGCTGGGTCATGGGGCTCTCCGGGATGTGGCCGAGGGTTCGGGCGCCACCCTATGCGATGGGGCGGAGCGCCTCAAGGCGGCGCGGGGCACCCGGCCGGCGCGTGGCGCGATTGACGCGGATCATCGCGGCGGGGGCCTATTCGTGCCTGACTGGCCGGGCTTCAGGGTGAAAGGTATGCCATGCCGGAAATTCGGTCGGTCGGAGAGTCGTGGCCCGTCCGGGCAACGCTTGTCGCGGTTGCGGTTGCGGTTGCGGTTGCGTTCGCGCTCCGACTTCACGATCTCGACCTGCGGTCGATCAGCCATCCGGAGGTCTATGTCCCCGGCATCCCGTTGCCGCCCGGCATCTCGGTGCCGCCGCCGCGCCTGACCTTCGGCGAGGTGATCTCGATGCATTTCCACGACGAGCCGCATCCGATGGGCTGGTATGTCGCGATGTTCGGCTGGACCCGGATCGCCGGTGTCTCGGAATGGGCGCTGCGCCTGCCCGGCGCGGTCCTCGGCGCGGCCTCGGTCTGGCTCGCCTTCCTGGTCGGGCGGCGGGCCTTCGGGCCGGCGGGGGGCACGCTGGCGGCAGTGCTTCTGGCACTCCACGGCTTTCACCTCTTCTGGAGCCAGGTGGCGCGGATGTATGTCGCCGGCGCCTTCTGGGGGCTTCTCTCCGCCGTCCTTCTCCTTGCGTTCGTCCATGGCGAGCGGCGGCGGGGCTGGATCGGCGCGGGCTATGTCGCGAGCGTCGTCGCCGGGGCGCAGACGATCGAGCTGATGTGGCCGGTGATCGGCATGCAGATCCTCTGGGCCGGTCTGGTGCTGCCGGGGGCGGTGCCCGTCCGCGCGGCCGACCTCCGGCGGCCGCGGTTCGCTTGCGTGCATCCGGCGATCCAGTTGCAGGCGGTCGCGGTGATGCTCTCGGCGCCGGAGCTTCTGCATTCGGCCTACCGGATGCGGCCCGGCGCGGTCGAGGAGCGGGGGCTGTCCTTCCTCGGCGAATACGCTTCGTTCGGATTTCTCTTCGGGCGCGATTTCGCGCCGATCCCGACGCTGGCCATCCCCGTCGCTGCGGCCGTGGCGCTCTTCGCGCTCGCCGCCGGGGCGCTGGTCCTGTCCCTGCGGGTGCCGGCGGAATGCCCGCGCCCCGCGCCGGCCGGGGCCGACCTGCCGCGCTGGCTGCCGGTCGTCGTGGCCCTGGGCATGACCGGGCTGATGGTCTGGATGGCGCTCATCGCGCATCGCCGCACCGAAGCGCTTCTGGTCCTGAGCGCGGGGCCGCTCATCGCCCTCACGCTTCCCGCGCTGACCCGCGCGGCGGAGGCCGGATTGCGCCTCTGGCCGGGATTCGAGCGGTGGCGGAGCCGGGTGGCCGGGCCGCGCCTTCTGGTCTGGCTGCTGGCGGTGGTGGCGCCGGCGATCCTCTTTGTCCTCTCCGCCAAGGTGGCGATCCTTGCCAGCCGCGCCTTTCTGGTCTTCGTGCCCTTCCTCGTCATTCTCGCGGCGGGATCGGCGGCCGGGATCGCCCGGATCTGGCCGCGCCGGGCGGCAGTGGCGCTCCTCGTCGTGCTGTTCGCGGCGAGCGTGCCCTATTCGTTCGAAAAGCCCGGCAGCCCGCGCGACTACAAGACGCTGGTGGCGGGGATGCGGCGCGACTGGCGCGCCGACGACCTCGTCTTCGTGCTCGAGAAACGTTGGGAGGAGGCGCCGCTGTTCTACTACCTTCCGGACGCCCGCTACATCTGCGCCGACTATGCTGCGGCCCTTCAGGCCGAGCCCGGGGCGCGGGTCTGGCTGGTGACCTGGCCCTCGCCCTACGAGCCGGTGATCGACGATGCCCGGAGGACCGCCCTTGCGGGCTACGAAAAGGCCGGCGCGGTGACGGCGCTCCGCGCCTCGGCCGAGCTTTTCGTGCCGCCGGCGGCGGAGTGAGCGGCCTGGCCGAACGTCAGCCTTGGACGAGCGCGCCCTGAAGGTCGCGCCAGAGCCGCTCGGGTGCCGCGATGACGCCGGCGGCGCGCGGATCGGGCGAGTTGTAGGCGATGGCGCGGCCGGTGCGGTCGGTCACCCGCGCCCCGGCCTGCCGGGCGATGAGGTCGCCGGCGGCGATATCCCATTCCCAGGTCGGGCGCAGCGTCAGCATCGCGTCGAACCGGCCTTCCGCGACGAGGCAGAGCCGCCAGGCGAGCGAGGCGCGGAATTCGCGGCGGAAGGGCGGCGGGGTGCCGTCTTTCCAGTGATCGGGCGCGAGGCTCGGCTTCGAGGTCAGGAGCGTGGCGCCCCGCGTCCGGGTCCGCGCCGAGGCGCTGATCGGCTGGCCGTTCAGCGTCGCCGCCCCGCCCCGCGTCGCAGCATAGAGCGCGTCCTTCATCGGCAGGTAGACGACCGCGGCGGTGACCTCTCCGTCCTCGGCCACGGCGAGCGAATGGGCAAAGCTCGTGTCGCCCTCGATGAAGGCGCGGGTGCCGTCGATGGGGTCGACGATGAAGCTCTTCGCGTGGCCGAGCCGGACGGGATCGTCGGGGGTTTCCTCCGAGAGCCAGCCATATCCGGGTCGCGCCGCCCCAAGCTCGGCATGGAGCATCGCGTTGACGGCGAGGTCGGCCTCGGTCACCGGGCCGGCGCCGCCGGGCTTGTCCCAGACCTCGGGCCGCTGGCGCCAGAACCGCCGCGCGATCCCGCCCGCCGCCATCGCCGCCTCGGTCAGAAGCGCGAGGTCATTCGCCGGCAAGGGTGAGACCTTCGACGAGAAGCGAGGGCACGACATGGCTCAGATGCGCGCGGGCGTCGTTCGCGGGCGTGATCCGCCGGAGCATGTCGCGGAGATTGCCGGCGATGGTGCATTCGTTCACCGGATAGGCGATCTGGCCGTTCTCGACCCAGAAGCCCGAGGCGCCGCGCGAATAGTCGCCGGTGGTGGCATTGATCGACGCGCCGATCATCGAGGTGACGAGAAGGCCGGTCCCCATTTCTTCCATGAGCTGCTCGCGGTTGTGGTCGCCTTGCGTCAGGGCGATGTTGGAGATGCCGGGCGAGGGCGGCGAGGAGGTGCCGCGCGTGGCCGAGCCGGTGGATTTGAGCCCGAGCTTGCGGGCGGTGCCGAGGTCGAGCGTCCAGCCTTTCAGGATGCCGTCGCGGACGATGTCGCGCGCCTCGGTCGCCAGCCCCTCGGCGTCGAAGGGGCGGGAGCCGGAGATGCGCGGCCGGTGCGGGTTCTCGTAGATCGAGAGGCCCTTCGGCAGCACCTCTTCGCCCATCGCGTCACGAAGCCAGGAGGACCCGCGCACGATCGAACTGCCGTTGATCGCCGAGAGGAGATGGCCGATGAGCCCGGCCGCGATGCGTTCGTCGAACAGGACCGGCCAGGCACCGGTCTTCGGCCTCCGGGCGCCGGCGCGTTCGGCGGCGCGGGTGCCGGCGAGGCGCCCGATCTCTTCGGCGGAGGGCAGGTCGGACTGGTAGGTCCGGCTTTCGGCGGCCCAGTCCCGCTCCATCTTCAGGCCCTCGCCGGAAATCGCCACGGCGGAGGTGGAACGCGAGGTGCGCCCGTAGCCGCCGGCGAAGCCATTGGTCGCGGCAAGGAAGATGCGGCGGCGGGAATAGCTGGCCGAGGCCGACTGGCACTGGCTGACGCCCTCGACGGCCAGGGCCGCCGCCTCCGCCCGGCGGGCGTCGTCTTCGAGGGCGGCGGGGTCCGGTTCCGGCGCAGGGTCGGCGAGGTCGAGCGCGACGAGGTCCCAGGCGCTGGCCAGCTCGGCCTCGTCGGCAAGGCCGAGCGTCGCGTCGTCAGGCGCCTCGCGCGCCATCGCGACGGCGCGTTCGGCCATCTCGGTGATGGTGCGGTCCGATATGTCGGAGGCCGCGACGCAGGCCTGGCGCTGGCCGACAAGGACGCGCAGGCCGATCTCGATCCCCTCGGAACGTTCCGCCTGTTCGAGCGCGCCGGCGCGGACATCGACCGAGACGGCGGTGCCGTCCACCGCGATCGCGTCGGCCGCGCTGGCGCCGGCCTTCGTCGCGGCGGCGAGAAGCGCCTCGGTCAGCGGGGCGAGACGGTCGGGCATGGGGGCGGTCCTGATGCGGTTGCGGTCGACTAGCACCTAGTCGGCGACAGCCATCGGCGCAAGGGCACGGCCAAACCGACGGAAAACGGAAAGGCGTAAGGTGGGTTGAAACCCACCTTACCAGGCCGGCCGGGGAAGCGCGGGATCTCCTCCGCCCTGCCGAAAGGTGATCGTAAGGTGGGTCTTGACCCACCTTACCCGCTCAAGCCGCCGATCCGGCCTACTGGATCTGCTGGCCGTTGGCGAAGATGCTGCCGCCTTCCTTGAACTCGATCTTCGAGGTCAGCGTATCCTCGCCCGTCGGCACCGCGAAGAGACCCATCATCATCTTCGCGCCCATCGCCTGGTCCTCGGGCACGAAGCCCATCGCGCCGAGCTTGTCGATGAGGCCGTTGCCGCCAATGAGCTGGAGGTCGACGGCGCCGATGGGCATCGGCCTGCCCATCGAGTTGTCGAAGGTCATGGCGCCGTTGCCCGTCAGCTCGGCGCCGACGGCCGAGACCTTGAGTTCGCCGATATCGAGCGACTGGACCTCGCCCGGCGGTGTGGCGGCGACGGTTTCGGCCTCCTTCGGGTCGAAGATGTTCACCAGCATCTTCGCCGCGCCCTTGACGTCGAGGATCAGCGTCGCGGGGTCGCGGGGAAGCTGGCTCGTCGGGTCGAACATCGACCAGAGCCCGTCGGAAACCTCAAGATCGACGAGCTTGACCAGAAGCCCGAAGGGCTGCGCCGCCTCGCCTTTCGAGACCGGGAGCGTCAGGTTGAACGCCGATTGCACCATCGAGAAGTCGATGGGCAGCGGGAAGGCCGACATCTGCATCGAGACCTTGGCGTCACGTCCCTCGCCGCCATAGGAAAGCCCGTCCTTCGACATCTTGAAATGCAGCGAGCCGCCGCCGCCGGTCGACTGGGCGCTCACGGTTTCCTCGCCGTCCTTGAAGTCCATGACATAGCCGCCGCCGGTATAGCCGAACGTGCCATCGATCGAGAGCCCGGCCTGAAGGGCCGCATTCATGTCGCCCATGTCGATCCCTTCCGGAAGCGAGGCCGAGGACGTGCCCGAAAGCCCGGCAAGCGAACCCGAGGCCGAGAAATTGCCGGTCCCTTCGGGGTCGGTTGCGGCGATCTTGAAGTCGACCTTGTCGGCCTTCATGTCCGAGGTGATCGCCCGCCCGGCGTCGCTGACCATCCGGTAGCTGCCCGAATTGCCCGTGAGCGTCGCGTTGAGCGTCAGCGGCACCTCGGCGCCGTCGACCTTCATCCCGTCGACGATGATCGCCATTTCCGGCGCGGTGAAGTCGTAGGTCGTGTCCCCGGCGCTGCCCGAGACGATCATCGAGAGCCCGCTCTGGGTGATCTTCATCCCCATGTCGACGGTCTCGCCGGTTTCGGGCCTGGTCAGGAGCGCCACCGGGATGTCGTCCGACATCGTCACCTCGACCCGGCCGTCGCCGAGTTCCTTCAGGCGGATCTCGGCGACCGTCGCCGAGAAGCTGCCTTCGGGCGTCTGCGTCGCGAAGACCGCGTCGGTGACGACCAGCGTGTCGCCGTCCATCCCCTTCGAGCCGGCCGTCACCGACTGCCCGAGATCGGCGTAGTAGCCCGCCATGCCCTGCCAGACCTCCTCGGCGGTCACATCGGCGTGGAGCGCCGTGGAGCCGAGCAGAAAGGCGGAAAGCGCGCCGGCGCCGAGACCTGTCCATTGTTTCATAATCAAGCCTGCCTTGTTTCGAAATATCTTCCATAGCATCCGCCGACCGCCGGCGGCGGTCAAGGGCTGCCGGGGGATGGAATCCCGCCATCGGAAGCTGTTACAAGGGAACAATCGGGCGATTTCAAGGCGGTTGAGCATGATCCGGCTGGAGAAGGAGGATGGGCTTTGGCGGGCGGTGATCGCGCGTGAGGCGAAGGCGAATTCGCTGACGCGCGGCATGCTGGCGGAGTTGGCGGAGATCGCCGAGGCCGCCGGGCGCGAGAAGGCGCGGGCGCTGGTGCTGACCGGCGAGGGCAAGGTCTTCTCCGCCGGCGCCGATCTTGACGAGGCGCGGGCGGGGCTTGCCACCGACCCGGTCTGGGAGCGCCTTTCCGGCGCCATCGCGGAATTGCCCTGCCTCACCATCGCCGCGCTGAACGGCACGCTCGCGGGCGGGGCCTTCGGCATGGTGCTCGCCTGCGATCTGAGGATCGCGGTGCAGGGGGCGAAGTTCTTCTATCCGGTGATGAAGCTCGGCTTTCTGCCGCAGCCTTCCGATCCTGCCCGGCTGGCCGCGCTGGTGGGGCCGGCGCGGGCAAAGATGATCCTGATGGCCGGGCAGAAGATCGGGACAGAGGAGGCGCTGGCCTGGGGCCTGATCGACCGGATCGTCGAGCCCGGGGCACTGAGCGAGGCCGTGGCGGTGCTTGCTGCCGACGCGCTCGGCGCCACGGCCGCGCATGTGGCGGCGATCAAGACGCTCGTCCCCTGATCCGCCCTAGTGGCCTGAAACCAGCTTCAGCCCGACGATGCCGGCGAGAATCAGCCCGATG
>WOYI010415136.1_pt1 | contig 14019 bp, 11 predicted proteins | sample 6423411 | NCBI WGS metagenome assembly WOYI01 (sample SAMN13441803, study PRJNA592873) | oil field metagenome | biome: oil field; feature: oil-well bore; material: oil-contaminated soil; isolation source: oil-contaminated soil from oil-well borehole | place: Germany: Wietze | collected 2016-10-18 ...
CACTTTAGTTCACTCCCAACTTCAGGCACTTCTATCTCTCCCTCCTCCCCCTGAGCCATTTTGTGAAGAATGGGTCGTCAAGTTCATACTTATCGGTTTTGATTACGAATCCGTTAACCATAAGGCGCTTGATGCTGCTGAAAGCAGTGCTTGTCGCTCCGATGTCCCACTCCCGGTCAAAAGCATCCGATAATGGCTGAAGATCAGATAATGCAAGTCCTAATAACATCTTCCTGTCAGTCCTGTTAAAATTGAGCCAGAGGCGTTCATAATCCATATCATGCATCATTATAAGCTCATTAACGGCTTCTGAAACTATACCGGCCTCACCTTTCTTTAAGGCAGCCCTCTCCCATACAGTGAATGCCAGTTGCTGGGTATAATACGGATGACCCTTAGTAACAAAAAGTATTTCTTCAGCAACAGCGTCAGCATTTTCACATAACTTGCTGAACCCTTCTTTTAGGAACACCATGAACTCTTTTACGTCAATTTTTGGGAGGTACATCACCAGGCCGAAGTGATAGAAAGGAGATTTCTTTTTCTCAAATATCCCGCGTATCAGTGATTCCTGTGATCCGAGGAAGACGTAGTTGATCATTGTATGGTGTTGCATTACAGCCCGCATAAAACTTATCAGGCTGGTATCAATTTTAACCGCATCCTGAAACTCATCAAAGATCATAATGATCTTTTTCTTTTCAGTGCTGACCCTCTCAGCCAGGTTCAATACATCTTCAAGGACCGGCAGGTAAGTAGTCCCGGGCATAAAAGAGACATCCACCGCTCCGCTGACGGGATTTAGTGACAAGGTGGGTACCACCCTGAAACTTTTCAGGTACTGTTTAAGCTTTTCAGCAGGATAAAAGCGATATATGCGTTTGAGTATCTGTGCAGCCAGGTCGGCAGGACTGGTTACAAGCTGCAGGTCTATGGCTATCACCGGTCTGTCAAGGTCTTTTACGGCCATGCCTATGAGGCTCGATTTGCCGAAGCGTCGTGGAGAGATTACCACGAGGTGGTTATCACTGCCAAGCAAGGAGATTACCTTTTCGATCTCCTTTTTACGGTTGATGAAATAGGGTTCTTCAACAATTGTTCCGAACTTGAATGGATTTTTCATATCTGATTGCGATATTTTACGTTGCGATTATTTTCGCTGCGATATTTTTCGCAATAATAGTATCTTTTATTGACATTCATGGTTCTGATCCCCGAATTTTACGACTCATCCCTCAATCCCCGCCGAATACTGAATATCGGAGCGAAGCGGAGATCCCGATTTATCGGGACCGATTACCGAATACCTCACTCCTCATTCCTCATTCCTCATCCCTCAATCCCCACTCCGAAGCTTTAGCGAAGGAGGGCTCTCTCGTGCTTTCGTCTTCAGCTAACCCTTAAACCTGAAACAAGAACCGAAGCAAAGCCGGGCTCGCCGAAGGCAGACAAGGAATGCTTAACGCTGAACCCTGTCTTTCATTGGATATTTTATTTGAGATAATCCCCCGGTTTCCTAAGAAACAACTCCACCGGTACCACCAGAATATTTTTGTGCTTTATCGATATCTGCCCTCTGTAAAGCAGCAAAAGTCTGGCTTCAGGATAATCATCTCCAAAAGAGACAAGCCCATTATAATCTGACGGATTAAGCGTTCTGGCATTTTTAACCTCCACTGCAGCAAAAGTATCGCCGCCATACAGCACAAAATCCACCTCGTTCCCTGCCAGCGTGCGCCAGTAAAACAACTTCGTGTCCGGCAGTGCATAATCAGAATACGCTCTCAGGTGCTGACCAACAAGCCCTTCCAGTGCCGCACCTGATATCTCTGATTCAATATCCAGAGGACCTCTCTGCCGTAATCTGCGGTACAGGCCATTATCGAAAAGATAGAATTTTGGGTGAGAGGCTGTTTTTCTCTTAGCCCTCTTTGCAAAAACAGGCAATCTGTAGGCCAGTAAGAGATCTTCAAGTATATCGATATAACCTGTAACAATGCCTCTTCCCGCCTGACACTCACGTGCAAGGTTACTGACATTCAGCACCGTGCCATGGGAAAAGCTTATGATCTCAAGAAAGCGGGCGAAGGTACCGAGATGTCTTACCAGGCCCTCCGCCTGTATCTCTTCACGCAGGTAGATATCCACATACGCAGAGAGTGTCATTGCCGGATTACTGCTTTCTTCAACAACCGGTATCAACCCTGTCTGCAGCGCTTTGTCAAGTGAAAAAGCGCTTCCAAGTTCTGCTGCCGTGAACGGATGCATTCTGCAGTATACTGCTCTCCCTCCGAGGAGGTCAGCACCCTCCTTCTTAAGCTTACGGGCGCCTGAGCCGGTAAGGATGAACCGGATCTTCCTTTCTTCCATTATCTTGTGTACCACATCAAGTATCTGTGGCACCTTCTGCACTTCATCAATTATCACCAGCCCGGGATTTCCTGCATCAATGGTTTTCATAAGGGTTTCCGGAAAAGCAGAAAATATCCTGATGGTTTCCGGATCGAGAAAATCTATATACAGAGTATCTTTCTTTATCAGGCCTTTTACAAGAGTCGATTTACCGGTACCTCTCGGCCCGAACAGAAAAAATGAACCTTTTGGGATAGTTATATGTCTTTTTATTTCTGTCATATCCGCAAATTTAGACTTATTCTGCGTGAATCACAAACAAATTTTGACCTATTACTTTCTTTTATCTTGTGCTCACCTGATGTCAAAACTTCTCACATCTCACATCTCACATCTTCAACTCTGGCTCATTTTAGTTCACTCCAAACTTCAGGCACTTTTGCCTTGTGACTTTTGTCTTTTATCTTTGAAATACTTTAGCCTTTCTCCTTTCACCTTGGCCCTCCCTGCAGTCTGTCTCCTCCCTGATCCCGCCTTGCGGGATATTAACAGTCGGCCCCCTTTCTCCTTTCTCCTTTCTCCTTTCGCCTTTTATAATATTGTCACTTTCCTCGTGGTCACCTTCACCCCGTCAACAACTCTCACCAGGTAAACACCATGTGAGCCTGAAGGCAGTGCGACTGTGTTCAACTCACCGTCAACAAGTATTGTTTCAAGGATTTTCTTCCCGCGCAGATCATAAACCTCGCAGATGGCTCTGTCGCTGACCTCTCCCCTGATGATCACCTTCTCATCCGAGATCCATATGCGGACACCTGTCTCCTCTGCCTGGGACTGATTGATGCCTGTGGGTGTGCTGACAGAAGCTATTATGAAGAACCGTCCGGTGCCATATGTGTTTGCCGGAAGCGTAACTGTGTAAGTGTTGTTGTTAAGGTCAGTAAAGATTCCCGTTTCACGGTCCTCAAGCCAGAATTTGTTATTCCCAAGCTGTACCGTGAAGGCTGAGAATGTAACCTCTCCTCCCTTTTCCGTGTCAATACCCACGGGAACAGGTAATGTCTCAGCACCGGATATCGGCAACGCCTGTCGTGCAAGATTCACTCCTTCGTCTTTTTCAGTCATGACAGTGTAAATCTCAACATCAGGACCAGCGCTCAGCTGTCCCACATCATAACCCGGATCGAGTCCGGCTGTCATTTCATCATTGTAGACAATCGTCGTGGCGCTTTCTTTTTCTCCATACCTGACCCTAAGCTGAAGCCCGGGCCATGGGTCTTCTGTTCCGGGAGATTTCAGCATGACTACATCGGTAGCATGAGTCTGCATGGCGGACGTGAATTCAAACTGCACATCATTATTGTTCGCCATAACCATAAACCCCTGTCCTGCCTGTATTACACTGCCATGACTTTCTGATCCTTCCGGTAATAAAGGTGCTGAAACAGCTGAATACTTATATACACCGTTGACGCCATCATATACATATAATGCCTGGTAGTACGGATCAAACCTGTTGGTGGTTGTCCCGTTACCTACGTTAACGGTTATGAAGGTTTCTGCATTCATTGCTGAAGTAAACGGATTCCCCAACAGGTTCAATCCACCGCTGCCCCAGCCATCTGTCCAACCTCTGCCAGATGCCCAGATAATTTGTTCGGGATTCGCAACACCGTAAGGATTATCCGGATATCTGGCGATTCGCTCAGAATATGTCTCAGAATACGGCGATGTTACTGTTACTGAGGCAGAGTTAACAACCGGGCCTGTAAAGGAAAATTCTCCATCACTAAGATCTTTTTGACAGACGTTATATCCTCTCCCTTTCATGAAGACACCTTCTGTTACTTCAGCCCATACCGCACCAGGTTCATCCCATGTTCCGAGGTAATCGATCTTGTCAATGTAAGTTGTTCTGAATTCAGGAATACTTTGTCCACCCACCGGTGATGAAAACAGGTGTTTGTCGCCGGTTTGGTCATCAGGCCGCAGGAAGCGGTTGTATGTAACATTACCCGTGGCTGTGCCGTGCACGATCAGAGACCCGCTGCTTTCAGGAGTAGCCTGAATGGTTAAACCTGCGCCAGGCTGAATTTCAAGGTCATGACAATCAACAGAGGTTGCAGTACCAATCACCGGGTCATTGGTAACGTCCGGGATGGTGACATTATTTGTTGGACCGGGATAGAATCCATCTGTCCAGTTTGTCGGACTCTCCCAGTCCGTACCTGTACTGCCGGTCCACACTGCCTGAGGAGCCGTTGTGAATGACCAGACAGGGCCGGTAATAGTCTCATTCCCATTGCTGACAGTAACATACCATTCATACTCAGTTCCACTCTCCAGACCATCCCATGTGATGCTTGCTTCCGATCCGGATTCAATGTCAGTGGTGGTTCCTGTCAACTGGAACCCATCACTCTCCATCTCGTAATTCAGGGTGAATTGGCTGTCTGAATCCGTTATCCACTGGTCAAGATATGGCGAATATGTTTTAACAAATATCTCATCTGTCTGAGGCGAGAATTCCATAATTCTCAGGTATCCGTTACCCCCGCCTGCATCGCTCTGGTAATCCGCCAGGAGCGTATGGACAATCGAACCGTTATAAGTATCAGTTCTCCTTCCGGCGCCATTGACATGCCCGCATAACATCATGAAGAGGTTCGGATTGTCCCTGAGTTCGTCATATATTGTCTGACCAATTGAGCTGAAGCTGGCAGGATTTCCCTTTCCGATCAGCGAATGACTTGTGACAATGGCTCTTTTTGAAGGATTGTCCCTGAGTATCCCATCCGCCCATTGAATTGCCCCAATCGCCGGATCATATTCAAGGTGAATCACCAGGAAATCCATCCCGCCGGCACTGAATAACTCATAGTTATTATCATTGTCTTCGCCATAGTGACCTCCGTAGTAGCTTCTTCCGGCAAATCTTGATACCCCGAAGTATGTATTGTATAATGCAGAAGATCCGCTGGTTGCATCGTGGTTGCCTATTGCTATTCCATAAGGCACAGAAGCACCTACATCAAGTATTGACAGTGCAGTGTTTGCCAGATTCCACTGAGTCTCATTATCAGTGTCAACAACATCGCCAGAATGTGAAACAAAGGCAATGTTTTCTGCAAGCCGGTTCTCTTTCACCCATTGAGTCTGAGCATTAAACATTGCAGGTGTTCCTCCGAATTCATAAGCCGTATAACTCTGGCTGTCTGGCAATCCCACAAGAGTAAACGTCTCTCCGTCACTCTCTTTCTTTCTGCCATAATAGTTCACTGTCATGGAACGCTCCTCGTGATCTGTCACTGTGACACTCAATGAAGGTGAGGTGGTAATGTTAACTGCATTGTCAGCAGGGGAGACAAGATCAGGCTGATCAGGAGGATTGATCAGGTAATTGACAGTCAATCCGGGCCTCTCCTCAACAGTTGTCCATTCTCTTGTTCTTTCTCTCTGACCTTCAGTAGCATGCGAGGCGACCATCAGCCATCCGTCATTTGCCATTTCACCATCAATCCGGTCCTGGATTGTTGAAGCAGGAATAGTAACAGTAATATATCCTATGTGGGTGTTAATACCTGACGCAATCTGAATAGGAGAGCTCCACGACGAATATGGCGAATCACTGTGTCTTACAAAGACCTCATCGGCTTCATCAGAAGCCAGCCACATCCTACCCTGACTGCCGATATCTATCGTAGCAGTCTCAACACCTGAGTCAGGTGTTATTCCCGTTGTTGATTCAAGAGTATAAGTCCCCACGGAGTACAAGGCAGCGATCAGCCGGGAAGAGGTGCCCTGAAAAAGAAGAATGATCATTGAGATCAGGAATGTCACTCTGATAATGGAGTGAAAATGTTTCATGCTTTCAGCGTTTAAAATTCTTTAACGCGAAAAATTAATCCCTGATCAGTGTCCATCATCACAAGCTCGTCATGAGCCAGCCGGAATCCCCTGAAAGGCACGGCAGAAATGCCTTCGGCCAGCAGCAGGCTATGGATCTTCAGAAACTCTCTATCCCACTTTGGTCACCTCGGTGATCCCCGCGACCTTAACTACATTATCCGCGGCAGAACTCCTCCTTCTGACAGCCATTTTCAGGAACCGTGTTGCCGTAAGACAGAGCGCAAGCAGCACCAGCCCCAGCGGCAGTATCCCTATTCCGTCAAGCAGGAAAGCCACCGCAATAATAAACACATTGAAAAGGGCAATCCATAGAGTGGCCTGCTTGTGGCTGAAGCCGGCGCGAAGCATCAGGTGGTGTATATGCCGCTTGTCGCCGATGAACATGCTCTTTTTGTCACGCAGGCGCAGTATTACCACACGCAGTGTGTCATACAGGGGCACTATCAGTATCCCTATCGAGACCGAAGGAGCAGACTTAAGGGCAAGCACCGCTCCATCTGCGGCAACCAGCTCATTGAAGTGAATGGCAAGGACCGCCAGAGTAAAGCCGATCACCAGAGATCCTGAATCGCCCATAAAGATCTTCCTCGGGCCCTCAGACAGGTTATATCTCAGGAAGGCAATGAGTGAACCCAGCAGTGCCGCTGCCATTATAGTGTATCCGTAGTCGCCCGACAGGAAGAAGAAGATGCCGAACGCCAGCGAGGCGATGATCCCTACCGCTGCCGCCAGCCCGTCGATGCCGTCGATGAGGTTGACCGCATTGATGATGAGTATTATCAGAAGGATAGTAACAATATACGAAGTCGAGACAGGAATGTTGGTTATTCCCAAAAAGCCGTGGAAATGGGTGATGTGGATGTTAGTAAAGACGGCTACAAGAACAGCTGACCCCAGCTCGCCCCAGAACTTTTTCTTCGGGTTGAGATAAACGAGGTCATCCTTGATCCCGACAAACAGCAGGAAGACCACTGCGGCCGTGAAGTATGACAGCCCGGGCATATAGCCGTTGACCCCCACCAGGAAGCCGAAGATGAAACCGCCGAAAATGCCTATCCCGCCGAGCGTGGGGACGTCATGTTTGTGTATCTTGTTGAATCCGGGCTTATCCTCAAGATGGCGTTTCTTAACCACCGAGATCACCTTCGGTATGTAGTACCAGGTAATGACAAATGAACTTGCAAAGGCAAGTAAAATAGCCGGTAAACCTGTGATTATTATCTCTGGCATTGCGGTGGAAAGTTAATTCTTTCAGTTCCTTACAAAAAAATCATTTACCAACAGCAGTCTTCCCCATCCGCTTTCCTGACCTATCCGTAAACACCCAACCGGGTTTCAGTGCTCAAAATTAATCTAAATATTCCGGACGGGCGGGCAGATCACTGAAAATTTTATGAATAAATCCGGAGTGTGGAAAAAAAATCACCCAGGCTGTCAGGAATACCAGCATGAAGTCGGTGCGGAACGACAGGTGCTCCTGGTACCAGATCTCGAGTTCTCCTTTATAAGGTGCGATATGATCGCGATAGAACTCGTGCCTGTCGCCCTCATGTGCCGAGATCCACTTCTCCTCATCGCGAAATATGATTGACCCTATGCCTGTCATCCCCGGCACGGCATCGTAGATTGTCTCCTGCACATGAGGCGGGAACTTCAGGAAATCGACTTCCATCTGCGGACGCGGACCCACTACCGACATATCACCAAGCAGAATGTTAAACAGCTGGGGTATCTCGTTGATCTTCGTTCTGCGCAGGAACCGTCCGAAGGGGAAAACCCTCGGGTCATTCCTGATGGTCAGGCTGCCCGTCCCCAGCGACGGACTGGCTTTAAGCATCGTTGCAAACTTCCATATCCTGAATGGCCTGTTCTTATAACCCACCCTCTTCTGCCCGTAGAAGACATAATGCTCACCCGTCAGCAGCAGTATTATCATCACCGGTACCAGCAGCGGTGACAGCACCAAGATTCCCAATGCAGACACGACTATATCAAAAAACCGCTTAAAAACCTTCCTGTACATATCTTTCCCTGACCTTCAGTCCTCAGATTAAGGCTCCGCAATAGGCGGAGACTTAACCCCGATAACGAAGTGTATCGGGGCCTTCAGACCTTTTACTACATCTTTGAGTCCAGTCCCTTCCCCTTCTCTATATGCTCAAAATTCGGAAGGTACTCCCTGAGTATCTCCACCACGGCAGCTTTGGTCACGTTTCCGGAATTGAAGAGCGTCCGCAGCCTGGCGAATATCTCGTCAATCTCATGGCTCTCTCTCTTTACGGAGTTCTTTATCACCCCCAGGCTGGTGAACTTATCAGTGTCAATCACCTCCCCCTCGGTGAAGAACTCCTCATAAGGCTTTTCTCCCGAGGTGTCAGTCTCAAAGAAATATACCGGGTATGAAACAGAGCTCTCGTTGAGCAGCAGTGCCTTCTCCCGTGCTTCCTGTTCGGTAGCACATACGTCAGCCTGCAGTCCCAGGTAATGCAGCAGGTCGTGTGCGATGGCATCAAAGGTGATCATATCCCTCTTCTCATCAAGATTCGGGAAGATGATGTCTCCCGACTCGCCCAGCACTGAGGCTATCATGCACAACTCGCCCGACTCGCGGGGCGAGACGAAGAACCTGCGTATGCCCAGCGGGCACGACCATGGCTGTCTCTTGCCGAGCCGCTTGATGAACTCCTGCGGCAGGCTGCCGTTTGAGAAAGCCACGTTGGCAAAGCGGGCTGTGGTTATCTTCAGTTTAGATGAATAGGCCATTATCAGCTCCTCCATCAGCTTCTTGCTGGCGCCCATGATGTTCACCGGATTGGCTGCCTTGTCGGTGGAGACACAGAAGAAATGCTCAGGAGGAAACTCGAGTAAAAGGTCTAACAGCCGCCGGGCGCGAAGAACGTTGTTCTCAATCATAGCCTCAATTGAGAAGATATCCTTCTCGCTCCGCACATGCTTGTGCGCTGCGAAGTTGGCCACGATGTCAAACGGCGCCAGCGTACGGAACATCTTCTCAAAAACCCTGTCGCCGAAGTTCATCGGGTAGGTGATGAAGTCCACAGGAATATTAAACCCTGATGAGCTTCTCAGATCACGCACCAGCTCCGTCAGTCCGTTCTCGTTGATGTCAACAACCACTAATCGACTGATCCTGAACTTCAGCAGGGCTTTTATATAGAACGAACCTATCGTCCCCGCTCCGCCAATGACAAGGACACTTTTGCCGCTGATGCGCTGCTCCAGCTCTGAATGATACTTTTCAAAATCAGGCTTAAGCAGGCTCTCTTCACGCTTAGTGATATATGTCCTGATAAAATATTCTAGATCGAGGTTTGTTTGCATAGATATTTTCTTTTGTCCAATTCAGATTTTCATCTACTGTCTAAATGCTTTCTTTAATACCTCCTGTATCCGTTCCATATCATTCTCCGTCATGTTTGTACCGCTTGGCAAACAGAGTCCGTTTCTGAAGAATGCTTCAGATGTGCCGTTTACATAAGCCGGGCAATTTTCAAAGACAGGCTGCAGGTGCATCGGTTTCCAGAGAGGTCTTACTTCAATATTCTCGGCCGTGAATGCCAGGCGTATTTTCTCGCTGTCAGTGCCCGCCTTCTCCGGATCAATTATTATGCAGGTGAGCCAGTAGTTTGAGTAGAAATCCTTTGAAGGTTCTGTGTGGAAGGTGATACCCGGCACATCTTTCAGCACATCCCGGTACCACTGGTTGATCTCCCTGCGCCGTTTTATACGCTGATCGAGCACTTCAAGCTGCCCGCGACCAATGCCGGCCACCACGTTGCTCATCCTGTAATTGTACCCTATTACGCTGTGCTGGTAATGCGGTGCCGGATCGCGTGCCTGTGTGGCAAGGAACCGTGCGCGTTTTATCATGCCCTCATCGTCAGAGATCAGGGCCCCGCCGCCGCTGGTGGTAATGATCTTGTTGCCGTTGAAAGACAGAATGCCGAATTTGCCCTGGCAGCCGACACGTTTCCCCATGTACTTTGATCCCAGCGCCTCTGCCGCATCTTCTATCACCGGAATTCCGTATTTCTCAGCTACAGCCATGATCTCGTTCATCTTTGCCGGCATGCCGTACAGGTGCGTCACAATAATCGCCTTCAAATCAGGGCCCTTTACTTTCTCCTTTAACCTTTCTCCTTTAACCTTCTGAATTGCTTCTTCAAGCAATTCAGGATCCATATTCCACGTCTCTTCCTCCGAATCCACCAGCACCGGTATGGCACACTGGTAGACTATAGGATTGATGGTGGCCGAGAATGTATATGTTGAACCGATCACATAATCGCCCGGTCTGACATCAAGGAGGATCATGGCCAGGTGTATAGCCGAAGTTCCTGATACCAAGGCTGCAACATGTTTTGCACCGACAGCGGCGCCCAGCTCGTGTTCAAATGCATCCACATTTGGTCCGAGAGGAACTACCCAGTTCTGTTCAAAAGCCAGGTGAACATATTTCAGTTCCGTGCCCCCCATATGTGGTGGTGATAGAAGGATCCTCTGTTTCATACACAGGTGTTAATAAATTGTTGTGTCATTAATCAACTTTAGTAAGATGTGATTGCTTATGTTTTAGAACACTTTGGTATAGATAGTTGAGACATTGTTACCATGAATTCTAATCAAACCAAAACGCATAAATCCATGTTTAAGATAAAACCTGTTGGCACTTTCAAGTGTCACCCCGGCAATCACCTTATAGCAATGAACATTGTGCCTTTTTAATTCGCCTTCGAGTGCCTCCAAGAGGCTTGAGCCAACGCCAGAGTTTTGTCGGTTTGAATCCACGGAAATGGAAAGCAATTCGGTTTTTGGCAAGAGCATATCATTGGGGGAAGAATTAAGGATTGTTTTCTTAAATGGTAATGTAAGGGTTTCAAGCGAGGGTTTAATTAGTCTTGGATCAGTCACGAGTCTGTTCATAAGTATAGCTATTGCACGAGGATTAAAAATGAATCTTTTCATTAGGGTGTCCGAATTTATGGAACAGCTTACAAAACCATTGATCCCGGCTTCGTCTCTTTCGATTAATACGATTTCATTCCTAATCAAGTATTTATATAAAACATCCAGAAATGAAGGGCCAAGTTGTGTCAAAAAGCCTGCACGAATTGTCGAATGATGGAGTCGGGCAATGTCATAAGAATCATTTTCATTGGCAGGAATCACCATTTTAGTGTCTACTGTTGTTGAACTATTACTTTTAACTTTTCCAGATATTCTTCAGCAAGAACTTCTCTGCTAAAGTGTTCTTTGGCATATCTGTAACCATTAAGGCCATGCGTTATCATTAATTCTGGCTTCGACATATAAAATCTGATTTTATTCGCTATGTCCCGGTGATTCTCGGGTTCTGCAAACAGCCCACAATCAGCATTTTCAATTAATTCTCTCGAGACACCATCAATAGCAAGCAACACAGGCTTTTTACAGGACATGTAGTCAAAAGTCTTGTTGCTGAAAACTGTTTTAAATGTTTCAGTCTTTTTAAGTACAGAAACACCAAGATCTGAAGCAAGAATATACTTAAATATATCTTTTTTAGAGACTTGATCAAAAAATTTGACATTAAGCAAGCCTCTTGTCTGAACCTCAGTGATTAGCATATCCTTTTCCATACCTGAGCCAATCAACAAGAACATGACATTAGTATCTCTTAGCAGTTCTGCAGCTTCTACTAACTGTATTAGATGATTTGCCACACCATGGGCTCCAACATAGGTTACAACAAAACTGTTTGTAATACCCAGCTTACCACGAAAATCAGCTGTATTGAAGCCTTCAAGTATCTCGTCTGAGAGACTAAAATCGGCACCATTTGGTATCAGGATAATCTTTTCAGGTGATACACCCTTGCGGGTTATTAATATATCTTTAAATGCAGGGGTCAGAACGTTTATAAGCTTCGCTTTCTTATAGACCACTGATTCAAGCCAATATGCTAATTTTATAAATGTCTTATTTGTTACCACACCTGTATCAATAGCGGATTCAGGCCATAGGTCCCGAACTTCAAATACGAAAGGAATTCTTTTTAATTTTGAGAGAACAATAGCAGTTATAGCTACAAATAATGGAGGTGAAGTAACAAGAATAAGGTCGTACTTGCCCTTAACTTTAATAATACCGGCCCAAATTGAACTAAAGACAAATGAAAAATATCCCCAAAGCCTTCCGGGGAAATTTGAGTTATACCTGTCAGAGACAAAACATCTCCATACTTTTACATCTCCATGTCTTTTATAGACAAATTTTTTTCCTTTATATTCACTATCCTTATTACCCTTTGCATAATGAAACATGCCTGATAAAACGGTAATCTCATGACCTTTCGAAGACCAAAATCTGGTTATCTCATTAAACCTGCTGCCACCGCCATCATTTACCTCTAAAAAAAACTGGTGAACCAGAAGGATTTTCATAACTTGACTCTTGATTACCTGATATATTCTAATTAACTCAAGTTGCTAGCTATAACAATATACAACAATGACTTGCGATCTCGAAAACGACTGATATCAACATATTGCCCGAGGTTTTCAACCTTGGGGAGGCGATATGCTTGGTTAAATACGAGGTCGATTAACATTATATCGTAAATCATTAACAATAAGCGTATTGAGCGTGTTTTTCATTTGTTAAAAATAGAATAATCCTCCAGATTAAGGTCGGCAAACCCATAAAACCTGAAGGATTATGATTAATAAATGCATTGCAATTTACGTATTTATTGATGATCTGCTTAAAGATCTTGAACACAATGAACCCACAAATAGAAATATGTCTGATGCAGAGGTTATTACAACAGTTCTTGTTTCGGCCATATATTTCTCGGGTCATCATGAAAAAGCCATGAGCTTTATGGGGTCTACTGGGATGATAAAACATATGCTGAGTAATAGCAGGTTGAACCGGCAATTACACCAGATTCGTGAGCTGGTTGTCGATCTGTTTTTCCAGCTGTCCGCTTTAATTAAGGAACTGAATATCAGTTCAGAGTACTCCATTGACAGTTTTCCCATACATACTTGTGATAATATCCGTATTGCAAACTCAAAGCTAATCCAGGGAGAGATCTACCGGGGTAAGAAGGTGTCCATGCGTAGATACTTCTATGGGTACAATGTTCATGTTCTCTGTACTGCGGATGGAATCCCTGTAGAATATACCTTCTTGCCAGACAGATGCCATGATTCAAATGCTTTAAAGCAAATGCCCTTTTCGATTCCTGTTGGCAGTAAAGTATATGCAGATGCTGCTAAGCCTTCGGTCACCTGCATATTGATTTCTCGGCATAGCTGGTCTATTTTTGGCCAAAACCCATTAAGATGAAAAAGCACGAGAGGATAAACCGGCAGGCGGAGATGTTTTCTTTAATTGACAAGTGGCAGGAAAGCGGCAAAGCCCAGCAGTCATTCTGTCAGGAACATGAAATAACTTTTACAACATTTTATTACTGGCTCAGGCGTTATCGGCGCGAGATTGATGAAAGTAATTTTCTACCGGTTGAGATAAGTTCAGGATCTAACATAGAGATCCGTTATCCTGATGGAATAATATTGCAATTACCGGCAGCCACAAAATTGTCAACACTGGAACAGTTGTTACACCTGTAAGCTGACTGACCTTAGATGTTTTCGCTCAGCTCCACTTTCCGGTACTATTATTACAGTTCTGCCACCGATAGGTAGTGTTCCAATCAGTGTGTCCGGGGTAGAAGGTCTTCATCGAAGTTTTACA
>WOYI011110748.1_pt2 | contig 14016 bp, 10 predicted proteins | sample 6423411 | NCBI WGS metagenome assembly WOYI01 (sample SAMN13441803, study PRJNA592873) | oil field metagenome | biome: oil field; feature: oil-well bore; material: oil-contaminated soil; isolation source: oil-contaminated soil from oil-well borehole | place: Germany: Wietze | collected 2016-10-18 ...
GCAATATCCAGCCCGACGATGCGCGCTGCCAGTGCTGCCAGCGCAATGGTATCGGGGTGCACGTCATCAGTGCAATCAAAGGCCACATTGCCATTGCGCTGGATAAGCAGGCGCTTGCCCGCAGCGGGCACCGCATCAATGGCGGCGCCCTGACGCGTGAGTTCGAGCGCAACTGCGGGGTCGTCCTGGATGAGATTCAGCGGGGAGGCCTCACCCGTGCCGCGACGCGGGTCGCTATTGATTTGCAGATCAATCAACTGCTGCACCGTCGATTGGCCATCGCCCACCACCCAGGCTTCTTCGCCACGCGCGGCGGCAACCAGTTTGCCGCCTACCACCAGCAAGCGATGTTCAATACCGGGAATAAACCGCTCCAGCAGCACATCGCTACCACGGGCTGCTTCTTGCGCGAGGGTAAAAGCTGCCTCGATGTCTTCACGGCGCGAGAGGTTAACCGAAACGCCACGGCCATGATTGCCATCCACCGGTTTGATCACCACGGGTGCGTTGATGGATTGTGCTTCTTCCCAGGCTTCGGTGGCGCTTTTGACAATACTGCCTTCGGGCACTGGCACGCCGCAGCCACGTAGCAGCGTGTTAGTGAGCGCCTTGTCGCCGGAAATGCTTTCGGCAATGGCGGAGGTAGCATCGGTTTCGGCAGTCCAGATGCGGCGGCTGTGAATGCCATAGCCCAGTTGCACGAGATTTCCCTCACTTAGGCGAATTGCCGGAATGCGTCGCTGCTTGGCCGTGGCGGCTTCAACAATGGCCTGCGTGCTGGGGCCGAGCAGCAAGCGGTCGGCCATCTGCGCGAGATGCGTCACGGCGGCGGGCACATCGAACGCGGTGGCGTTGATCGCTGCCATGACCAGATCGCGTCCATACAGCAGGGCCTGGCGAGTGATGTCTTCATGCCAGCTGCGCACCGCCACTTTATACACACCGCGTTGCGAGGTGCTGCGCGCCTTGCCAAACCCTCCGGGCATGCCGGCCAGATTTTGCAATTCAAGGGTGACATGTTCGAGGATATGCGCGGGCCACGTACCGTCTTCCAGTCGTTTGAGAAAGCCACCCTGTTCGCCATAGCTACAGCGGTGTTCAATCAGGGTGGGCAGCAGAGTGGTCAAACGCTCGTTAAAGCCAGGGAGGGTGTTGGAGGGTGAGTCTTCAAGCACGCCAATATCAACCCAGGCTTCCATGACAGGACGGTAAGTCCACAAATTAGGGCCGCGCAGGGCAATGAAATTAAGAAATTCGATCACAGAGTCAGGTGCCTTTCGCCGTCCGGCGGGATGAGTGCTGCTGGTTTTTTATGAGCTTGTTCTGCTTTGGTTTTTTTAAGCGCTGGTCATACGTTCCTCGCCGTATTACCAGCGCCGACTTTTTACTCGGTGCACTAGCTAAAATCAATTAACGCATGGCGAGCTGTTTTGTTGACAAGTCGTAATCTGCCGCAGGCACGGTATGATTCCGCCCCACGCTCTATGGCGATTTTTAAAGCAAAATAATGCCTGCAACGCTTTCTGATCAACTCCCGCCGACTTGGCGTGCTTCTGTACTGGCGACATTGCAGCCCGAGGAAGTCCTATTGGCCTGGCTTGAGCTGGATCTGACGACTTCCCTCCAGTTTGGCACCGGGTTGCTGGTGTTGACCTGTCAGCGGTTACTGGCCAGTGACAATGGCACACAGTGGCAGACTTGGCCATTACAGGCGGCCCTGCGCTTGCAGCGCTTTGACCATGCGGGCATTGGCACGCTGACACTCAGCAACGCTACCGGGCGCATCGCGCATTGGCGCTACACGCTGGCGCGCGCGACAGTCGTCAAACAGCTGGCTGATGCCTTTACCGCGCAGATCACCAGCCTGACTAGCGGAACGCCACGGGTAGCTAGCCCCGATGCGCTGTGCCCCCTATGCCAGACTCTGCTCAACCCCGGCCAGGAGAGCTGCCCGACTTGTGCCCGTAATTTGCAGGCTCCGCCTTCAACGCTAACACTGCTACGGTTATGGCGTTTTGCCCAGCCTTACCGATGGCAGCTGCTGGCCGGGTTTTTACTGATGCTGGGCGGCACGGCGGCCACGTTGATTCCACCGTATCTGACCATGCCGCTGATGGATGAAGTGCTGATTCCTTATCAGAATGGGGTGCCGATTGACCCGCAAAAAATTGCGCTCTATCTTGGTGGGCTAGGTTTGGCAGCGATCTTTGCCTGGGCAATGAGCTGGGCTAAAACCTATATTCTGGCGTTGGTGTCCGAACGCATTGGCGCTGATTTGCGCACGACAACGTACGAGCATTTGCTCAAGCTATCACTGGAATATTTCGGCGCCAAACGCACAGGCGATTTGATGTCGCGCATTGGGAGTGAGTCTGACCGCATCTGCGTTTTTCTATCGCTGCATCTGCTCGATTTCGCCACCGATGTACTGATGATAGGCATGACCGCGCTGGTCTTGTTTTCAATCAACCCATGGCTGGCGGTGGTCACCTTGTTGCCGCTGCCTTTTATTGCCTGGATGATTCATCTGGTGCGCAATCGGCTGCGCTACGGCTTTGAGCAGATTGACCGCGTCTGGTCGGAAGTCACCTCCGTGCTGGCCGACACCATTCCCGGTGTGCGCGTGGTGAAAGCCTTCGCGCAGGAAAAGCGTGAGAGTGAGCGCTTCCGAGAGGCCAATGCACATAATCTGGTGGTGAATGACCGGCTGAATAAAACCTGGTCGCTATTCTCACCCACGGTTGGATTGCTTACCGAACTGGGCCTGTTGGTGGTGTGGGGTTTTGGTATCTGGCAGGTCTCCAAAAACCAGATTACCGTCGGTGTGCTGACGGCGTTTATCGCCTACATCAGTCGGTTTTACGGGCGCCTGGATTCGATGAGCCGCATTGTTTCGGTAACGCAAAAAGCGGCGGCGGGCGCCAAGCGCATTTTCGATATTCTCGACCACGTTTCGAGCGTACCTGAACCTGCGCACCCGCAGCATTTGCCGACCATCGAAGGCCATATTACAGTGCGTGATGCTGGCTTTCGCTACGGCAATCGCAGCGTGCTGGGCGGTGTATCGCTCGACATTCGCGCGGGCGAAATGATCGGCCTGGTGGGGCATAGCGGATCGGGCAAGAGCACACTGGTGAATCTGATTTGCCGTTTTTATGATGTCAGTGAAGGCGCGATTCTGATTGATGGCGTGGATATTCGCTCGCTGCCGGTGGCGGAATATCGGCGTCATATCGGTTTGGTATTACAAGAGCCATTTCTCTTTTTTGGCACCATTGCTGACAACATTGCCTACGGAAAACCCAATGCCTCACGGGCAGAAATCGTTGCCGCCGCGCGTGCCGCGCATGCGCATGAATTTATTTTGCGGCTGCCGCATGGCTACGATTCGCTGGTCGGCGAGCGTGGTCAGGCGCTCTCTGGTGGTGAGCGACAGCGTATTTCCATTGCGCGTGCGCTGCTGATTGATCCAAAAATTCTGATTTTGGATGAGGCAACCTCTGCCGTGGATACCGAAACCGAACTGGAAATTCAGAGTGCTCTGGATAATCTGATTCGTGGCCGCACCACGATCGCTATTGCGCATCGGTTGTCCACCTTGCGTACGGCCGATCGGCTGGTGGTGATGGATCACGGCAAGATTGTCGAAGTTGGCCCGCATGATGATTTGCTGGCGCGGCGAGCTGCCTACTGGCGGCTGTATACCGCGCAGACCAAACAGCTTGATGCGCTCGAAGGGCGCGATGACGAAATGGCGGCAGATGAGCTATGAGTGACTATCAGCTGACCCGAAATACGTTTGGCCAGTTAGTGCTGACCACGCCCACAGGGGTGGTTTATGAGGACGTGGTGCCGGTACGGGCTTTTGCGCTTTCTGCGCCCGATGAGGGTATCGCTCTGGTTGACCGTCACGGGCGCGAATTATGGTGGCTGACAAGGCTGACCGAGTGCGCGCCGTCTGTGCGTCTGCTGATCGAAGAATCCTTGGCCGAGCGGGATTTCATGCCGGAAATTCTTGCCATCCGCAAGGTGTCAACCTATGCCACGCCCAGCCGCTGGCAGGTAGAAACAGATCGCGGCTTGACCACGCTGACGCTAAAAAGTGAAGACGATATTCGGCGGCTAAAATTTGATGGCCAATCTAATGGACTATTGATTGCTGATAGTCACGGCTTGCAATTTTTGATTCGCGATCGTACTAAGCTTGATCGCGCCAGCCAGCATTTTCTGAGCCGATTTTTATAGCGAGTCGCCACCTCGCGATCCGCTACGGCGAGGAGACCTGCCCGCGAAGCGCAATCTGACCGAAAAAAATGTGACCAAAGGAAATGTGACCGAAGGGAATGCAAAGCCAAAGCCCATGCCTGCAAAGCTGAGCGTTTCTTGCTCGACTACCTTGTAGTGCGTTGCTTCATTCAGGATGCTTGAAGAGCTGCAAGTGCTGCTTCGGGGGTGAGTATTTGAAACAGGTTGCGCAGACGATCGCGCCGCGCCAACACCAGCAGCGCTTTGTCGCTGGTCACCAGCCAATCGGCTGAGCCATCCCGTGCTGCTTCGAGAAATTTTTGATCATCAGGATCTTGGCAATGAGGCAAACTCGATGTGCTGGTTGCTCTGTTGACTTCAGGCAGCGCTGACACACGTGTGACGCACTGGACATAGTGACTGTATGCCGCCTGTTGCGCGGCACACGTCAGGCCAAACTGCGGATAAGCCAGCACTCGCTCGAATTCAGCCAGGCAAGTGTCGCTGCTGATAGCGCACCAGTGCCTGTTTTCAATACAGTCGCGCAGCAGGGCAAAGCGGCTATCGGAAAAAATGTACAGCGAGACCAATACGTTGGTATCCAGCACTACTCGCAACCCCGTGCGAGTAGTGCTGGATATGGGCTGGTTTGCGCATGAGACAGCGGCTTGTCCGGATAAATCCAAAATCACGCGAATGGATTATTCCTTCTTTTGGACGTCGAGACGTAGCTTGGCATAAGTGCCGGGCGCATCGTCCAGCACCTTGAGCTTGCCTTTGGCCGGGTCGCGGGCAGGTACGCGTTCGCTGTTCAATTGCGTAATCCAGGTTTGCCAGTCGGTCCACCATGAACCTTCATGGTTTTTGGCCATGCTTAGCCAATCATCTGCATTTGCTGGCAAGGTTTTTTTCTTGCGGCCGCGTTTTTCTCCGGGATTTTCTTCATGCGTCCAATAGCCATATTTTCCGGCACTCGGAGGATTGACGATACCGGCAATATGCCCTGAGCCGCCGAGTACGAAACGCACCGGACCACTGAATAAGGTTGTGCCCAGGTAGGTGCTTTTCCAGGGCGCGATATGATCTTCAATGGTGGAAATAAAATAACTGGGCGTGGTGACTTTTGCGAGATCAATCGGCGTATCGAGCAGAGTGATTCCGCCGGGTTCTTTGAGCAGATTTTTCAGATACATGTTGCGCAAGTATTCGCTATGCATTTTGTAGGGCATGCGCGTGGAGTCCGAGTTCCAGTAGAGAAGATCAAAAGGGAAGGGGGCCTTGCCCATCAGGTAGTTATTTACTACAAACGACCAGATTAAATCGTTGGAGCGCAGCATGTTAAAAGCGCTGGCCATTTCGCTGCCATCCAGATAGCCGCGCTCCTGCATTTTTTTCTCGAGCGAAGTGACCTGGTTGTCGTCAATGAACACACCCAGATCACCCGGCTGTGAAAAATCCAGCATGGTGACAAAAAAGGTGGCAGAAGCAATGCGCTGGTCATTTTTGGCGGCCATGTAGGCCATGGTGGAAGCCAGTAGTGTGCCGCCCAGGCAATACCCAATCAAGTTGATTTCTTTTTCGCCTGTTTGTTTGCATACGGCATCAATCGCAGCGAGTGAGCCTTCGGCAAGGTAATCGGCAAAGCTTTTTTGGGAAAGACGCTCATCCGGATTGACCCAGGAAATCACAAATACCGAATGCCCCTGATCGGTGGCCCATTTAATAAATGAATTGGCAGGGCGCAGATCCAGGATGTAATACTTGTTGATCCAGGGAGGGATAATCAGTAGCGGACGCTTGAATTGATCGTTGGTTGTTGGCGTGAACTGCAAGAGTTGAATCAGCTCATTTTGAAAAATGACTTTACCCGGCGTGGCAGCGACATTTTTGCCCAGCGTAAAGGCGTCCGGGTCGGCCATTTTTATGCGCAATTGGCCATCGCCTGCTTCGAGATCGCGTAGCAGATTGTTAAACCCGTTCAGCAGGTTCTGGCCATGGGTGTCCATGGTTTCGCGGACAACTGCAGGGTTGGTCATGGCGAAGTTGGAGGGCGAGAGGGCATCAACAAACTGATGCGTGAAAAAATTCACCTTCTGCTGTTCATTGGTATTCATTCCATCAACATCGCTGACCGCATCGTAAATGTGGCGAGCGGTGACAAGATAGCTTTGCTTGATGAAGTCAAATAAGAAGCTGTCTTCCCACTGGGCATCCTTGAAGCGGTTATCACCTTTTGGTGAAGTCGACAAAGGTGTTGTGTCAGTACCCATAGCGCGCAGCATTGCGTGTTGCCACAGGGAGAAATAATCCCAAGCCAGCTTCATCTGCGCTTGCGCCAGTTTGTGCGGGTTGGCGAGCACTTTGGAGAACATGTTAGTAAAGGCTTGCAAAACCCCTAAGTCGTCTGCTGGAGGGATGATGCCTTTTTGTATCTGGCGTTGCATATGTTCTGTAATCAGCTTGGTTGCTCGTAAAGCGACTTCCGCATAGGTTTTGGCAAGGCTCTGCGGGTTGGGCTGGTTGTTTTGAGGCGCTTGACTGGATACTTGGTTCGGCATGGTTTCTCCTAGTTGATAAAGCGAATGAACTCGGGGTTTTCCAGACGCTGCATTTTTCCTGCATGCACAAGATAGTTCAAATGAGCGATGGCTTCACCCATGGCAAACATGGTTTGATGTGGGTCGCTGAATTCGCGATCGAACAGGGCGGGAATTATTTCGGCGGCGCTAAGTGCTTTGCCTTGACAGGTTTTTAGCACAATCTCGCAACGCTCCGCATGATGTGCATGCAGCTGCGCGACACGGCCGTGCAGTCCGCGAAAGGGCCTGCCATGTGAAGGCAGCACCAGGGTGTCGGGTGGCAACTCAAGAAAGCGATCAATGGAGTCAAGAAACAGCTTCAACGGATTGCCGTAAGGGTTCACCGGGTGTACCGAGATGTTGGTTGAAATGCGCGGCAGCAACATATCGCCGGAAATCAGCACGTGCAGCTCATCGCAGTACAGGCTCATGTGCTCGGCCGCGTGACCATAGCCCACGATGGTACGCCAGTCATGTGGGCCAATGCGCAGAACATCACCGGGAAACAGTTGGCGATAGTTGTTTGGTAACGAAGGCACGCCATTTTTGTATTGATTGCCACGTTCTTCGAAAGCGGAGATCAGGGCTTGACTTAATCCGTGGCGAATAAAAAAATTAATCAGATCCGCCGTTGAAAAGGGACTGATACCGGCGTTAATTAATGTCGCAGTGAGGTAATCTCCTTGTGACATCCAGAGAGGCACACCTTTTTCTTGCTCTAGCCAGCTGGCCATGCCCACATGATCGGGATGGAGATGGGTAACGATGGCTCGGGTAAGTTTACGGTCTGCCAAAATGGTGTTCCACGCTTCACGCACCTCAGGCGTCGCAATGCCGGTGTCGATGGTTGCATAGCCTGCCTCTTCAGCGAGCAACCATAAGTTAATATGGTTCAAGGCAAAAGGTAACGGCATGCAAATCCATTCAATGCCCGGCATAATCGGCGTCGTGGACCCGGTGGCGGGCGAAGTGTCATGGGAATAAACCAGTGGTGCATTCATGAAAAATTCTTTCTTCGGCTTGTTGCCCTGATATAGTGATTGAAGTCAAAAAACGTCGATGAGGCTGTCTGGTGGCCCTTGTTTTATTGGGAGATAGGCATTGCGCCATGTTAGTGGATTTTTATTGCATGAGTTAGCAAACGGCAGGGATTGGCAAACAAAGACCAATAAGAAGACAAATACGGGGAACATCGACAATGATAGGACTGGATTTTAATCTCGGTGAAGATATTGACGCACTGCGTGATGCCGTGTGTCAGTTTGCCAAAAAAGAGATTGCGCCACGAGCCGCGCAGATAGATAGAGACAATCTTTTCCCTGTGGATGTCTGGCGCAAGCTGGGTAATATGGGTTTGCTGGGCCTCAGCGTGGAAGAGGCTTATGGTGGCACGGCGATGGGATATCTGGCGCATATTGTGGCGATGGAAGAAATTTCCCGCGCCTCGGCATCGGTCGGGCTATCCTATGGCGCGCACTCGAATCTATGCGTGAATCAGCTGCGGCGTAATGGCACTGACGCGCAGAAAAAAACCTTTCTGCCGCGCCTGATTTCTGGCGAACATGTAGGTGCTTTGGCAATGTCGGAGCCGAATGCCGGTTCTGACGTGGTTTCCATGACCTTGCGGGCAGACAAAAAAGGCGACCGCTATGTGCTCAATGGCTCGAAAATGTGGATTACCAATGGGGGCGATGCCGATGTGCTGATTGTTTATGCCAAAACAGATCCATCGGCTGGCGCTAAGGGCATGACCGCTTTCATTGTCGAAAAGGGCTTTGCCGGATTTAGTGCCGGGCCGCATCTGGACAAGCTGGGCATGCGTGGTTCAAACACCTTCCCGCTGTTTTTTGACAATTGTGAAGTGCCTGCCGAGAATGTGCTGGGGAAAGTGGGCGAGGGTGTCAAGGTGTTGATGAGCGGGCTGGATTATGAGCGCGCGGTGCTCTCGGGCGGCCCCTTGGGTATCATGGCGGCATGCATGGATGTGGTGTTGCCTTACCTGCATGAGCGCAAGCAGTTCAATCAGCCCATCGGCGAATTCCAGTTGATGCAGGGCAAGTTGGCCGATATGTACACTACCTGGCAAGCGACGCGCGCGTATGTGTATGCGGTAGGCCGCATGTGCGACAAAGCAGGCCATTCGGATCATCCGGCAAGCGGTTCGCCGCCGCAGACAAGGGCGCTGCGCAAGGAGGCCGCCGGAGCTATCTTGTATGCCGCAGAAAAAGCTACCTGGATGGCTGGTGAAGCAATTCAGGCGCTTGGCGGGAATGGCTATATCAACGACTATCCGGCGGGTCGTTTGTGGCGGGATGCCAAGCTCTATGAAATTGGCGCAGGCACATCGGAAATTCGTCGCGCCCTCATAGGCCGCGAGCTGTTTAATGAAACGCGGTGAGCTAAAAAATGCTTTTAGGCGCTGATACGGCAAATAAATCCGCCATTGAATTCTGGTTTGATTTTTCATCGCCCTATTCTTATTTGGCGGCAGAAAAAATAGACGCACTGGCAGCCAGCCATGAGCGCATCGTGCATTGGCATCCGGTTTTGCTTGGCGCAATATTTCAGATAACCAACGCCGTGCCGTTAGTGAATATGCCACTTAAAGGAGACTATAGCGTGCGCGATTTTGCACGGTCTGCGCGGTTTTTTGACCTGCCCTTCACTATGCCAGCTAAATTTCCACTGCCCACACAAGTAGCTGCGCGGGCGTATTACTGGCTGTGCGACCATGATATCGCTATGGCGCACGACTTTGCCCGGGCAATATTTCGTGCGCTGTTTGTGCATGACCGGGATATTTCTGCTTTGGCGGTGGTGTGTGATGTGGCAGCCTCTCTGGGTCTTGATGCCGATGCTTTGTCGCTTGCCGTGGCACAGCCTGAAGTCAAGGCGCGGCTGAAAAGTGAAACCGATGCAGCGATTCTTAAGGGCATGTTTGGGGCGCCTTTTTTCATGGTGAATGATGAGCCATTCTGGGGCGTCGATCGGTTGCCACAACTTGAGAAGTGGCTTGCCACAGGGGGTTTTTAGTGTCTGTTATTCAATCAGCTGTACATACTCGCAGTGATGAATTCAAGGCGAATGTCTCCGCCATGCGCGCTTTGACCGATGACCTGCACGAAAAGTCGGCGCTGGTGATGCGGGGCGGTTCTGAGCAAGCCCGCGTCAAACATCGTGCACGTGGCAAGCTATTGCCGCGAGAGCGTATTGACGCACTGCTTGATCCGGGATCAGCGTTTCTTGAGTTTTCCACTCTCGCGGCGTATGGCATGTACGGTGAAAATCAAGGGAATGCCGATTTGAACAACGTGCCGTCTGCTGGTGTAATCACCGGCATTGGCCGCGTGCGTGGCGTAGAGTGCATGATCGTGGCGAATGATGCTACCGTCAAAGGCGGAACCTACTATCCGCTGACGGTAAAGAAACATTTGCGGGCGCAAGAAATTGCTCAGCAAAATCGGTTGCCTTGTATTTATCTGGTCGATTCAGGCGGTGCTTTTTTGCCCGCTCAAGATGATGTGTTTCCGGATCGTGATCACTTCGGCCGAATTTTTTTCAACCAGGCCACCATGAGCGCAGCGGGCATTCCGCAAATCGCGGTGGTCATGGGCTCATGCACGGCGGGTGGCGCGTATGTGCCCGCGATGAGTGATGAGAGCATCATTGTCAAAAATCAGGGCACGATTTTTCTGGGTGGCCCGCCACTCGTGAAAGCCGCCACGGGCGAGGTTGTGAGCATTGAGGATTTGGGTGGCGGAGATGTCCATACGCGCGTCTCTGGCGTGTGTGATCATCTGGCAGACAGTGATCACCATGCGTTGTCGATTGCGCGCGGAATCGTGGGTAATCTGAATTGGCAAAAACCGGTGATGCTTGATTTGGCAACACCGGAAGAACCATTGTACGACCCGGCTGAATTGCTGGGAGTGATTCCGGCGGACACCAAAAAACCGTATGACGTACGTGAAGTCATTGCCCGGCTGGTGGATGGTTCGCGCTTTGATGAATTCAAGGCACGCTATGGCACAACGCTCGTCACGGGCTTTGCACGTTTGCACGGTTACCCAATTGGCATTGTGGCCAATAACGGCATTTTATTTTCGGAGTCGGCGTTGAAGGGTGCGCATTTCATCGAGCTGTGTGCTCAGCGGGGTATTCCGATAGTATTTTTGCAGAACATCACCGGATTTATGGTTGGGCGAAAATATGAAAACGGCGGCATTGCCAAGGATGGCGCAAAGCTGGTCATGGCGGTGGCTAATGCCCAGGTGCCGAAATTCACCATGATTATTGGCGGCTCATTTGGCGCGGGCAATTACGGCATGTGTGGCCGCGCTTTTTCTCCCCGCATGCTGTGGATGTGGCCTAATGCGCGCATTAGCGTCATGGGCGGGGAGCAGGCAGCGTCCGTCTTGGCGACCGTCAAGCGCGATGGTTTTGATGCCGCAGGCAAATCCTGGAGTGCAGCAGAAGAAGTGGCTTTCAAAGAGCCTATCCGGGCGCAATATGAAGCCCAAGGGCATCCGTATTACGCCACGGCACGCTTGTGGGACGATGGCGTGATTGACCCAACGCAATCCCGGCAGGTTTTGGCGTTGGGTATGTCTGCTGCGCTTAACGCGCCAATCCAGCCCACGCAATTTGGTATTTTTCGGATGTAGCCCGTGGGTATAAACAGTCAATTGGCAACGAGCCAACCATGAGTCAAAAACGACGCGGGATATAAAACGATGCAGCAAACCATCCTGACAGAAATAGATGCCGGTGTCGGCATCATTACGCTGAACTGCCCGGAACGGCACAATGCGTTTGATGATGTGTTGATTAGCGAGTTGACGCAGGCCATAGATGCAATGACGCAGGATGCAGCCGTGCGTGTCATCGTGTTATCCAGCAGCGGAAAAAGTTTTTGCGCGGGGGCTGATCTGAACTGGATGCGACGTGCGGCCAATTACTCGGATGCCGAGAATTTATGTGATGCCCGCGCACTGGCCGAGATGCTGCGTTGTTTGGCGCAATGCCCCAAGCCGACGATTGCCCGCGTGCAAGGCCCCGCCTATGCGGGTGGTGTAGGGCTGGTGGCGTGTTGCGATATTGTGGTTGCCGTTTTTGATGCGCAATTTTCTTTGCCGGAGGTGCGCATTGGCATTGTGCCGGCCACCATTAGCCCGTATGTCATTAGCGCGATCGGCGAACGTCATGCGCGCCGCTACATGCTCACAGCCGAGCGTTTTTCAGCCGCAGTAGCTTATCGCATGGGTCTGGTGCATGAGCTGGTAGCAGATGCGGCTGCGTTGGATAGAGCGGTCGGAGAAATTGTCGAGGATTTGTTGAAGAATGCGCCTGGCGCATTGGCTGAATGTAAATCATTGATCGCTACAGTCGCGGCTAAGCCTATTACGCCAGACCTCATTGAAGACACTGCGCAGCGCATCATGCGTCTGCGTTCCAGCGCCGAAGGCCGTGAGGGTATCCGGGCTTTCCTGGAAAAACGTCCTCCGTATTGGTCTGCCAGCGATGCGCCTTAGCTTGCTAAAAAGCCGGTTGCTTGAACGATATCATGATGCTATCGATACAATTCGTAACGATATTGGCAACGACACTTCACCGAGGATAGAACGGCATTCTGACAATGGTTGATAAAACAAAGCACTCCCCAGCCCCTTTCTTCCTGAGGACATTGATTCTGGTGTCATTGGGGTTTTCTTTACCCGTTTTGGCCGCAGCCGAAATAGTAGAGGGCGAACAAGCTCCGGTATCGGTAGAGAAACTATCATTCCGGGGGTTTGGGACGCTGGGCGTTGCTCGCTCTTCTTCTACTCAGGCTGAGTTTGTCAGGGATTTGTCTCAACCCAAGGGGCTAAGTGATGGGAAGTGGTCAGCGCGGATAGACAGTATTTTAGGTGGGCAAGTCAATTGGCAGCTGACCCAGGAACTGGGGCTTGTCGGTCAAGCGGTGAGTCGGCTAAGGTATAACGAAAAACGCTCACCTGAAATCACATGGGCATTTGCGCGGTGGGAGATAGCCCCCGATATAGCTGTTCGCGCTGGCCGCATCGGCGCTGACTTCATAATGCTGGCAGATTCCCGGTTGGTTGGCTATTCCTATCTGGCGGCGCGACCGTCCAGTGATTTTTTTGGCCCGTTGTTTTTCCATCATTTTGATGGCGCCGATCTGAGCGTCAGTAAGTCTCTCGGGAATGGCGTAGTCCGCGCCAAAGTGTTTATCGGGGCGACACACGAGAAAACTGCCAATAAACAAGATATCTGGGATACCAGTGGGTCGCGTGTCGGTGGCGTCGTGCTGGATTACTGGCAGGGTCCCTGGCAGTTGCGGGCGAATGTGGCCCGCATCAAGTTTTCGAATGGCATGGATGTGAGTCCTTTGCCTGATTTGCTCAAAGCAGCGGGTACCTTTCTTAATGCGCCCAGCGCTTTTTTAGCAGCGCAGTCTTTGGAGGGCAAAGACACGATAAGCCGGTTTTATTCGCTGGGTGTGGTCTATGAAGCCAAGGGATTCCAGGCGCAAGGGATGGCAAATTGTATTCGGCATGAGGTCGAGTTACTACAAAACTCGTGTGCCGGTTATGCGCTTGTTGGGTATCGTAGTGGGGCATTAACGCCGTATGCAGGCATATCGGCATGGAAAAGTTCGCGGAGAAATCAATCGACCGGCTTGCCTGCGACACCTCCATTTGCAAATTTGAATGCTATTTTTGCTTCAGTGATGGATGCAACCCGATCTGACCAGAGAACCTATACCCTGGGAGCGCGCTGGGATGTGAAACCGAATGTGGCACTTAAGCTGCAATGGGATGCGATACAAGGAGACAGCAGCTCAGTATTCCCTGTTCGGAATGAACAATCCGGGTGGGATGGCCGAACGAACGTTATTTCAGTGGTGTCCGATTTCGTGTTCTGATGCCATGAGGTTAAATTGCTTAGCTTATTTGATTGTTGTTTTTTTATCCGCAATAACTTCTTGTAGCGCCTGGGCTGATCTGATCGTAGTGACAGGTACCAAAACAGGAGTTACTGCATTAAGCAAGGAAGAGGTGATCAACATATATCTGGGGCGTTACCGCCGGTTGCCCAATGGTTTAGTTGCGGAACCTCTGGATATGGCAGAATCCTCTGAGGCTAAAAAAGAGTTTTACTGGAAGCTGGTGGAAAAGACGCCCGCAGAAAT
>WOYI010898866.1_pt1 | contig 14003 bp, 15 predicted proteins | sample 6423411 | NCBI WGS metagenome assembly WOYI01 (sample SAMN13441803, study PRJNA592873) | oil field metagenome | biome: oil field; feature: oil-well bore; material: oil-contaminated soil; isolation source: oil-contaminated soil from oil-well borehole | place: Germany: Wietze | collected 2016-10-18 ...
ATCCAGTGCTTGCTGATATTGCTCAATCGGGAAGATATGAGTCACCAGGTCCTTGACATCCAGTTCACCGGAAGCGATCATGCCCACTACGCGCCACATCGTATTGGGGTCCGCACGAGAGCCTGTAATCATGATCTCATTGTGGACGATCGCCTTGAAGGGCACCGGTTCTTCCACGTCACCGGAGGGGACGCCCAAAAGGCTGACGCGGCCACCCTTCTTGACCATGCGGATCGCCTGGTTCATCGTGCCGGCGGCGCCGGAACACTCGAACACCTCATCCACGCCCACGCCGCCCGTCAACTCGCGCACGGCCTCCACCGGATCAACCTTTTCGAAGTCGATGATCTCATCGGCGCCCAGCCGCCGGGAGGCGGCCAGACGTGAACGCCGGCCCACCATCATCACCCGGGCCGCGCCCATGGATTTCGCCAGGCGCATCGCCAGCAAGCCGATCGGCCCGGGGCCCAACACCACCACGGTGCCGCCAGGGGTCACCCCGGTCAGCTCGAGGCCGTGCAGCGAGACGGCGGCCGTATCGCAAAGCGAACCCTCGATAAAACTGACATTATCGGGCATCCTGGTCAGGGTCTGCACCGAGTGGACCGCATATTGGGCATACGCGCCGTTATTGGTGAACCCGTAGTGCCGGTGACCGGATTCCGGGTTGCCGTAGTTCATGCACAGGGTATAACGGCCTTCCTTGCAGTTCTCGCAATACCCGCAGCCTTTATGCGGTTCGCCAGCGACGCGATCACCGACCTTCAGATTCGTCACGCCTTCACCCAGAGCCACCACTTCGCCGGCCCACTCGTGGCCGGCCACGAAGGGATAATAAGGCGGCCAAAACCCGGCCAGGCCACCCTCAAAGATCTCCGGGTCGCTGCCGCAAATGGCTACCGCACGCACCCTGGAAAGCACTTCATAGGGGCCGGGTTTGGGAACCGGCAGTTCCTGCAATTCATGCTTACCGGGGCCGGTGAGGACAATCGTTTTCATTTTCTCAGGAATATCATTCATTGGTCTTAAGTCTCCTCAATAATATGGCTAGGATCCCGTTCAAAAGCCTGCCAGAGTCGTTTTGAGCAGGCCGGCTCGATTTTCAGGGTCATCGGCATTCAAGAGAAAGCCGCCCACAACAAACAAATCAACACCCGAACGGCCCAACCGGGCGATTCTTTCCGCATCCAGACCGCCGGCCAGGCTGACGGGCAGCGGCAATGCCGCCACCGTACGGCGGACCTCTTCGGGTTCCCAGGCCGCGGCGCCTTGCAGGTCCTTGAGCAAGTGCAGCCCCAGCCGGTCTACGCCCAGCGCCGCATATTGCGCCAATGCCGCGCCTTCCCAACGATCAGAAAGATGGTCCATCACGACTTCCGCATCATGGTCGTGGGCGACGGTCAGGACCTCCCGGATCGTTTTCTCGCTGGCTGCGCTCAATACGGTGATCAGGCTGGCGCCGGCCTCACAGGCTGCGCGGGCCAGAATAGCGCCGCTGTCCACGATCTTGGTATCCGCCAATAGGGGCGCACCTGGGAAGAGCTCCCGGAACCGCCGCACAGAGCCGCCAGCCCTTCAACCAGCAGCAGCCCCGTCCCCACTTCCAGGACGTCCCAACAGGCCTCAAGCCGGATCGCCAGGGATTCAGCCTCGGCCATCGAAAGGGTATCCAGCGCAAACTGCAGGCCGGCCGTCATGCCGGAAACCCTCCCTCCCCCGCGAAAGCCGGTTTGAGTGTCTCGTAGAGCGCTTTGAAGCGCTCAAAAACGGCCTGATAATGCCAATGGTTTGTCTCGTCAGGCAGACAGGAACGGGCGATGGGCAGTAAGGGCGCGATCTCATCCCATGACTCGATGGTCCCCAGCGCTTTCAGGCCCAGAGCGGCCGCGCCGATGGCGGAACCTTCCAGGTTTTCGGGCACCCGGATCGGCACCCCGAAAATGTCCGCCTGGATTTGCAGCATCAGTTCGGAACGCAGGTAACCGCCGGTCGCCCGGACTTCCAACGCATCACCGGGGGTGCGGATGATCTCAAAGATCGAATACAGGGCAAAGAGAATCCCCTCAAGGCCTGCCCGGGCAAAGTGCCCGCGCTGGTGAAGGCTGTTGAGCCCGAAGAAAACCCCCCGGGCGCGTTCGTCATAGATGGGTGCCCGCTCGCCAAAGAGATATGGCAGGAAGATCAGGCCCTCCGCGCCGGGCCGGACCTTCGCCGCGGCTGCAAACAGATCTTCATAAGCTTCCGAGGCCGCCGTGCGTTGTTCGGAGAAGTTCTCCACCAGCCACTGCGTGACCAGGCCGCCGTTGTTCATCGCGCCGCCCCGGATCCAGACCGTTTCATCCAGCGGGTAAGACCAGGTCAGCAGCGGGTCCCCCTCGGTGAGGGGTGAGCGCGCGGCAACCCGGCAGGCGCCGCTGGAACCGATCATGGTGGTCACCTGCCCGGTCTTGAACGCCCCGGCGCCTAATGATGACAGCACGCCATCATTCGCGCCCAGCACCACCTTGAGCCGCGGAAGGTCCACAAAGACCTGTTGAGCAGCCAGAGGCGCCAACTCTTCAACCTGTGTGGTGGGCCTCACGGCCGGAAGCTGATCTTTTTCGATCCCCGCGAGCGCCAGCAGACGCGGGTCCCAATCACGCGAGTGGGCATCCATCATCCCGGTGGCAGCCGCATTCGCCGTGTCGGTGACAAATTGGCCCGTCAACCGGTAAATAAATAAATCCTTGAGCGTGCAGAAATAATGACACTGTTTGAAATCAGGGTCGGTTTCCCGGAGCCAGATGAATTTGGGCAGCCAGTAACTGGCATGCATGGGCGCAGCAGTGCTGGCGAAATACCGCCCGCCGTATTCCGCCAAAAGCCGGTCCGCTTCGCGTTGGGCCCGCAGGTCCATATAGGTCAACGCGGGTTTGAGCGGCTGATGTGCCTCATCCAGGCAGACCAGGCTGGCGACCGCGTTGGAAAACGAGATTGCGTCCGGTGCGAGGCCCTGCGCCGCCCCCCACTCCAACACCTCACGCAGGCAGGCCAGGCCGGCATTAATGATCGCCCCGGCATCCTGAACGGCCTTCCCGGTAGGGTCTGTATCCAGCGAAACGGGCTTTTGCGACTGGAATCGGATCTTAAGCGCAGCATCCACCAGGCAGGCGCGCACGCTGCTGGTGCCCAAATCCAAGCTGATCAACAAACCCTTTCCCGCTCTCATTATCTGGATTCACATACTCGAAGATAAATAAAAGAATACCATTAAAGGCTACCTGTCATTGTATCGATAAAAGCATCACCCTTCAACCTAAGTCGGCGGCAGGGTCAGGGCGATGTAAGTGGTATCACCATTGAACGCATTCGCGGACGAATGGGGGATATTCGAAGGGATATGCAGCGCCTCACCGGTCCGCGCGGTGTATTCTTTGCCATCGGCGAAGATCGTGATCGCGCCTTCCATGATATAGAAGACATGCTCGCCCACGTGCGTGTGTTCCTCAGAGGTGCCGCCTTTGCCAAAATAGCCGATCTTAAGGGCATATTGATCAATCCCGATCCTCTCACCGGCTATTTCCCTGCCCGTGCAAAAGGTATGACCGGGGATCTCAACTTCAGGATTTTCCCGTACTTTGATGACTCTCACTTCTGCCATGTTGTGCTCCTGATTTGAAAAGAAGCCTGGCAGTCATTACTGAATATGGAACGATAACTGCCAGGCTGTCATACTGGTGCGACGATAAAGCGTCTAAATTAACTTAGTCGGTCCAGTGCTCGGCCAGGTTTTCCAGGGTCACGATCGCCACGGGGGTGCGGATTTCCTTGGGGACGTCTGCGCCGTTCAGATGCTGGACACAAGCGGCAACGCTGTAATAGGCTTGCCAGAAAGGCTGCTGGTCGATGGTGAAGTCCACGTCGCCATTGCGGATGGCTTCAACAACTTCAGCGGTCACGTCGAAGGAACCAACAACAACCTCATCCTGGGCCAGGCCGTAGGCTTTGATGGCCTCAGCAGCACCCTCGGACATACCGGCGCCTGCGGAGACGACGGCATCCAACTCGCCGCCCCATTTGGTCAGCATGTTGGTGGTGATGTCGCTGGCCTCAGCATACGACCAGTTCGCGGGCTGTGATTCAACAGTGATGTCTGGGTATTGGGCCAGCACGTCACGGATACCGTTCGAGCGCAGGTCGCTGGTGGATTGGCCAATCACACCTTCGAGGAGGAGCAGGTTACCAGAGTAATCTATTTGTTCGGCCACGTATTCACCAATTTGTTGCCCAACGGTGTAGTTGTCGATACCGACATAGGCGAGGAAATCGCCGCCGGAGCCGCGGGTGTTGTCATAAACAACGGGGATGCCAGCGTCGTTCAGTTTGACGATGCCGGCCGCGATGGATTCGGTGTTGGTGGGGGCCAGAGCGATACAGTCCACGCCCTTGGTGATCAGGTCTTCGAGGATCGCAATCTGCTCTTCAATGTTCTCCGGTTTTTCAGGAGCATGAGAGGTCAGGTTGATCCCGAGATCTGCGGCGGCCTGTTCAGCGCCGTCAACGTGCTGGGCCCAGAAGGCGGACTGAAAGTTCTTCACCACGAGCGCGATGTCATAAGCTTCATCAGCGGGAACGCTGGGATCGAAGTCATAAACCGGTTCCGGTTCTTCGGAGACAGCTTCCTCAGTCTCTTCCATCGCCTCTTCTTCAACAGCCGCTTCCGTTTCTTCCACGTCTTCGGCCATGGCTTCAGTTTCTTCAGCGGCCGGTTCCTCAGCGGGTGCCTCGGTGGGAGCAGGTGTCGTGCAAGCGCTCAGCACGAGGACGAGCACCACAACCAGTGACAAAAAAATACTTTTTTTCTTCATGATACGGACTTCTCCTTAAAATTGGTTTAGAAAAAATTGACCGGTAAAAGCATTTCTTCTCAATATTTGCGAATAAATCGCCTCCTTTCAAAAACGCCTATTCCTAATCCATTAGAACGCAGCAACCCGTTATTGCAATTGCTTTTCCGTCACCTTGCGAACGGTCTGGTCAATGACAATGGCCAGAAGAATAATGATGCCTACAATGAATTGCTGGAAGATGGATGGCGCACCGACCAGGTTCAGGCCATTGTCGATCATGCTCATAATCAGGACACCGATCACCGTGCCAAAGACGCCGCCGACGCCGCCGAACATGCTGGTGCCGCCGAGCACGACAGCTGCAATAGCGGGCAGCAGCATCGTATCGCCCAGGAAAGCGTGCGAGGAGTTCACCCGGGAAACCTGGATAATGCCGGCCAGGGCAGCCAGGGTACCCGCCAGGACAAAGGCCCAAATGATCACATTATCAACCTTGATGCCGGAGAGCCGGGCGGCTTCCATGTTCGCCCCGGTCGCATAAAGTTTGCGGCCAAACGTGGTCCGGCGCAAAATGAACCAGACCAGGAAGAAGACGATCACAGCCACATAGATCGGGACGGGGATATTCAAAACCCGGTCAATGCCCAGGAAGCGGAAGGCATCCGGGAAGCCGTAAACGACATAGCCCTGCAGGATCGCCACCGCGATGCCCGTGATGGCTACCCTCACGCCATAGGTGGCAATGAAGGATGGCAGCTTGATTTTGGAAACCAATACACCATTGGCCATGCCCATCAACCCACCGGCGATGATGCCTGCGAGGACGGCTATCGGAACGGGGACATTCAGGAACTTCATCAGAGCGGCGGGAACAACCCCACCGATCGAGAAGACCGCGCCCAGGGACAGGTCAATGTTGCCAGTCAGGACCACCAGGGTCTCTCCAAGCGCCAGGATGATCGGAATACTGGCCATCGAAAGGATGTTGATCAGGTTATTGACCTTAAGGAAGTACGGGGACAAGAACGCCAGGACCACGCCCAAAAGCAGCAGGATCAAGACACGCGGCACCATATTCATCACGCTGGCACTAATGCGGAATTTCTTTTTGTGGGTTTCTTGTTCGAGCGATGAAGTGGTCATTGGTCTCATTTTTCCCTTCTGCGCATGGTGATGTCAAAAATAATGCCCGCCAGCAGGGACACGCCCACGATGGCGGAACGCCACATGACGGGCACCGCCATGACGTTCAAACCGTTGCGTAACACCAGGATCAGGAGAACACCGATGATCGTTGTGGAGATCGTGCCCCGGCCCTGACCCCGCAGGGTGCCGCCCATGATGGAGGCTGCGACGGCGTCGAATTCCCAGCCCACGCCCACTGTGGGGTCTGCGCTCTGGATCCGGGAGGCCAAAACCACACCGGCAATTGCAGCCACCGTGCTGGCGTAGACAAACACGAGCCAGGTCGCCCGGCGGGTGTTGACGCCCGAAAGACGTGCTCCGGATTCATTTTCACCGATGGCGATCAGGTTGCGCCCAAAGGACGTGTGATAAAAAAGGACGTAGGACACGCCGAATACCAGTAGCGAGACCAGGATCGGAATGGGGACCCCGAGGAAGTTCCCAGCACCGAAATTAACCATCGTCGGGTCACCAATAAAGATCGCGCCGGTCTTTGTGAGGGCGACCGCCAGACCGCCGAACACGTTCAACGTACCGAGGGTGACAATGAAAGCGGGGATGCCCAGCACGGAGACCATGAAACCGTTGATAAAACCGGCCCCGGTGCCGCTGAGGATGGCCGCAAGTGCGGCCAGCGGGGCGCTGACGCCGTTCTCCAGCAATAACGCCAGGACCACGCCGGAAAAGGTGATCATGCTCCCCAGGGACAGGTCCAGCCCACCGGCGATGAGCACCATCGTTTGCACGGTCGCGATCATCCAAAGGGATGACCCCCGCCGGAAGACATTGATCAGGTTTTCTGTTTTGAAGAAGCCGGGGGCGAAGATTGCAAAAAAGGCAATCATAGCGACGACCACCCAGGTCAACGGCGGCAAAGACCGTAAGGACCGCTTCAACCCCTCAAGGAATGAATTCTGTTTCTTTATATCTGCTGTTTGCATGCATTGCTCCTAAGATGAGGCAGTGACAATTTCATTTCAAAGCCGGTTCTCATGCGCCCCCCATAGCATGGGCAATCACTTTTTCTTGTGTGGCTTCTTCGCGGGCCATCTCGGCCACGATGCTGCCTTCCCGCATAACAAAGATCCTGTCACTCATCCCCAGGATCTCAGGGAGTTCAGACGAGATCATCAGGATGGCGGCCCCGTTCTTCACGAGTTCACGCATCAAGCCGTGGATCTCCGCCTTGGCGCCCACGTCAATCCCGCGGGTGGGTTCATCAAAGATGAAAATCCTGGACTTCGTGCAGAGCCACTTTGCCAGGACCACCTTTTGCTGCGTACCGCCCGAGAGATACTGCACAATGCGGGAGACCGAGGGTGTGGCAATCCTCAACTCTTTAATATAGTCGCTGGTCACCTGCTTCTCTTTGCGCAGGTTCACAACGAAGCCGTTGAACAACTTACGCAGGTTAGCCAGAACGATGTTTTCTGATATCGGGAGGATCAGGCACAGGCCCTGCCCTTTACGGTCTTCAGGGATCAACCCCAGGCCCTTCTTGACCATGTCCGAGGGCGTCTTCGGATGGACTTCTTCGCCAAATACGAACACCTTACCCGAATCATAATTATCAGCGCCGAACACGGCCCGGGCCAGGTCCGTTCGGCCCGCGCCCACCAGGCCGGCCAGGCCCACGATTTCACCCGTGCGCACATCCAGCGAAACGCCTTTAACGCGCTTGCCGCTGACCAGGTTCTCTACCCGCAGGGCCACCTCACCAAGCTCACCCTCTGCTTCTTCTCGTTCGGCGTAAAGGGAATCCACCTCGCGCCCAACCATCATCTTGACCATTGTCGGGATCTCGGCTTCTGCGATGCTCATCGTGCCGATGAGTTTGCCATCGCGTAACACCGTGACACGGTCGCCGATGTCGGCCACTTCTTCCAGGCGGTGGGAGATATAGATAATGCCGATGCCCTTTTGCTTCAACTGGCGGATGGTGTCAAAGAGCCGGTCAATCTCCCGGTTCGTGAGGGCCGAGGTGGGCTCGTCCATGATCAGGATCTTCGAGTCCATGGTCAGGGCTTTCGCCACTTCGACCATTTGCTGCTGGCCGGTGCCCAGGTCGCCGCAGTAAGCATTGGTATCGATCTGCAGTCCCAACGAACCAAGCACTTCTGCCGATTTTCGATGCAGTTCTTTGTGGTCGATCAAAACACCCAACCGGCGGGGATAGCGCCCCAGATATATATTCTGGGCGACGTTCAAGTCCGGGATCAGGTTGAATTCCTGGTAAATGATCCCAACCCCGGCCTCCTGGGCCTGGATCGGATTCTGGAAATGGCTCAATTCACCATCGACGTATAAATTACCAGAATCGGGCAGGTAGGCGCCGGCAATGATCTTCATCAGGGTGGATTTCCCCGCACCGTTCTCGCCAATCAGGACGTGGACTTCACCCTCATAGAGGTCAAAATCCACATTATCCAGCGCTTTGACGCCCGGGAAACGTTTGTTGATCTGTTCTACTCGCAGAAGTTGTCTTTTGTCCATTCAGGATACTCCCAAAATTACTACGCTTTGCGCCGGCAGCTTTAAGCCACTCATTTTACCGGCCGTTGGGATGAATAATCACTTTCAACGCGCCGCCTTTGCGGTTGATAAAGGTGTCGAAACCTTCATTGATTTCATCCAGAGAGAAGTGATGGGTGATGAAGGGTTTAGCCTTGATCTTACCTAGTTTCAGCAGTTCCAATGACCGGCGGCAATCGCCCAGGCCCTCACCGCGCACACCGGCGGCTTTGAGGTCATCAAGCACGAACTTGCGGTGGTTGGGGGTTGGCCGTTCATGCGCGTCGCCAATGAAGGACAAGCGCCCGCCGCGCATGACCATCTCGTAGGCATCTTCAACAGCGGAAGGTGCGCCGGAGCACTCAATGACCAGGTCCACGCCCAGGCCGTCTGTTTCTTTCATGATCTTCTCGAGCGCATTTTCTTCTTTAATGTTGATGGTCACGTCCGCGCCCAGCTCCCGGCCAATCTTCAAGCGGGATTCGCGCGTGCCGGTCAAGTATACTTTGCCAGCGCCCAGCGCTTTGGACAACTGGACAGCCATCAGACCGATCGGGCCAGGCCCCAGGACGGCCACTTCTTCGCCGCCGAGGAAGCCGCCGATATTGTCGATGGCATAATGCACACAAGCGGCCGTCGTCACCAGCGCCGCTTCCTCGTAAGAGATATTATCCGCAACCTTGTAAAGCGTGCTGATGTGGTTGACAACGTATTGAGCGTAACCACCGTTATTGGTGAAACCATAATGCCGGTGGCCGGTTTCCGGTTTACCGTAGTTCAGGCAAATGGTGTATTTACCCCGTTTGCAGTTCCGGCAATAGCCACAGCCTTTGTGGGATTCGATCGCGATCCGGTCACCGACTTTGAAGTCGATCACATCCGGGCCGACCTTGACGATCTCGCCGCTGTATTCATGACCGGGGATGAAATTGCCGTATTCCGGCATCCCCTTCCAGCCTTTGGAGATCACTGTCGGGTCAGTGCCGCAAATGGCGCAGGCCTGCACCTTCACCAGAACTTCCTGGGGGCCGGGTTCGGGGACGGGGACTTCCACCACCCGCAGGTCATCTTTACCATATAATACTGCTGCCTTCATTGTCTTGGGGATATCCGGCCTCATTGTTACTCCTAATAATGTGGTTACGATTAATTGGATATTTTATCCAATATACAATATCAAATATACAAAGCGACTCTATAATAAGCGCGTTCCAATGGAATGTCAAGGTTTTGTTATGAATTCATTAATGAATTCGTTAATAAGACTTAATGGTTCGGCGCTTTTGTGAAGCGTCCCCTTCTCCAACGAATTGGCTGGCACTGAAGATCCTTCTTATACCCCCGCGGCGGCCGGCGTGATACAATTTTTCGAAGGCCGTGTTAACGACATGAATACATCAAAAACATCATCCTTTTGACGGCAGCAACCCAACGACAATCCCAAGTGTCCGTTTTCAAAACGGGAGGAAGTTAACATGAACATCTTTGAAGCGATCCAAAACCGTCACACTGTTCGAGCATTCACGGGAGAGGCTGTTCCCCGGGATGACATTTTGAAAATTGTGGACGCCGGACGACTGGCTCCGACGGGTTACAACATCCAGCCCAGGCACTTCATCGCGATCACAGAAGAAGACACGATCCAGCATCTGAGCAAGGCGGATGAATGGATCGCCGAGGCGGGCGCAGTCATCGCCATCGTCATCGATCCTGCCAGGTCGGATTTCACCACCGAAGATGCCTCAGCCGCGATGGAGAACATGCTCCTGGCTCTTACCGCCCTTGGCTACGGCGGCTGCTGGGTTGAAGGCGATATCGAGCCCCATGAAGCCGAATTCAAGCGCCTCCTCAACATCCCGGCCGAACTGAAACTATTCAGCTTGCTGCCGCTTGGCGTCCCGTCGGGGACGCCCCATGAGAACCCAAAGAAGCCCATTGATGAAGTTCTGAAGTGGGAAACGTTCTGAATTAACAGAAATTAACCATTTGTTAACCTCTTGATGAAGTAAAACGCCGTTATTTTTACTAAAATCGAACGCATAATGATGACCACATTTGGCATGCAGCTCAAGCGAAAGCACCATCATACCCGACCTTCTCCTGGAGGAGCGGCTTTTGGTGCTTAACCGAATGTAGTCAAAGAACGACCACTTAGCAAAGGCCTTTCCTGCCAGGGAAGGCCTTTTTTTATTTCCAAAGGAGGTCCAGTCCAGGCATTGACTTAATGAGAGAAATTTTGCAGTAAGAGATGTTTACAAAACCATTTATTAGAAATTTTGAGGAGAAGATTACCATGAAGAAAAAACTATTATTCGCCCTGATCGCAATTTTGACGTTGAGCCTGCTGGCATCCTGCGGAAGCAATCAGGATGGCGCACTGGTCGTCGCCACCGATGCCGCTTTCCCTCCGTTTGAATACGTTGACGAAGAAAGCAAAGAGATCGTCGGCTTCGATATCGACCTGATGGACGCCATCGCCGAAGAAGCCGGATTGGACATTGTTTATCAGAATGTGGGCTGGGACTCGCTCCTGGCAGGGATGGCGGATTGCCAATACGACATGGCCATCTCCGCGATGACCATCACCGCCGAACGCGCTGAACAATTCAGTTTCTCCGATCCTTACATCAACGCCGGGCAGATCGTGGTGGTCCCCATTGATAACGACAGCATTAACGGCCCTGAGGATCTCAGTGGCAAAACGGTAGGGGCGCAGATTGCCACGACCGGTGCCATGGAAGTGGAAGCAATTGAGGATACAACACTCAAGACCTATGATACCTATGAACTCGCGTTTCTTGACCTGGTCAATGGACAGACTGACGCAGTGGTTGCCGATTACCCGATGGCGATGTCCTTCGTGGCCAACTACTCTGATTCGCTCAAGACGGTGGGAGATATTTTCACCGACGAATCCTACGGCGTTGCCTTCTGCAAGGGCAATGATGAACTGATCGCCCAGGTGAACGATGCGATTGCCGCCCTGCAGGCAGACGGTTTCATCGATTCCCTGATCATCAAATGGTACAGTTCGGCTGAGTAAGGTTTTATAGATACATTTTGGGAGCTCCCTCGCCCGGGGTACCAGCCCGGGCGAGGGAGTGAAAGGATTTTTATGCGAGTTCAAAAAGAATTAGAAAAAGTTCCTGGTTACGAGGTCGCCAATCACCGCATAGATAGCTGGTGGTGGCTGGTCGTCGTCGTGATCGGGATTGCTGTTTTATTGGCCGCTCTGCAGACTGACCCCTATTGGCGAATTGTCAGATTCGTCAGTGATGGCCTGCTGGTCACCATCGGGGTCACGGTCACGGCGTTCCTTCTCACCCTGGTACTGGGCCTGGTCACGGCATTGGGCCGGCTGGCCAGGAACGATTTTATTCGCTGGCTCACGACCATCTACGTGGAGATCGCCCGGGGAATCCCTCTCCTCGTTCAGTTGCTGTTCTGGTATTTTGCATTTCCTTCTCTCATCCAAACCCTGGGGCGGTTAATCCAAAGCGACGCGATGTCACATTATCTCGCGAACCCGTTCATGATGGCCATCCTCGGGCTCACCTTTTGTTATTCCGCGTATATGAGCGAAATCTACCGGGCCGGCATCCAGAGCATTCCCAAAGGCCAAAACGAAGCCGCCCGCAGCCTGGGCATGACCCATAACCAGGCCATGCGCCACATCATCCTGCCTCAGGCCTTCAAGGTGATCCTCCCGCCTGTGGGCAACGAATTCATCTCACTGCTGAAAGACTCGTCATTGGTGAGCACCGTCGCGGTTGCCGACCTGACCCGACGAGGCCGCGAGTTCATGGCTTCCACCTTCCTGCCGGTTGAAACCTGGATCATGGTGGCCCTGATCTACCTGATTATGACCCTGATCTCCGCCCGGATCGTGGCCTGGCTTGAACGGAAAACCCAGACGGAGGAACGCTAAAATGACCCCCACCCCCATCATTCAAATCAAAGACGTCCATAAAAACTTCGGCCAAACAGCTGCGCTCAATGGCGTGAGTCTGGATGTCTTCCCGGGCGAGGTTGTGGTCGTCATCGGGCCGTCCGGCTCCGGCAAATCCACCCTGCTGCGCTGCATCAACCGTTTGGAGATATTTGATTCCGGTTCCATCGTGGTGGATGACATCCCCCTGACCACGGCCGAAAACATCAACGCCGTCCGCACGGAAATCGGCATGGTGTTCCAGTCATTCAACCTCTTCCCGCATCTCTCCGTGCTGCAAAACGTAACCATCGCCCAGACCGTGGTCCGCAAGCGGACCCAGCCAGAAGCGATCGAGATCGCCCGCAGCCTGCTGGAAAAAGTGGGCATCCCGGAGAAGGAAGACGACTTCCCGGGGCAGCTCTCCGGCGGGCAGCAGCAGCGGGTCGCCATCGCCCGCGCCCTGGCAATGAACCCCAAGATCATGCTCTTCGATGAGCCGACCAGCGCGCTGGACCCCGAGATGATCCAGGAGGTGCTGGACGTCATGCTGCAGCTGGCCAACGAAGGCATGACCATGGTCGTGGTCTCCCATGAGATGGGCTTTGCCCGCGCCGCTGCGGACCGGGCCGTCCTGATGGATGGCGGACTGATCGTCGAAGAAGCCGTCCCCGATATCCTGTTCAGCAACCCCACCCAGGAACGGACCAAGGCCTTCCTCAGCAAGATCCTTTAGTCCCCTTTAACCGCACAAACCTACCGCTCCGAGAATTGGCTCGGAGCGGTCTTTTAATGCTATATTTTACTAAGCGATCCGTAACAGATGAAACGAGGCCCAATGAAAATCGTTATCGGCAGCGACCATGCCGGCTTTGAATTGAAACAAAATGTGATCCATCACCTGAAGGAAAAAGGCGTTGAAGTGCAGGACCTGGGGACCTACAGCCTCGAAAGCACGCACTACCCGATCTATGGACAGCGGGTTGGCAAGGCCGTGGTGAACGGTGAGGCCGATTTCGGCATTGTGATCTGCGGGACAGGGATCGGGATTGGGATTTCCGCCAACAAAGTCAAAGGCGTCCGGGCAGCCATCGTCAGCGACACCTATTCCGCCCGCATGTCCCGCCGGCACAACAATGCCAACGTGCTGGCCTTTGGCGCGCGGGTGGTCGGCCCCGGCCTGGCCGATGATATTGTGGATGCCTTCCTGGAAAGCGGCTTCGAAGGCGGCCGCCACCAGACCCGCGTGGACCTGATCGATCAGATCGACGCCGGTGAGGACATCACCGGACAGTCATAAACCCATTTTTTTAGATATCATTAACTTCACAAAACAGCGGATAAATTAATTTATTGGTCGCCCAACACCGCTCTATCTCTATCCGGGTGGATGATCCTTGCACTCCTTCCAGGAAAGTTGACAAGAGTGATCATATAGGGTCACCATCGATTTTTTCACCCCATCAGTCAGCTCTGCAAGCAGACTCCGCTTCACTCCCAATCCCATGAGAAAACACTTACGGTTCTTGTTAATCCCGGAAGTGCTGGGG
>WOYI010511297.1_pt1 | contig 13999 bp, 15 predicted proteins | sample 6423411 | NCBI WGS metagenome assembly WOYI01 (sample SAMN13441803, study PRJNA592873) | oil field metagenome | biome: oil field; feature: oil-well bore; material: oil-contaminated soil; isolation source: oil-contaminated soil from oil-well borehole | place: Germany: Wietze | collected 2016-10-18 ...
GCCGAGAAAGAGAAGTTTCATCCGCCCTGACTAGAGCGGCGCGGGCGGCGACGCAAGCGCCGGACAGCGGGCGGAAGGCGCAGGAAGCGGGTCGCGCGGCCGCCGATCTCGGGCGCCATCCGCATCGCGGGAAGCGCCCATGTCTTCTGGCTCGCCGTCGGGCTCCTGCGCGCCGGGCTCGGCGCCACGGCACCCGCGCCGCGGCGCGCGGGCTTCGTCGGCGGACGTCTTCTCCTGCTTCTCAATCCCAAGGCCTATGTCATCATCCTGCTCCTGTTTTCCCAGTTCCTGACGGGGACGGCCGCCGCCCCGCCCGGCGTCCCGGCCATCGCCACGATCTTCACCCTGAACAATTGCGTGGCCTTCACCCTCTACACCCTCGCGGGCGAGCGCATGGCGCGGAACGTCCGCGATCCGGCCCGCGCGCGTCAGCCGAATATCGTTTTCGGCCTGATGCTTGCGGGCGTTGCTTCAGGGATGGCTCTCGGCTGAAGCGTCGGCGAGAATCCGCCGGGGCATTCGCGCGGGAGTTGACGCAAGGGCAGTCCGCCCCCTAGCGTTTCCATCGGGTGGGCAGTGAGGGATGGATACCATGGAAAATCGCGCCATTGGAAACGCTGCGGCACTCGTTCTGCTGCTCGCCTCGACCTGCGCGGCAAGCGCCGCGACGATCACTTTCAGCGCCCTGCCCGACGAAGGCGCGCTCGCCACCTCCTATACCGAGAACGGCATCACCGCGACGGCCGGCAGCGGCACGCTCGCCTGGTACACCGCGCCCGGCTCCGCCCATGTCGACGATTCCGGCACCGGCTTCACCTCGGACATCACCTTCACCACCGGTGGCCTTTTCGACGCGACGGGCTTCTCGCTCACCTCGCTCGGCTACAACTTCCTCGGCACGCCGGGCACCGTCTCCGACAATATCCTGGTCTCGGGCCATGTCGGCGGCAGCCTCGTGGCCGGCGCCAACTACACGCTGTCGGCGGTCGCGGGCACGCTCCAGACCATCCTGCTCGGCTCCGCCTTCACGGCGATCGACACCTTCACGATCAGCCTGCTTTACCCGCGCACCGGGCAGGACTGCGACGCGCCCTGCGGGCATTTCGACCTCGATTCGGTGACGCTCGCCACCGGCCCGGCCCCGGTGCCGCTGCCGCCCGCCGCGCCCTTGATGGGCGCCGCCGTGCTCGGGCTTTTCGCGCTGCGCCGCCGGCGCGACGCCTGAGCCGCACGCCCGGACCGGCGGTCCGGTCTCAGACCGGCACGATCACCTCGGCCTCGGTCACGACGAGGTCGAGGCGCTGGTCGGTCGCCTCGACCGGCACCGCCTCCACTTCCTGCGCCGCGAAGGCGAAGCCGATCGCTGTGACCGGCCCTTCCGCGCGCAGGGCTTCCAGAGTGCGGTCGTAGAACCCGCCGCCATAGCCGAGCCGGTAGCCGCGCCGGTCGAAGGCCAGCAGCGGCACGACGAGAACCTCGGGGACGATCCGGTCTCCATCCGCCGGGATGAGTGCCCCGAACTCGCCCGCGATCATCGGCGCATCCGGCGTCCAGCGCCGGAACTTCAGCGCCTGCCCCGGCCCGAGGATCACCGGCACCCCGACCGGGCCGGCATGCGCGGCCATCGCCGGCAGGCAGTCGATCTCGGTCCGCATCGGCATGTAGCCCGCAAGCGCCCGGCCGGACTGCGCGGCGAGCACCGCTGCAAGACGGTCCGCATCGCCCGCTCTCCGCGACTGAAACGCCACCTTGCGCCGCGCGAAAGCCTCGGTCCGTGCCGCCGCCTTGATCTCGGCCAATGTCACAGCAAGATGACCGTAGCGAGACCGAGGAAGGTGAAGAAGCCCATCACGTCGGTCATCGTCGTGACGAAGGTGCCCGAGGCGAGCGCCGGATCGAGGCCGAACTTCTCGAGCGTAAGCGGCACCAACACCCCCGCCAGCGCCGCGACGATCTGGTTGACCACCATCGAAAGGCCAAGCACCAGCCCGAGAAGCGGCTGGCCGAAAATCAGCGAACCCGCGACGCCGAGGATAAGCGCCAGGCCGAAACCGTTCAGGACGCCCGCGCCGAGTTCGCGCAACACCACGCGGCGGGCATTCGAGCGGGTGAGGTCGCGTGTCGCCAGTGCCCGAACGGCGACCGCCAGCGACTGGGTTCCGGCGATCCCGCCTGTCGAGGCAACGATCGGCATGAGGGCGGCAAGCGCCACAAGCGTTGCAATGGTCGATTCGAACTGAGAAATCACGATCGCCGACAGTGACGCGGTAAAGAGGTTGACCACGAGCCAGGGCAAGCGCTGCCGCGCCGTCGCGAAGGAACCATCGGAGATCGAGCCTTCCTCGCTGACCCCGGCCAGACGCAGGATATCCTCCTCGTGCTCCTCGTCGAGGACCGCCATCGCGTCGTCGATGGTGATCACGCCCACCAGACGGTCGTCACCATCGACGACAGGCGCCGAGATCAGGTGATACTGGTTGAACGCATAGGCCACGTCGCCCTCGTCCTCGAGAACGTCGATGGTGCGGAAGCTGTCTTCGGCGAGGTCCTTCAGCGCCACTCCCCGCCGTGACGACAAGAGCTTGCCCAGCGTCACGTAGCCCACCGGATGCCAGCGCGGATCGACCAGGATCACATGGTAGAACTGGTCCGGCAACTCCTTGGCATTGCGCAGGAAATCGATGGTCTCGCCCACCGTCCAGTGCTCGGGCGCGGTCACCACCTCGCGCTGCATGAGGCGACCGGCGGAAAACTCCGGATAGGTCAGCGACTGCTCGACCGCGACCCGGTCGCTGTCCTCGAGCGCGCCGAGGATGCGCTCCTGCACCGGCTCATCGAGATCCTCGATGAGGTCGACGACATCGTCGGAATCGAGCTCGCGCACCGCCTCGGCCAGGACCTCGTGCGGCAGCGCCGCGATGACCTCCTCGCGGATCGATTCGTCGAGTTCGGACAGGATCTCGCCGTCGATCCCGCGCGACCAGAGCTTCAGGAGACCCGCCCGCTCGGCCGAACCGATCTGTTCGAGAAGGTCGGCGATGTCGGCCGCGTGGAGCGGCTCCATCAACTCGTCGATGGTGGCGGCATCGCCGGCCTCGACCGCATCGAGGATGGCGTCGACGACCTTCGGATCGAGGCTGTACTCGTTCTCGTCCCGTTCGGCGATATCGTCGTCCAGTTCTGCCATTTCACCCCCGGCCCGATTACCGCGACCTTATCGGAAGCAGTTTCAAAGAAACAGGGGCAAAGGGCGGATTTCCCCGCGCCCCACATGGGCTTAGACTGGGTGCGCGACGGGAACATGAAAGCGCGCGACAATGACGGACCTGCTCCTCGGACAGACCTTGAGCTTCAGCGGAAACCCGATGACCGAGGGCATCGGCGCGGCCCGCCACTCGGCGCGCGGGGGCGTGGTGGTCGAGGCCGGCCGGATCGCGGCCCTGGGCGAGGCGGACGACCTGCGCCGGGCGCATCCCGGCGCGCGCGTGACCGATTACGGCGACGCGCTGATCTCGGCCGGGTTCGTCGACGCCCATGCGCATTACCCCCAGACGGCGATCATCGCGAGTTGGGGCAAGCGGCTCATCGACTGGCTGAACGCCTACACCTTCCCCGAGGAGATGCGGTTTTCCGAACCCGCCTATGCGGCGACGATCGCCGCGCGCTACTTCGACCTGACGCTGTCGACGGGCACGACGACCGTGTGCAGCTACTGCACGATCCATCCCGAAAGCGTCGAGGCCTTCTTCGCCGCGGCGCGGGCCCGGGGCCTGCGCGCCTATGCCGGCAAGACCTGCATGGACCGCAACGCCCCCGAGGGGCTCAGGGACAGCGCGCAGTCGGCCTATGACGACAGCAAGCGGCTCCTCGAGACATGGCACGGCGTTGACCGGCTCTCCTACGTCGTCACGCCGCGCTTCTCGCCGACCTCGACGCCGGAGCAACTCTCCGCCCTGGGCGCGCTCTGGGCCGAGAACCCCGGCTGCCTGATGCAGACGCATCTCTCCGAGCAGACCGACGAGATCGCCTGGGTGAAGTCGCTCTTCCCCGCGGCGCGCGACTATCTCGACACCTACGAGGCGCACGGCCTGCTCGGCGCGGGCGGGCTCTACGGCCACGCGATCCATCTCGAGCCGCGCGAGCGCGACCGGCTGCGCGAGGTCGATGCGAGCCTCATCCACTGCCCGACCTCGAACACCTTCATCGGCTCGGGGCTCTTCGACATGGAAGGGCTTTCGGCCGCCGGCCACCGGATCGGGCTCGCCACCGATACCGGCGGCGGGTCGAGCTTCTCGATGCTCCGGACGATGGCGGCAGCCTACGAGGTGGCCCAGCTCCGCCACCGCGCGCTGCATCCGTGCGAGCTCTGGTGGCTCGCCACGCAAGGGGCGGCCCGCGCCCTGCGCGCCGGCGACCGCATCGGCAACCTCGCCCCGGGGATGGAGGCCGATCTCGCGGTCATCGACCTCGCCTCCACCCCCGCCATCGCCCAGCGCAGCGCCCGCGCCAATGATTTCTGGGAGGCGCTCTTTCCGACGATCATGATGGGCGACGACCGGGCGGTCAGGGCGGTCTGGGTGAACGGCCGGCCGGTCTGACGCCCTTTGATCCAACGGAGGCGCCTTGCGCGGCTCCGTTGCCTCCGGCGGGGATATTTGAGCCAAGTGGAAACGCCATGTCTTCCACTTGGATCAAGTATCCTCGGGGGTCCGGGGGCAGACGGCCCCCGGCCTACCCGATCAGACGCCGGGCCAGCCGGGTCTGATCCTCGATCGCGCGCGGCAGGTCCAGGGTCGCGACCTGACCGCCGCGGACGACCTGCCGGCCCTCGACGAAGAGATCCCGGACCCGCGTCGGCCCGCAAAGGACGAGCGCCGCGACCGGGTCCCAGGCGCCGGCGGCCGCGATCCCCGCGACGTCCCAGACGGCGATATCGGCGCGCTTGCCGGGCTCGAGCGACCCGCAATCGCTCCGGCCGAGCACCTCTGCACCGCCGAGGGTCGCGATCTCCAGCGCCTCGCGGGCGCTCATCGCGTCGGCACCGTTCGCGACCCGCTGCAGCAGCATCGCCTGCCGCGCCTCGGCGATGAGATTGCCGGCGTCGTTCGAGGCCGATCCGTCGACGCCGAGCCCGACCCTGACGCCCGCATCGCGCATCCGGCGCACCGGCGCGATGCCGGAGCCGAGGCGGCAGTTCGAGCAGGGGCAATGGGCGATACCGGTCCGGCTCCGGGCAAGGAGGTCGATCTCCGCCCGGTCGAGCTTCACGCAATGGGCATGCCAGACGTCTTCGCCGGTCCAGCCCAGTTCCTCGGCATAGTGCCCCGGCCGGCAGCCGAATGTCGCGAGGCTGTAGGCGATATCCTCGTCGTTCTCGGCCAGATGGGTATGCAGCATCACCCCCTTGTCGCGGGCGAGAACCGCCGCCTCGCGCATGAGGTCGCGGCTGACCGAGAAGGGCGAGCAGGGCGCGAGGCCGATGCGGACCATTGCCCCTGCGGAGGGATCGTGGAAGCCGTCGACGACCCGCTCCATGTCTTTCAGGATCGCCGGTTCGGCTTCCACCAGCGCGTCGGGCGGCAGCCCGCCCGCGCTGATCCCGATCGACATCGCCCCGCGCGTGGGGTGGAAACGGAGCCCGATCTCGCGCGCCGCGTCGATCGTGTCGTCGAGACGCGCGCCATTCGGGTAGAGGTAGAGGTGATCCGAAGTCAGCGTGCAGCCCGAGAGCGCCAGTTCCGCCAGCCCGATCAGTGCCGAGACCCGCACTTCCTCCGGCCCGAACCGCGCCCAGATCGGATAGAGCGTCTTCAGCCAACCGAAAAGAAGCGCGTCCTGCCCCCCCGGCACCGCGCGGGTCAGCGTCTGGGAGAGGTGGTGATGGGTGTTGACGAGGCCTGGCGTCACGACGCAGCCCCGCGCCTCGACGACCTCGCCTGCCGTCCTGAGCCCCTGCCCCACGGCGGCAATCGCGCCGCCGCGGATCAAGACGTCACCGCCCGCGATCTCGGCGCGGTCGGGGTTCATCGTCACGACGCGCCCGGCGCCCCGTATGAGGATTTCGGCCATCGGTTCCCTCCTCGCCCCTTCGGCATGGCGGAACCGGCCGGCGACAGAAGGGGGAAGGACTCGCCCGGCAGGGTCCAGTCTAGGAAGGAGCGGCGCGGGGCACCAGTGGCCGGGGCCGGAAGGAGTTTCGCCCGAGGCCGGCGAATGGCTCAGACCCTAAGGATCTCCATCGCCGCGCGGTGCAGTTCGGCATTCGCGGCCGCGAGCACCCGCCCGCCCTGATGCACGGGGCGGCCCTGCCAGTCGGTGACGATCCCGCCCGCCGCCTCGATCACCGCGATCGGCGCCTGCACGTCGTAGGCCTGAAGGCCCGCCTCGACCACGAGGTCGATCTGTCCGGCGGCGATCAGCGCATAGGCGTAGCAGTCGAGACCGTAGCGCGTGAGCTTTGCCCGCGCCTTCAGCCGGTTGAAGGCCGCACCCTCTTCCTCGGTCCCGACCTCGGGGAAGGTGGTGAAGAGGATCGCCTCGCTCAGCGGCCGCGCCGCGCGCGCCTTCAGCGGGCGCCTGCCCATCGGCCCGGCCATCTCGGCCAGGCCGAAGCCGCCGCAGAAGCGTTCGCCGATATAGGGCTGGTCGATGAGGCCGAAGACCGGGCCGTTCTCGTCGGCCACCGAGATCAGCACCCCCCAGGTCGGCGTGCCGGAGAGATAGCTCCGCGTCCCGTCGATCGGGTCGAGCACCCAGGTCAATCCGCTCGTCCCCGGCTTCACCCCGAATTCCTCGCCGAGGATGGCGTCGTCGGGGCGCCGCTCGGCCAGGATCTCGCGCATCCGCGCCTCGGAGGCGCGGTCGGCCACCGTCACCGGATCGAAATGCGTCGTGACCTTGTTGTCGGCCGACAGCCCGTCGGCGCGGAAATGCTCCAGCGTCGCCGCGCGGGCGGCATCGGCCAGAGCATGGGCGGTGGCGATGAGCGCCGCGCGCTCGGGGTCGGAAAGGGGGCGCATCGGGGACCTCGCTTGCTGTCCAAGCGGTAGCCCCCTGCCCCCCTTGCGGTCAAGGCGCCTCAGGCGGCGTCCGAAAGGACCTTGGCGAGGTCGAAGAGGCGGCGGCGCTGCGCCTCGGGGATTGCGTAGTAGGAGCGCACGAGCATCAGCGCTTCCTTGTCGGCAAGGATATCGCCGTCGATCTCCTCGACGATCTGGTTGCGCTGGTCGAGTCCTTCGAAGAAGAAGCTGATCGGCACACCGAGCGAATCCGAGATGTCCCAGAGCCGGGAAGCCGAAATCCGGTTCATGCCGGTCTCGTATTTCTGGATCTGCTGGAACTTGATCCCGACCTTGTCGGCAAGCTGCTGCTGGGTCATGCCCACCATCCAGCGCCGGTGGCGGACGCGCTTGCCCACGTGGACGTCAACTGGGTGTTTCATCGTCATCTCCTTACTATCGCTAAAGGCTTATCAAGCAATTTTCATGCCAATCACGCATGGTCACGGAGTTTTCCACAGAAATCTCAAAAGATGCGGACTCCCTCAAGGACTTGCGGGTTAACCCCGGGAATGCCCGCAATTCGGGAAACAGTCACCCTATACGAAAATACATGTCCCTCCGCTCGCCTCGATTCTCTTTTCCATTTTGCATTGCATTTTGCAACTTTCTCGGAGGCGGATCTTTCCATTTTGCGACAGGCCGCCTGCAATGCGGGCTGGAACCCATCCGCCGCGACGGGTAATCTGGCCCAAACGGAGGCGGTGATGCATGCATTCGGACTGCGCGCCTATGGTCAGGCGCCAGAGCTTCTCGACCTGCCGGTGCCCGACCCCGGACCGGGCGAGGTGCGCGTCAGGATCGCCGCCTGCGGGCTCAATTTCGCCGATCTCCTGATGATCGACGGCAAGTATCAGGAGCGGCCGGAGCCGCCCCTGACCCTCGGCATGGAGCCGGCGGGCCGGGTCGACGCGCTCGGACCCGATACCGACGGGCCGGCGGTCGGAACCCGCGTCGTGGTCCATGGCAATACCGGCGGGCTCGCCGAATTCGGCTGCTTTCCCGCCGCGCGCTGCCTGCCGATCCCCGACGCGATGCCCTTCGACCATGCCGCGGCCTTCCAGATCGCCTATGGCACGAGCCACGTGGCGCTCGACCACAAGGCGCGGCTCCGGCCGGGCGAGACGCTTCTGGTCCTCGGCGCCGCGGGCGGCGTCGGGCTGACGGCGGTGGAGATCGGCAAGCGCATGGGCGCGCGGGTCATCGCCTGCGCCCGGGGTGCCGACAAGCTCGCGGCGGCGCGGGCGGCCGGGGCCGATCACCTGATCGACGGCGGCAGCGCCGACCTTCGCGCCGAGGTCAAGGCGCTCGGCGGCGCCGATGTGGTCTACGATCCGGTCGGCGGCGATCAGTTCGACGCGGCCTTCCGCGCCACCAACCCCGACGGCCGCATCGTCGTCATCGGTTTTGCCAGTGGCAAGGTTCCGCAGATCGCCGCCAACCACCTTCTGGTCAAGAACATCTCGGTGATGGGGCTCTACTGGGGCGGCTATCAGAAGTTCCGCCCCGACGTGCTGACCGGCAGCCTCGAAACCCTGGTCGGCTGGTATGCCGAAGGCGGGCTCCGGCCCCACATCTCGCACCACCTGCCGCTCGCCCGCGCGGGCGAGGCGCTGGAGCTATTGCGCAGCCGTCAGTCGACGGGGAAAGTCGTCGTCACTCTCTGAGGCGTGATCGCCCGAGATCACCCTCAGGCAGCATTGCGCGTCGCCATAGGCGCAGCGGAGCTGCGTCACCAGCGCATCGACGACCTCGCCCTTCTGCACCCCGGCCTGATACATGCAGATATCGAGCTGGCCGAGATCGGGCAGCGCATTCGCCCCGTCGACGATCGCGGTGCCGGTGGGCAAGGCGCCCTCCATCCGCGCGGTGATGGAGAGGTCGGCGGCGACGGTCGCATCGGCCACCTGCTCGGATTCGCCCCCCACCGCCATTTCCCAGCGGATGCCCGCGCCATTGAGCGCCGCCTGCGCGATGGGCCGGAAGAAGCAGGTCTCGATGAAGGCAAGCCGCAGGGGCCGCTGCTGCCAGGCATTGCCGTCGGGCGCGCCGACCCAGACCAGCCGCCGCGTGGCGAGCCGTTTGCCGCCCTCGCCGGGCTGGGTCTCGGTGGTGAGGATCACGTCGAAATCGCCCTTCGCGAAACCCTCCTTCAGCCGCGAGGTGAAGCAGGAGACGAGGTTGATCCGCATCCGCGGATATTCCGCCGCCATCGCCTTCAGGATCCGCGGGATCTGCGGATAGACGATGTCATGCGGCACGCCGAGCCTGAGTTCGCCCTCAAAGGCCGTGTCGGTCATCCGCGACAGCGCCTCGTCGTTCAGCTCCAGCATCTTGCGGGCATAGAACAGAAGCTGCTCGCCCTCGGGCGTCAGCGTCAGCTTGCGCTGCGCGCGGGAGAAGAATTCGAGCCCCAGCCCCTCCTCCAGCCGCTTGATCTGCATCGAGACGGCCGATTGCGAGAGGTTGAGAAGACCGGCCGCGCGGGTGACGCCGCCGGCATCGGTGACGGCGACGAGGGCGCGGAGCGCGGTGAGGTCGAGATTTCGGGGCATATTCACATTCCGTGATGGAAGGGGCGACAATCATTCATTTCCATAATCCAGCATAAGCCCGCATATGAATCAAGCCTCCTGATGGATGCATTCCGACATATCACGATCCGAAAGGAAAACCGATGGACCACGCCCTGTCCCGCTCTCCCGTCCGCCGCTCCGGGCTTCTTGCCCGGCTGCGTTTTCAGATGACCAATGCCCGCCACCGTCGCAGGCTCCGCGACCTCGGCGACCACATCCTCGACGACATCGGCATCGACCGCGCAGCGGCCGAGCGAGAGGCGTCGCGGCCGGCCTGGGACGTGCCCAAGGGCTGGCGCCGCTGAAATCGACCTCTCCGGGGCCGGAAAAGCTTGAAATCGCGCGGACCCTTCCCGATATTCAACTGGGACCGCGCGGCCTTCGGGTCGCGCGAACAGGTAACGTAACGGGAGGCTTTGATGGCTGACTACCAAACGATCCGCGCCGGCCGGGCTGGAACCCGGACGCTTGCGATCGACGAAGGGCTTCGCGCCCACATGAACAAGGTCTACGGACTGATGTCCGTGGGCATGCTGCTGACGGCGGCGGCGGCCTGGGCGATCTCGGGCCTCGCGGTGACGACCGACCCGTCGCTCGCGGCCGCGCAGATCGGCGCGGACAAGTACCTCACCGGCTTCGGCGCGGCGATCTACATGTCGCCGCTGAAATGGCTGGTCATGTTCGCCCCGCTGGCCTTCGTCTTCGCCTTCTCGGCGATGATCGGGCGGATGTCGGCGGCGGCGGCACAGCTCGTCTTCTACACCTTCGCGGTGACGATGGGTATCTCGATCAGCTCGATCTTCCTCGTCTTCACCGGCATGTCGATCGTGCAGACCTTCCTCGTGACCGCCATCGCCTTCGCGGGGCTGTCGCTCTGGGGCTACACGACCAAGAAGGACATCTCCGGCTGGGGATCGTTCCTGATCATGGGCGTGATCGGGCTTCTGGTGGCGTCGATCGTCAACATCTTCCTCGGCTCGCCCGCAGTCATGTTCGCGATCTCGGCAATCGGGGTTCTGATCTTCGCGGGCCTCACCGCCTATGACACCCAGAAGATCAAGACCGACTACATCGCCCATGCCCAGCACGGCGATGCGGAATGGCTCGGCAAGTCGGCGATCATGGGGGCGCTGAACCTCTATCTCGACTTCATCAACATGTTCATGTTCCTCTTGCAGTTCATGGGCAACCGCGAGTGACCGGACGGACGGAATGACGGATCGGGCCGCCTTCGGGCGGCCCTTTTCATTTCCGGGATCGGCTGAGACGATACGGAGAGGAGACGCGCCTTGCCCCTGTTCCGCCCCGATCAGATCGCGACCGATGCCTCCGACGGCGACGGCAATCCCTGCGGACCCTGCAAGGAAAACGCGCGCGATGCCGAGGCCCGCTATCTGGTCATCGGCACCCGCAGTCCCGGGGATACGGTGACCTGTCCCGACCACGACCGCATCCTGTATTTCGGCCGCGAAAGCGGCGGCCGCAGATGGACGGATCATTCCGGGCAGCCGGCCAATAGCCCATACCGGTCCGCGACGGACTGACCGCGAAAGCCAGGTCCACGTCTTGAAACTGCGGGGGTCAGCGTCGAGCCCCCTTTGCGGACATGTCGTCAGGCACAGCGCGAGCCGGGCGCGCACCTGCCCGTGGGATGGCGCGGCAACCTCCGTTCGGGGCCGTTTATCGCGCCACCACGTCGAACGCCCCTTCGGCGCGCGGCGTTGCAAAAGCGCCAGCCCGCCGGGACGGGCAGGCGCTCGCCCGGCGGCTTCGCCTTGGTTCCGGGCGAAGGGAGGTCCTCTTCGTCCCGCAAGGCGGACAGACGCGATTTCAGGACATGCCCAAAGAAAAGGCCGCGCAGAAGCGCGGCCCCGTCCCTCGAGAATGGCAGATCTTACTTGATCTTGCCTTCCTTGTATTCGACATGCTCGCGCTTGACCGGGTCGTACTTCCGCACGACCATCTTCTCGGTCATGGTGCGGGCGTTCTTCTTGGTCACGTAGAAGTGCCCGGTGCCCGCCGTCGAGTTCAGACGGATCTTGATCGTCGTCGGCTTCGCCATATCGTGTCTCCTGGTGCCGGACGGCCAGCCGCCCGCGAAATCCTTGAAGCCCGCCTTTTACCGGTCTTCCCGGCCGAGTCAACCACATCTTCGCGCGGAGTTTCGACCCGGCCGGAATGACGATCCTGCGTCAGTTCCACTGGCGGAAGCGGTATTCCCACGGAGTGACACCGTCGCCATCGACGTCCGCCTCCTCGAAATGCACCCGCGCGGCAGTGAGGAATTCCTGCTGCGTTACCGCGCCGTCGCTGTTCGCATCCATCGGATCGAAACGCGTCTTCTTGCGGGCCTGGGCGGCATCCTGCATCGCCTGATTGTAACCCCCGCCAAAGCCCGCGCGGGATGAGAGGTATTCGTCGAAGGTCAGTTGTCCGTCATCGTCGAGATCGAGCAAGCGGAAAACGTCTTCGGCATGCGCCGCAGCCTCCTCGCCAGTGACCTGCCCATCCTGATCCTGATCGACCGGCGCGAAACCGCCCCTGCCCTGCATCATTCCGGGTCCGGGCATACCGCCGCCCCAACCCTGCATCATGCCGGGCCCGGGCATATCGCTCCAGCCGGACCCGCCGCCCCAGCCCTGCATCATGCCGGGTCCGGGCATACCGCCGCCCCAACCCTGCATCATGCCGGGCCCGGGCATATCGCTCCAGCCGGACCCGCCGCCCCAGCCCTGCATCATGCCGGGTCCGGGCATATCGCCCCAGCCGGGTCCGCCGCCCCAGCCCTGCATCATGCCAGGTCCGGGCATATCGCCCCGGCCGGGTCCGCCGCCCCAGCCCTGCATCATGCCGGGTCCGGGCATATCGCCCCGGCCGGACCCGCCGCCCCAGCCCTGCATCATGCCGGACCCGGGCCCCATCCCGTATCCTGGCGACGTCTGCGCCGCCACGGCCGGCGCGAGCGCGCACACGGCAACAATAGCGGCCGCCATCGAGTGCATTTTCATTTGGACACCTTTCCGGATTGCAGTTGCGATCCCGGAAAAGATGCACCCCGCGCATGCACGGGGTGCTGACATGCATCAAGCCCGGATCTCACAACCCCGTGTTGGGGCCGCAGGTCCGCGCTCCATCGGTTCAGGCCTGCGGAACGCTCCGCCCCATCGCGCCATGCAGCCGCGCCCGCGACGCCGCGTCGAGGCCGAGCGCGGTCGCGAGCTGGTCGAGATAGGCCTCTTCGGCCGGGGTATCGACCCGGATCGCCATCAGCGAGGTCGCATAGACCTGCTCGCGCATCGCGGTGCCGGCATCGGCGGCCAGCGACGACACGTCGGCCGGCGCGTCGAGCGCGGCCTCGACGAAGGCGATCTCCTCGTCGCTCGCGTCGGTGAGATGGTCCATGATCTTCTGGCGCTCCTCGGCGTCGATCTCGCCATCCGCCTTCGCGGCCATGATCATCGCCCGGATCATCAGCTTGGCATTCGCCTCGTTCATCGCCGAGGCCGGCGAGGCGCCGGAGATCGTCTCCATCATCTCGCCCATCATCTTGCCGCCGGCCGTGGCCGCCCCGGTCATCGAGGCGATCAGCCCGCCGAGCCCGGCCTCGGCCGCCTCGGAGGCGCCGCCGAGACGCTCGTACATCTCGCGCACGGTCCTCGCGCCGCCCGGGAGGCCCAGCTTCTCGGCCTGCTCGCCCCACTGGTCGACGGCGCCGCCCGGCTCTCCGGCCTTCTTTACCGCGTCCTTCACGCCGGCCATGCCGCCCGCGTCCTTGTACTTGCCATAGCCGCGCGCGGCGGCGAACCCGATGGCCAAAGTGGCCAGTGTCTTGACGAAACTCATCTTCGATGCTCCTTGACAGCCCACCCCATCATAACGCCGCTTCCGGGGCGCGCATCCGACAATCTCGCCTGCGGCGAAAAGATGCACACACGCGCCGGTCCGGGTCGCGGCGCGCCGGGCGCGCGCCCGGCCTCGGGTGGGAAATTTGCGCGGAAGGCCTGTAAGCCGGATTCTGTCCGCCCCGGACCGTGATCCGGGGCTGGATGACCATTCCTCTCGTCCCGCCGTTACCGGCGGGATCAAGCTGCCAACCCGGGCCTCTCGGGCTGAAGCGTCCCTGCGGGCGGTATCCCGGACCGTGATCCGGGACCGGCCCCCGCGCGAGGCCCCTATTTGGCATTGCTCCCGGTGGGGCTTGCCGTGCCGTCCCTGTCGCCAGGTCCGCGGTGGGCTCTTACCCCACCGTTTCACCCTTACTCCTGCCGAAGCCGGAGCGGTTTCATCTCTGTGGCGCTTTCCCTCGGGTTTCCCCGGCCGGGCGTTACCCGGCACCGTTGCTTCATGGAGTCCGGACTTTCCTCG
>WOYI011084265.1_pt2 | contig 13994 bp, 11 predicted proteins | sample 6423411 | NCBI WGS metagenome assembly WOYI01 (sample SAMN13441803, study PRJNA592873) | oil field metagenome | biome: oil field; feature: oil-well bore; material: oil-contaminated soil; isolation source: oil-contaminated soil from oil-well borehole | place: Germany: Wietze | collected 2016-10-18 ...
GCCGGGGTCCGCACCTACTCCGGCACCGCAGACGACGGCGTCACCGCCGCCGCCCACCACGACGGTGATCGATCCGGACGGTCCTGCCGGTCTGATCCCGCCGATCACGCTGCCGGTGCTGCCGGGGTCCGCACCTACTCCGGCACCGCAGACGACGGCGTCACCGCCGCCGCCCGCCCCCAGCGCGAACTGACACCCGTCGACGTCCGGCTACACTGGCGTGCCGTGATGATCACCCTCGACAAAGTGAGCAAGCTTTACAAATCCTCTGCTCGGCCGGCGCTGGATAACGTCTCACTCAAAATCGACAAGGGTGAGTTCGTCTTTCTCATCGGACCGTCGGGTTCGGGCAAGTCGACGTTCATGCGTCTGCTGCTCGGTGGCGAAATACCGACCAAGGGCGATGTCCGGGTCTCGAAGTTCCACGTCAACAAGCTCTCCGGGCGGCACATCCCGAGCCTGCGCCAGGTCATCGGCTGCGTGTTCCAGGATTTCCGGCTGCTGCAGCAGAAGACGGTGTTCGAGAACGTCGCGTTCGCACTGGAGGTCATCGGTAAACGCGGCGACGTGATCAACCGGGTGGTGCCCGACGTGCTGGAGATGGTCGGCTTGTCCGGTAAGGCCAGCCGCCTGCCGCACGAGCTGTCCGGTGGTGAGCAGCAGCGCGTCGCGATCGCGCGGGCCTTCGTCAACCGGCCGCTGGTGCTGCTGGCCGATGAGCCCACCGGCAACCTGGACCCCGAAACGAGCAAGGACATCATGGATCTGCTTGAGCGGATCAACCGCACCGGAACCACGGTTCTGATGGCGACGCACGACCACCACATCGTGGACTCCATGCGTCAGCGCGTCATCGAACTCGAACTTGGCCGGCTTATCCGCGACGAGCAGCGCGGCGTTTACGGAATGGATCGCTAGTGCGTTTTGGCTTCCTGATCAATGAGATTCTGACCGGACTTCGTCGCAACGTCACGATGACGGTGGCGATGATCCTGACGACCGCCATCTCCATCGGCCTTTTCGGCGGTGGTCTGCTGGTGATGCGCGTGGCCGACCAGTCGCGCGATATCTACCTGGACCGCGTCGAGAGCCAGGTCTTCCTGACCAACGATGTGTCGGTGAACGACCCGACCTGTGATGCCGACCCCTGTAAGGCGTTGCGCGCGTTGATCGATTCGCGCGATGACGTGAAGTCGGTGCGGTTCCTCAACCAGGACGAGGCCTACGAGGACGCGATCAAGAAGATCCCGGCCTTCAAGGACGTCGCCAGTAAGGACGCGTTCCCGGCGTCGTTCATCGTCAAGCTGGACAACCCCGACCAGCATGTCGCTTTCGACGCCGCCGTGCAGGGTCAGCCCGGCGTGCTCAGCGTGCTGAACCAGAAGGATCTGATCGACCGGCTGTTCGCGCTGCTGGACGGTATGTCCAACGCGGCGTTCGCCGTCGCGCTGGTGCAGGCGATCGGCGCAATCCTGTTGATCGCCAATATGGTTCAGGTCGCGGCTTACACGCGCCGCACCGAGATCGGCATCATGCGTCTGGTCGGTGCGACCCGCTGGTACACCCAGCTTCCGTTCCTCCTGGAGGCGATGCTGGCCGCGTTCATCGGTGTGGTGCTGGCGTTGATCGGGCTGCTGACGGTACGCACGCTGTTCCTGGAAAAGGCATTGAGCCAGTTCACCCAGGCTAATTTGATTGCGCCACTGGACTTCGCCGATATCTTTTACATCGCGCCGATCCTGCTATTCGTGGGTGTGGCGATGGCCGGCGTCACGTCATATGTGACGCTGCGCCTCTACGTACGAAGATGACGATGGCGAAGAAACCGGATAAAGCTGCCGATAAGGCGAATAACCACGTGGTGGCGACCAATCGCAAGGCGCGCCACAATTATTCGATCTTGGATGTCTACGAGGCAGGGGTCGTGCTGGTCGGCACCGAGGTCAAGAGCCTGCGTGAAGGCCAGGCCTCGCTGGCCGATGCGTTCGCGACGGTGGATGACGGCGAGATCTGGCTGCGCAACCTGCACATCGCCGAGTATCACCACGGCAGCTGGACCAACCACGCGCCGCGGCGCAACCGCAAGCTGCTCATGCACCGCAGCCAGATCGACAACCTGGTCGGCAAGATCCGCGACGGCAACCTGACGTTGGTGCCGCTGTCGCTGTACTTCGTGGACGGCAAGGTCAAGGTGGAGTTGGCGCTGGCCCGCGGTAAAGAGGCCCGCGACAAGCGTCAGGATCTGGCCAAGCGGGACGCCGATCGTGAGATCACCCGCGAGCTGGGCCGCCGCAACAAGGGCATGGTCTAGATTTTCTGTGGTGGCCGCCGGTCGGGTACGGGGGCCCGACCGCTGGTGGCGACTGGTCTTCGTCGCCGCGCTGGTGAACTGGGTGACCGAGGTGCCTCACACAAAAGTGAGCGCGAAGTGGTGGCTGGTGCCCTTGTCGGGCGGCGCGGTAGTATGGACAGTCTCGCCGGAAGTCGGCGGGGGTGCGAGGGGCTGAACGGTTTCGACTTCGCGCATCGAATCAAGGGAAGCGTGCCGGTGCAGGCAAATGACCACCGTAAGCGTCGTTGCAACCAATTAAGCGCCGATTCCAATCAGCGCGACTACGCACTCGCTGCCTAAGTAGCGATGCGTGTCTGTCAGACCGGGAGCGCCCTCGGCCCGGACCCTGGCATCAGCTAGAGGGACCCACCCACGGGTTCGGTCGCGGGAACCGTGGGGACATCAAACAGTGACTGGGATCGTCATCTCGGCTTGTCTGCGTGACCGAGAGATCCAAGTAGAGACATAGCGGACTGCGCACGGAGAAGTCTTGAGGGAATGCCGTAGGACCCGGGTTCGATTCCCGGCAGCTCCACTTTTGAAGTACAGACAACTTCATATCTGAGACCTCCTTGCCGACGAGCAAAAGTGTCATACCCGTGGAGTACCACTGGATGCACAGTCGGCAAGGAGGTTTCTTCATGCGGATAGTTGTGGTGCAGAGAAGCGCACATGCGCACGAAGTGCTCCGCGCTCCCGACGGCGTGGCGTCGCTCCCGTGGTCATCGGTTGTGCAGACGCTCGACCGGCACGACATCCCGGACGGCCTTCCGTTCATCGTCGATGACGACGGCTCACTGACAAGTTGCGACCGACTCAACACGTACCTGCTCACCGCGTGGCGTCAACGCGCCTACGACCTCGACAGCCTCCGGAGCTTCCACGCCTACCACCTCGCCCGGCTGCTGCGGTTCGTTCGAGCGCGCCGCGGCGGGGAACTGGTCGACCTCACTGCCACTTCGACCGAGGATTTGACCGCTTACCGTGATGCCCGTCAGCAGGAAGTCCAAGACACGACGCTGGCAACGGAATTCGGCTGCTTCTCGTCGTTCTTCTATTTCGCCACCCAGGTCGGTTGGATGGACAAAGACCCGATCCCTCGCTGGGGCCGCAGCAACCGCAACACCCTCATCTCCCGAACGAGGCGCGAGCGTCGAGCGCGCTTTCTTAAGGCGGCTCAGACTAAGCATTTTCTCGAGGTCGGCTTGCGTGGTGACGGCCACGAGCCATCGGGCGCCCCCGGGTACCCGGAACGGGGCTATGTGTACGGGCTGTTGCTGGCAACTACCGGCTTGCGACGTGAGGAGTGCGCGTTTCTCCTCGACGTCGAGGTCCCGGTCCCGGCCACGCTGGGATCCGAGTCCGTCCACGTCTTCGATCGTCTCGGCAAGAAGCAGGTGGTCCGGTCCATCTATGTCACCCCGCAGGTAGCCCACGCCGTCGACCTCTACCGCCAGACTGAACGGCACCGAGTGGTGCACGCGGCACAACGAAGCCTCCGTGCAAAGGTCCGCGACGGCTCACTGCAGGTGATCGACGATCTGATCGAACGGCGGGGAAAACTCTACGTTGCCAAGGGATCCCAGCGTATTCCTCTGGTCCGGTTCACCAATCAGAACCGAGGTCAAGCTGTCCGCGTCCTCGATGACGGCACCATCGACCCACTCGCGTTGTTCGTGTCCCGCAGCGGGCTCCCAACCCGGACTCGAACGCTGGAATCAACTCTTCGCCGACGCTCGAGAGCGAGTCCGCCACTCCGGCCACCGGGACCAGCCGCCACGCCACGTGCACGTCACACCGCACACGATGCGACACCTACGCGGTGCGCATGCTGGCTGCGCTCATGAAGGAAGGCCGACAACGCGCCGGAGACCCCTACCTGCTGCTGGCAAACCCCGTGCTGACCGTCAAGGAACTTCTTGGCCACGCCAGCGTCCAGACCACCATGCATTACCTCCATGCTGCAGAAACATGGAAGGAGAACGTCCCGGCCGCGCTCGCGGCAACCGCAGCTGACTTCGTCGGACACACCGAATCCGATCCAGGCCCCGACGCCGAGACCATCGAGGACGACTGGGAGTCGGACGCCCGACCTGGCACCGGAGACGTTCGGTGAGAGCGTCCTACTCCACCCCCGACATGCCCGCGAATTCTGTGACGCCGCCGGCGCAGAACGATGGCAAGTTCACCTACGAGTGGACGGAGTACGACGATCGGCGGGCGGTGACCATCGACCCGGCCATTTTCGAGACGCCGGTCATTGCAGCGGAGCTCGCCGCGACTTGGCTCCAAGTGCTCACGGAGTTCGGCCGCAATGAGCGATCACTCACAACGGGTCTCCTGGATCTACTTCGATCTATGGGAGTGTTGCCGCTGACCGATGACGAGAAGACCGCATTCGCGGTACGTAACCTGCGCCGGGCACATCTGGACTTGTGGGAACTCAATATGCTGGCGCGCCACCGAGAAGCGAAGTCAGACACCGCCTATCGCAAAGTCATCCAGGTCTTCGCGCTCCTTCGACGGTACGAAGATGACCACCCAGGTGCGCTGCACAAGGAGGTCGCCGACCGGTTGGCGCGGCAGCCGCGTCTATGGCATCACCGCAATGACGGACTGCCGCCGTTGAACGAGCAGGAGACCCGCTCATGGCGCCGGTGGGCTTATCAGAAGGTGAAAGGTGCCCTGTCTCAGCCAGACCGGGGCATCGGCGACATCGACGTTCAGACCGCCACGCACGTGCTACTCAGCCTCGCAACCGGCGAGCCACCCGAGGTACTCCGCGCGCTGACCGTTCGCGACATCGAAGCCATTGCCGACCCCGCGATTGAGGACTCCGTGACCGCGTTGCCGCCGATCGACAGACTCGGTTACCTCGCCGAGAACGACCTCATCGAACTGGTCCGCGTCCGATACACCAAGAGCCGCGCACACGAGACCTATGACGAGGTGTATGCCCGCCGCGACGCTGCTCCCTTCACCGCGTTTCGCTGGGCATTGATGCTCAACGCCGCAGCTCGTTCAGAATCCGGCCATCCGTCGCTGTTCCTCATGAAGGACGCTCGCGGAACAGTGAGGCAACCACCGTGGCAGCGTGCGACCTACCGGCTATCTGAGATCGCCGAGCGGAACAATCTCCCGTTATCGGGTTCCAACCATTGGGCACGACTGCGCAAGGTGGCCACCACCCGCGAAGTGCTCGCTGACCCCAAGGCCTATCTATCGAACGGGCGCCGCCACTCCGCGAAGAACTTCTTCGGCCACTACACCAACAGCACTGTTCTCCGCGGCGAAGCCGGCCGGATTCTTATCGACAGCGTCAACGACATGTTCGACAGCGCCATCAGCGGTCCCACCATCGTGACCCCGGAGGCGGAACAGGCCCTGCGAGCCGGCGCCGACGCACCCGGCATCGATCCGGACACCGCCAGCGCCCTGGTGGCTGGCCAACTCGACGGGCCGCACGCCGGGTGCCGCGACCCCCTCGACAGCCCTTACGAGAAGAAGGGCACCGTCTGCACCAAGTCCATCACCGGCACTTGCTTCGCATGCCCCAACGCTCTGGTCACGGTGCACCACCTGCCAGCCGCCCTCGCGATCCAGGACATGGCACATCCCGGCCGCGCGGCCGACCCGGGAACCTGGCAGACGCACTGGAAACCCCCCTCACCGAAGTAGTCCTGCCCGCCTTTAGCCCCGAGCAGGTCCAGCAAGCTCGCCAGCGCGCGAACCTGACGCCAATCGACGCTGGCGTCCTCAACGACATGCGCGGCGTCCCGGAAGACCCGGCATCGTGACGGCCGGAGCACCCCCGCGAAGCTCCGCAGCGTCGTGGAGCGACCCCTTCGCCGCGGCGACCCGCGTTTGGCCCCATCTTTCCGGCAGTCCGCGTTACGGCGACGAACCGTTTCCGCGGAGCGAAGGCCCCGGATGGTTATCGCGACGGCTTGGCCTTGTGCATGGTCGACAGCGTGCGGTCCACCGCGCCACCTACTCCAGCGTCGAGAACGTGATCGCTCGTTACCGGGCCTACCGCCGTGAGCAGGGCGGTGACCCTCGCATGATCTTCCAGTAGATGGTGAGCTGCGGGACTTCATCGCGAAGAACATGAGCCAGGACCTCGACGGCTACCGCGCACAGCTCGCCGCCGACCGCGAACGCGGCGACGTGAAGCTGCAGAGCTACACGTTCACCCGGTTCCCTTTCCTCGATCTTGGCGACGGAACGCGGTTGAGCTTGCGCGCCCAGTGGACGGTCGACCGGTTCCTCGGCGAACCACCGCAGTTCGACGTGATCGCGGCCTTCCACGCCCGCGGCGACCGGACCAGCGCGCAGCGGTTTGCCGAAGCGGTCAAGTACCAGTTCGAGGATCTAGTGGGGCGGGTGGTCGCGCGCATAGCCGATCGCAGCGGGCGGGTGAGTGCAGTCGTCCCCGAAGCCGATCTGGAAGCTGAGTGGACCGAGAAGAAGGGGCAGCCCCCATCGGTGTGTGACTGGGTGCTGCGTGCCGGACCGGTCGTCATCCCCATCGAGGCCACGCACCACCCGGTCAACGCGACATTGGCGCAGGGCCTCGGTGACGGCGGAGCGTACAGCGAAGACGCCGACAAGATCTTGACCGACCGCAAGTTCAAGCAACTCGCATCGGTCATGGACCTGGTCAAGCGCCGAGGATGGTCCGGGCATCCGCAGCCCGATGCGATCTTCCTCCCGATCGTCGTGGTACCCAACTCGGGCTCCCCGAGCTCGATGCTGTCCGAACTCGACTATGCCACTCGAGCCGAGCCGATCTTCGCCGCGTTCCAGGGGCGCGTGGCGCGCCCCGCGGTAGTCCGGCTCCAGGAGCTCCAACTCCTTGAAGGGATCGGCGACCATCTCCCCATCGACGTTGTGACGTTCATGTACCGCTGGCGCCAGACCCCGCTTCCACTGCAAGACTTCCTCGAGATGCAGAAGATGCCCCGGCCCCTATCGAAGTACATTCTGAAGACCGCCGTGCGCCTCGACCAGCACCTTCAGCAGGACGGGTAGGTGGGACACAGCAGCATTGCCGTCGCAGACCCGACCACCGCCAACGAAGCGTTCATGCAGCAAAGCCCGCGGTAACGTAACCAGGTGGGACAGACCCTCTATCAGTACACCGACTCAAAGGCGCTCGCCGGGATCGTCGAGAACTGCGCGATCCGTGCGACCGACTTCTGCTACCTCAACGACTCGCTCGAGTTGTCGTACGTCTGGAATGCGTTCGTGGCCCGGCTCCGGGCTCTCGCCGAGGCTCCGGACGACGGGCACCGGCATGCTTACAGCACGATGCTCGACGCGATACGCCGACTGCAAGCCGACGACATCACGAGCTATGACCAGTCTCGATCATCGAGCAGAACCTGGGCGCGACGCAGCGGTGCCAGGATGGCCCAAGCGGGGTCCTTCCACTGTTAGCGGCCCTGAACACCGCAATCGCTCTAGCTTTGTCTGGGGTGTGAAGTAAAGTGTGAAGTATGGCGACCACCCCGAATCCTTTCGCCGTGCAAGAGCCCGGATACATCCCCCTCGATCCTGACCCGCTGGTTCGCACCATCGCACAGGTCAGGTTCCAGCAACTGACGAAATTCACCGCCAACGAAGACGCCGTTGCGGCCGCGATCGCAACGGCGCTGGCCGACGAGTACCCACTGATCGAGGAGGGACGCGAGGTCTCGGTGACGTTGACGCCGGGCGGAATGACCGAGAGCAGCACCTCGACTCGCCTGTGGCGGCTGGCGAGCGCGGACGGCTCATGGCAAATCAGCTTCGGCGGCACCTTCCTCAGCATCGACACCACTGCATACACACGTCGAACCGACTTTGCACAGCGGCTCGCCGCCGCATGGGATGCGCTGAACACACAGGTGCAGGTTCCCTTCATAACTCGGCTAGGTGTGCGCTACATCAACCAGCTGACGGATCGGGAGGCGCACCTGAACCGACTCTCCGAGCTGCTCCGACCGGAAGCGCTCGGAGTTGGGATCGCCGAGGATCATCCAGGGGTCGAACTCATGTCGAACATCAGTGAAGCGCAGTATCGGTTCGCCGACGGCGGCCGCTTGATGGCCCGCTGGGGACTGCTCCCTGAGGGGGTGACCATCGATACCGCCAGCCAGCCGTACGGCTACTCGACGTGGGTACTCGACACGGACTCGTACCAAGAGTTCACCCCGGGATCCAAGAAGCCGGATGACATCACCGAGGACGTCAAGGCGCTGTCTCTCAACGGGTACAAGTTCTTCCGATGGGCAGTGACCGAGGAGTTCCTCAAAGAATTCGGAGGCGAGCTATGACCATGGCGTCCGCGCCGGGTACCGACCTATTTCCTGCGGAGTATGGCTTCGGTGAGGTGGGCACTGACAACTCCACTGGCCTGCATGAGCGCAGCCGCCCGGGGGCGATGACCACCGGCGCCGCCACCCTTCTCCTGCCTATCGCGCTCGCGATGTCCGGGGTCGCGGTCACATCGAGCGGCAGTGTTGATGGGTTTCTACCGCAGCTCGCCGCGGTGGGAGGAACGTACCGCGGAGAGTTCGCACCGACTCCCGCCACCGCGTCACGCACAACTCGGCCTCAGATTTTTGCTCCCGCCGCTGTCATCGAGTCCTCTCGAACCGATCGTGAAGAGATCTCCTGGATTAAGGCGAACTCCGGGCTTACGTGGGATCAACTCGGCAAAGTGTTCGGTGTATCGCGGCGTGCTGTGCACATGTGGTCCAACGGAGGGCGGCTTAACGAGTCGAACGCTCGCCGGCTGCGCGAGTTCAGCGCCATCGTCAAAGAGGTTCAGGCGTCCATCCAAGGCGCAACACCAGACGACGTGCGCGCGAGACTCCTCGACGTCGGCTCTGATGGGGTGAGTGTCGTGGACCGTCTCCGGCGGGAAAGGTCATCGGGTCCTACCTGGGGCATGCCGGTAGGCCCGGAGCACTTGGTTGATGCTATCCGCGAACCGGCTGGTGAAGTCGGTCAGTAACGGTGTGGGTACTTGACGGACTGCGGGCATTACTGCCGAAGGGCAACAAGCCGCCCGAGTCTGCGGAAGAGATCGGTGATCAATGCAACGACTGGAGACAGGGCGATGTCTTCCAGGGCGCCCCCGCGTACAAGTTCGGATCGAATTGGACGCCCTCTCCGCGGCGACCGCAAGCGGCGCGGCAGTGGTCAGTCAGTCCTGCGATGCGGCGCAGTCTGACCGTCCGCACATTCAGATCGCGCCGGTCGTCGAGCTCCACGGCAGCGTCGCCAGCGAGGCGACGGCAGGTCGGCGGCCGCAGTACGCGCCGCTGCCTGAGCTCGGGAATGGGTACGTCGCCGACCTCGACGTGATTACGACGGTCGCGAAGACAGCTCTGCGGGACTACGAGCGCACCGCCGGTGTCACCACCGACGACGACGTGCGCAAGTTCGCGTTCGCCGTGTCGCGCAAGTTCGGCCGGTTCGCCTATCCCGACGAGGTCGTCGAGTCGATGCGGCCTATGAAGGATGTACTGAAAAGCAAGGCCCGCAGGCCGAACTCGCCGATGGGTAAGGCACTCGCGCAGGTCCACTCCCTTCGAGTTCAATGCGAGGACTGGTCCACCGGCCCGCTCGAGCTGACGTTGATCGTGATCGCGGAACCCGACGTCGTTCCATCCGATCTGGACGAAATAAATGACCCGCCAACCGATCTGGCCGAACCCGATCCCGCCAAACCTTTGGCGGACCAGGCCAACACTTACGCGATCTACCTGTCGAAGAACGGACTCACCCCAACGCAGACGTACTACGCGTGGCAGTACCTGAGTGCAGTCTGGGCTCTCCGCTGCGAGCAGACGGCCACCGGGTTGGGACACGGCGAACTCATCACCTCGATCACAGCGGAACTGACCTCGGTTGATGACTTCCCGCTTGCTCGCGTCCTACGGTCCGACAGTCTTGACCTCGACTACCTGTCGGATTCTCGGAGGCCGTCGGAGTGAGGACAATCTGAGGACGAAGCTCGCCGCCGCCCTCCACGCCGCTGGCATCGAATACGTGCACCACCGCGCGTTGGGCAACCCGAAGGACAACCGCGCCGGTTTCCGCGTAGGCGAACAGTCCCTGGCGCGTTACCGGAAGGTGCTCGACACCGGCGACGCGAGTGATGCACTGGACCACGTCTGCGGAATTCCTAGACGGCGGCGACGTCGCGCTCCTGTGCTTAACCTAGAACCGGGAGTACGATGAGCGACCGCAGGCGGCGACCACGGGGTGATAGACGCGGGCATCAACGGCTAGATTGCGATCTGAGATGAACGCATCGAGTAGCGCCGACGGCTCCGACCCGAACGCCAAGGGGTGGGATCGTGTGCTCACCTCAGCCGGGAGAACTCGGTGTGTCGCCGCCGGCGTGAACGACTGGGAGCCGCTGCCGGTACCGTCCTGATAACCCCCTGCGGGCGTTCGTTAAGAGCGCGCAGTCCAACCCGCCCCAACTCGCTACCGCAGGCGTGCTGTCCCGACTCTTTTCTGCGCCGGTGTGGTCACCTACGCGACTGCCGTGCAATGTGCACTCCAGGCCCTCTAATCCAGGGTTGTCAATCCAGGGTTGTCGTATGTCGGCGGACACCACGCGCCGTCGCTTGAACCGCGGGTGGACCACCGGCCATCCGGCGCTGTCCCACCAGTGCCCGCCACCTTCGAATGGTGTCGAACCGTCGGATGGCAACGCGGGCACCGACGGTGGCGTGGTGACCGGCCCGAACGCCGCGCCGGGCAGTGGCGTTGGCGCGTCATAGCGGGGGCTCCATCCGCCGGTGTCGAACGGAGCGAAGGCCTTCCCTCCGATCCCGACGTCGTGGTGGAACGGCAGGTTCATGCTGGGGCCAAGTGCGCCTCCCGCGGCGGCCGGGTCGATGAGCTGACCGACGATGAGAAAGCCAGATTCGCGCTTCGAGATCTTCGCCGGTCTCACCTCGACCTATGGGAACTCAACATGCTGTTCCACCACATCACGGTCAGCCACCTCTCGTGTCCTCCCCCATGATGCGGCGCAGATGCGGTGAATCGATGAGGGGTCTGTGAAGATTCGCTCAAGACATGCGCGGTCAGGCGCTCAGTCCAGGCATTTGGTTTCAGTCCGGCCCCCCTCCGTGCGGGAGGGGGACGGTGTGCGCCAGAGGCGGTGCAGGGCAAGGGTTTTGAATACTGGCCTTTTGATGAGGTCGGCAGTGAGCGTGCCGACGAGCACTGTCGCGAGCACGAGGAGCACAACGGCGACCGATATCGGGGCCATAAGTGTCCCGGTGAGGACCAGGGTCAGCGCAACGGCGAGGTTGGCGGCGGTCGCAGCGATCAGTGGGGTGCTGGGGCGGCTGGTCCAGGCATGGTCGCGGGTGCGGACGACGTAGATCGTGGCCTGGCTGGCAAGCAACGTAAGGAAACTCACGGTCCGCAGGTGGTCGAGATCCAGTCCCGGCCAGATGTCGCGGGTGAACCACAGCAACCCAATCGACACGATGAGCAGCGGGGCGGCGATGACGCACGCCCCGGTGATGATGCTGCGCACCGCCCACTGGTCGGGTCGGCGGGCGTAGTCGGCGCGGTCGGTGGTGATGGCCATGCTCACCACGTCGTTGCCCAACAGCAGCAGCGCCATCAGCAGCGGGGTGAACACGAACTGGCCCCAGGCGAACACGCCGACGGTGAGCAGGATGGGCACTTCGAGTTTCTTGACGCTGACGTTGAGGGCATAGGTCAGCGAGCGCTGGTGGATGCGGCGGCTCTCCAAAACGAGGCCGACGATGTCTATAAGTCCTTGGCGGGTCAAGACCACCCCGGCGGCGGACTTGGCGACATCGGTGGCATCGGCCACGGCGATGCCGACATCGGCTTGGCGCAGGGCGGGCGCGTCGTTGACGCCGTCGCCGGTCATGCCGACGGTATGCCCGGCGTCCTGCAGCCGCTTGACGAGATGATGTTTGTCTTCGGGCAGCACCTCGGCGATGACCCCGGTGGTCATCGGGGCGACACGGTCATCATGGATCGCGTCGGCTCGCACGACCGGCCCCTTGATGCCGACCTGGGCGGCGACCGCGGCTGCCGTGGCGGCACTGTCGCCGGTGACCATCACCACGCTCATGCCGAGCTCGGACAGGCGAGCGAGCAGTTCGGCGGCGTCCGGGCGGGGCGAGTCTGCCAGCCCGAGCAGGCCGACCTGACGCCAGTCGTCGCCGTGCTCGGTGACCGCCACGGCCACGACCCGGGCACCATCGGCGGCCAGGCGGGCGACGTCGGGATGCGGGGGTTGTCCGGCCAACGCGGCGATGACCTGCGGTGCCCCCTTGGCCACCCGCACCGTCCGGGTGCCGGTGTGCAGGACGGCTTCGGAGCGTTTGGTGGCGGGGTCAAAGGGGGTGAACCCGACCCGGTTGTCAGCGCGCACGCCGCGCTCGGCAGCGGCGCGCAGGACGGCCAGGTCGATCGGATCCTGAGTGGCCTCGTCGGAGGCGCCCGCGGCCAGGCGCAGCACCTCGGCCTCCGACATGCCCGGCCCGGCGGTGATCGCCGCGACGGCGAGCCGGTTGCGGGTGATGGTGCCGGTCTTGTCCACGCACAGCACATCCATCTCCGCGGCGTCGGCCAGGCTCGACAGCCGTGCGGTCAGGATTCCGCGTCCGGCCAGGTGCTGGGCCCCGAGCGCCCCGGCCAAGGCGAACGCGGCCGGCAGTGCGACTGGGACCGAGGCCAGCAGCAACACCACCGCGAACGACACGATGTCTTCGCCCGCGGCGCCGCGCACCGCCAGATACGCCGTCGCCGCGACAGCGAGCAGCAGATCGAGGGCGATGAACACCCGGACCATGCGCAGCACCACACCACCTAGGTGATCGGCGGCGCCGGCGCTGCGGACCAGCTCGGAGGTACGCCCGAAATAGGTCCGGGCTCCGGTCGCGGTGACTTCCCCGGTCGCCTCACCCCGCGCGATGGTCGAGCTCGCGTACACGGTCTCGCCGATGCCGCGATCAACAGCCACGGATTCCCCGGTCAGGCTCGACTGATCCACCAAGACGCTGCCCGAATTCACCCGAAGGTCGGCGGGTGCAAGGTCGCCGACCCGGATATGCACCACATCGCCATCCACCAGCTCAACCGCCGGTACCAGCTGCCATGTGCCGTCGCGGCGTGCCCGCGCGTTGACCGCCAACCGGTGTCGCAGCAACTCCAGCGCTGCTCTGGCCCGGCCCTGTTGGAGGAACCCCAGAGCGGCGTTGAACACCAGCACCGCCGCCACGATGACGGCGTCCGGCCACTTGCCCAGCGCCAGTTGCAGCGCGATCGTGGCTTCCAGCATCCAGGGCACCGGCGCCCACAGCGAGCCTGCCAGCCGCGCCGCCACGCTGGGGCGTTCCTCCCGAACTGTGTTCGGCCCCAATTCGGCCAGCAGCGTACGCGCCTGAGCCGATGACAGCCCGGCCGGGCCGGTGCTCGCGACGTCCTGGCTTGCGGGTGGCGTGCAAACCCCGCCGTCGGCATCGAATGCCCCGGCATCGGATATCCCGCCGTCGTCCAGTCCAACCGGCACAGCCCGATCATGCTCGCCAAGTCTGGGGATCGCCTTAGAGCCGATGGTGTGCCTGACCCGGCCGCGAATACGTCGCCGAAATTCCGTGCCAGC
>WOYI010260823.1_pt2 | contig 13990 bp, 13 predicted proteins | sample 6423411 | NCBI WGS metagenome assembly WOYI01 (sample SAMN13441803, study PRJNA592873) | oil field metagenome | biome: oil field; feature: oil-well bore; material: oil-contaminated soil; isolation source: oil-contaminated soil from oil-well borehole | place: Germany: Wietze | collected 2016-10-18 ...
CCAGGTGGCGGCACGCCAGGTGGCGGACTCCCGGGCGCAGCCCTGGCCGGTGGCGGAATGCCCGAAACCGGCCTGCCCGAGTCGGGTCTCGACGGCCCGGGGGTCTCCCCGGCCGCTGCCGGTGGCGGCGGGTCGGGCGGCGGTTCCGGTGGCGGTGCCGGTGGCGGGAAGCCTTCGATGCCGTTGCAGCCCAACGTCGGTCCCGAGACCGTAGCGCCCGGCCCCGGCGGCGGCGCCCGCGGGGGCGGGTCCGGGGCCATCCCGGCATCGGCCATGGGCGGTGGAATGGGCGGCATGGGTCACGGCGGCGGACAGCAGGGCAAGGAGAAGCGCCGCGACGCGCGTTTCACACCGGACGAGGGCGTCTATGTGGAGGACCGGGCCTACACCGAACCGGTGATCGGCAACCGCAGGCGCAGGGACGTGCAGGACAAGGAGCCGAAGTGAGCACCGATGCCGATCACACCGGCGGGCAGATGCACCCGCAGGTGGCGGCCGTGCTTCGACAGGCGGGCCGCCTGCAGGAGCTGATGGACCAGCAGCTGCACAAGATGGCCAGCGAGTCCTTCACCGCGACAGACGAATCCGAGACCGTCGAGGTGACGCTGAATGGCCATCACCACCTGGTGGACGTCTTCATCGCCGATGGTGTGTTGCGGCTGGGCGCCACCACCGTCGAGCAACGCCTCAATGAGGCCCTGCTCAACGCGACGGCCGAGGCGGCCGAATCGATTGCCCTCGACCAGGACCGGCTCAACGACGCGATCGCCGAGATCACCGGGACCGGTCCCTAGAAGCGCAGGTTGCGCAGCAGGTCGTAGACGCCGGCGATCCACAGCAGCAGCGGGATCACCGCGGCGATCGAGGCCCCGTCGAGTAGCTCGAAGATGCGTTTGGTGACCGGTGACAGCCGATTGACGTTATCGGTGGCGGCCACGGTGATCAACGCGACCACCGCCATGAGCAGGTACACCGCCAGCACCAGCCATGCGCGGTCCGGATACCACTGGCACAGCCGCACGGTTACCCCGGTCGGGACGGCGACGGTCACCGCCATGAGTGCCCAGGCACACCACCGTTCGGCGTACAGGCGGGACCGAAAGCCACAGACCACGGTGACCAGGCCGGCCACGATCATGCTGTGCACGAAGAAGTGGCCCTGCACCACCACCGAGATGGCACCGGCGGCCAGCACCGCCGCACCGGCGGTCAGGAAACCTATGAGCAGCTGCTTGGACAGCTCGCTGCGTTCGGTCAGGCGTGCCGCCGAATCGGGCACCGAGGCGATGATGGCCTGCCAGGTCGGCGACTCTTCGTCGGCGATGTCGGGCCGCGAAACCGGCTCCAGCAGTTCGTCATTGGTGACCGCTTCACCAGGCGCCGGGATCGGCGGCAGCGCGATGCGGGCAACCGCGACGGTCAGTCTGGCCGCGTTGGTCACCACGATCAGGCCGAACGCGATGGCACCTGCGGACACCCATTCCTGACCGCCGTATCCGAAGGTGACGGCCCCCGCCGTGATCGCCAGGGTCAGCACCGAGAAGCACGAGGCCACAGTCGCCCGCTTGCGTGGCCCGCCCCGGGTCGCCAGCGTGAACAGCAGCGTCAGCGCAGCCGCGCCGGCCAGCTGGGGCGCGCCCAGCCCATCGGCCTCTCTGGGAAGCGGGACCGCCAGTGCCGCGGCGGCGGCCAGTGGCGGCAGCGCCGCGAGCATCAGACTCTCGGCCAGATCGATGTTCTGGTAGCGGTTCTGCGACAGCATTCCGCCGCCCAGCAGTCCCAGCCCCAGGATCGCCAGTCCGGCGACCCACCACCAGGACTGCCCGGACTGCGCCCCGGCCACCAGGGCGGTACCGGTGCCGATGGTGGCGACCACCGGGACCGCCAGCCCGATAAACCGGTTGAGTGCACGGCGGTCGAATTCCGGTGATTCATCGAGCACCGCGATCGCGTCGATGACATCCTCGACGAGCGGCCGGTAACGCTCGGTGCGACTCACCGACACCAGGGTCAGCAGCGCACCGTCGACCACCCCCGCATCATCGAGCGATTTGGTCGGCTTCAGCGGCGGCGCACCCGGCCGGGCGAACGCCCAGACACCCTGGACCTTGAAGTCGAAGCCCGCCAACACCTCTGCGGTCGCGTCATCGAGCAGTTCCGAAAGCACCGAGACCGTCTCGTCGATATAGGTGTCGATCGGCGCCGACGCCGGTAACACCAGGTCGGTCATCCGACGTCCGGTGAGGATGGTGACCCTGGTCGTCGACGGCCGGCCCGGCGTGATGGCCGACGGCGCGGACGCTCCGGACGGCGCTGCGGTGGTGGTCAACGCCGTTCGAGCCTGTCGAAGTCATCGGACAGTGCGGCGGCGAGTTCCAGGATCCGTCGCTGGAAGGTCCGGCCGAGCAGATCCAACTGGATCTCGGTGCCCGCCGCGATGTGTTTGTCCCAGGGCAGCACCACGACGCGACCCGGCGCAATGTGCCGCTCGAACTGCTGCACCAGGTCTTCGACGTCGATATTGGTCCTGCCCGGCGTGACATGGTTGACGACCACGCAGGACCTCCCGAGCAGATCCTGATAGCCGTTCTGGCGCAACCAATCCATTGTCACCGCGGCCTGCCGCGCCCCGTCGATCGAGGCGCTCGCCACGATGACCATGCCCGAGACGGTCGACAGCACTCCGCGCGAGGACGCGGTGAACAGCCCGGCGCCACAGTCGGCGAGCACCAGGTTGTAGTACCGCGACACCACCCCGACGGCGGCCCGCCAGTCATCGTCGTTGAACTCGCGGCGCGCGGCGCTGTACTCCTCGGAGGACAGCACCTCCAGGTTCGCGGCGTTCATGCTGGTATAGGCGCGGATGTCGTTGTAGCGGGAAAGGTCGTTGTCCGACAGCAGATCCGAGACCGTCGCCGCGGACTGGCGGCCGGCACGGTCGGCGAGATTGCCGCCGTCGGGATCGGCGTCGATGGCCAGGATGCGATCGCCGCGGACGCGGCTCAGCGCGGAACCCAGTGCGATCGTGACGGCGGTCTTGCCGACTCCACCCTTCAGCCCGAAGACACCGATCTGATAGGAGTCCCTGGCATTTCGGCGGACCCGCGCCTGCAGGTCCATCTCGTAGATCTCATCGGGTGAGGGCCCCATGTTGATCCGGGTCATCAGGTAGAGCCAGTGCCGCCATCCACGCTGCGAGGGCATCTTGACCGCGCTGCGCACACCGACGTGCGAAAGCGCGTCGATGGCACGGGGATTGCCGATGGCGGCCGCCGATGTCGCTGCCGGCTGACCGGCCGGTGACGAGGGCGGCGACGGGGACCAACCGGGTTCCGGCGCAGACCGGGGTTCCGGCGCAGGCCGGGGTTGCGGCGCGGCGGCGTACTGCTGCTCGAACCGCGCACCGGCGGCGGGGTTGGCCTGCGGGGTGCGCAGCAACCCGTTCTGCACCGGCTGCGGTCCGGTCTTCGATGTCACCGGAATCTGGCTGGTGACCTCACTTGCTCGTGGCGGAGGTGCGGTCGTCGGCGGAGCCGCCGAGCTCTGGGGCGGCGCGATCGGCATGGGCGGCGCGGCGTGCTCGCCGGTGTAACCCCAACCGCCTGCGCTCGAACCGGTTGGGTAGATCGGCATCGGCGGCGCCCCCGCGGGCGATCCACCTTCGCGGTGCGCGCCGGCGTCCTCGTCGACAGCATCAGCGGCGCCGGAGGAATGGAAGAGCCGGTCATAGTCGGCCGACATGGTCACCTCTCAAAGTAGTGCGATCACCGACACACTGGGTGGACGGACCTGCCCGAAGGCCAGTCCGCCCACCCAACGTCATGTGGTGCTAGGCGAACATCCCGGTGACGCCGTGTTCGACCTGCTGCATGCTCTCTCCGGAGTCGCGGATCGTCTGCGCAAGGTTCTGGAGGGCGGCGTTCAACTCGGCCGACGTGCTGTCCCAGCGCGTCTGTACGGCCTGGTAGGCCTCCGAACCGGAGCCTCCCCACACCGATGCGAGCGATGCGAGCGATGCCTTGCCCTCGTCGAGCAATCCCTGGGTCACACTGACCGCGCCGTGGATCTCGCCAGCAGAACCCGCGATACCACCGAACTGCCAAACCTGTTCCGACATGTGTTCTCTCCTTCTGGAAGTTGTTGGGGTCAGAGGTTCATTGCCGACGACAGATTCGCGGCCTGGTCATCGTCGGCCGTGGTGTATTGCATGCCGGACTGCTGGATGTTCGAGGAGATGTCGTTCAGCTCCTGGATCTGTCGAGCGGCCGCCTCGTGGAAACGCAGCAGTGCCGCCTGCGCGGCAGTTCCGGCCTGGCCGACCATCTGCCCTGCCAGCGCCCCGCCGGTGGATTCGACATTGGCGATGACACCCTTGAGTTCACCGGAGATGCTCTCGAAATTGGCTGCCTCCTTGGCGAGGATAGCGGCATCTGTATTCATCTGTGCCATGCTCGGTACTCTTTCTGTTGTCCTGTGTCCTCACCACGGATGGCGAGTCTTCCAGCCCCCTCGGCCGGGAAGTCTTGTGTTGGTAGATGATTCACCAGTCGTCGTCCTCGTCTTCGTCTTCGCCCAGATCGTGGGCCAGCTGCGATGGTGTCGCCAGGCTCTGCCTGTTGCCACCGCGTTTGCCCGCATGGCCCATCCCGCCCATCGGGCCGCCACCGCCTGCGCCGCCCACCGGCGCCAGACCCACAGCCGCGCCACCGGCCGCCGCCCCCGCCGGTACCCCGGCGGTCGCGCTCGGCTGGGCGATCAGGCTGTTCATCAGCGGCGTACTCGCCAACGTGCCACCCGCTCCGGGCAATGACGCAGCCCACACCAGACCGGCACCCGCGGCCGGGCCTGTCCCGCCGGCAAGCGGGTGGTTCGAGAACGGGCTGGCACCCATCAGTCCGAACTGCGCGCCGTTGTTCAGACCGCCGGAACCGATCTGGCCGAACATCGAGCTGACCTGCTGCAACGGTGAGACGAGCTGCTGAATCGGCTGGGTCACCGTCTGCATCGTCTGCTGCGGCGCCTGCATCGCCATGGACCCCAGCTGCGATCCGAGCTGCATCCCCATCTGCGTGCTGCTCATCAACTGCTCGGACTCGCCCTGGGCCTGGTGGGTGGTGTTTTCCGCCTTGCGCGACTGGCTCTGGGCCTCGACCGCCGAGAAATTCCCCTGTGCGGCAGCGCGACCGGCGTGCAGGCCTGCCGATTCGACCGCGGCCTGCGCGCTGACATGCGCGAAGGCCGTCTCGCGCAGGACCGAACCGGGCAGCGTCGCCGCTATCCGGCCGGCGGACATACCGAGGGCGGCTTCCCCGACTCCGGGCACCACTATCGGCTTCAGTGGCGGAATCGGCTCGAACACGGTATTCGTAGCCGTCTCCGCCTGATAGCCGTGCATGGCCACCGCAGCCTGGGTCCACATCCGAACGAAATAGTCGATTTCGTTGACGCCGATAGGCGCCGCGTTCACTCCGAGGAAGTTCGTCGCTTCCAGCACCGCATGGGTGACGTGATTCAACTCGATCTCGACCAACGGCGGGGTAACCGCCATCGCCAGCAGATACGAGTTTGCCTGCGCGATGGCCTGCATCGCCCGCTTCTGTGCCTGCAGCGCGCTGGTCCGCAGCCACACCACGATCGGCATGGTCGACTGCACGGCCCGTTCGCTGGCCCCGCCCTGCCAGCATCCCGCCAGCGAGGCCAGGCTCGCCGACAGCTCCTCGGCCTGGGTTTCCATGGCGATGGCCAGCATCTCCCAGGCGGCGGCGGCCTGATACATCGGCGCGGAGCCGGCACCCGCCATCAGCCGGCCGGTGTTCACCTCGGGAGGAAGCGCCGCATAGAGCATCGGCAACATTGCGGGAACCGTTGTCATAGTTTGCTGGACTCGGTCTCGTCGAGGGCGCTGGCCAATCCCGGCTAGGACAGGGTGGCGGCGGACTCCGCATCCACCGTTGTGTAGATACCGGACGCCTCCAGGTACGCGGCGCCGGTGCGGGCCAGTTCCTGCTGCGCGTATGCATTTAGTGCGGCCATCTGGATGCTCTCACTGGCGAATGCCATCACAGCCTGCACGGATACCTCTTCGGCGCCGGCCGGGACCAGCGCGGCAGCCTCCGACGTGGCGGCAGTTCCAGTGGCCAGACCACGCCCGCCGTTTGCGACCACCTGGCTACCTATGCCCAGGACTGCCGGGTTGTGTTGCATCGGTTGCATGTGCAGTTCCTCCTCACAGATTCCAAAAATGCCGGAAAAGCTCGTATAGAGGGGGACGCAGCTGTTGCTCCGTCGCATCAGAATCGTTCCCCGACTCATTTGCTAGCGTGCCACCGTAAATTTTGCTGAGCGGCTCACTTTCCATACTAACCGCGGTTGGGGGGTGCTCCGGACACTTCTTCTTCGGGGGGATCGATATAGGCCGCCTGGAGGACTTCCTTCCCGTCCGGTGACACCAGAAGTGCCTGGCCAGGAGGTCTGCGCTTGAGCTTGAACTCGCTCGACGGGAACTCCGTCTTCTCCCCGGAAAGGAACAAAGTGGGGGATCCGGCCCCAAATGCCGCACCCACGAATTTGTCCATGGTGGCCCGATGAGCCTGGCTCATCTGGCAGGTCACCACGATGTGCAGCCCGATATCGGCGGATGCGGGCAGCAGCGGCGCCAGCGGCGCCATCGGGGCCAGCAATCCGCTGGCCGCGACGATCATGTGCCAGTCGTCGACCAGCAGCACCACCTCCGGCCCGCTCCACCACGACCTGGCGCGCAGTTGGGCGGTGGTCAGATCCGGCGGGGGCAGTCGCTTCTTCAGATTGACGGCCAGCGCCTTGATCGACTCCTCCAGCGAGGCGCTGTTGCGGTTGACCGCGCCGGCGTCGAGCAGATGGCTCTGCGGCACCGCGTCCAGCAGACCGGATCGGTAGTCGGCGAGCATGAACCGGACCTGGCTCGGATCGTTGCGCGCGCAGATGGCCTGCGCCACCGCGTGCGCAATGGTCGTCTTGCCCGACTTGGGCGCCCCGAAGACCAGCAGATGCGGGGTGCTCTGCATACTGCTGTAGGCGACCGACAGGTCGGATTCGCGGATCCCCAGCGGCACGGTCCATCGGGTGCGGTAGTCGGCTTCCGGCCCCGGTGGCGCCGGGTCCAGTTCATGCAGATGGATGCGCTCCGGCAGCACCCGCACCCGGGGCGCCTCGTCGGTGTGCAACGAGACGATGTGATCCACCGCGGCCGTGATGGCGGGCACCATGTCCAAGGCGTTGTGCACGCCGTCCAGGCGCGGTACACCCATCATCAGGTGATGCTTCTCCATCGAGATGGCACGCCCCGGACGGTTGGCCGGGATCTCCCGGGTCATCCGGTCGACCTGCGTCTCGTTGACATCGCCGAGTCGGAATTCGACCTTGGTGCCGAGATAGTCACGGACGCGCGACTTCAGTTCCGTCCAGCGCGGCGTGGAGATGATGGTGTGCACACCGAACGCCAGGCCCTGGCCGGCCAGATCCTGCACCACCGGCTCCAGGTCCGCAAACTCCGACACGAACGCCGGCCAGCCGTCTATCACCAGGAACACATCCCCGAACGGGTCCGCCGACGCCGGATGATTGGGGTCCTCGCGCATCCGCCGATAGGTCGCGATCGAACCGACCCGGTGCTGCTTGAACATCGCTTCCCGCTGCCGCAGAACCGCTTTCATCTCCGCGACGGCCCGGTTGACGCGATCCGGCTCCGACCGGGTGGCCACACCACCGACGTGCGGAAGATCCTCCAGATACATCAGCCCCCCACCGCCGAGGTCGATGCAGTAGAACTGCACCTGACGCGGGGTGTGGGTGGCCGCCGCCGAAAGCACCAGTGTCTGAAGGAATGTCGACTTTCCGGTCTGCGGGGCGCCACCGATCGCGATATTGCCCGACGCTGCTGACACATCGATGCCCCACACCTCCTGGCGGTGCCTGCGCGGCTCGTCCATGATGCCGAGACCGAAACGCAGGGGCTGACTCTGATCACGCTCCACAAGTTCATTGACCGGCGTCGGATCGGTGAGCGGCGGCAGCCACATCTTGTAGGCGCGTTCCTCGCCGGTGGCCAGTTGCCCCAGCACGACCTCGCGAAGAACGCGGGGCTCCCCTGCTGTCGTCATCGCGATGTCACCCCCGACGCATCCATCATCGGAGCGGCGGTGAACGGCTGGATCCGCACCCGACTGGGCACCGCCGTCCGGGGGGCCACCACCTCGCCGTCGGCCGTGATGCTCGAGGCAGGCACGTAGTTGGTTCCGGTATAGACACTACGGAATTTGACCGGATCATCCATGCCGACCCGCAGGAAACCCACACCGCTCTCTTTGTTGGTGATGTACTGCGCTTCCGGCGTGCCGATCACCGCCTTGGATTCGGCGGAACTGGTGGTGCGCAGCGCAATTCGATAGGTGAGATTCGGTTCCAGTTTGTCGATGCGCACTCCGCCGGTGTTCAGCGACTGGGTGGCCAGTAGCAGATGCACCCGCAGCGAACGGCCAACGCGGCAGATGCGGTCGAACAGGGCGATGAAGTCCGGGTGGTTCTGCAGCAACTCGGCGAACTCGTCGACCACGACGAACAGCGTGGGCAGCGGGGCCAGATCGGCGCCACGTTCGCGGTGCTTCTCGTACTCGGCCACACCGGACAGGGCGCCGGCCGCCCCGACCTGGATGCCGGCCTGACGCAGGATGGACTGCCTGCGGTCGAGTTCGCCGGAGAGCACCTCGCCCATCCGGCTGACGAGCTCGGCTTCCTCCTCCATGTTGGTGACGACCGCCGCGGTGTGCGGCAGCTTCTCCATGCCGAGGAAGGTCGAACCACCCTTGAAATCTGTCAGGAGTAGGTTCACCTGATCCGGATGATGCGTCGCTGCCAGCGAAAGAATCAGTGTGCGCAGGAATTCCGACTTTCCCGAGCCCGTGGTACCGATCAGCATGCCGTGTGGTCCGGCACCGAACTCGGCGCCCTCCTTGATATCGAGGTGCATGATGCCGCCGGTCCTCAGCTCGTGACCAAACGGGATCTTGAGCCGCTCCCGGTCGGTGTCGGCGAACATGCGCCACCGGGCCGGCGTCACCTCCTCGACGGTCTGCGCACCGACCAGCTGATGCCATTCGGTGGCGACCTTTTTCTGCACCCGGGTGTTCCTGTCGATGAGCGTGCCGGTGATCGACCAGCCGGCCAGCTTGCGGGCCACCCGGCCGGCCTCGGCGGAGGTCATGTGATCGGCCGCATTGACCACCAGCCGGAATGTCTGATTCGGCAGCCGGTCATCGGCGGTGCCGTCGGCGTCCAGGCGGATCCGGTAGGCCGAGCCGCGGTGGTTACCCAGCGTGATGACGGTGACGCCGGCCCGGCCGTCCACCGGGAAACCTGCCTTGCCGCCGGTCAGGTCGACGACGACCACGTAGAGCCCGCTGGGTGCCGCATCCGCGGTGTGCGGGCCGCGCGCAGTGAGATCGGAAAGACCGTCCGGGCGGGTGAACACCAGCCGGGTGGGTCCGGCGGCATCGGTGTCCGTCTGATGCTGGACGTGCGGCAGCCACTTCAGCCAGGTCCAGGCCGGATCTTCCGGGTTTTCGGTGAGCACCCGAATCTGCACGAGGTCCGGCGGGTGGAACACCGCCAGATGGCAGATCATCGCGGTCAGCAGACCGGACGCGCGCGCCGCGTCGCCACCGATGGCGATGGTCGGAAAGGTCCTCAGCTGCACCAGTTTCGGGCAGTCGTGAATAAGACTGTGGGTACGCAGAAACTTGATCAGCCACATATGGCTGACCGGTTCCAGATGTGGTTGCGGTGCGCCCGACGGGCCGGAGAGCTCACCGCCCACCGACGGTTTTAGCAGCCGGTCCACTGCAGGTTCGGCACCGATGCCGATCCTGGCCGCGGCGAAGAAGTCGGCGTTGGCCTGCCTCGACCATTGCCGGTTGGTGCCGATGATGGACAACAGGTCCTCGGGGTGCGGCGCGTGGTAGTTGAAGAACGTCACCTGCGCGGCCGCCGATGTCGTCACCCGGGCACGCAGACCGGCCAGATAACGCAGGTATTCCTTACGGTCGGCATTGATCTCGGGCAGCCGCTTACCGCCCGGGCCGCCACCGGCCATGAAGCCGACGGTCGCCATGATCATCATCAGCGGCATCATCAGCATGTACGGCGACAGCTGCCGGATGCCGGTGAAGATCATGATGCCGATCATTCCGAGCATGCCGCCGCCCATCACCCACGGCAGCGCCTTCTGGATACCCGACGGCGGGATGTCGATGCCGAGGTCATCCGGTGGCGTGATGTTGATCTCGCCGGGCGTGAGCCGCGGGCCCCGCTTGATGATCGGGGTGAACTTCTTCGTCGTCATCCGCCTGCTCCTTCCGGGGGCAACGGCGCAGCCGGCGCGGGTACGGGCTGCGGCACGCCTGCTCCGGCGGCCTGGTCGTTGCTCATGCCGTCGACCTTGCGCGGGTTCGGATCCGGGGGCAGCGTGTCGTGTTCGAGCAGGGCGGCTTGTTTGGTCAGAACCGGCCCGTCGATCAACAGACTCACCACCTGCCACGGCGCCGTCTGCGGACCCCCCAGAGCCAGGGCGCTGGCGGTGTCCTCGTTCGGCAGCCCGTAGCGCACACCCTGCGGGTCGATGTAGTAGAGGCTCTCGCCGTACCGGGGGTCCGGGGACTGCAACCGAATGAACTGCCCACCGTCGATGAACACCGTTGCACCACCCGCGATCTGCTCGATACCGCCGTTCAACCGGGATGCCGGGATGGGAAGATGCCTGCCACTGATCACCGTCTGCCGCGGTGCCTGGTCGCCCGGCTCGCGCTGCCAGGACCAGCACAGCGTCGGGGCGTCGTGCCGCAGCGTGATCTCCATCGGCTTGTCCGGCAGCGGTGAGACGAACACCTGTTCCGCAATGGCTGCGACATCGCTGGATTCGACCGAGGGCGGGGTAATCAGACCGAACGAGTTCGTGGCGCGCAGCGCGGCCGCGGTGGTGCCGTTGACCTTTGCCACCCCGTCGGGCAGCACCACATACCGTTGCTCGGCGCTATCGGTGATGGTCTTGAAGACTGACCCGATCACCATATTGGGCTGCAGCCCAACGGTATTGGGCGCGCCCGCCGATGGCACCGCGGGCAGCTGCCATGGCCCGACGTTGGGCAGCGCGTTGAACAGACCCTCCGAGATCGGTGTCGCCCTGGCGGTGACGGGAATGCCGACCGCGGAGGTGACGGCGCGGTCGGCCAGGTCGATGGAGTGCCTCCCATCCTCGTTGACCAGCCAGGTGCGGTCCTGGTAAGAGACCAGCACGCCCTGGCTCGGTGTGATCGGCCCGACCGAACCGTCCACGGCCAGCGGCATCACCAGCGCCGAGGTCTGCACCTCGGGCGCCACGCTGTCGGGCTTGATAACCGTGTCGCACAACGACCAACTCGACGTCGGCGCACCGAGCGGCGTCGCGTACGGCGCGCCGGGGATACCGATCGGCTGCCCCTTCGGCATCCGGTTCAGTTCTTCGGATTTGACCGCTGACGGGTTGGCGGGATTACCCAGGACAAGCCGCGCCGAGGTCACGTTGTACACCGGGCGCAGCTGGTCATCCGAACCCGGCACCAGGACGTAGAGCTGGTTGGTGGTGCGGTCGGCCAGCAGGGTGTCCGATCCACGCTTGCCGAGTGGCTTGAAGTACGCGAGCAGCGTTGCGCCGATGCAGACGACCACCGCGATGGCCACACCGGCCATCACCGCCCGGCTGTAGAACTGCAGTGGATCGTCGAACATCCGGGTGTCGCGCCGCACGATGGCATGCTCGACGCGGCGCAGCAGGAATCGCCAGCCGCTGACCTGGACCTTGGTGGTTAATCGAAAGCCCGCCATCGCTACTCGCTGATGCTCAGCCGGGCGTGCACCGCGGCGATCGCTGAGCTCATGTCCTCGGCGCTGATCTCGCTGAGCTGTTCGACGCCGAGGCTATCGATGTCCAGGGAACGGGCCAGCCGCATGTCGCGGCTCTGCTCCCCGGCTTCGACCAACTGCCGGGCATAGCGGCCGTTACCGGCGATGTCCAGCGCCGGCTTGCCGTTCAGCAACCGGTCGTGCAGCAGCGTCGCGGCGTCCAGCACCCGCTTGGCCGCGTCCGCGCTCAGCATAGAGTCATTGGCCTCGGCGATGACTCTGGCGATCTCCACGATGTCATCGGCTGAGTAGGAGTCGAACTCCACGCGGGTCGAGAAGCGGGACCGTAGACCGTCGTTGGTGTCCAACAGCCGGTCGATATCCGCGCTGTACCCGGCGATGATCACCACCAGCCGGTCCCGGTCGTTCTCCATCCGGGCGAGCAGTGTGTCCAGCGCCTCGGTGCCGAACGGGTCGGCGCGCCCGTCGCGCGCCTGCACCAGCGTGTAGGCCTCGTCGATGAACAGCACCCCGCCGACCGCGCGGTCGATGGTGCGTGAGGTCTTGACCGAAGACTGGCCCTCGTACTCTGCGACGAAATCCTTGCGCGAGGTCTCGACCAGTTTCGGCTCGGCTATGACCCCCAGTCCGGCAAGGATATTGGCCACCACCCGGGCGATCGTGGTCTTGCCGGTGCCTGGCGGACCGGTGAAGATCATGTGCTTGGACTGCTGTGCGACCTTCATGCCGCGGGCGGCCCGGACCCGGGCCATCTGCGTTGCCGCGCGGTACTTCTCGATCTGTTCCTTGACCCTGCTCAGACCGATCTGCCGGTCGAGTTCGGCCTGCGCGTCGGCGAGCAACTTGTCCCGCGCGGAGGTGTCGGCGACGACACTGCCCGGATCCCACCGATCGGTGCGCGCGGCGATCTTCTCGGCCGTGGTCGTGACCAGCCGGTAGGCCGGATCCTTGAGTGCCGCAGAGACCTTCGGCGACGGGTGGGTGGCCTGCAGCCATTCCAGCAGGGCCATCGCGGCGTCCTCGTTGCCCTGACTTCGTCGTGCCATCGCCAGGTACCAGGCGATGGCGGGCGCGCAGGCCTCGCCCGCCGGCGACGAGTTGGATTCCGTGAGCCGCCGTTCGGCCTCGGTGAACAGGCCGAGGTTGGTCACCGCGACACCGTGGGCGACACCGGCGACCGCACCGAGGAATTTGTCCGGCCAGCTGCTTGCCGCGCGGACCTCGTCGATGACATCAGTCCAGCGTTCTGCAGCACCGTAGATGACCGCCCGGATCCAGGACACCAGGTATTCGGCGCCCATCGCCGGCGCATCCTCGAGGGCCTCCAGCGCATCGGCGAAGTTGCCCTCGGCGGCCTCGCGCACCGCGAAGGCCATGGTGATCGCCAGCGGCGAGTTCACCGGGTAGGTGATGTCGCCGTACAACCCACCGATCGGGATGCGGGCATTGAGGCTGTTCATCGAGATCTCGGCGGTGCCGGCCAACTGTCCGAAGTTGTTCCGCGAGTACCAGGCTCGGAACAGGGTGGCACGGTCGGTGTCGCCGCACCGCAGCCGCCCGACCCACGCATCGCAGGCCGTCTCGTCGGCGGCGGTGATCTCGGTGAGCAACTCCAACGATCGCGCTGGGGCGGTCGGCAGCATGCCGACCGCGGTGCCGAACAAGCTCGCCAGATGCTCAATCATGCTCACCCGCATACCGCGTCGCGAAAACCTCCGCTTCTGTGGCATCGGCCTCCGCCGGGGACGGCAGCCCGATGCTGTGGTTCAGGAAGTCGCGGGTGTCGACGGTGTCGTGTCCGTGGTCCTGCATGCCCTCGAGCATGTACGAGAACTGCGCGGCCCTGGCTCGCTGGGTGGCCAGACCGGCGATCACCACGATCTCGGCGGCCAGGTGATCCTCGGAGTCGGTGGCCGCCTCCGGGGACAGCTCGATGCGCTGCACCCGCCCATCGAAACAGGCTGACACCGTGACCGTTCCCGGCGGATTGGTCACCGTGAACAACGGCTCTCCGGTCTCGCCTACCGGTTCCTCGCCGTCGTCGGGATCAATCGCGTCG
>WOYI011329468.1_pt1 | contig 13988 bp, 17 predicted proteins | sample 6423411 | NCBI WGS metagenome assembly WOYI01 (sample SAMN13441803, study PRJNA592873) | oil field metagenome | biome: oil field; feature: oil-well bore; material: oil-contaminated soil; isolation source: oil-contaminated soil from oil-well borehole | place: Germany: Wietze | collected 2016-10-18 ...
ATCATGAAGTCTGCTGAATATATTATAGTTCTTTCGAACGAGTAATATTTGCCAATGATTTTAAAGGATTGGCGGCCGAGTCGCACAATACTTGTGTAGAGGATTTGCCGATCCAGCTTGCATTTGCATTAGTGACAATCTTACTTCTCCAGAATATGTTAGATGAGGAATTCTGTATTCTAGTCCTAGCGATTTCAAGATATGAAGGATCGATCTCATATCCTATGCTATTTCGTCCCGCCTCAAGAGCAGCCATTGTTGTAGTTCCAGTTCCTAAGAACGGATCCAAGATCGTATCTCCGACAAAGGAGTACATTCTAACAAGCCTCAATGCTAGCTCGAGTGGGAATGGCGCAGGATGCCTTCGAGTCGTTTCTCCCTTTATGTCCCATATCTGTTTGAACCATTGCTCATGACACTTTCTTGGAATGTAGCTTAGTAGTCTCTGTTCATCGGTCACCTTACGATACGAGCCCGGTTTCCTCTGCATCAGAATGAACTCAATATCATTCTTTATCACCGCATTGGGCTCATATGGCTTTCCTAGAATTGTAGACTTTGTATTTGCTTCGTAGCAAGCATTTGCGATCTTATACCAAATTATAGGTGTCAAATTATCGAATCCAATATTTCTGCATGTCATGGTGATGTCAGAATGAAGTGGAACTACCATATGCTCCCCATTCTCTTTCCTGGATCGACAAACGTCCCCAATAACACAAATAAAGCGACCACCCTTTACCAGAACTCTAAAGCATTCCCTGATTGCTTTCCCTAGCTCTTCTAGAAAAAGCTGATATTCTGAGATCGATCCTAACTGACCATCAACCACATTGTATTTTTTCAAAATCCAGTACGGAGGGGATGTTAGAATAAGATGAACACTTTCTGATTTGACCTCGGACATATTCCTGGAATCGCCCAAATGAAGTTGATGAATTGTGGCCTGTTGATATTGTTTTCTGAATACCTCCGCTCCGTCCTCATCGGATCGAGCTAATGACGGGATTTCCGTAAGAGGCATTTTGCTTTTCTTTTTCTCAGAGGCCATCATTTGATCAAGCACTCTTTTACTGCATGATATTTAAGAATGCTGCGGACATCCTGATCGCGAGCAGCCACCTGCGATCCCACCCGAACGCAAACGCAGCCGCCGATCGAGCCACTGCCCACCTAGCGTGCGCCCTTCGGCCATCTCTGCTCGATCGAATTCCTACCAGCCCATCCCCGCCGCCCAGGTTGCTTTGCTGCTCACCGGCGTCGCTCCAGAACAGCGAGCGCGCCCGAGTATCGCTGCGACATGCTGCCATGGCGCAGGGTATTTACTCTCTTCAACTTGATTATGATTCATGACACGGCCCAAAGGCGGAAATAAATATGCCTTATGATATTGCTCTGGGCCTGGCCTGGGAGGAGATGGGAAGATTATCGCTGTCACCAAGATATGTCGTCCCTCTTCTCACAGAAACCTATGAGGTCGATATAGATAGCCGCACAGTGTTTTCCATGTAATCCGGCATTCCTGCAGATGAGGACATTGCAGTGCTCATCCTCCATTGCCTCATGGGCATGCAAAAGCAGCAGGGCTTCAGTCCCCGCGGAGATTGGATCTCTTCCAGGGAAGTCGAAGGAGGAATCTCTTTTCTGCCTGCTTTCCAGGAGTCAGTCATCAAGCCCCTGGTCGAATGCCTCGGAATAGACCCTGATGGGATAATCAGGGACTTATGAAAGGTCTTGGGGGCATCTGGCCCGCTATCGTGCGGGCATCACCTCAGCCATGTCTGCCAGATATGGATGCGCGCGATGAGCACTCAGGCGGGTCGCCGGAGCATCTTGATTTCTCCATATCAGTCGATTCACCCATTTTCCTGCTGCGCATCCATCCAAATCCTTTTCTTCCCGGTTTCCCTTCCCATAAACAGCTCAAGCTCCAGGTGACGCATATTTGACTCAGCCCAAGACTTGGTTCCGCTGGAACAACAAGAACTCCTACAGCATCGCCGCCCTGATGCCCCTGATAGACGCTGGCCTGGCAAGTGAGCCGAAAGATGGCATCATGCTCTATAGCTTCGCCACCTCCCAGGCAGAGGAGATATACCGCGAGGTCAGCGGCGCGGCAGCGGACGCCGTTTACATCGCCGGCGGCCCCCATCCATCCGCCATGCCGGAGGAGGTCCTGGAGCACTTCGACTTCGTGGTGGTGGGCGAGGGCGAGGAGACCCTGCCCGAGCTGATCAGGGCGATAACCGATGGCCTGGATCCGAGGATGGTGAAGGGCATCGCCTACAAGTCCCAAGGTCTGATCTGTTTCACGGAAAAGCGTGCCTCGGTGAACCTGGACCTCTATCCTCCTTTTACCACGATCCTCGCCCCCATAGAGATCTCCCGCGGCTGCCCCTGGGGCTGCACCTACTGCCAGACCCCCCGCCTTTTCGGGCGCTGCATGCGCCACCGTTCGATTCCAGTCATCTCCAGGTTTGCCCGCCGCCATAAAGACATCCGTTTCACCTCCCCCAACTCCCTCGCCTATGGCTCCGATGGCAGGCGTCCGCGGCTGGAGAAGGTTAGAGCTCTGCTCGAAGAGCTGTCCGAGCAGAAGAAGCCCATCTACTTCGGCACCTTTCCCTCCGAGGTCAGGCCCGATTTCGTATCCGATGAGGCCCTGGAGATCATAACCCAACACTGCGCCAATAAAACGATCAGCCTGGGAGGCCAATCCGGCAGCCCGGCGGTCCTGAAGAGCATAAGACGGGGGCACGGCCGGCTGGAGATAGAGTCTGCCTGCGAGCATATCCTGGATCATGGCCTCGTCCCCCAGGTGGATCTGATATTCGGCCTGCCCATGGAGTCATCAGAGGATCAGCAGATGACCCTGGACCTGGCCAGATGGATTGAGGGAAAGGGAGGAAAGGTGAGGGCGCACCGGTTCATGCCCCTGCCCGGAACCCCCCTCTGGGATAAGAAGCCCGCGCCCCTATCCAGCGATGCTGAGGCGCTCCTGGGCAGCCTGGCACAGAGAGGCCGTCTGACAGGATCCTGGGGCCGCAAGATCAAGGCGGAAAAGGATGAAACGGCATGACCTGTATCTGATCCGGACCAACTCAGACCGGTGACCGGCCAGGGCAAAGGTCGCTAGAGATAAAACTGCTTGAAAGGCTTGCGGTATTCGTCTTTTAGTTCATATTTTATTGTCATCCTCTCGGGCATTACCTGAATCTCTTTTACAGATTGTGAGAATAGGAACCAGATGAATCCTCTGTCCGGAAGCCTGTACCTGTCCGGCAGGGTGGAGGTGAACTCAGACTCTCCCAGAATATAAGTGCGCAGCATCTCGCTTCCTGAGGTGAAGAGGAAGGGGAAGCTCACATTCTCAATCTCCCTCTGGCAGGTGCCCTTAAGCCGCAGGCGGTCCGCCAGAAATTTCAAATAATCGTCCTTATTTATCACCAGTTCTCTCATCTCGCTCAATCGAAGTCACCTCTTGCTGGCACTGGCAGGGATGTGAGATAAAATTAATCGTCATAGTGAGATCTGTCCATTCTCTTACAGCGGCAATTATCACTATCTTTCTGGACCGTGGCGGATTCTGTCTCTTCCCCGCCCAGCTCATTGATCTGGCATATCAATCCAGAGAATGCCTCCACCTCTCTGGCAATAACCTCCTCGGTGGTCATGTAGATGCTTCTCTCGGATTCGACGGTGAGGTCATCAGGGCCTCTGAAGACCAGCCGGCGCACTCCATCACGGCGAAGAGCCCTTCTGATCTCCTGGTCATGGGCTAGAACCATCCCCGGTATAAGCACCCTCTCTTTTATGTTCTCCAGATCCAGGCAGTTGAAATCCTCCTGGGTGATCAAGCTTCCTATCTCCTTATTCACCGCCACCACATTCACATCCTCTCCCAGCTCTTTGAATATGGCCGATAGGAATGGATAGGCTACAGAGCTGGTGATGATGGTGGCGCTCCTCTCGATGGCCGGCAGTCGATTCAGCTCTCTCTTATGATGGGCCAGGGCGAAAGGAGCTCCTGTCTGGGGATCCCATAGAGGCGTCCCTATAACCCTCATATCATATCGTTCATTGATTTCAGTGGCAATCCTGCGGATCTCCTCCACGGAATAGGGAACAATGCCCGGCATTAACGGATCGTTTCCAAAGATAAGCCCTTGCTCTTTGCTGTTGGCAAATGACATGAGCATCAGGCCTTTTGCTCCCATCTCCTCCAGGTCATTGCAGGTCTTCTCCAGCTCCTGGCCATCGTTTATGCCCGGTATGAGGACGATCATGGCATATAGATCGCATCTTTCGCAAAAGGTTCTGAGGTTTGAGAGCGCAGCCTCTGGGTGTTTGTCGTTCACGTACCTTCGCCGAAGCTCAGGGTCAGTTGAGAAGACGGAGAAGCTTATCCTTCGCAATCCGGCTTCGATCAGGGGACCGGCTTCATCACCTTTAAAAAAGCCCTTTCCGCTGGTGTAATCCAGGCGGATGGGGACAACGCCGTTGCTAAGGGTTTGAACTAGTTTAAGCAAATCTGGATGAAAGCTGGCATCACCATTCCCTTTTATGGTTATGGAATCCGGCCTTGATAATATGCATTGCTGGGATGCTTCAAATACCAACTGATCCAGGGACTTGAAGCCTGGCTGGATCTCAACTACTGCTCTGGAACAGTAATCGCATCCTTTTTTATGGGGTGGGCAATGCTTACATCCCAGCGGCTCAACCGTTTTCACTCCTTTAAAATAACAGAAGCTGCAAAATCCCCCGCAGTTAAAACCTGGCCTGCCCCCTATATCAACGACCGCGTCCATGTCTCTTGATTTGCGTTACTGTAATTAAATCTTGTGTCAAATATTGAGATAAGCATTGAAGAGAAAACGTGGCAATTACTAATTATTTTTCAAAATGTAATATGTATGACAAGGTTTTAGAAATCTTCATCCGATCTAACTCACAGGCAACGTTGTTTGAAAATTTATGTCGATTATTAATAACATTTTCCATAAAATCAAAAAATAACTAATGTCACCATTTGAGCAACTCTCTGGCACTAGAGAGCTCTGCCAGGCTCATCTGCCCGGGAGCGGTGCTCTCTTTAACATAACCGTATGCCAGAGCAGAACCATACAAAGGAGCCACTGCCCGCAGGTGTCTGCCCAGATCCCCCATCGCGATCAGACATAAGGGCAAATCTGCAGCAAGCAAAAATTCTAGGAGATCCAGGTCGTCCTTCAGGCTCCTGGGCGTCACGGCTATCTTAGCAATCGCCGCACCTGCCATCTTCATCCTCTCTTTTATAGCAGCAAGCTCATCGATCCCGGGCATTCCCTGGAAGTCATGGTAAGAGATTATGACCGGCCGGCTGACCTGAGATATGAACTCTTCTCTTAGCTCTGCCTGAAGCTCGATATCCACCAGATCGGCGTACTCAGAGGCCCAAACGAGCAGCTCGATCCTCTCCCTCTCTGACCCCTGGAACTTCCCTCCCTCTGCCTGGAGGCGATTGGTGGCGATGATCGGCTTTTCTGTAGCCTCTCTGATGGCTTTTATCGTCTGAATGGGCTCCGTGGACAGATCCAGCCTCAGCTCAATCATGTCTGCATCGGATGCCGCCTTGAGGTCGTCTGCTGCCCCCTCTCCCAGGACGGCAACGATCTGCGACCTTTTCATAACGTATCTCATCTCTCCACGATGCTCTCCTCGATCTTCATGCCGAAGTGGCGGGCAGCCTCCTCCAGATGGACCAGCACCTCGTCCCCGGCTTTGAGCTCAGTCACCGGCCTGGGCGTTCCATCGCTGCTCACCAGCTTTATGGTCTCTGCATTCTGCAGCAGCGTGCTTATGAGCACCCCATCTGCCTCCGCCTCGATGAGGATCATGGGCCTCTTCTCGATCTTCGCTCTGCCCACGATTGCGCTCCTGGTGAGGCCATCCTTGCTAACAATGGTGACCTCGTCACCAGATTTCAGCTCCGATAGATAGCGTGTCTTCTCCCCCACCCGGATATAGGCGTGAACCGCGCCGGCGTTCACCCGGAAGGGGCGCGCAGCCACATAGGGGCTGTCCTCTGACTCGCTATGGACCAGGAAGAAGCCCTTGGCCTGGGAGCCGATGAGCATTCCTTCTCCTGGGACCATCATGTTGGCGGTATCCACGCAGACCCGGTCGCCCATCCCCACCGGCTTGGCCGAGACCACCCTGGCGGATATGAGCTCCAGGCTCCCTTTTTCCGATTGCTCTGCCGCCCTCATAACCCTCTTGATCTCAGATAGGTCTGTGCTATCCAAGAGCACTCCATCTGCTCCCTGCTCCAGTGTGGCCAAGGCCAGCTTTGCCTCATCCGAACTCTTGACCCCGCTGATGATCTTAACCTGACATCCCTGCAGGCCGGCGATCATATTCTCCAGCGGGATCACCTTCCAGTCGGTGCCGATCACCAGCAGATAGTCCACATGCTTTCCCATCTCCACTGCGAATTGCTCATACTTCTTGCCGGCGATGACCACGTATGCTGCCTTGTTCCCGTAGATGGTCTTGGCCAGAGCATAGTCCATGGAGCTGTTCATATCTTTGGGCAGAGGTACCGATCCATCGCCCTCTCCGTGCCTGCCGATCACCAGAATGTCCTCTGCATCCCTCTCGGCGCCAAAGCATGCCACCTGGATCTTTCCCAGCTCACGCACCCGCTCGACGTTCTCCCGGTCCACAATTACGCAATCGAAGCCCGATTCAAGGGCGGTGGTTATCTGGGTTTTGATCTCCTCCCATGATCCTCTGGCCATGAGCCACTTCTCTTTCATATGCGACTCTTTGACATACCATTACAAATCTCTTTTGCAGCTCTGCGCCCATATACAAAAGATTATACGCCTGGGATGGCAATATAGAGGAAAATGGAAAACCGTCTGATCTACTCTCCAGTTGGCATATTGATCATGCTCGGCTTCGCGTTCTTAATCGCAGTAGTGGTGAGCTTTCTCTTCCTGGACCTGGCCAGGACAGCATTCACCAAGATCGGTTTCTCGTGGAGCCAGGCCCTCTTTGTGCTTTTGGCGTCTCTGGTAGGATCCAGCATAAACATACCATTGACCAACCTGCAGTGCAGCACTCCCATGGTCCATGAACGACACATTCGGGCCTTTGGCGTATCTTATCATGTCCCTGTGGTGAAGAGCTGCAATACCCTTTTGGCCATAAATGTGGGTGGGGCATTGATTCCCTCATTGATCTCCATGGCACTCATCTACCGGTTCCCAGAGTCCATCTATTATGCACTGTCTGGCATTGTTCTGGTGGCCATCATCACCAACCGGGTGGCAAGGCCGGTTCGGGGGCTGGGGATCGTGACTCCTGCCCTGATCCCACCCCTTTGTGCCGCCCTGGCGGCGATCCTAATGGTCTATGTGCTGGGCGCCCCTCATGATCTCATCTTCCTAATCGCTTATGCGGCAGGAACCCTGGGCACTCTACTCGGGGCGGATATTCTCAACCTGGGAAAGATCCGCGACCTTGGGGCTCCAGTGGCCAGTATCGGCGGAGCTGGAACCTTTGACGGTGTATTCCTGAGCGGTCTAATCGCTGTGCTCCTGGTGTGAGATGGATCTAGAAATAGTGGAAAGAGATAGAATAACAAGAGATTATATAAAAAGATGATAAAAGGTGGCGGAATGAAAGCAGGCGGAATAAAAAGGAAGGTAAGATCATGAGCTTCAGGGGCTTTCTGGATGATCTGGAAAGGTCAGGTTTGATGAACCACGTGCGTGACCCTGTATCGCCGGTTCAGGAGGTCACAGAGAGATCCTGGGGTAGTGGGCCGATTCTATTTGACGATGTCTCCGGCCATAAGTGCTGCTTGAATATACTTGGGACGAGGGACCTCCTGGCCCGGGCCCTGGGCGTTCCTGCTGGGGATATGGTCCGCCACCTATCCCAGATCGGCTGCCAGGGTCCAGTGCGAGAGGTGGATTGGTCTAGTTTCATGGAGAATGTCTCCCAACCGGATCTCAGCAGGCTTCCCATCATGACCTACTTTCCGGGGGACGGCGGCCCTTATATCACCTCTGGAGTGGTGGTGAGCCGCTTTGAGGACAAGATCAATGCCTGCGTTCACCGCCTGATGGTCCTGGGAAAAGACCGGCTGGCAGCAAGGCTGGTCCCGGGAAGGCATACCCATCAGCTCTATGAGGCCGCCCTGGCTAAGGGCAAGGAAGTTGCAGTGGCTGTGGCCATAGGAGTGGATCCGCTGGTATTGATGGCTGCCTCCACCCGCGTTCCTCCAGAGATGGAGTTTTGTTATGCTGCCGCCCTGCGAGGCTCTCATGTGGAGCTGATTTCTCTGGATAATGGGGTTCTTGTTCCCCATGCACAGATCGTTCTGGAGGGATACATCACCGCTGAGAGGGCACCGGAGGGGCCGTTCGTGGACATCACCGGCACCCGGGACCTGGTCCGGCAGGAGCCGGTCATCCGGCTAACCAGGATGATGATGTGCAATGAGCCCATCTATCATGGCCTTCTGCCTGCAGGAGGTGAGCACAAGATGCTGATGGGAGTGCCCTATGAGCCGCTCATCTACCGGGAGGTCTCCAAGGTGGCAAAGGTGAAGGACGTCATGCTTACCGAGGGCGGATGCTGTTACTTCCATGCCGTGGTGCAGATTGAGAAGGAGACGGAGGAGGATGCCAGAAGAGCGATCGATGCCGCTATCAAGGCTCATCGCTCTTTGAAGCATGTGCTGGTGGTGGACTCAGATATCGATATCCACGATCCTCGAGACCTGGAGTATGCCCTGGCTACGCGCATGCGCGGTGACGAGGATATAGTTCTTTATCCCAATGTGCGCGGCAGCACCCTTGACCCCAGGAGCAATGAGGGAATGACCACCAAGGTGGGTGTGGATGCCACAGCCAGGCTGGACCGGCTCTGGAAGTTCCAGAGGTTGACGCCCACAGGGCAGGGCTGAAAAGAGGCGGAGATCCTCTCCAACTACCCGCCTTTCCTCTCAAATCTCCAGATAGAGGCGGATGCTGTAGATTGCTGCAATGCCCAGGATTATCGCCAGGGTTAAGGCTATTATCTGGAACAGGAGTTCATCCATGATATCACCCTCTTCTTTATTCCCTATCTGTATTCATTTCGTCTTTGAAATCCTCATTTTATGGCATCAGTCTTTGTCCGGGCAAGGCCAATGCACCGGTCGGCTGGCAGGCGCATCTCTCCCAGGAGATCTACCTCTCCTTCGGTGGACCCCAGCACCTGGGCTGATTTCACCCCGGTTATTATAGCCATCAGCTTCACTCTGCCCCTGAGCTCAGGCTTGATCTTTGCTCCCCAGATGACATTCGCCCTCGGGTCCAGATCCTGGGTGAGGCTGCTGGCGATGGAGGCTGCCTCCTTAAGGGTCATATCCGGCCCACCGTCAATGTGCAGCAGACAGGCTTTTGCTCCTCTTAGCTCCACGTCCAGGAGGGGATTGTTCAAAGCGGAGCGGACGATCTTCTCCGGGCTCTTCTTCATGCTCCCCTCTCCCACCAGCATAAAGCTGGCCCCTCCGGTGTTCATGATAGTGTGCACATCGGCATAGTCCAGGTTGATCAGCGAAGGGGTGGTCAATGTCTCGCAGATCCCCTGGATGATCTCGCCTGTGATACCATCGATCATGGAGAAGGCTTGCTGGAAGGGTAGGTGGGGGGCGCGCTCCAGCAGGCGATTGTTGTCCATCACAATGGAGGTGTTTGCGTAATTGCGCAGGTTCTCCAGGCCTTCCTCAGCAATGAAGATCCTCTTCCTCTCCATGTGAAATGGCGTGGTGACCATGGCCACCACCAGGGCGCCCTCTTGCCTGGCAATTCTTGCCAGGACCGGCGCTGAGCCGGTGCCAGTGCCTCCACCCATGCCCGCGAGGACGAATACCAGGTCTGCGCCGCGCAAGAGGTCCTCGATGTCCGTTCTTGCGCTCTCCGCCGCTCTCCTTCCCACCTCGGGGTCTCCTCCTGCTCCCATCCCCCGGGTGAGCTTCCGGCCTATCAGCATCCTCTCATCCGCCAGGACGGTCTCCAGGTGCTGGCGGTCGGTGTTTATGGCTATGGTCTTCGCCCCCAACAAGCCCATTCTTTTGAGTCTGTTGATGGTGTTTCCGCCTGCGCCGCCACAGCCTACGACCAGTATCCTGGGGATACCGAAGTCGTCGCCCGAATTTGAAAAATCCATGGCCTCCCGTATATCAAGTTCCATCCCTATCCCTTCATTGCTTTCTCATAACTAATTAGTGCTATCTGTTAATAACAATTGCGGATAGAGATAAGAATGATCAGACAAGATGTGGCAACCAAGATGACGGGACAGACGGCTGCCAGGGACCTGGCGGAGTTCATCGCCAGGTACTACCCTGGCAGGGTGGTGGAGGTGGGTGTGGGCCATTTTCCCCATGTTGCCCAGAGGCTGTCGGAGATGGGCCTGGAAGTGATCCTTACGGACAGGGTGGAGGGGCTTCTGGCTGGCATGAGGGTGGAAAAGGATGACATTTTCGCTCCTCAAAGGGAGATCTATCTGGGGGCGGGCCTCATCTACTCCATTCGCCCTCCTCTGGAGATGCAGCTTGCCATGGGGGAGCTGGCTGCTGCTGTGGGTGCGGATGTTATCGTCCGGCCCTTGCAGGATGAGATAGCACAGCTCGCCGGATTTGGCAGGAGGCTGGTCAATTACCGGGAGGCGAGGTTTTATCTGTTCAGAGAAAACGAGTAGAATTTATAGTTTTGGACTTTTGAACCTGGGGAGATGAACATCTACCAGGAGGATCTTTATCCCTGGCTGGCGGAGGAGAAGAGGTTCATACGCAGGGCTATGGATAGCGAGAAGACTATTCTTGGAATCTGCCTTGGCGCCCAGCTTATCTCAGATCTCCTGGGAGGAATGGTGCACAAAAATCGCTATAGGGAGATCGGCTGGCATGAGGTGAAGCTGAATCGTGCTGCATTTAGCTCTTCTGCTTTCAAGGGGTTTCCTGATAGATTCACGGCATTTCAATGGCATGGGGATACATTTGACCTGCCCAGAGGAGCGACTGGGCTGGCATCGACTGCTGCCTGCGCCAATCAGGCCTTTGAGATAGGGCGAAATGTTGGACTGCAATTTCATCTGGAGTCGTCCAGGCAAAGCATACGAAGGCTGATAGACAACGGCGGGGACGAATTGACTCCAGGAAGGTTCGTGCAGGAGTCGAAGGATATGCTCTCCGCAGAAAAGCATCTAAAGGAGTTATACAAGCATTTTGGTATTTTTATGAAAAACATTGAATTAATGGTGGATCGGGATTGATCCAATCACTTGCTAAAACTAATTTGTATAAGCCTCCTCGCTCCAGAAGATATCGTTTCCCTTGCTGTCGTCTATATCCTGGCTGTCGAAAGCCACCAGGGAAAAGATGATATTGTCTCCTCTGATCTCCGGAAGAATCTCGTATCTATCTCTGATCACCTCAAAGACATCTCCCAGCATGTCCAGACCGTGCTCAACCTCAAAGGCATTTATCTCCTCCTGGGAGATGCCATGATCTTCTGCCGTCTCCAACATCAACTCTTTTATGGCATCCAGCTCCTCTGAGGCCATCAAGTAGATTCTGAAACCGCCGATATTGTCATCGATCGGATCGATCTGAAGCCACATTTGCCATGGTTCAGTCGATATATTCCGCTCTCTTGTTCTCAACAGATCATCGATCAGAGTCCTGGAGAGGGGTAGCTCTCTTGCTGCCTCATGCATGATGGAGAAGAGAGGCGCATATTCAGAAGCTATATCCTCGATCATCTCCTGCCAGAGATCGTAGTTGAGTTCATACATGTTCAGATGTCCTGGTGTGTATTCGATCTGGGATTCTTCAAAGCGGCATTAGCCTGAAATCCATTTCTACTTTTCTATTTGCCTTTTGCGGTAGGTGACTACTCCCCACCCCTAGAGGGTAGGGCTTCCGATGTTTTGATTCCTAAGGAATCGATTCTTATAAAAAATTTGTCTCTCATATACGGCATCCTTTACCAAAATACTGCAATTGTCTCGCAGTTCCATAATTTAACCAATGGTTTTTTAAAGCTCTTGAACTCATTATGGTATGAGTATGAATTGCTGCGAACATAAAATATCAGGGAGCAAGGAAAAGATCTGGCTGCCCCACTATTTTGAAGGGCGGGATCGAGGACTCAAGCCCCATCCCTATTGTACGGAGTGCGGTCTTGTCAAGAGCCTTTCCTCTGATAGGCTACACAGCGTTGGCTATTTTATGAATGTCATTGCAGAACTCGGCAAGCATCATAAAATCACCCAGGTGCAAACGAGGTTAATCGCCCTGGAGATGGAAAAGCAGTTGATAAGCGATGCATTCGGGATCGATCGGCACCAACAGGAGATGTTGTTTATTGAGATTGCGACCCGTATCCTCAATGTCTCAGCAAGGTCGGTAACTCAGCTTCTTTAAATATAATTTCAAATCCACTTTTCCTTTAAAGCCACCCATCCCACCCAAATAACGATCACCATATATGTTATCATCCAGGCATATCCTGCACCCAGGATGCCGTATCGATTCACCATAACATAGCTCAATCCAAGGAGCAGAATGCACCTGAGGGCATTCAGCTTCACTATGCTCTCAACCCTCATCCTCACATTCTGAATAGGGATGAATAGGGAATAACAGGCTACGGGAAAGCTAGAGAGGGCTATGATCTTCAGAAGGCCAAATCCCTCCACGTACTCTCCCTTGAGAAGTCCAAGTAGCCGGTCGCCATAGAAGAAGAGCACCAGCACGGCTGGGAGCATTATCATCAGGCTTGCGCCTCCCGCGCGAAAGGCGCTCTTCTTGAGGCTATTTCCATGGCTCCCCTCTACAAAGAGTGAGGTCCCAAAGGAGCTGGGGATGATAAGCACCAGAGTGCCCAGAGCGAAGGCGATATAGTATTTTGCCGCTTCAGCTTCATCGAGCAGGCTCAGCACCAGTATGGGCATGATGAGAGTAGGTGCAGCATACAGAAGGCTAGAGAGGTAGTTCAGAGAGGAGAATCGCAAGGACTTGCGTATGAACTCCCGGTCTGCCTGTGGCCTGATCCGGCATATGCTCAGCTGAATCTTCACCAAGCTGTAGAGCGCTGCGGTCAGATACCCCAGGCCAATAGCTCCGAAGATTCCGAAGACGCCCAAGAAAGCGAGAGGCACAAGGGCTGGAATTCGAATTGCCTGCAAGAGATTCTGCAAGAAGTAATGGTCCGCTTTTCTGTCCGCAACAAAGGCGTATCCTCCCATGACCGCGATTGAGTTCAGGGCTGCTACCAGAATGAAGGCCAGAGAATAACCTGGATCCTGCCAAAATGGCATGGAAGGAGTCAGAATCATCATCAACAAGATGCATATCCCACCGAAGATGATGCTGGCTTCGGTGGTAACAATAAAGCTCGTGCTGATGACCTTCCCCTTATCCTCCAGGGGAAGGAAGCGGATGATCGAGGAGTCAAAGCCGAGGGTTGAGAAGAGGGCGACGAGTGCAAGAGATGATATGAGTGCTGTGGCCAGGCCTACCTGCTCTAGGGCATAAAGCCTGGCGGCGATAATCCAGAAAAAGAAGCCGCATCCTGCGCTCATGATATTGGCGAAGGCCATGAAGAAGGATGTTCTATATAGACCATCTCCGGCCATTCCTGCGATTGCTTTGCAGCTCAGATAACGGTGTAGATTGAAGTTCATGACTGGTTTCCAGGCCACAGAAGACATTGTAGGCCAGATTTGTTAATCGGCTGCCGCTGATTTGGTATTTGATCTTATCTCTAATTTTATATCTGATCTTGGTTGTATAAATGTTTGGCTCTTCGCTGAATTATGTGGGTGAGTTAAGGCACAAAAGACACAGAGAATTTCCAATTCAAGTTCACCATACCAGATGGCGAGGAGCGGTAGCGAGACGATTTTGCTGTAAAATTTACAGGAATATTCCGTAGCAGAAA
>WOYI011024013.1_pt2 | contig 13982 bp, 15 predicted proteins | sample 6423411 | NCBI WGS metagenome assembly WOYI01 (sample SAMN13441803, study PRJNA592873) | oil field metagenome | biome: oil field; feature: oil-well bore; material: oil-contaminated soil; isolation source: oil-contaminated soil from oil-well borehole | place: Germany: Wietze | collected 2016-10-18 ...
GAACATGATTTTTCCACAAAGAGATGTCGACTAAGAATGTTTTCTTGATGCTCAGGTTAAGGGTACATAGGAAAAGGCATGCCGGGAACTTGGGATAATACCTTCCGAGCCATTCATCATGTTTGCCACGAAAGCAGCCAATGAGAAACGTATTCCCACTGAAACTGCCGTCAATCCCTTCTCGTACGAGCAGGATAGGGCAAGACGCAAGAAACCGACTGACCAGATGGAAGCGACCTGAGATACCCACCCAAGGTTGGAGTGCCTGATTCAAGTAAAGTCTAAGGAAAGGGCAACCACCTCTACGGTCGTTGCCCCTTTACTACTAGTGTAGTCTGGATTATAGCTAGTATTGCCTTTGTTTTTGTATCCCTCAGATGACCCTGGGATCAACATCAAGCGAATAGTCTATGCCTGGGAAGCCAAAGCCATGGATCTGGTCATATTCCAGCTTCACACCCCCAAGGTCTCCCTTCTGTAAGGGTTTCCCCTCCTGTTGCAGCGTCCAACGTTTCTCCACCTCAGCTTGGACCTCTCGCTTCATCTCCCAATCATCAAGGCGAATCCTTCCCTTGTCATCAGTAGGGATCGTCTCATGTGCATAGAGTCGGTCAGTGAAGAGACGGTAAATCTGACCGGTACATCCCTCATGCAAACCTTTTTCCTTCATCACCTGATAGAGCAGGGCCATGTACAGGGGGACAACTGGGATGACCGCACTAGCTCGGGTTACCAAAGCCTTGTTTACTGAGACAAATGCTTTTCCGTTAAGCTTTTCGAGGCTTTTCGTAATCTTGTGTGCACTCCCTTCCAGATGCTCCTTGGCAAAGCCGATAGTACCTTCGCGGTAGACCGGGTAGGTAATCTTAGGCCCGATGTAGGAGTAGGCTACAGTCATGGCATTGGGCGCAAGTAGGTTTTCTGCGAGCAGGAAGTCAATCCAAAGGGCCCAGTCTTCGCCTCCCATCACCTTTACCGTCTCTTCTGCCTGGCCGTTCTCTGCGGGCTCTATGGTAGCCTGCTTAACGACAGGACTATCCATATCTACAGAAAGGGCGGTGAAGGCTTCCCCTATAGGCTTGAGGACCGAGCGGTAGGTCACACCGGTTGCAGGATCAGTACGAAGTGGGGAAGCTAGGCTATAGATGACAAGGTCAACCTGGTTGAGTGTTTCCCGGATTTTCTGGGCTGTCTTCGCTTTTGTCTCGTTGGAGAAGGCATCGCCAAAGACCGACTCGGCCTTCAGTCCTGCTTCTCTCGCCTTTGCTTCAAAAGCCGTGGTGTTGTACCAGCCCGGGGTTGCCGTCTTGGTCTCACTTGGCTCGCGTTCGAAGGAGACATTCAGTGTGTCCGCATCACCACCGAAAGCGGAGACAATGCGCGATGAGAGCCCATACCCAGTTGATCCTCCAAGAACCAGCACCCGTTTGGGAAAGGTTTTAGGTTCAATAGGTTTGTAGAGAGGATTGTCTGTTTGTTTTGCATGGTCTCTGACCCAATCAATCTGGTCTTGGACATACTGTCGGCACCCAAGGGGGTGTGCGGTCAAAGAGACATTTCGCATAACCTTTTTAGTAATAATCACAGGGAGCCTTCCTTATTTCGTTCCATTAATGTTTACATTTCCACTACCTACGATACACATCCAGGATGCTTCTGCAGCCTTCTTCCCGTTTACGGTAATGGTGCCGTTTTGGCGCAGCATAATCTGCGATACTCGTGTATTGTACACTTCGATGATGGCAGTATCGCCAGGGCGTACCTGGTTACGGAACTTGGCCTTGTCTACAGTCCCAAGTACGAAGAATGCCCCATGAGGGAGGATTCCGACCTGACAGAGACCGGCTCCTCCACACTGTGCCATGGCCTCGATCAGGAGTACTCCAGGTACGACAGGGTAGTGGGGGAAGTGGCCTCTGAAGAACCAGTCGTCTTCCTTGAATGTCCGTCTTCCAACGGTGTGTTGCTCATCTGCTTCCAATAGCTCGTCGACGAATAGGAATGGGTCGCGATGCGGAAGCAGTTCCTGCAGTGTTTCAAATGTTTCACTCATGAGTGTTGCTCCTTATGCTTTGGTATAGGATTTGAAAACCAAGACGCCGTTATGTCCGCCAAATCCTAAAGAGTTGCTGACAGCATAGCGAATTGTACCATTCATACCTTTGTTCGGTACATAGTCAAGATCGAGATTTTCATCAGGGGTGGTGTAGTTCAGAGTGCAAGGAAAGTACTGGTCGCGCAAGGCAAGCAGACAGACTATAGCCTCAACAGCACCGGCAGCAGCTACCAGATGGGAGGTCATTGACTTGGTGGAAGAGACCTTCAGCTTGTAGGCATGTTCACCAAAGACCTGCTTGATGGCCTTGGTCTCCATCGAATCATTGGCCGTAGTGGAGGTACCGTGGGCATTAATGTAGTCCACTTCCTCAAGCTTTGCCCCTGCCATGGCAATAGCTTCACGCATAGCGCGCGCTGCCCCATCGCCTTCAGGATTGGGAGCTGTCAGGTGGTAGGCATCACACGTCATGCTGTAGCCTGCAATCTCCCCAAGGATGGTAGCCCCACGCTCGAGGGCGTGTTCGAGGGACTCAAGCACCAGCATGCCAGCGCCTTCACCTATGATGAAGCCGTCACGATCCTTATCAAAAGGACGACAGGCAAGGGATGGCGTATCGTTATAGTTTGTTGAAAGGGCCTGGATGCGACAGAACCCTGCTACCGAGAGCTGGGTTATGGCAGCTTCAGTCCCTCCTGCGATGGCTACGTCAGACAGCCCAAAGCGGATGGAGTTGAAAGCATCCCCGATGGCATCAGTACCTGATGCACAAGCGGTTACGGTAGTGCGGCAGGGACCCTGGAATCCAAAATGGATAGCTATGTTGCCAGCCGCCTCATTGGCGATGAGCTTGGGGATGGTCAGTGGCGCTACCGCATGGGGGCCACGTTCAAAGAGCTTGAACAGGTTCTCCTCCACCACCTCAAAGCCACCGATACCATTGCCTAGGTAGACACCACTTCTGAAAGGATCATACAGGCCTTCTTTCAACCCAGCCTGATCCATAGCCTGCACAGCAGCGTAGACAGCGAACTTGGTGAAGTCAGCCATGCTGCGGGTCTCTTTGCGGTCGAGCAGGTCCGAAGGATCGAAGTCAACAACCTCACCTGCAATCTTTGCAGGGTAGTCGGTGGTGTCGAACTTGGTGAGGGGCCCAATGCCACACTTACCCGCTTTGATGTTCTGCCAAAACTCTTCGACACGCTTGCCCAGAGGGTTTATCGTGCCCATGCCTGTTACTACGACGCGTCTTGTATTGTCCATATGCATATCTCCCATACTTACATTGCCATCCCACCATCAACAGCCAATACTTGGCCGGTGATGTAGGAAGCCTTCTCTGATGCGAGGAAGGCCACTGCATAGGCCACCTCTTCTGCCCCCCCAATCCTAGAGAGAGGGATCTGTGTAGAAAGATTCTCTTTCAAGGTCTCAGGCAGTACGTCGGTCATAGCTGTCTGGATAAAACCGGGGGCTACCACATTCACCCGCACGTTGCGGCTGGAGAGCTCGCGTGCCAGACTTTTGGAAAATCCGATGAGCCCTGCCTTGGAAGCGGCATAGTTGGACTGCCCTCCGTTGCCCATGATGCCTACCACACTGGAGATGTTGATGATACTTCCCCGTCTCTGTCCTGCCATAAGCCTTCCTATCCTCCTGGAGGTGAGGAAGGCACCTGTCAGGTTCACTGCAAGCACCTCGTCCCAGGCCTCGTCCTTCATGCGCATGATCAGACCGTCACGGGTGATCCCTGCGTTGTTAACCAGGATGTCAAGGCTCTTCGCTTCCAGTATTACGCTCTCCACTGCCTCTTGAACAGAAGCCCTGTCAACCATATCACATGCGACCCAAGTGAGCGTGTTGCCCAAGGACGCGGCTTTCTCCTTGAGAGAAGCTGATTCGCCTTCACTTCTGGAGAGATACCATACATTACATCCCTGTCCGAGAAGCTCTGCTACTATCGCCCTGCCAATGCCCCGAGACCCTCCGGTTACCAGAGCGTTTCTTTTTTCTGCCATCTTAGGTTTCCTCTCTCATTGCTTGGATCTCACTCTCTTTGCCCAAGGGGGAACAAAGCGAGGGGAGTCCGCTATTTTTCCAAAGTCCGGTAAGGACCGTACCCGGTCCTGTCTCTGCCAATACCAGGTGTTTCTTTGTGTGTGTGCTTGCTGTCTCTTCTTTGATGCTGCTAATCCTCTGCATCACCTTTGTCCAACGCACAGGGTTTGCAAGCTGCATGCCCAAGAGCTCTTTTGCCCTTGTAGCAGTAAGCACCTCTTCGCCTGTTACCGATGAGATGACCTTCTGCTTTGGACTGCTGAAAGGTAAGCTCTCCAGGTACGACGAGAATTCCTCTGTCGCATCTTGCATGAAGGGGGTATGGAAGGCACCCGAGACCTTCAAGGGGAGGACCCGTCTCGCTCCTCCTGCGATGAGGTGGCTCTTCGCCTCATCTATGCCTGTGCCCAGGCCTGCAATGACTACCTGGTTAGGCCCATTGTCATTGGAAAGATAGACATTCTTCAGGGAGTGTGTCTGTAGGATGTCCTGTACACTCTCATAGTCCATGCCGATAACCGCCGCCATGCCAAGTTTGCCATGTTTCTTTTCTACCCGTAAACCAGCTTCAGCCATGAGGGAGGATCTTTTCTGGACTAGTGAGAACAGGGTCTCATCAGAGAGGATGCCACCACCAGCATAGGCCGAAAGTTCACCAAGACTGAGGCCGCTGTGGCAGACTAGTGAGAAGCCAAGTTCAGAAAGTCTCACCTGGACCGCTCTATTGGCCAGGGTGACGAGAAGCTGGGTTACCTCAGTTCTCTTGAGATCCTCTTCACCCCCTGTGTCCAACAGGGAATACAGGTCTGTGTGGGTTGTCTCTGAGGCAAGTGCAAAAAGGTCCTTGACCCTTTTTGATGCTGCAAAGAGATCCAAGGCCATCTTGGGGTACTGTGATCCTTGTCCTGGGTAGAGTGCTATGATATTTACCATTGAATGAGTGTTCCTCCGTAGGTGAGGCCGGCTCCGAATCCTACAAAGAGGATCTTCTGTCCGCCCTTGAGCAAGTGCCCCTCTTCCATCTCTGCAAGTGCAATGGGGATGGAGGCAGCTGAGGTATTTGCATACCGCTCGATGTTCATATAAAACATGGCCGGGTCGAATCCGTAGCGTTTGCTACAGGCTGTGATGATCCTCTGGTTTGCCTGATGGGGCACTATCCAGGTGATATCCTCTATAGTGAGGTCGTTTCGTGTGAGTAGTTCCAGTACGGTGTCCCCGATCGCACGGACTGCGAAGGCGTAGACCGCCCTGCCTTCCATCGTAATCGTCTGCGTATCCTGTGTTATGGCAAGGGCCAAGGAGCCCGCTCCCTCTGCATGGAGGGTGGTATCTATGATGCCCTTCGGTTCTTCAGTCTTTTCAAGCAGGACACACCCAGCACCATCGCCAAACAGCACGCAGGTATTGCGGTCCTTCCAGTTGATCACATCTGATAGCTTTTCAGAACCGAAGACCAAGGCCTTGGATATGGATCCGCTCATGATCATGCCCCTGGCAATTTCCAGGGCGTAGATGAAGCCGGTACAACCGGCTCCGATATCGAAGGCGGCAGCTCCCTTGATGCCAAGCTTTTCAGCCACTATGCATGCTGTGGAGGGAAATCCATAGTGGTCTGCTGTGGCAGTTGCCACTACAATGCCATCGATTTCCTCCCTTTTCCTGTTGCTCTTTGCAAAGAGGTCAAGCGCTGCATTGACTGCAAGGTCAGAGCACTGTTCTTCTGGCTTTGCAATACGACGTTCGCGTATGCCAGTATGGGAGTGTATCCACTCGTCACTAGTATCGACAGATTGGGCAAGGTCATTATTGGTAACAATCTTTTTAGGTACGTAGCACCCGATAGCTGAGATATATATAGGTTGTGGAGACTTCACTGTCCTCTCCTGGGTTCGGATGGATTACCCATGGCTGGGCACGATACTGTATTTATATTACAATATAATACATTATGTCAATATTGACACTAAAAGTCGTTACTGTTATTATTGCACCAAAATCGGTAGCTCCCTAGGGAGTGGCCCCATCCCCTTTACGAGGAAGGATTATAACAATGGATACTATTGAACAAATGGACCTGGCTTCGGTCATAGCACTTTTTGAGGGGAGTACCCTCTGTGAGATGGAACTTACCTGTTCGCGGTACTCACTCAAATTCAAGAGACAAGCAGATGGCTCATCTGGAGCACCAGTGCCTGTCACATCTCAGAAACCTGTAAAGAATGAAAAAACAGTTGTTGAGGCTAAATCTTCGGATGGTGATATAGAGACCATCACGTCCCCCATTGTAGGGACTTTCTACCTCACCCCCGCCCCTGATGCCCCAGCCTATGTACAGGTGGGTGATATGGTGGAGGAGGGGGGAATCATCTGTACCATCGAGGCGATGAAGATGATGAACCAGCTACAGACCGACTTCCCTTGTGAGATCGTCTCTGTGCTTGCAAAGCCAGAAGAGATGGTAGAGTTCGGCCAGCCGCTGTTTACCGTGAGAAGGCAATGATCCGGTCTATCCTCATTGCCAACCGCGGCGAGATAGCGGTCAGGATCATACGGGCTTGTAGGGATCTGAAGATCAAAAGTGTATTGGCCTACTCTACAGCCGACAAAGAAAGCCTTGGGGTAGCCCTTGCCGACCAGGCCATCTGCATAGGCCCCCCAGCCACAGCCCAAAGCTACTTGAACAAGGAGAACATCATAGCAGCAGCATGCCTCGCACGCTGTGATGCAATCCATCCCGGGGTGGGATTTCTCTCAGAGAATGCTGACTTCGCCCGCGATGTCGAGCATGCCGGCCTTATCTTCATAGGGCCGAAGAGTGAGACTATTGCCCTGTTGGGCAACAAGGTGGCAGCCCGTGCCACAGCCTTGGAGTGCAAACTTCCCATCACCCCCGGCAGCAGTGAGGAGATCAAGGACCTTGATGATGCCCTCGCTACAGCCCAGCGTATAGGATACCCTATCATCCTCAAGGCCGCCTGCGGTGGCGGAGGACGGGGCATGCGTATTGTCTATGAGAAAAAAGAACTTGCCAACGCCCTGCAGATAGCCAAGAAAGAGGCCCTGGCCTTCTTTGGTGATGCTTCGGTGCATATGGAGCGCTATCTGGAGAACCCCAGGCATTTGGAGATCCAATTGCTCGCTGATGGTCAGGGCACAGTCCTTCACCTTGGCGAGCGTGACTGTTCGGTACAGAAGAACCACCAGAAACTGCTGGAAGAGAGCCCCTCTCCCATCCTTTCCGAAGAGATGCGTTCCCGCATGTGTTCAGACTCGGTCAAGCTGTTCGAAAAGCTTGGTTACCGGGGTGCTGGGACGGTGGAGTATCTTGTGGAAGGTGATACCTACTACTTCATGGAGGTCAATGCTCGCCTGCAGGTAGAGCACCCTGTCAGTGAGTTGGTAAGTGGCCTTGATCTGGTGAAAGCCCAGATAGAGATTGCCTCCGGTAAGAAGCTGACGATACGGCAAGAGGATGTGCAGCTCAAAGGCTACGCCCTTGAGTGCAGGATAAATGGAAAAGGAGCCGGCACCCTCACAGCTCTGAACTTCCCCTCGGGGCCTCATGTGCGTATTGACTCCCATCTGGTTGCCAATTCGGTCCTCAGTCCCTACTACGATCCGCTTATCGCCAAGATCATCATCCACGCTCCTGATAGGGACCAGGGACTGGCCATAATGCTCAGGGCACTCTCGGAGGTGCGTATCGAGGGCATCGAGACAAATCTAGAGGAGCAGAAAAGGCTCATCAGCTCGATTGAGTTTGGATCCGGACGCTTCGGTACTGACCTGTATGTAAAGCTCTGGGAAAAACAGGAGAATAAGACTTATGGAAAATAAGACAAAAGACCTTTGTCCCCAGTGTCAGAAAGAGGTTGTCCTTGACAACCATAAGATATGTCCCTACTGTAACTTCTACTTCCCCCTTACACCCCAGGAGCGTCTTGCGCTCTTTGCCGACGAAGACTCCTTTGTCGAGATGTCCGAGGGGATGCAGTCGGTGAATCCTATCGCACTTCCAGGCTATGAGGACAAGCTGAAGGAAAACCAAGAGAAATCATCCCTCAGTGATGCAGTGAGCATTGGAAAATGTCGTATCGAAGGGCAAAAGGCTGTGGTCGGCATCATGAGTTTCTCCTTCATGGGAGGAAGCATGGGATCGGTGGTAGGGGAGAAGATTACCCAGGCCATCATTGAGGGCTGCCTTGAGAGGGAGCCTGTCATCCTCTTCACCGCCAGTGGTGGGGCTAGGATGCAGGAGGGTATCTTCTCCCTGATGCAGATGACGAAGACCGCCAGTGCAGCAGCCTTGCTGGAAGAGACTAGGACCCCTCTGTTTATTGTGCTTACCAATCCTACTACCGGTGGGGTTACCGCTTCCTTTGCCATGCTCGGGGATGTCATCATGGCAGAACCTGGGGCTGTCATTGGCTTTGCCGGTCCTAGGGTCATAGAGGGAACCATTAGGGAAAAGCTACCCCAAGGGTTCCAGCGTTCGGAGTTCCAGCTCCAGCGGGGGTTTGTGGATATGATCGTATCGAGAGACAAGCTGAGAAGCACGCTCTCCTACCTGATCAAGACCCATACAAGGAGCATACCCAATGAAGGATAAAAAAGATGATACCCAGCTCAAGAGTACCCTTGAGCGTATAGAGACTATTGTTTCCAGCGATGAAGAGACCAAATCTTCCTGGGACTACGTACTGCTATCGCGTCAGCAGGGTCGTACTGGAACCAAGCAGTTCATCAGCATGATGTGTGATGATTTTATGGAGTTGCATGGGGACCGCCTCTATGGTGATGACCCTGCCATGGTCGGGGGCATCGGGACCATAGGGGGGAGGGCCATTACCTTCATTGGTAACCATAAGGGAGCCAACTTCAAGGAGAATGTGTTGTGCAACTATGGGATGAGCAATCCTGAGGGGTACCGCAAGGCATTACGCCTTGCAAAGCAGGCTGAGAAGTTCGGACGCCCTGTAGTCTGCTTCATCGACACCCCTGGTGCCTATCCTGGCCTCGGTTCGGAAGAGCGGGGCATCGGAGAGGCAATAGCCCAGAATCTGAAGGTATTCTCCACCCTCAGGACACCGGTGCTCTGTTTTATCATCGGTGAAGGTGGGAGTGGAGGGGCTCTGGGTATAGGGGTAGGGGACAAGCTGTACATGTTGGAGAATGCTGTATACTCAGTCATTACCCCTGAAGGGTTTGCCTCCATCCTGCTACGTGACCCTTCCAAGGCGAAGGAGGCTGCTGAGGCGATGAAGATGACAGCAAGAAACCTCAAGGACTTTGGGGTTATCCATGACATCATCGCAGAAAAATCCCCTCAGGAGACTGCCCAACTTATCAAGGAGACCATTATCAGGGATCTTGAGGTGCTGTGCTCCAAGCCTGTGGAGAATCTGGTCCGATACAGGATACGGAAGATCCGCGGTATCGGTGAGGTATCCGGAGGTAAGGAGTGGTGGGACCCTCTGCTTGAGGTGTTCAAGCAGACAGAGAGCCTGCGCTGATAGGAGAAAAGCCCTGTTGCATGATAGCAACGGGGCTTTCCCTTGTAGCAGTAAAATCATTGCAAAAAGCAAAGATATATAAATTTATAATTAATTCGGTGATATTTTATAAAGGCAGATATTATCATAATTAATGATTGTCCCTGTACGCTTCTTATGTAATAATGATTCTGAAGGAAGTGCCATGGTGAATAAACCCAAAACCCTACAATTCCCCTTTCCGGAAAGAAAATTCATCAGAACCAGCAAGATGATTGAGCAAGGATACAGTTACTATATGATACATCGTTTTGTCAAAGATGGTATCATTGCTAGAATCAATGGGAACACCTTTGAAAATCTACAGTATACGATGGATGAAAACGAATTTCTGTATGTGGATGGATATGTTGAGCAAGGCGTCGTTTGTCTGATGAGTGCAGCGGTGTACCATGGGATGAGCACTTTTAGGCCGTCTCAAATCGATGTGGCGATTCCTAGCAAGTCAAAAGTATCAATACTTCCTGATTGGCCATCTATTGGGATATTCTATTTTTCTGACAGTCGTTATCAGCTCGGCATTGAAAGAATACCATTTGAAGGGGGATCATGTGCCATCTATGACAAAGAAAAGTCTGTATGTGATCTGTTGACCTATAGAAATAAATATGGGCATGAGGATTGCCTAGCTGTGCTGAAAAATTATCTAAGAGAAGAAGACCGCGACATTAACAAACTCATCCGTTATGCGCAGCAGCTGAGGCTTTATGGAATCTTGTCAAAATACCTGGAGGTACTCCTATGAATATCGTTGAGTCCACCAAAGCCAAACTAAAAAACAGAGCTCTAAAAAATAACCTTTCATTTCATACCTGTCTTTAGGGCACATCAAGGTCTTCATCTCTTAGGACTCTGATACTACCTAGGAGCTTTATTTATACGTAGGAGCAGATTATGGGTTTCTGCTACGCAACGGAGCTCTTGTCGTTGTCCTTCTCGGCGGTAGGATAATCGATAAGAGCTTCAAGTTCATATGAGACTAGGTTTGCTCTGAAATGGCTTTCCTTACTATTTTTCCGAAGAGAGTGCATATCCGTTCATAAAAGAACGATATAAAAGGGCAAACACAAGCAAGGGAGGAATCATAGCCACGACTACAGCGGTCATGACCTGGGCCCACTGCACCGATTCACCGGTTGATACAATCATATTCAATCCAACTTGTACGACCTGGTTTACAGTCCTTCGTATGATGATGCGTGGCCAGATGTACTGGTCCCAGACATAGACAAACTGAATCAAAGCCAAGGCTCCTATGGTATTGAGGCTCATGGGTATGAGAATGTGCCTGAGAAATTGCAATGAGTTCGCACCGTCAATGCGTGCTGAATCGGCGAGCGAATGGGGGATGGAAAGAAAGTGTTGACGAAAAAGAAACACTCCAGTAGCTGAAGCCATGAAGGGCATGATGACTCCTACCAAGCTGTCTCCCCAACCAAATCCATATTTTGTTGGAGCGAAAAAAAACTCTAGGGGATTGAACATCCACTGCATGAGAAGCACTATGTTATCAGATGGTTGTGTACTTACCAAGTCAAACAGGCCAAGGATCAGCATTTCAGTGGGAAGCATAAGGGTTACAATAATAAAACCAAAAACCAAATTCTTGTATTTGAAACGATAAAAAACCAATGCAAGGGAAGCAAACAACGAAAGGATTATTTTCCCTACTGCAACCCAAAGTGAAATGAAAAAGGAGTTTCGCAGGTAGCGACCGAGATGATAGTCAGTCCATACTATCTGAAGATTTTTCCAAAATGCCCTACCCGGGATCAAGGAGGCAGAGGCAACAGTCCCGCTCTCCTGTGTAGCTTTGATGAGTGCAAAGACAATAGGGAAGCATACGATTGTACATGCAAAGGCCAGGACGGCATGTACCCAAAGTGGTTCTGGTTTTTTCATAATCTATCCTTCATAATGAATTCGTTTTCCCAGAAAACGAAATTGTAGAAAAGTGACAATGACAACAAGGGTCATCAAAACCAATCCCTCGGCTGCTGCAAAGCCCATGTTGCTGCTTCCCCCGAATCCATCAAGGTAGACTTTATACATGAGTGTTGTGGTAAGACCTTCCTTGTCAAAGAAAGGCCCCGGGCCTACAGGACCACCTCTTGTCAACATGTCTATGATGCCAAAGGTGTCAAAAAAACTGTAGGTGATATTTGTAAACACCAAAAAGAAAGTGGTAGGGCCAAGCAGGGGAAACGTGACCAACCAAAATTTTTTGCCAGGCGAAGCACCATCGATATCGGCGGCCTCCAGAGGTGAACGGGGAATGCTCTGCAACGCCGCTAGGTAAAATACGATGTTGTATCCTAGGTTTTTCCACACTGCAATGCAGACGGTCAACAAGAAAGCCGGAATAGGGGAATCCAGCCAGCGGATATTCAGATGCAACATTGTGTTGATGAGCCCTACCTCAGGATTGAACATGAACAAGGCAATGGTGGCAGCAATGGCAGGGGAAAGGGCGAAAGGCCAAATGAGCAACATCCGGTAGATGCGGGCTCCTTTGATGTCTTTATTCGCTTGTACACTCAGAAAGAGAGATACAAAGATACCAATCCCCACAACCAAGGTACTGAACACGATGGTCTCTACCATAACTTGGCGAAAGCCAGGGGCAAGAGGTCCCCAAAAAAGGTTTTTGATATTTTCTCCGCCAATATATTTCCTGGTTCCAAGATATAGATTACTTCTATACAGGCTAAGAATAATTGATTTCCAAGCCGGATAAAAAATGAAGGTAAGGAGGATGAGAATAGTTGGGGAGAGATAGAAAAAAGAAATCCCACGGGATTTGAAGACTGCATTCGTTTCTTTCATGATGAACTCCCTAAGATGAAAGCGAGGCATGACTTGACGTTCATGCCTCGCAAGAAGCGGTAAAAAAAGATCCTAGAAGTTGGCGTTGTATTCCTTGAGCTTGGCATCAGCAATCACTTTGGCTTCAGAAAGTACAGCTTGCACATTGCCTCCCTGCAAGATTTTCTGCATTGCCTGTTCTATGATGGTACGGTTATCGAGAAGAGTTCCACCTAAGGCACCTGCGGTTGCACTGTTGGCAGTGGTGGTCAACAGCTGATTGAAGGCAACCAGTTGTTTGGCATCACTTTCGAACCAGCCTTCTTCGGTAAGTTTGTCAACTGAAGAGTTGCGTACAGGATAGTATCCGGTAAGTTTGTGCCAGCTGACCATGTTGTCGGTATTGGTAAGGAAGAGGGCAAAGTCTCTCGCACCTTCAAGCTCTTGCGCTGAATGGTTCTTGGTTACCCATATGCTGCCGCCTCCGATGACCGTGCCATTGCGTTTTGCACCGGAAGGGATAGGGAGCTTGCCAACCCCAAGGGTAAAGCTCTTTTCTACAGCTTTGGAAATGTTCCCTAAATCAGCAGTGGAGGTAATATGGAATATTGCCTTATTGCCGGTGAAGATGGCATCACTACCGTCCCAATCCTCAAAACGTCCAGTGTAGGAGTAAAGGTTTTTCTTTCCCAAAGTAGAGAAGAAGTTTCCAATTGCTACTGCAGCGGGACTGGTGAGATTCACTCCGGTTGCACGACTTGCACGACCATTGTCATTGTTGAGCAAAACAGCTCCCTGCTCTGCCATCCACTGTTCAAAATACCAGCCATGCAGGGCAAAAGAGATGTTGGCGCCAGCAACTTTTTTGGCTCTTGCTGTCTCGATGACTTCAATCATGTCTTCAAAGGTTTCAGGAACATAATCAGATCTGTAACCTGCTGCAACAAGCTTATCCACGTTGATGTATAAGATAGGGGAGGAACTGTTGAAAGGAATAGAGTTCACTGTACCCTTAATGGTGTAGTAGTTGAGTACTGGTTTGATATAATCACTGGTATCGAAAGATCCAATGTTTCCAACGGGCATGAATATGCCGGTGTCAAATGCAAGTTGGCTGCCAACTTCAAAGACATGCACAAGACTTGGAGCATTGCCTTGCTTATCAGCAAGGACAGCAGCCTGAAGTGTATCGCGGTAGCTTCCCTTCGCTTCTTGAGTCACATGGTATTTTGTTTGTGAAGCGTTGAAAGCATCTACCTTTTCCTGAATCCAGCCCGAGCGAGTAGCATCGCCAAGGGCATGCCAGAAAGTGATTTCAATCGGTTTGACAACTTGTAAGCTGTTTTTTTGTTCAGCAGTACCATTGGCAAATAAAGCCATGGTAGCCAAAAGTAAGGCACATAGGCCTGTGAGAGTCTTCTTCATGGTTACATCCTCCAAAAATATTAGATGTACTGAGGATGGGGGAAAAGTGTAAGCAAAATGTCAGACTGCTATGAGAAAAGTAT
>WOYI010301893.1_pt1 | contig 13981 bp, 15 predicted proteins | sample 6423411 | NCBI WGS metagenome assembly WOYI01 (sample SAMN13441803, study PRJNA592873) | oil field metagenome | biome: oil field; feature: oil-well bore; material: oil-contaminated soil; isolation source: oil-contaminated soil from oil-well borehole | place: Germany: Wietze | collected 2016-10-18 ...
CAATGCCATGCTCGCCAAAGTAGGGGGCATTTATCATGATATCGGCAAGGCAGACCACCCTGAGTATTTTATTGAAAACCAAGGCCAGGAGAACAAGCATGATGATATCAAGCCAAGTCTCTCTGTCGCCATAATAAAAAGCCATGTGAAGCTTGGCGTTGAGAAGGGGAGGGAGGCCGGTCTCCCTCAGGAGGTGTTGGACATCATTGCCCAACATCATGGCAACGATGTCATCCTCTTTTTCTACCATGAGGCTAAAGAACAGGCTCTTGCCTCAGGTCTTGAGGTGAATGAGGATGACTATTCCTATAGTGGGGTACGTCCTACAACTCCGGAAGCAGCGATTGTCATGCTCAGCGACTGTGTGGAGGCTGCCAGCCGAACTTTGAAAAAGGCTACCCCCTCCAAATATGAAAAACTCATCCATTCTGTTATCATGGGCAAGATTGCCCGTGACCAATTGAAGGACTCTCTACTCTCCCTGACAGATCTCGACCTTATTGGAGCCTCTTTCTTGCAATCGCTGATAGGAAGGGACCATCATCGAATAGAGTATCCAGAAGAACGGGATACTACTCAACAAAGGATACCTTTCAAAGGATAGGCATACATGAGAAAAGATTGGATAGTGGACATATCGTATGAAGCTGAGTCCTTCCAGGAAATTGCACCGGAAAGTCTTGTGGAGAAGAGAGTGTTTGCAGTGTTGGAAGCATTGGAGGTGGAGCCTTGTGAGCTCTCTCTCACCTTTGTCAGTGATGCATCCATGCAAGAACTCAACAAGACCTATCGAGACAAGGATGAGAGTACTGACATACTTTCGTTTGTCCAGGAGGATGATCTTGAGGATTTCTGCTGGCCTGAACTCTCCTTTGCAGGGGATAGTACACCACCGGTAGAAGTTCGGGTACTTGGAGACATGGTGATTTCTATAGATACCTTGAAAAGAAATGCACAATCATTTAGTGTTGAAGTTGATGAGGAGCTGTTTCGGCTCTTGATTCATGGCTTGCTCCATCTCCTTGGATTTGATCACGCAAGCAATGATGCAAATGAGCCGATGCTCGTGCAACAAGAGCAGCTTCTTATGAAACTTGGGGGTAACAAACGTTGATTTCGGCATTGAAAGGCCTGTTCAAGAAAAAGCACCATAATTTGGATCAGGAGCTTCGGGAGCAGGTAGAGATTGAAGAACGGCAGACAATGATTGAAGGCATCGGGGAGCTGAATGACAAGACCGTTAAAGAGATTATGGTCCCCCGTGTCGATGTGGAATTCATCAACAGTGATGTTACCCTAGATGACCTGTATGGAATTATCCAGGAGCAGGGATTCTCGCGCTATCCTGTCTTCGAGGATACCATCGATAATATCATTGGTATTCTCTATGCAAAGGATATCCTGCGTCATGGTATCGAGAATGGTTTTGACGTGAAAACCCTCATGCGTAAGCCGTATTTCATTCCTGAAAGCAAGCATCTTGATGACCTGCTTAGGGAATTTAAGATACGCAAGGTGCATATAGCCATTGCAATCGATGAATACGGCGGTGTCAGCGGTATTGTCTGTATGGAAGACATCCTTGAGGTGATTGTCGGAGATATCCAGGATGAGTTTGATGATGACGAGGGCGATGGCATCCTCAAGGTCGAAGAAAAGGTATATATTGTAGAGGCACGTACCTCCATTGATGAGGTGAATGAGAAGATTGGACTGAAGATCGACGAAGAGGACTTTGAGACCATCGGCGGATATGTTTTCGAACTGTTTGGAAGAATCCCGGGCGATAAGGAGTCTGTTGAAGATCTGCAGGCAATATTTACCGTTGAGAACATTGATGGTCATAAGATCAACCAATTGAAATTGGAAGTCAAATAAATTTTGGTAATACGTTGACCCATCGTTGGGTAAGACAGTATATTAATATCGATATGGAATTAGAATTCCCGGAGGAAAACAATGAAAATTGCAATTAATGGTTTTGGAAGAATTGGACGCAACGTATTTAAGGTTGCTTTTGCAGACAAGAATATCGAAATAGTCGGTATCAACGACTTGACCAGTCCCAAGACACTGGCTCATCTTTTGAAATATGACTCCAACTATGGGGTATATGACAAGTCCGTTGAAGTCGGTGAAAACGCAATCATCGTTGATGGAAAGTCAATTCCCGTATATGCACTCAGAAATCCAGCTGAACTTCCTTGGAAAGAACTTGGTGTTGATGTTGCTATTGAATCCACTGGTGTTTTCACCGTTGCAGAAGGTCCCAAGGGTGGTTACAAGGATCACATCAAGGCTGGTGCCAAGAAAGTCATCCTTACTGTTCCTGCAAAGGACAAGATTGAGCAGACCATCGTATGTGGTGTAAATGACGACAAGATTGACTTGAGCTTCGAAGCTTTCTCAAACGCTTCCTGTACCACCAACTGCCTCGCACCTATCGCAAAGGTTCTCAATGACTCTTTCGGTATCGAACGTGGCCTTATGACAACCATCCATGCCTATACCAATGACCAGGTCATGCAGGATCAGCCTCACTCAGACCTTAGGCGTGCAAGATCCGGTGCTGTATCCATTATTCCTACCACCACTGGTGCTGCCCGTGCTGTTGCTGATGTTATTCCTTCTTTGAAGGGCAAGCTCAACGGTATGGCAATGCGTGTTCCCGTCCCTGTAGGTTCCATTGTCGACCTGGTTGTCATGCTTGAGAAGGATGCAACTGTGGAAGAGGTCAATGCAGCCATGAAGAAGGCAGCAGAAGGTCCTATGGCTGGTATTCTCCAGTACACTGAAGATCCCATTGTTTCCCATGATATCGTTGGAAACAACCACTCTTCAGTCTTCGATGCTGCTCTGACCATGAAAATGGGTGAGAAGATGATCAAGGTTCTCAGCTGGTATGACAACGAGATGTGGTATTCGACTCGTGTTGTTGACCTTGCCAAGAAACTGGTGAAATAAGACATGCTACTAACGTTTCAGGCCTGTTGCAAAGCAGGCCTGAGGTTTTGTTAGTGGCTATGTGTCAATTCTATAAGAGAATAGAAAGGAGAATAGTATGATTTTACGGACTATCAGGGATTATGATTTCTCCGGCAAGCGAGCTCTTGTCCGTGTAGACTTTAATGTACCGCTGAAAGACAGTGAAGTTACCGATGATACGAGGATCAGGGCAGCACTGCCTACCATCAAGTATATTTTGGATGCAGGTGGCTCCGTAGTGGTGATGAGTCATTTCGGCAGACCTAAGGGAAAGAAGGACCTTCAGTTTTCCATGGCCCCCATTGGCAAGAAATTTGCTGAATTGTTGGGCCGTCCTGTCGCTCTTGCCCCTGATGTCATCGGTGATGAAGTCGCCAAAGAGGTCAAGGGACTCAAAAGCGGCGAAGTGCTGTTGCTTGAGAATGTCAGGTTCTATCCAGGTGAAGAGAAGAATGATCCCGAGTTTGCAAAACAGCTCTCTCTCTTTGGTGATGTCTATGTGAACGATGCTTTTGGCACTGCTCACAGAGCCCATGCATCAACAGCCGGTGTGGCACAATACCTGCCTTCCTATGCAGGATTTCTCATTGAGAAAGAGGTTAGGTTCATGGCTCCTTTGCTTGAGAACCCTGACAAACCTTTTGTTGCCATCATTGGTGGTTCAAAGGTTTCAAGTAAGATCGGCGTCCTTGAAAGCCTGGTCAATACCTGTGATACCATTGTCATCGGTGGTGGAATGGCTTATACCTTCCTTGCTGTTCAGGGCCATGCCATAGGTAAGAGCCTGGTTGAAGAGGAGTTTAAGGATACGGCTTCCTCTTTCCTTGCAAAGGCAAAGGAAAAGGGCGTCGAGGTCATTCTTCCTGTAGACCATCTCTGTGGTGCTGAGTTCAAGGAAGATACCAAGGCTATCGCTGTTGACAGTGTTGAGATTCCTGTAGACCTCATCGGTATGGACATCGGTCCTAAGACGGTGAAGCTGGTGGTTGCCGCTGTAGAGCTCGCCAAGAGCGTTGTCTGGAACGGCCCTATGGGTGTCTTTGAGTTTGATGCATTCGCCCAGGGAACTCTTACAGTTGCCAAGGCTCTTGCCGCTTGTAAGGGCATCACTGTAGTGGGTGGAGGCGATTCAGTTGCAGCCATCAACAAGTTTGACCTTGCGGAGAAGATCAGTCACGTGAGCACCGGTGGAGGTGCATCCCTTGAGTTCCTGGAAGGGAAGGTTCTTCCTGGTATCAAGGCATTGGAGAAATAAGATGAGAAAACCCTATATTGCTGGAAACTGGAAGATGAATATGACCCCTAGTGAAGGTGCAGCTTTCGCAAAGGATCTTGCCAAGGCCCTTACAGGAGTCAAGACCAAGGTCATGATCGCCCCTCCTTTTGTCACCATCCCATCTGTTTTGGAAGCTGTGAAAGGAAGCAACATCATCGTTGCTGCCCAGAACATGTGCGACAATACCAAAGGCGCTTTTACCGGTGAGGTAAGTGCAGCTATGCTCAAGGATCTCGGCGTTACCAATGTGATCCTCGGCCATAGTGAGAGAAGGGCCATCTACGGTGAGAGCGATGCTCTGATCAACCGGAAAGTGCTGCTTGCTCTCTCTGAGAAGATGGATGTGGACCTCTGTGTTGGTGAGACTCTCGAAGAGCGCGAAGCTGGCAAGCTAGAGGAAGTTCTTACCCGTCAGGTAACTGTTGGGCTTGAGGGCGTTTGTGCAGATGACATGAAGAGCATCACGATTGCTTATGAGCCTGTATGGGCCATTGGGACAGGAAAGACCGCCACACCTGAAGATGCTGATAGCGCACATGCCTTTATTCGTTCTCTTGTTGCCAAACTCTATACTAAGGGTGTTGCAGAAGAGCTCATAATACAGTATGGTGGTTCAGTAAAGGCTTCAAATGTTAAGTCTTTGATGTCCAAGGAACATATCGATGGTGCCTTAGTTGGCGGGGCTTCGCTCTCTGTTGAGCAGTTCCTGCCTATCGTAACTTTTGATATGTAACATAACCGGAGTAGAGAAATGGGTGTTTTGAGCATTATTTTGTTGGTACTATTCGTAATCGTCAGTCTTCTTTTGATTTTCCTTGTTGCAGTGCAGGATGAACAGAGTGAAGGATTGGGCGGAATCTTCGGTGGTGGTAGTAATACTGCTTTCGGATCTCATGCAAGCAGTGTCGTTACCAAAGCAACTGCTACGCTGGCCGTAGTGTTCATGATTCTTGCTCTAGTCGTTGCATTTGTCAACAAGAGCCCGTCTCAAGACAAGCTGCTCGACTCGGTAAAGACTGAACAGGTTCAGCAGACCACAGACTGGTGGAAGAGTCCTGAAGCTTCCTCTAGCATAGTTGAAGTTCCTGCCGCAACCAATTAGGTCGGTAGATGCCATTTTTACATTGACTGCCGGCCGCATACTGTGCGGTCGGTATCTGTTATAAGGGATATCCTATGAAAGTTTGTGTGCTGTATGTTTCTGCCTCCAAAGAGACCCAAAAAATCAAAGCAATTGCCAAGGCAATAGCTGAGGGTGTTTCCTCTCAAGGCCATCAGGTCGATATCATTGATATGAACCTTGATATGGGAAAGAAGGTTTCATTCTATGATTACCTCATATTTGGAACAGAGGCCACTACCTTTTGGGGTGGCAAGATTCCTCCGGCAGTATCCCAATTTTTGAGGACTGCAGGTACGCTCTCAGGCATCCGATGCATGGGCTTTGTTTCTAAGGGTGGCATACGTTCCATGAGGACACTACAATCCCTGATGAAGATCATGGAGCATGAAGGGCTATTCCTTAAGAAAAGTGAGATTGTCACCAAGGTTGATTATGCAAGGGCTGTAGGAAAACATCTGCAAATATGATGTACTATTTCCCTGTATGTAATTATGTTATACCTAAGCTATACGTAGGAGTTATTAATGAAACGATTTTTAGTTCTGGTCACCACAGTTTTGTTAGCAAGCACGATGCTATTTGCAGCGCCTATCGGTGCTCCGGCAGCCACTGTTCGTCTTACCAAGACGACACCTATTTCCGTCTCTGACCTTGAAGCAGAGGTAGATCGCTATAAGGCAAGTGCTGTGCAAAACGGTACAGACCCCGCTTCGGTCGATCCTTTGCAGATACTTGGTTTGCTGATCAACAACGAACTGTTCCGCCAGGGTGCTGCTCGTGATGGGGTCAAGATTACCGATGCTATGATTGACCAGGCCTATGCTACCCAGAAGACAAACATTGAGTCCAATTATGGGCAGAAGCTTAGCGATGAAGAGTTTAAGCAAGTGATCAATGCAAACTTTGGTACTGTCGAGTCCTATAAGAAGATGATCGGCGAGCAGCTGATGGTTGATACGTATGTAAGAATGAAGAAGGCTGCTGAATTGAACAAGCCTGTTTCCATCTCGGAGACAGAAGTTTCCTCATTCTACAGAAAGAACAAAACGCAGTTTGTCAGTCCGGAAACAGTCAAGATCAGTCATATCTTCATACCTTTCACAGAAGATAAAGAAACCAATGCCAAGAACAAGGACACCATGACCCGTGTTGCCCAGCAGTTGCGCTCTAAAAGCCTCACCTTTGAAAAGGCTGTGGTCCAGTACTCCCAGGATGCCCCTAGCAAGACCAAGGCTGGAGATATCGGTTGGCTGACCATGGACGATAAGCAAGCCCTCCAAGGTTTGGGCGAGGCGTTCTTTGATGTTGCCTTTTCGACCGAAGTTGGTGATACCAGCGATGTGGTTGAATCTAAAACAGGCCTACATATCATTAAGATCCTTGCCTACAATGAGACTAAGATTCTAGGCCTCGATGACCAGATCAATCCCGATACCACCACTACCATCCGTGACTACATCACAGCACAGCTTACAGGAGCAAAACAGCAGGAAGTTTACTATGCAGCCATCAACTCGTTGGTTGAGGATTTGCGCAAGAGCGCTAGTGTAAACATCCTGTATAAGAAATAACTATGAGAACAAGACACAAGGCAAGGGAGCTTGCAATTCAGACACTGTACGCTCTGGATTTTAACAACATCATGACTAAAGAGCACATCCCCCAACACTTCAGTGGCATTACCGATGCCGAGTATGCAGAGCTTGAGGAAGAGGTGAAGTTGTATGCCCACTATCTGGTGCAGGGTACCGTTGAAAACCTTGACCAGATCGATGGTCTGATTTCTCAGTTTTCACTGAACCGTCCGTTGGACCGGATTGATATCGTCGATAGGAATGTCTTGAGGATAAGTGTCTTCTGTCTCTTGTATGGTGACATCCACCCCCATATCATTATTGATGAAGCAGTAAAGTTATCTCAGGATTTTTCAACTGAAGTGAACTACAAGTTCATTAATGGAATGCTGGATACGATGCAAAAACAACTGTTTCCCCTAAAAGGAAAGGCAGAGCATGATACGACTGAAAACCGTTGAACAGATAGAGAGGATTCGTGAGGCATGTCAACTGACGGCCCGCCTCATGAACTCTCTCCCAGCTTTTTTGGAGCCTGGCATGTCTACATATACCATAGACAAGTTCTGTTATGATTTTATGATAGCACATAAGGTAAAGCCGGCATTTCTTGATTACGAGGGATTTCCCGGCACTGCCTGCATTTCCATCAACGAAGAGGTCATCCATGGTATACCTACCAAGGATAGGCTCCTCGTTGAAGGAGACCTTGTTGATATCGACTTAGGGATCAACCTTGATGGTCACTTCTCCGATATGGCAAGGACCTTCATTATTGGTGAGACCAAGAAGGAGTGGGAACAACTTTGTACAGTAACCCAGAGGTGTCTCTCCCTAGGCATTGAGGCGGCTGGTAAGAAGGGTGCCCGAATCCAGGACATCAGTTCCGCAGTATATAAGCTTGCCAACTCCAAAGGGTACGGTGTCGTACGTGACTACTGTGGTCATGGGGTAGGCCTTGCTGTGCATGAGGAGCCCTCAATACCAAACTATGTGAGTTCCTATATGCCCAATCCCCGTATCAGGGAAGGAATGGTATTGGCCATCGAACCCATGATTAACCTTGGTACCAAGAATACCAGGACCCTCGATAATGGCTGGACTGTGGTTACTGCTGACGGGAAACCTTCTGCACATTTTGAAGATACAATTGCTATCACAAAGAATGGCTTGGAAATCCTTACTGTAGAAGCATAAAAGAGGAGAGCAAAGGTGAATAAAGAGTTCATTTCTGGAGATACAATTCGTGACAGCGCCCTGAAACTTGCTCACAAGATGTATCTGGAGGATCATTTCATTCCCGATATCATCTATGCTTCCTTACGGGGCGGAGCCTATATGGCTAATGTGTTCAGCGAATACTACAAGATGGTCCGTATTCGTGAGAAGGGAAGACCTGTCTTCTATGCAGCTGTTGTAGCCCGTTCGTACGGCTATCTCAGGAGCCAGACCAATGTCATGGTCGATGGCTGGACCTATTCCCCTGAACATCTCAGGACAGGTGACAGGATTTTGCTTGTCGATGATATCTTTGACACCGGCAAGACAGTCAATGCCTTGGCAGAGATCATCATGCTCAAGGGTATTCCCCGTGAAGACCTCAAGATTGCTGTGTATGACTACAAGGTCCCTCTATACAAGGGGGAAGAGGCCCTACCCATACAGCCTGACTACTACTGTCGTAAGCATGTGCTGAACTGTCCTGAAGACGAGCGGTGGATACACTATCACTGCCATGAGTTCCTCGGGCTCACTTCAAACGAGATCGACGAACAGTTCTCCGATCCGGAAGTGCGTCAGATCTTGCACGATGTGCGGGGGGATAACCTGAACTAACAACAAGGACGGCCGAAAGGCCGTTTTGTTGCATAGCACAGAGGACATTGTCAGATTGGTTTGCTAAAGTCCTGCATATGGATGACAGGAAGAACTACACCGTTACAGATACCAATCAGAGTTGGATGAATTGACTGTAGTTGTTACTTTCCTATCAAGCACTTTATTAAGGAGATCGGGTCTGTTGGTGGTAATGAAATCAACACCCATTCCGGCAAACTTTCTCATATTGATGGTGTCGTCGACAGTCCACACCCCTACGCCAAGGTCATATGCCCGTAATTGATCATACAATACTTGGGAAAGGTAGTCAGATTTAATTCCCACATAGTCGACCTTGAGCGCTTGCATATTCTTAGCGACTGACTCAGGTCCTGTTATGCCTTTACTGGAAAGATAGTCCTTGCTTATCAGAGCCCCCAATTGAAGATTGGGTTCGAGCTTGCCTAACAGGCTTAGGGTCGGGAAATCATAGGATATGGCAATGGTCCGATCCAGAATTGCATATTCCTTCAATACATCAATGAGCTTCTGTTCAATGCCTTCATACCTCGACCCATCATCGGCAACCTTGATCTCAATCTGATACTGAATAGGTCTCGTTGCCGTCCCTTCGACAAATTCAATTACTTCTTGCAACGTTGGCATCTGTTGTACACCAAAATAGTGTTTTCCATTCTTGAAGGTGGAGGCCACATCAAACTGGGCTAGCTCATCGGATGTGTAGTCAGAGACTGCACCAGGCTTTCCTGTCAGACGAAGGAGCAACGGGTCGTGGATGACCATCAGAGAGCCATCCTTACTCAGGTGGAGATCGAGTTCAACTGCGTCAACGTCGTGCTCTAGTGCCACAGCAAATGCTGCTAGGGTATTTTCAGGCGCCAGCGCTGCCCCTCCACGATGGGCAACATTACTAACTCGGTGAGAACTCTCATCCTTGGATGCGCATCCTGTGAACAAGAGGGTTACAATACCTATGATGATGGCCGCACCGGCGGCCACCATTGATGAACGAAGTGAAATCTTACTTGAATGAATCATTGTACTCCTTGAGAAGATCGGCTGTTGTCTCTTCCATTACCTTTTTTGGATCCATATTTCCGATGAGCAGTTTCTCTATCATCTGGCGGAGAATCTCTGTTCCCTTGCCCAAAGAGATGACACTTGCTTGTGGACGGGTAAACTCCAATTGGTCTATCGCCACTTTTCTAATCGGGTTGTCTTGGAAATATTGTACCGTATCAGGATACGTCATGGAAGACTTGCTGACAGGCATATACCCGGTCTTTATGACAATATGGGAGTTTGACTGGGCGTTTGTCACAAATTTCATGAATTCCCAAGCAGCTTCTTGCCGTTTCTTGTCAGTACTAGTCATTGCTATGACCGATCCTCCGACTGGTACCAAATTCTTGACTTGTCTACGCATGAAGGCTGGAATCACTTCAAAGTCAGCACGATTAAGCAGGTTGCCCATACTTCCCGTAGAACCAAACACCATTGCTACTTTCTTATTGAGGAAGTCGTCATGGCTATTCGATGGGATAGCTGTCTTGTCCTTGAATACCATATCCTGCCAGAGTGTTGCCAGTCTGATGACAGGATCTTCTGTCAGGTGGATGCCAAACTTCTCGTCAGACACAAGGCCTCCAAAGGAATAGACTGCACCCTGGAAGTACCAGTGGGCGCTCGTCTGGCCCATGGTGAAACCTGCACCCTGTTGTATAGGTTGTCCTGAAGCATCTACTTTCGTCACCTTTTTGCTGAACTCCCTAAACTCATCCCAGGTCTTGGGGGCCCTTCTAGGCAAGCCAGCAGCTGCGAACATATCACCATTAACATAGAGTAGCGGAGTACTGCGCATGAAGGGCAGTGCATACAGGTTCCCCTCATAGTAGCCGTCCTGCATAAGGCCTGGGATGAAGTCTGACAGGTCAAAGCCGGAGGTGTCTTTCTTGACAAACTGGTCAAGGTTTACCAAAGCCCCATCTTTGGCAAAGAGAGTGACAAAAGGAGAATCCAACAGGACCAAGTCGGGAAGATCTCCAGCTGCAAGGGCTGCCAACAGCTTTTGCAATAGCTCGGCATACGCACCTTGGAATTGTGCCTCTACCTGTACTTTGTCTTGTGATTCATTGAAGCGGGCGACCAAATCCTCCTGTGCTTCACCGGCAACACCTGTCAGACTTCGCCAATACACGATTTTAACGGGACCTTCAGAAGCCTTTTCCGCAGTAGCCCCAGCCCAGATGGGAAGGGTTCCGAAAGCACAAAGCACAATCAGAGAGAGAACCAGAAACTTTTTCATAAAAACCCCCTTAGATTTTTACGCCAATCTGCCATACAGATTGATCATCTCATTATCCTTTTACAGCACCTGCTGCAATTCCTTCGATCAGTTGTTTCTGAGCAATGAAATATACGATGAGAGGAGGGACAAGTACGAAGAGGGATGCGGCCATGAGGTGTTCAGGGCCAATGGCGTACTCAGCTGTCCGTACCATTGCCAGTCCGACTGGCAAGGTACGCATGTTTTGGGTGTTGGTGACGATGAGAGGCCAGAGATAACTGTTCCATTTGGCAAGGAACAGGTAAAGGACCAGTGTTCCCAAAACGGGTTTTGCCAAGGGTAGTGCGATGTAGAACAGAGTCCCTACATGCCCGAGACCTTCTATCTCTCCAGCATCATAGAGTGCAGAAGGAACAGAAAGGAAGTATTGCCGAAGCAGGAAAGCTCCGAAAACACTGGATACGTGTGGTATGACAATACCTTGGTAGGTGTTTATCCATTTGAGTTGCTTGAGAATCACATAGTTGGGAACAAGGGCGACTTGACTGGGAATCATCATAGCGGCGAGCATTACCAGGAACATGACATCACGATATTTGAACTTGATCCTGGCAAAGGCATAGGCAGATAAGGCTGCGATACTTACTTCAAGGATGACCCCAGTACAGGCTGTGATGGCACTGTTGATATAGAACCGACCAAAGGGTGCCAAACCCCAGGCAGTGGTGAAGTTGTCCCAACGGATATCCTTAGGCCACCATATGGGTGGGAAGGTAGCAACCTCTGCCGGACTTTTGAGGGAAGTGGTGACCATCCAGAGGAAAGGAATTCCTATGATTGCAGAGGCAAGAAAGAGTATCAGGTGAGAACCGAACCTACTGAGGTACCAGGTGAACGGATGCTTCTTCATTCCCTACCTCCTAGTAGTGGACCCATCGTTTTGAGAGTCTGTTCTGTATGAGTGTTATGACCATAATGAGGAAAAATAGAATAACGGCAATTGCTGAAGCATAGCCTGTCTTGAACCATTGGAAAGCATTCTGGTACAAGTACAGCACAAACACATTGGAACTGTTCATCGGTCCACCATCGGTCATGATGGCGATGATGTCAAAAGCCTTCAAAGCCCCAATAAATGAGGTAACTGTAAGAAAAAAGGTAGTAGGACTCAGAAGAGGGAAGGTGATGTAGAAAAAGTTCTGGATAGGATTGACTCCATCAACCAAGGCTGCGTCGTAAATCTCTCCAGAAATATTCTTAAGCCCTGCTAGGAAGAGCACCATATCATAGCCGATTTGGCTCCAGATAAGGACAATGATAACTGCTGGAAGCGACCAGTTCACGTTATAGATCCAATTTGGACTGGCCATCCCAAAGGCTTGGAAAACCAGGCGGAATAGACCGAAAGTCGGTTCGAATATCCAGGTCCAAACCATGGCAACGGCAACACTGGTAGTGAAGGTAGGGCTGAAGATAATTGCCCGATAGATATTCCCCCCCTTGGGCTTGCGGTTCAGTTGCAAGGCAAAGATAAGGGCTAATGACAATTTGATGACTACAGTAGCCAGAGCCAAAATGAGAGTATTACGGGTTACCTGCCAGAAGACAGGATCATTGAACAAGGATTGGTAATTGCTAAAACCAAGAAAAGTCTTCCTAGGAGATATCATATTCCACTTGAAAAAGCTGAGATAAAGGCTATATATAATGGGCCAGAATACAAATACACCCAAAAGGAGAAAATTAGGTGTGGTAAACCCGATGAACGCAACTAAATCTCTGCGTGTTCGTCTGCTCATATGAGTTTTTTTCAAAAGCCTTACCCCTTATTTTGGATTAGACAAATGCTATAGTTAGTATACTCCATCATGCTGTGAACGCAAGAAGTTTATATAGCTAAAGAATTAAGCAATATTAAGCAGTGGAGGGAGATACCCAATACCTGCTTGCTTGGAATCTATGGTATTCGTGCAGTTCAGGTACGTGATTAGTGAGAAAATAGTGAACAAGTATCCTGATTACTGCTTGGAGTTAAAAATTAATCAGATTTTTGGTTGATGCATAAGATAAGAGAACGTGATATTTGAGCCCCTTTTAGGGGCTAATAACAGCAAGCTCTCCCATTGAGGAAGAGCTTGTGGTAAATTGCGTGGAAATAGCGCCTAGAAGGTATAATTCTCTGCAGCTGAGGAAGAACCGTTTGTATCAATATCCTTATTGGCATTAGAGTGCGTAATGGAGATGTCATACATACCATCCTCATCCGTTGCGACCAAGAGGTCAGTACTGGTATTGACAACTGTACTTTTCACTTGGGAGCTGACTATGGTAGCAAGAGAGAGCTCCTTGGCATACCCTGACTTAACATCCACTCCGGCTCCAACACTTGCGTTGGGAAGAGTATTTGGGAAAGTAAATACATGTAAGGCGGCAGTCTTGGTAGAAGGCTTGGTTACAAGGTGAATTTTGTTATTGACAGTATCGTTAAGACCATAAGCAAAAGCATTTGCACTATATGTTTTGTCGCTTGAACCAATCTCCACCTTAGTAACAGGTATAGTAAGAGATCCTGCATAATACAATTTCCCATTTGATGCAAGCACATATGTTACATCATTCGTTAAGTCATACGTAAAATTTGCAATGGTTAAATCATCAAACCCTATCAAAGCTTTTGGTGTAGCTGGTAATGAAGAAGGATCAACCAAATAGTGTTGCCAGCTAATTACCTTGGTGTTATCATCATAAGAAACAAAGGAAACTAGCATAGGAGCAGTTGCATCCTGTTCTTTAGCGGTCTGTTGGATGACATTCTCTAGATCATAATTATTGGTTGGCATCGTAAACTGAGCAACGGATGTAGTAAAATTAGTTCCATCATACTTCAACAACTCAAA
>WOYI010014427.1_pt1 | contig 13972 bp, 16 predicted proteins | sample 6423411 | NCBI WGS metagenome assembly WOYI01 (sample SAMN13441803, study PRJNA592873) | oil field metagenome | biome: oil field; feature: oil-well bore; material: oil-contaminated soil; isolation source: oil-contaminated soil from oil-well borehole | place: Germany: Wietze | collected 2016-10-18 ...
ATCAGGCCAAGATCAGTGCCTGTGCCGTGATCGGAGAGGGCGATGGCCAAAGCCCTGATCGACGGCAAGTCCGTCAATGAGGGGCTCAATCTCGCGGGGTGCTTGCGGCCAGTCGGGAGCAGTTGTTTGATGCCTTGCAACCGGAGGAACTCGGCGGCTCGCATATTTCGTGCTGAAGGAAGCCATGGCCCACATTGAGGGACTGGAGGCGCGCATGCGCCGATTTGATCAGGCCTTGATCCAGGGACTCGACGCATGGTGGCTGCAACTGATCCTGCTGCAAACCATCTCATCGCGACACATTACCTCCCGGCAAGTGTTGCACTTCATTGTTGCACTTCATATTTGAGGCCGACGTTCCAGCTCGGCCAGCTCCGCATCCGTAAAAACCCGCGAGCGGGTGTGAAAGGCTTTGCCTTCTGGACCTTCGAGTGAAAACGTGCCACCCGTGCCGTCGATCACGTCGATGATCAGCTGGGTGTGCTGCCAGGATGCGTATTGCGATTTGCTCATATAAAACGGGCAGCCGCCAATCTCCCCTAGAAACTCATCCCCCGCGCCGATGGTGAGCTCGCCGGGCAGGTAACAATTTGCCGCACTGTTATCGCAACAGCCGCCAGACTGATGAAAGAACACGGATCCGTGTTTTTGCAGGAGCAGTGCGATAAGTGCCAACGCGGCGGGGGTGGCGATGACTTTGTCTGTCATGTTCATCTCCTCAAAAATAAAGGGCGACAAATGGCTTGCCGCCCAGGGAATCAAATCTGCAGAGCCGCTTAAAAGAAGCCCAGTTTTTGTTCGGCGTAGCTGACCAGCAGATTTTTGGTTTGCTGGTAGTGGTCAAGCATCATCTTGTGATTTTCGCGGCCGATGCCCGATTCCTTGTAGCCGCCAAAAGCAGCCCCTGCGGGATAGGCGTGGTAACAGTTGGTCCACACACGCCCGGCCTTGATGGCGCGGCCCATGCGATAGGCCACATTGCCGTTGCGGCTCCACACGCCCGCACCCAGGCCATAAATGGTGTCGTTGGCAATGGCCAGGGCTTCGGCTTCATCCTTGAACGTCGTCACGGCCAGGACGGGGCCGAAAATTTCTTCCTGGAAGATGCGCATTCTGTTATGCCCTTTGAATAGCGTGGGCTGCACGTAATAGCCGCCAGAAAGGTCGTCACTCATCTGCGCCTGCGCGCCGCCAATCAGCACTTCTGCGCCTTCCTGTTTACCCAGGTCAAGATAGGAAAGAATCTTGGTCAGTTGCTCTTTGGAGGCCTGCGCACCCAGCATGGTGTCGGTATCCAGCGGGTTGCCCTGCTTGATGGCCTTGATGCGCGCAAGGCACCGCGCCATGAATTGATCATAGATGGATTCCTGAATCAGCGCGCGCGATGGGCAGGTGCACACTTCACCCTGATTGAAGGCAAACAGCACTAGGCCTTCGATGGCTTTATCCAGGAAACCATCATCCTTATCCATCACGTCGGCGAAGAAAATGTTGGGCGATTTGCCGCCGAGCTCCAGCGTGGCGGGGATCAAATTGTTGGCTGCAGCCTGGGCAATCACGCGGCCGGTGGAGGTGGAGCCAGTAAAGGCGATTTTGGCGATGCGGCGGCTGGTGGCCAGCGGCATGCCTGCTTCACGGCCATAGCCGTTGACGATATTGAGCACGCCGGGCGGCAGCAAATCGGCAATCAGTTCCACCAGAATCAGGATGCTGATAGGGGTGGACTCAGCAGGCTTCAACACCACGCAGTTGCCTGCAGCCAGCGCCGGGGCAAGCTTCCAGGCCGCCATCAGGATGGGGAAGTTCCACGGGATGATCTGACCAACCACGCCGAGCGGCTCGTGAAAGTGATAGGCCACGGTGTTCTCGTCAATATCGCTCAAGCCGCCTTCTTGCGCGCGCAAGCAGCCGGCGAAGTAGCGGAAGTGATCGGCACTGAGTGGAATATCTGCACTCAGGGTTTCGCGGACAGGCTTGCCGTTATCCACCGTTTCGGCATACGCCAGCAGTTCGAGGTTGGTCTCGATGCGGTCGGCGATTTTGAGCAGGATATTCGAGCGCTCGGCAGGCGGTGTTTTGCCCCAGGCGTCGCTTGCCGCGTGGGCGGCATCCAGTCCGAGTTCAATGTCTTCCGCGGTGGAGCGAGCCGCCTTGGTATAGACCTTGCCGTTGATCGGCGTGATGACATCGAAGTACTGGCCTTTGACCGGGGCAACCCAACGGCCGCCGATGAAATTATCGTACTGGGACTTGTATTGAAGCTTGGCGCCAACGGTGCCGGGTAGGGCGTAAATCATGATGGTCTCCTCGTTTTAGATTGACTGGTTGATGCATCTGGTTTTGTATTAGCGTGAAATACTTGGCGAGGACACTATGATAACCAAACGAGGCAGCCGATGATTCCGGTTTATTCTTGGCTGAGGTCCAATGGGAACAAGGTGCATATCATGTTGGAAGACTGCGGTTTCGGGCTGGGGCGTGACTGGCGCGTGCACCCGATCTGCGCAAGCCGGTGACGGATGACAAGCCGCGCGACATTCTGTTTGGCAGACAGCAGTATCAAAAGCGCTCTAAGTGCGCTATTCAACGCCAGGGCTTTGCGTCCCTTCGAGAGCTTTTTGCGTTAGGCCTTTTTTGCGCGTGGGTGTGCCGCATCGTAGATTTTTGCCAGATGCTGAAAATCCAGATGGGTGTAAATCTGCGTTGCGGCGATGCTTGCGTGGCCGAGCATGTCTTGCACGGCGCGCAGGTCACCGGAGGATTGCAGCACGTGCGAGGCGAATGAGTGGCGCAGCATATGCGGATGCACGTGCATGCCCAGACCCTGCCGTTGCGCCCAGCGTCCCAGCCGTTTTTCCACCTGACGTGGCGATAACCGGGTGCCGTTCTGGCCGGTGAATAATGCTGTCTGTCCGGGTGGTGCAAATTGCGGCCGCAGCGCCAGCCAGGCGGCAAGTGCATCGTGCGCCTTGCCGCCAACCGGCACGCTGCGCGTCTTCTGGCGTTTGCCGGTGACGGTAACTTCATCACTGACGAGATCAAGACCGCCCGGCCAGTCGAGGCTGACCAGTTCGGCCAGGCGCAGGCCGGAAGAATAGAAGAGTTCGAACATCGCCGCGTCGCGTACTTCCAGCGCATCGGCAGGTTGTGCGTTGAGCAGCGCTGCGGTCTGGTCAGCGCCCAATGCCTTGGGTAGCGTGCGCGGGCGTTTGGGGGCGGTGAGTGTCTCCGCCGGGTTGTACGCAATCGTGCCGCGCCGCGTCAGCCAGGCGTAAAAACTACGCCACGCGGACAGCGTGCGCGCGATGGAGCGCGGCGCCAGTTGGCGGGCATGCAGTTGCATCAGGCCGCGCCGCAGCTGCGCGGTGGTCAGCGTTTCGGGCGATAGCGCCGGTTCGATTTCGCCCAGGCGCTTGAGGTCGCGGCGATAGGCATCCAGCGTGTGCGGGCTGGCGCGCCGCTGAATGGCAATTTCGCTGAGAAAACGTTCGACCGCAGAATCCACCATGTCAGCTTATAAATTCAGCACACGCTGAAATGCTGCGGAGGCGAGATCGCCAATGCGTTCGAGATACAACGTGCCAAGTGCCGGATAAAAGCGGTGTGCCTCTTCGCTGGCCATGACCAGCAGGCCGACGCAAGCGCCGCTTGTGTCGCGTAACGGCACCTGCGCCATCGAACGCAGTTGCGCCGCCGCGTCACCAAACCAGGCGAGTGAGGCTTGTCCTTCCGCCGGCCCGCAATAAGGTTTTTGCAAAGTGCCGGCAAAGATGCAGGCCGCATCGTTTGCCGGGGTGAACAAGCTGCTGGTGTCAGCCACGCCAGTCCACAGCCTTGCCATGATGTGTGGCACGGCGAAAGCGCCGCCCAGGTGCGAATACAACACGCGCACGACAGTGGCTTCGTCAGGCGCGGTGATCAGGGCCACGGCAAGCGCATGCACCTTGGCGGAGATGGCATCGTTTTCCCGGCCGAAAGCCATCAGCTCGGCGAGCTGGGATTCCAGCCCGCGCAGCTTGTCACGCATGGTGAGCATCTGCTTTTCGGTAATTGAAATGGCGCGCCCGGTATGCGGATCAGGCAAGGTCATCAGCGCCAGTACATCGGCATAGGCGTTAAAAAACTCAGGGTGGTCGTGCAGGTAATTGGCGACTTCTTCAGCGTTCATTGCGTGTCCTCGGGTAATTCAGGTAGGTCGATTTCGCCAGTGAATACAGTAACAGCGGGGCCGGTCATGATGACAGAACCTGTGCCATCCCAGGCGATGGAAAGTTCCCCGCCGCGCGTGATGACGCGGACGGGCGAAGTGAGCAGACCGCGACGCAGGCCGGCCACGACTGCGGCGCATGCGCCCGTGCCACAGGCCAGTGTTTCGCCCGCACCGCGTTCATACACGCGCAGGCGGATTGTGTGCCGGTCAACCACTTGCATGAAGCCGGCATTGACACGCTGCGGAAAACGCGGGTGGGATTCGATCAGCGGACCGATGCTGACGACAGGCGCCGTATCCACATTCGCCACCACTTGCACGGCATGCGGGTTGCCCATGGAGACGGCGGTAATGTCGATCTGAACATCGCCGACAACGAGTGTTTGCACCACTGCATCACTGGTGCTGATAAACGGGATTTCGGCAGGCGAAAAGCGCGGCTGCCCCATATCGACGGTCACTTCGCCGCTGGCTTCCAGCCGCGGCATGATGATGCCGGCTGCGGTTTCGACACGAATCTGGCGTTGCGTCGTCAGGCCTTGTGCGTGTACAAAGCGCACAAAGCAGCGCGCGCCGTTACCGCATTGTTCGACCTCGCCGCCATCGGCATTGAAAATGCGATAGCGGAAATCGGCATCCGGCCGTGTGGCTTTTTCGACGACCAGAATCTGGTCGCAGCCGACGCCGAAATGCCGGTCGGCAATGAACCGCACCTGTGAAGGCCGTGGCACGAAAGCCTGGCTGATGGCGTCGAACACGACAAAGTCATTGCCCGCGCCCTGCATTTTGGTGAAGCGGATTTTCATGAGAACGATAGTAGCTGAAGCCGTGGCGGGCAATCGGCTGAATTGGCTATGATTTTGTTGCTCAATAAAATTGCGCCTCGCCCGGCGGACGTGTTTTGAAGCGCCGGTGCAGCCAGTAATATTGCTCGGGCGATTGCATGATTTCGGTTTCCAGGAAGGCGTTCATGCGGCGCGCATCGGCAAGCTGGTCGTCCGTCGGGAAGTTTTCCCACACTGCACCGATGCTGACCACGTACTGGTTGCCTTTGCGCCGCGTGATGGCCGGGATTACCGGCGCGCCAGTGAGTTTGGACAGGCGCGACATCCCGGTAATGGTTGCTGCCTGGACGCCAAAAAATGGCACGAAGACAGCGTCTTTTGCGCCGTAATCCATGTCCGGCAGGTAATAAAAAAACCGCCGTTCCTTTTTCATCAGGCGCAGCACGTTTTTCACCCCCTCATGGCGCGCCACCAGTTTGGAGCGACCGAAACGCAGACGGCCGCGGCGCAAGGCCTCATCGAGCACGCGATTCTTAGAGCGGGCATACATCGAGACATATTCATGATCCATCGACAGGCGCACGCCGCCGGCATCCAGGCCGATAAAGTGCGGTGCGAAGACGATCAACGGTTGGCCGCGATAGGCCTCCAGCCGTTCGCTGTGTTCGATTTTCACCAACCGCCGGATACGCGCAGCGGACGCCCACCACCACAAACCGGCCTCCACCATGTAGCGCCCGATGGCGATAAAGTGCCGTTTCGCCAGCGCCGACTTTTCCGCCGCCGACAATTGCGGAAAACATAAATCCAGATTCACCTGCACGATGTGCCGCCGCTCGCGCGCCAGCAGGTATAACAACCATCCGACCCATTTGCCCAGCACACCGAGCACGGGGAACGGCAGCCAATGCAGCAGCCACAGCAGCAGTAATAACAAACGTGTCATGGCGGGGTTGCGCCGCGCGGCATTTTGTAGCGGTTATAGCCCCACAGGTATTGGGCAGGACATCGGCGGATGAGGTTTTCCAGTTCCTGATTGATCTGTGCCACCCGCTGCGCCAGATCGCCGCTTAACGGTTGTGAACATGGCAGAAAATGCAGGCTGTAGCCAGCGCCATAAGGCAGGCGCTCGGCATACGCCAGCAGCACAGTGGCACCTGTTTCTGCGAGCCGTGCGGCAAGCGTCATGGTGTAGGCCGGACGCCCCCAGAAAGGCGCCCAGACGCCTTCACCCTGGCTTGGCACCTGGTCGGGCAGCATGCCTACGGCCTCGCCATTTTTCAACGCCTTGAGCAAGCGGCGGACGCCGGACATGTCGGCCGGGGCGAGTTTGAAATTGCCGCCACGGCCGCGCTGTATCAGGGGTTCCAGCCAATCTTGTTTAGGCTTTCGATAAAGCACGGTAATGGGTTTGTGTGAAGCGAAATATTGCGCGGTGATTTCAAAGCAACCCAGGTGCGGCGTCAAAAACAGGATGCCACGCCCTGACTGCGCAGCAGTTTCCACCAGGTCCCAGCCGGACACGCTGACGATGCGGCCCAGCACTTCCGCCTGTGACCGCAGCCAGATTTTCGGCAATTCAAAAACGGTTTTGCCGGCTTCCGCAATGGCGGATGTTTTGAATCCCGAGAAACCGGCGGCCGCCAGGTTTTCCGCCAGATGGCGGCGGTAGCGGGGCGAAAACAGCCAGCTTAACCAACCGGCCAGCGCGCCCAGATTGTGCAGCAGCGGCAAAGGCAAACAGGCAAGCAGGCGGAACACCAAGGGCATGGAAATCAATCCGGGAGAAAGGCGGCGCAAATTATCGCCTACTGTTTGCCACTGCGGACACGCTGCAGGTAAAGAGTTTGCGCTTTTTGCGCACTGGAGCTTAGAATAGCTGCGAGTCCAGTCCCACATTCCGCCGGGTTAAATGACAACTTGCGAGGCGGAGAAAGTCGAAGTGCAGCAAGTGCAGCACGCCTCGGCTGAAAAACAAATTTCGCTAAAGCGTCGCCGCTCGTGCCCCGCAGCCGGCCTCGCCGGTATCGCGGGGCGTTTGTTTTTTACAGGAGCGCATCATGAGCCAGGCTTATTTCTTCACTTCCGAATCCGTCTCCGAAGGCCATCCCGACAAGGTGGCCGACCAGATTTCCGACGCCATCCTCGACGCCATCCTGGCGCAGGATGCACATTCCCGCGTCGCCGCCGAGACCTTGTGCAACACCGGTCTGGTGGTGCTGGCCGGTGAAATCACCACCAAAGCGAATGTCGACTACATCAACATCGCGCGCAATACGCTGAAGCGCATCGGCTATGACAACACCGAATCCGGCATCGACTACAAGGGCTGCGCCGTGCTGGTGGCCTATGACAAGCAGTCGCCGGACATCGCGCAAGGCGTCAATAAGGCCTACGACGACGACCTGAATCAAGGTGCCGGCGACCAGGGCCTGATGTTCGGTTATGCCTGCAACGAGACACCCTCACTGATGCCGCTGCCGATTTATTTATCGCATCGCCTGGTCGAGCGCCAGTCGTACCTGCGCCGCGACGGGCGCCTGCCCTGGCTGCGCCCGGATGCCAAATCGCAGGTGACCGTGCGGTACGAGAATGGCCGTGCGCATTCGATTGATACCGTGGTGTTATCTACCCAGCATGCGCCGGACATCGACCTGCCGCAAATCCGTGAAGCGGTGATCGAGGAAATCATCAAGCCGGTATTGCCCAAGGAGCTGATCAAGGGCGACATCAAGTTTCTGGTGAACCCCACCGGCCGCTTTGTCATCGGCGGGCCGCAGGGCGATTGCGGGCTGACCGGGCGCAAGATTATTGTGGATACCTATGGCGGCGCGGCGCCGCATGGCGGCGGCGCATTTTCCGGCAAGGATCCGTCGAAAGTCGACCGTTCCGCCGCCTACGCCGGCCGCTATGTGGCGAAAAACATTGTCGCCGCCGGCCTGGCGGATAAATGCCTGGTGCAGATTTCCTACGCCATCGGTGTCGCCAAGCCAACCTCGGTGTGGGTGACGACCCAGGGCACCGGCAAAATCGCCGATGAAAAAATTGCCGAACTGGTGCAACGCCACTTTGACCTGCGGCCCAAAGGCATCGTCACCATGCTCGATCTGCTGCGTCCGATTTATGAAAAAACCGCCGCCTACGGTCATTTTGGCCGCGACGAACCCGAATTTACGTGGGAGAATACAGACAAGGCATCCATCCTGCGCGCGGATGCCGGCCTCTGATTTTTCAGCAGGAGGGAACACCATGAGCGATACAGCAAGGAATGTTCTGGGCGGCATATTGCAGCCGTGCAGCACCAGCCCGATGACCGGTTTCCTGCGCACAGGCTGCTGTCAGGTGACCGAAGAAGATGTCGGCCACCATGGTGTGTGCACCATCATGACGGCGGATTTTCTGGCGTTTTCCAAAGCGCGGGGTAATGACCTATCGACGCCGCATCCCGAGATGGGCTTTCCCGGTTTGCGGCCGGGTGACCGCTGGTGCCTGTGCACCGCGCGCTGGCAGGAAGCCCTGCAAGCCGGCAAGGCGCCGCAAGTGGTGCTGGAAGCCACCTCGATTGCGGCATTGGAGATTGTCCGTCTTGAAGACCTGCGGCGCTTTGCCGTGGATATCAACGCAGAGAAATCGTGAGCACACTGTATGAACTGGGTGCACAGGATATCGAGGGCAAGCCGCGCACGCTGGCGGAGTTCAAGGACAAGGTCTTGCTGGTAGTCAACGTCGCCAGCCGTTGCGGCTTCACGCCGCAATACGCCGGGCTGGAAGCGCTGTGGCGCAAATATCAGGATCGCGGGCTGGTGGTGCTCGGTTTTCCATGCAACCAGTTTGGCGCGCAGGAGCCGGGTGATGAAGCCGCCATCGGCGAATTTTGCAGCAGCAAATATGACGTTACCTTCCCGATGTTTTCCAAGGTCGAGGTGAATGGCGAGAATACGCATCCGGTGTATCGTTATCTCAAAAAAGCGTCGCCCGGTGTGCTTGGCAGCGAAGGCATCAAATGGAATTTCACCAAGTTTCTGGTCGATGCCAAGGGCAATGTCGTTGCACGTTATGCCTCGGTAACCAAGCCGGAAAAAATCGCCGCCGACATCGAGTCGCTGCTGGCATCGGCACAGTAACGCGTGGTGCCGTCGATTTTGGCCGTTTAACGCCTTTCAACGCCGTACCCGCCGTACCCACCGTACCACTAGCGCCGACTTTATGAATACATCGCAAACTGCTTCATCCACCCGCCATCGGGGGCCGCTGGCCGGCCTCAAGGTTGTCGAAATATCTTCGCTTGGCCCCGGGCCTTTCTGCGCCATGTTGCTATCCGACATGGGTGCCGACATCGTGCGCGTGGATCGCGCCGAAACCGTGGATTTCGCAGGCGCGGCAGGACCGTTGAGCATCCCGATGGAAGGCATGCCCTTGTTCCGCGGACGCGGTTCGCTGGCGGTGGACTTGAAGAACCCCGAGGGTGTGGCCGCCGTGTTGCGGCTGATTGCCCAGGCGGACGTACTGCTCGAAGGTTATCGTCCCGGTGTCATGGAAAAGCTGGGCCTGGGCCCCGAGCCTTGCCTCAAACTGAACCCGCGCCTGATTTATGGCCGCGTGTCCGGCTATGGTCAGGATGGTCCACTGGCCAATTCGCCGGGGCACGACATCAATTACATCGCCCTGTCTGGCGTGCTGGCCATGATCGGCCCCGACCCGGACAGTGCGCCGGTGCCACCGCTCAGCCTGGTCGGCGATTTCGGCGGCGCCGGCATGACCCTGGCGTTTGGCGTGCTGTCAGCCGTGTACGAACGCGAACGTTCCGGCGTCGGCCAGGTGATCGATTGCTCGATGGTGGAATCGGCTTCCTATATCGCGGCCTTGTTTCATGGTCTGCTACGCACCGGCCACCACAAGCCGCGGCGCGGCAGCAACATGGTCGATGGTGGCTGCCATTTCTACAACAGCTACCAGACCGCCGATGGCCAATGGGTTGCCGTGGCCGCCGTGCTGCCGAAGTTTTACGCCAATTTTTTGCAGGCACTGGGGCTGGATGGCAGCACCTTGCCGGCGCAAACCGATGAGGCCGCCTGGCCAGCGATGAAAGCGCGCATCGCCGCGATTTTCCGCAGTCAGCCGCTGGCTTACTGGAACAAGCTGATGCTGAATGCCGATCACTGTTATTCGCCCGTGCTGTCCCCGCTGGATGCGCCAAACCATCCGCAAAACCAGGCGCGCGAGGCGTTTGTCGATATCGCCGGCATTACCCAGCCGGCGCCTGCGCCCAAGCTGTCACGCACGCCCGGCTGGGTCAAGGGCCCGGCGCAGGAGGCCGGCATGCAGAGCCGTGAGCTGTTGGCCGAGTGGGGTTTTGCCGCTGCTGAAATCGAAGGCTTGCATGCCAGCGGCGCAGTGCGTTCGTCGCGCCATGCGGGCGATGTAAAAAAATAAACCCATAAAATAAACCCATGGCGGGCATTGTCACGGCCTGCGCACAGGGCTATAGTCAGAGTACAAAAAAGTGCCGCAAGAAGCGGTCAGAATCATTCTGATGATCAACGAGGAGGAGCAGCACATGAACAGGGATGATATTCCACTGAGTCTGCACGACGACCCCATTGCGCCCTATGTCGGGCGCATCCTGTCCGCCGATGGCCATTTGCTGGAGCCGCGTGATCTGTGGACCAAGCGCATGGATATCAAATGGCGTGAAGATGCGCCACGTGTTGCGCCGTACCGTGATCGTGGCGACCATTTCTGGATCAAGGGCATGGACAAGCCGCGGCCGCTGGCGTTTGAAGGGCCGATGGCCGACATCAAGGCGGAAGGCGGGGAAATTACCAAGACCCAGGGCTATTCGTGGGACGACTGTCGCGCTGGCGCCTGGGATCCCGATGCGCGCCTGGCTGACCAGGATATCGACGGCGTTTCCGGCGAGGTAATCTATCCCACGCTGGGCCTGTTTCTCGGGAATGCCGATGATGCCGATTATGCCTATGCCGCCATCCGCGCTTACAACGATGCCTTGCTGGAGTTTTGCGCCGCCCATCCGGATCGCCTCAAGGGTATGGCCATGCTGCCGACCAAGGGGCCGATCGAGTTGGCAGTGCAGGAAATCGACCGCTGTCTGGCCAAGGGCACAACCGGCTTCATGCTGCCCGCCTTCTCGCCGGAACGGCAATACAACCTGGGCGTCTGGGATGTCGTCTGGGCGCGTCTGGAAGAGGCCGGCGTAGTCGCAACTTTCCATCTGGGTGGCGATACTTCGGAAGTTTATGGCCGCTCCCACGGCCCGGGCGCCGGTGGCATCGTCTGTGCAGTCAAGTTCTTCATGAACGAGACCATGCAGCAGGTCATCTGGGGCGGTGCGCCGATGCGCTTCCCGAAAATGCGCTGGTCACTGTGCGAAGGCGGTATCGGCTGGATTGCCTGCGCCATCGAGTACATGGATCACTGGTGGATGGACCACAAGGGCTGGATGCAACCGAAGCTGGAACGGCCGCCAAGCTATTATTTCCGGCGCAACTTCATCGGCACCTTTGAAGATGACTACGCAGGCCTGCTAACCCGCGACCTGCTCGGTGTGGAAAACCTGCACTGGGGCGCGGACTATCCGCATACCGAAGGTGTCTGGCCATTCTCGCGCAAGTACATCGCCCGCACGTTCAAGGACATTCCGGAAGCGGATACGCGCATGATCGTGCATGACAACATCGCCAGGACGTTTGGCTTCCCCATGGCCTGAGCATGGCAACGGGGGATGGCGGGCAGGCGCTAGCTTTTCTCCCATACCCATTGCAGCAGCGCATCCATCGCCGGATGGGCTGCTGCAGCATGGGCATGATTGACGAGACAAACCACCACCCAGCGGCGGCCGCGTTTATCCAGCACATAACCGGCGATGGCGCTGACACCATCCAGAGAGCCGGTTTTGATATGCGCCTGTCCGGCCACGCCATTTTGCAACAGGCGTTTTTTCATCGTGCCATCGTTCGCCGCGATGGGCAGCGAACTCATCAGTTCGGGCATCACCGCGCTGTGCCATGCGGCCAGCAGCAGGCGGGACATGCCCGTGGCCGAGATGCGCTCGTTGCGCGAAAGCCCGGCGCCATTTTCCAGCACCAGCCCGGGCAGTGTCAGGTCACGCTTGGCAAGCCACGCCTGCACCGCCGCCGCGCTGTCTTTGGTACTTGACGGACGATGGCCTGCCGCCAGTCCCAAAGTAAGAAACAACTGGCGCGCCATGACGTTGTTGCTGTATTTGTTGATGTCGCGCACCACCTCGCCCAAAGTCGGCGATGGCAACACGGCGAACAGGCGCGCATCGGGCGGCACCGGCCCGTCACGCACCCCGCCGCTGAAGCTGCCGCCAAGCTCTGCCCATAACTGGCGGAAAACGCCGAGCACGAATAGCGAATGGTCGGTGGGCGCGATGTGCCAGCGCCGCTCGCCGCAACTTGACGGATAACTGCCGCTCAATACCAGCCGCAAACGGGCATCCTGCGCAAATGAATCGGCGCGCAGCGCATCCTGCCAGTTGCCATCACATGCGGCCTCGGCGTCGGGGCGGATCTGGTTGGCCAGATCGAGATTCGCCAGTGGCGGCTCGATCAGCACCGTGGGCGGACCGGCTGTTCCGGCAGGGATCAATTGCAAGCCGAGGGCGTTGAAATTGAGCAGCAACGCATCGGGTGTCACGTTGTACGGACGGGTTGGCGCATTGTCGAACTCGCCAGGATCGGTGGCCTCGGTGGCAAAGGTGCTGCGATCCAGCACCAGGTCACCATGGATGTCACGCAAACCCCGGCTGCGCATCTCGCGCAACAGGCGGCCGAAGCGCTCATAGGTGAGCGCCGGGTCACCGCCGCCGCGCAGATGCACATCGCCTGTCAGCATGCCATCGGCCAGCATGCCGCTGACCAAGGCTTCAGTTTGCCAGGTATAGGCTGGACCAAGCATATCCAGCGCCGCAAACGTGGTCAGCAGCTTCATGGTGGATGCCGGATTCATCGGCGCAGCAGCATGCAACGTCAGGCGGGGCCTGCGCGCATCCACCGCCTGCACCACGACAGCGACAGCTGATGATGGAATCCCGGCGGTTTGCAGCGCCTGCGCCACCGGCGCTGGCAAGGCGGCCGCCAGCGCCGGTCCGGCAAGCCAGCAGGCAAGAAAGGTAGCCAGGCAGATGGTATGCAACAAGTCGGCAAATCCACTGCGTGACAGGGCGGTTGGTTTCATGCGCAAGCCGATAAAGGTGAGGACAATCGAGCATAGCACCCCTGGACAACGAACCAGGCAGCGGCTATTTTGATGGAGGATCATTCCGGAAGTCCGGAGTTGCACCTGTGGTTTTGCGGATATGCTGCAACCACAAGGGGTTAGAAGAGATGATGCGCGGTAGCGGCCTGTCGGACTTCATTTTCACTGCCTGCAAGACAGACTACCGACTACCTGCTACCCCCATCGGTCGATGCTGGCTTACCCAAGATCATCTGGCTCGCCAAGACCATCACCCGCCTAGCCGAGTGTTTTACCAAGCCAGCGCCACTGGCCAAGGATGCCACGCCGATGCAAGTCAATGGTGCATCGAGCACGATTGCGGGCAGGGCCGCTTATGCGGTTCGCCAGCAAACGCTGGAGCCGGTGTTTGGCATCATCAAGTCAATGCTGGGGTTCAGGCAGTTCTCGCTGCGCGGCTTGCGCAAAGTCACCGGCGAGTGGAACCTGGTTTGCCTGGCATGGAATGTCAAACGCATGGCTATACTGCGTCCAAAAGTTTTATGGCATGAAAATTGCGTTTGCATATACTCAGAATCGCCTGTTATTTAAGCAAATTCAAAGTTGTAAATTCTGAAATCCTGCTTCCGACAGGCTGTAGTCAGCTTGATAACTAGCTGAGGCATGTACAACATTTTGGGCTGAACATGAGTCAAAAAACTCCATTGCAAATTGATAATTTTCTCCCCTACATGAGGGATGTGATCCGTTGCGAACA
>WOYI010882227.1_pt1 | contig 13972 bp, 11 predicted proteins | sample 6423411 | NCBI WGS metagenome assembly WOYI01 (sample SAMN13441803, study PRJNA592873) | oil field metagenome | biome: oil field; feature: oil-well bore; material: oil-contaminated soil; isolation source: oil-contaminated soil from oil-well borehole | place: Germany: Wietze | collected 2016-10-18 ...
CGTACATAGGATCGAGCATGAGATACTCTCCTCCAAGCTCATTGCCCATGCTGTCTTCCTCCAGAGACATGTGTGGTGCATCAAGACCCCATTCATCTTTGAGCATAACTACTCCGTGATAACCACCAAGGGGATATGGAATTGAGCAGACCAAAAGACCCAAAGGATTGCAAGGGGCAGCGGGCACAAGGTAGAGAGCAAAGTCATAGCCTGTCATCTTATAAAGCGCTGCCAAGGCTGTAGCCTGCTGCCAGCATATGCCCTGCTGCATTGATATTGCTTCAGCAGGGAAAGAGAGGACCTGCGGAAGGCCCATACTGGCGTAGAAAGATATCATTTGCTCGTTTGCAGGCAAGAAAGAGCGCGAGACGCTCTCTTCATACCTGTTGTTGTCGGGAGCTTTTCCAGGAGGGAAGTAGACATATTCCCTCACGTACAAAAACAAAAGCTCTGCCAGAACAAGGCGATCCATCTCCTCTTCGCTGAGGTTGAGATAGGCGTATTTGCTCTTTATCTCTTCCTCTGTCACTACATGCCCATTCATCATCTTTATCGCTTTATCCTTCTTTATGGGCTCTATAACATTTTCTTCAAGATATTCTCCAGCCATTTTCGATGTTTCCGTTCCAAGAAGCCCTGCATCATGCTCTATCGCAAACTTCAGCCACTGGAATTCATCATATGGTGAAAAGAGACCATGTCTAAAGATTATGCCCGGGTTAAGTGATATGCCCAGCAATATTGATGTGAGCCAGTAGTTGTTCTCTGTTCTCAAAGACCAGTAATAATCCTCCAGCTCTTCCGGCAGTGGTGCAGGAGCGGGAACAGCTTCCTGCGCATTCGCTGGTAACATCACGGGCAAACAAAAAAGCAGTGCAACGCTCATTGCAACAGCAACAAAAGCTTTCATAAGGAAAAAGAGAGAGTTATTCATTAAAATACTTTTTCTTCAAATAGTTCTATTCCTTTTTGTCATAGCTCCATGAGATAATGGCAGTAGCCCTTAGTTTTAACTATTAGCTCTTAACTTTAAATCTGAGCCTTCTTAATCTTCTCATCTATAGCGATGAAGTCTCTATAGGAGAGAGCTGCATACTTTGCCTTTGCCCTCTGAAAGTACTCTATTGCCCTTTCTTTATTACCCTGTATCAGATATATGGAGCCAGCAGCCTCCTCCATCCTTGCCATGTTATATTTATCATCTATCTGTCTGAATAAAAAAGCTGCAAGGCCATAGCTCTGCAGCGCTTCTGGATAGTTTCTCTCCTTCTCATAGATCCTCCCTCTAAGGGCATAGCTCTCAGCCTCATGTTTCTTTGAATTTATTGCTTTTGCTATTTCATATGCGCTCTGCATATGCGCTTGAGCATCATAGAGCTTTTTCTCTTCAACTGCAAGAGCCCCCAGAGATAGATAGACTCTGACGGTTAGCTCTTTATCACCTGTTTTCTCTGCAAGAGCTAACGCTCTTTCAAAGTTCTCGTGTGCTTTTTCAAAGTCATGCTCCTGCACATATATTTGACCTAAATTCCAGTAGCAATCAGAGCTTAGCCTTGTTTTTTCATATTCATCAAGAGGCTCAACAGCATTTATGCACTCATCAAAGAACTCCTTTGCGCTCTCAAAATCTCCCATCCTCCTGCAGCACTCCCCAAGGTTAAGATGCGCTATTGCTATTCCTCTATCATCTCCTGAAGTAAAGTCAGCCTCCAATGCTCTGGTAAAAAGTTCCTTTGCCTGCTGATACTCCCCAGTATCTATCAGCACCGTTGCTACATTGTTGTAACCTATGCCCTCAAGGTGCTTATCCCCAAGCTCGAGCGCTGTTTCAAGCACGGCTGTAAAGCTGTTGAGAGCTTCTTTAAATTGGCTTTTCTTCCACATGCGCTTGCCCATCTCGTTTTGCAAAAGACAGCTCCGCCTCTTATCTAAATCCATTTCCTTTAATTCCCTTTCAATTTCTTCAGCTTTCTCAAAATCCCCCACAATTGTATAAACTCTGAGCCGGTTATAGAGAACATAGAAGTTCTTTTCATCTATGCCCTCCAGGATATTAACTGCGCCCTTTATATTTCCTCTGAACTCTTTTAAGATGGCTCTTATGAGCTCTTTGAGCCATAGCTCTATGCTCGAATCTCTAAGTAAAATCTCTGCCTCTTCCATGGTGAGATCATCAAAAAAAGACTCCATATCTTCTGGCAGCATTTCATGGTTTATAATGTATGTCCAGGGATACTTCATGACATTAAGTTTTTTAGTCCTATTTCTTAATTTCTCTTCTAAAGAAGCGCTTTTCCTTAATCCTGGCAGCGCTCCTGCTCACAGAGCTACTGGCGCTCTGCATAGCTTAACCGGGAATAACACAGCCTTCTCAACATGTAGGGTATGAGATGGGTAAAGCTCTGAGGGCTGGTGAGAGAGATCATCGCATACTCATCGCGGTACAGAGGTTGGTGAAAACTTTATGCTCCTCTTCAATGGACTCTATGAATACAAAGCTCTTAATGCTCTATGGGCGGTATAGTGAAAAACGTGTCATTTTAAAGTTTCATCAGTGTTTTTCACTTGCAGCCAAGAACATTTTCAGTTTGTTATGTTCTCCACTATAAAAATTCCTGCAAGTTTACAGGTGAAAGCACAAAATGGAAAATGATTTAAGAGCTCTTCACCAGCAATATTGAAATATCCTGATAGCGCTCTACACACAATGCTTAAGGAAAAGAGCTGGGATAAAAAATTTGAAGAAGAGATCTTAAAAGAATTGAAGAATAAAAAATATGATTTTAAGGGAAAAAAGGTCTATTCTATAGACACTCCACCACCTTACGTTAATACACCCATACACATAGGGCATGCCACGACCTATGTTCTGATGGACCTGTTTGCCAGATATAGAAGGGCAAGGGGTTATGACGTGTTATTTCCACTCGGTCTGGACAGAAATGGTCTGCCTATTGAGATGGAGGCAGAAAAGAGGTTCAGGGTAAAGCTCAGCGATCTCAGCAGAGCGGAAGCTCTGGATCTCTGCAGGAAGATACTTGAAGAATCCAGCGAAGCATCAAAGAGTTCATTCTTCAGACTGGGCATAAGCTTTAACTCCTATGAACCAGGGGAAAGAATAGGGGATATGTATTACACAGACTCCGAGAGCTACAGAAGGATGACCCAGAGCACATTCATAGATCTGTATAAAAAAGGGCTCATATATGAAGATAAGAGGGTAAACAACTATTGTCCTGGATGCAGGACAACCATAGCGGATGCAGAGGTGTTATATGAGGATAGGGAGAGCTGGTTCAATGAGATAGCCTTTAAGATAAAAGAGACGGGCGAGGAAATAATAATAGGCACCACAAGGCCTGAGCTTCTATGCGCCTGTGCTAAGGTGTGCTTTAATCCTGAGGACAAGGAGAAAAAGAGATTTGAACACCTGCATGCCATAGTGCCTGTATATAACACAGAGGTTGAGATAATAGCACATCCCATAGCAAAGGCTGAGAAGGGCACAGGTTTTGTTATGATGTGCTCTTTCGGGGATCTGAATGATGTTCGCTTCTTCAGAGAGCTTGGCATAGAGCCAAAGATTGCTATAAATGTTGATGGGAGAATGAATGAGAATGCAGGAATTCTGAATGGTTTGAAGGTTAGAGATGCTAGGGAGAGGATAATTGAAGAGCTGAAAAAGATTGAAGCATTGCGTAACACCAGAAAGGTGATGCATCCCGTGCCCATATGCGAGAGGAGCAGGGACGAGATTGAATTTATAGAGATGGATGAGCTGTACCTCAAGCAACTTGATTTCAGAGAGGATATGAAGCGCATAGCCCATGAAATGAGGTTCTACGATGAGAGCTCAAGGAGCATAATGCTTGACTGGATAAACTCTTTAACTATGGACTGGCCTGTAAGTAGAAGACGCTATTACGGCACAGAAATACCTTTATGGTACTGCAAAAAGTGCGGAAAGCCAGTATTGCCTCCGAAAGGAAGATACTACCAGCCATGGAGAGAAAAACCTCCGGTAGAAGAGTGCAGTAATTGTGGCTCTAAGGAGTTCGTAGGGGAGCAGAGGGTTTTTGATACGTGGTTCGATTCATCATCAAGTGCTCTCTATGTTCTCGGTTATGAAAGGGACAATGAGTTCTTTGAGCAAAACTTTCCATGCACTCTAAGACCCCAGGGCAAGGAGATAATACGCACCTGGCTCTACTACACGGTTTTAAAAACCTTCCTCCTCACAGGCAAAAAGCCATTCAATGATGTCTGGATAAACTATCATGTGGTTGATGAATCCGGTAAAAAGATGAGCAAATCAAAGGGCAATGTGATAGATCCTAACAAAGTTTTAGAGCGCTTCGGGGCTGAGCCTTTCAGACTATGGTGTGCTCTGGAGGGAAACCTTACAAAAGATGATTTCAAGTGCTCTTTTGAGAGGATAGAGGGGGCAAAGAAGACACTTACGAAGCTATGGAATGTTGCGCGCTTCATTTCATCCTTTGAACAAAGCGAAAGCAAAGCATCATGCGCAGCAGACCTTGCTATGCTCCAGGAGCTGAACAGACTCATAGATCTGTGCGAAAAAGGGTATGATGAATACGATTTCCACAATCCTGCCGTTGAGCTCAGGAGCTTCATATGGGAAACATTCTCTAGCAATTACATAGAGCTGGTGAAAAGCAGAGCATACAATGACAAAAAAACCTTTACGCTGGAGGAGCAAAACAGCGCTCTCAGCACCTTATACCTCTCCCTTAAAACACTGCTCAGGCTCTTCAACCCTGTGCTTCCATTCATAACGGAAAGGATATACAAAGAGCTCTGGAACGACAGTGCTCTGTATGTTTTTCCTCAAAAAATAGGGGTAACTGAGCCCGTCCCTATCTCTATGGAAGACATCTCCGAAGTAAACCATATCGTATGGAAAGAAAAGAAAGATCATGGTCTCTCTCTGAAGGATGGAGTGAAGAAACTGGTGCTGCCGGAGAGGTTCAGAGCCATAGAAAAGGATCTGAGGGAAACCCATAGCATAGAGATCATAGAATACGGGCAGAGCTCAGATAATATAAGAGTGGAGCTCCAATAAAAACAGATATATCTGCGCAATCCCTTTCTGATTCTATGCGAATATATGCGATAGCAGATTTACACAGCAAAGAGGAAAGGGAGAAAAAGGCGATAGATCTTGCTTCATCCAGTGACCTTGCGCTTATCTGCGGGGATATAACACATTTCGGGCCAGCAGAGCATGCGAGAGACTTCCTGAGCAGAATGCCTGTGAAGACATTTGCGATTCCCGGTAACTGCGATCCACCAGAGGTGCTGCAGGCAATAGAGGCTTCTGGTGCTGTTAATCTGCATGCAAAGGAGCATAAATTTAATGGCTATGATTTTTATGGCTTAGGCGGGGCAGCGCCAGGAATGATAAAGACGATATTTGAGATCCCTGAAGAGAAGATGTACGAAGAACTTTCAAGGATCGCGGTTGAGAGAGGCATACTTGTGACGCACGCACCCCCTAAGGGACACTTAGACCACACATTCCATGGATTTGACATAGGGAGTGAGAGCGTTCTGAGAATAATTGAGGAAAAGAGGCCTGTGATCAATGTCTTCGGGCACGTTCATGAGGCTGTAGGAAAAGAGGAACTAGAGCAAACAACACTCATAAACTGCAGCGCAGGTTATAAGGGGTATGGATGCTATATCGACTTGGAGACAAAGGTAAATAGAGAAGAATTAAAAGTGGAGTTTTTGCAATGATCATCAAAAAGGCAGATGATGCAGATCTTCTTTTAGGTCTTATATGTGAGCTGGCGCATTACGAGCACCTCGAGCCACCTGATGAAGAAGCAAAGCAAAGGCTCAGAGAGGATCTTAACAGAAGATACGAAGCTTTCATAGCCTTTGATGATGAAAAAGCCATAGGGTATGCTATGTTTTATTACACCTATTCCTCTTTTTTAGCAAAACCCACATTTTACCTTGAGGACATCTTTGTTCTTGAAGAGCAGAGAGGAAAAGGGGCGGGAAAAGCTCTCTTTAGTAGATGTGTTGAGGAGGCAAAGCAAAAGGGCTGCGGCAGGGTAGACTTTGTGGTTCTCATATGGAACGAAAATGCCCAGCGCTTTTATGAAAAGCATGGTGCTAAGCCAATGGACGAATGGATCCTTTACAGGATCTCTCTATAATTCTGGTGTTTCTCATGAGATTTAACGCAAATCTGAGATCACATATGAAAGAGAAAGCCTTTTACATTAAATGTTAGCGCGGCAGGGATATTATGTCTTTATAGCGCATCAAGTTTCTTCTGTTTCCCTTTCATATCCAGCAGCTCTAAGATCGATGGCTCTCTGCTCAACGATGCTATGACCTCACCTCTCTGGCTGCCGACCTTTATCTCCTTTGTTCTTCCATATTTTCCGAATGAAACAACCCTTGCTTCAATTATACCGAGCATGTCCAGCTCTGATATTAGCTCAGTCACCCTTCTTTCCGTGAGAACAGGATAGCCTGAGATGTTGCACATCTGTTTATACACTTCGTATGCTTCACCTGTGGTTAAGCTTCCTCCTTTTAGCTCCTCCCCCTTTATCGCGCTGATGAGAACAAGTTTAGATTGTGTGGGTAGGGTTCGGAGCACTTCGCTTATTCTATCGCTCTCTATGCGCTCAAGAGCCTCATACACATGCGATTCCTCAACCCTTGTACCTCCATCCCTTTCAGCACTCTCTGCTGCTACCCGCAAAAGGTCTAAAGCCCTGCGAGCGTCCCCATGCTCCTGAGCAGCCAGCGCAGATATGAGGGAGAGAACCCCTGGCGCAATAACATCCTCTTTAAACGCCAAAGCGGCTCTCTTCTCAAGTATATCCTTAATTTCATCAGCATTGTAGCTGGGGAATATCATCTCTTCTTCCCCCAGAGAGCTTTTCACCCTGGGGTCAAGCAACTCCGTGAACCTTAGATCATTCGATATCCCAATTATGCTTGCCTTTGCTACCTTAAGATCTGAGTTTATCCTTGAGAGGTTATAGAGCAGATCATCCCCGCTCTTCATAACAAGCTTATCTATCTCATCCAGAACGATAGTTACCGCTCCACCAAAGCGATCAATACACTCCATAAGTTTTGAGTAAACCTCATCTGTGGGCCAGCCTGTAAATGGCACACGCTCATCCCACTTCTTTATGAACTGGTTCGTTATGTGAGTTAAAACTCTGTATTGCGTATCAACAACCTGACAGTTTATATATATGAACTCAACAGGTTTGTTGAGGCTCTTTCCTGTTTTTATCAACTGGTTTCCAACGAACTTTGTAACGCATGTCTTGCCTGTGCCAGTTTTTCCGTATATAAATATATTTGAGGGCGTCTCTCCCCTCAGAGCTGCAACCAGCACCGATGCTAACTGCTCGATCTCTTTCTCTCTGTGCGGTAGCTCTTCAGGCATATAGGTGCTCCGCAGGGTCTCTCTGTTCTTAAAGATGGAGTTTGGTTTTAAAAACTGTCCAAAAATATCTTTTGTGCTCATATGATCACCGGGGAAGAGAGTATAGAACTATTCTTTCATAAAGTTTTGTTTTGGGAAGTTCTTTAATCAGGAAAGCCTTTTTTATCCCTACCCCTATCCATCTTATGTTCCTTGTGTTTGATATGGATGGAACCCTGACAGAGGGGGATTCCTGGGCTGCTACAAATAACTACTTCGGTACAGAGAATGTCTACATTATTGATTATCTTAAGGGTAAAATAACCTACGAAAGATATCTTGAGCTTGTCTGCTCTCAATGGATGGACGGAAGAACGATCTACTATGAAGAGTTAGAGCAGGCTGTTGAAGGAATAGAAGCAAGAGAGGGTTTGAAAGAGCTTCTGAGCTTTGCGAAGAAGAATGGATGGAAGATGGGTATACTGAGCGCAGGCATAGACACTCTAGCGAACAGATTTCTTAGAGAATATAACTTCGATTTTGCTCTGGCGAACGGATTTGAGTATGTGATCGTAAGTGAGGAAAAAGGACACAGAAGAAGGCTCACAGGCAAAGGAGTGCCAGGAGTTCCACTGCTAGAAAAAGGAGAGATACTCGAGCACATAGCTAAGGGAGAAAAAGTTATTTCACTGGGGGATACAAGATATGATGTGCCTATGTTCGAGAGATCTCTGATGAGTATAGCTATGGAGCCTAAGGATGAATTGTGTGCCTCAAATGCTACAGTGGTAATAAACGATAAGAGCTTTTATCCTGTGATAGATTATTTAGAAAGGTTTTTAGAGCGCTACAAGGTAAAAGAGCATAAATGATTTAAATAAAAATAACAATATTTACTCATGGGGCTTGAAGAAGAACTCTCAGAGTGGAATAAGAGCATAAAGGCTAAAGAGAGAAAGCCACTTAACACCTCTGGCTTGGAGATAAAAAGACTTTACACACCTTTAGACCTGAAGGAATTTGACTATCTCAAAAGTCTGGGCTTTCCTGGGAAGCATCCATATACGCGGGGCGTTTACCCAACCATGTACAGAACAAGGCCCTGGACAATGCGCCAGTATGCAGGTTTTGGAACAGCAAAAGAGACGAATGAAAGGTATAAATATCTTCTATCTCAGGGGCAAACAGGTCTCAGCGTAGCATTCGATCTTCCGACACAGGTAGGAATAGATTCGGATGATGAGCTTGCTCTCGGAGAGGTGGGAAAGGTTGGAGTAGCTATAGACAGCATTGAGGATATGGAAACATTATTTGATGAGATAGATCTGAGCAAGATATCCACCTCCATGACGATAAACGCCCCAGCAACCGTTCTCCTAGCTATGTACATCACTGTTGGGGAGAAGAAAGGAATAGATAGAAAGGCTCTCAATGGCACTGTTCAGAATGATATTCTGAAGGAGTACATAGCAAGAGGAACATATATCTATCCTCCAGTACCATCAATGCGTCTGACAACAGATCTCATAACCTACTGCTCTACGGAGGTGCCAAAGTGGCATGCCATAAGCATAAGTGGTTACCATATGAGAGAAGCAGGGGCAACAGCAGCGCAGGAGATTGCTTTTACATTAGCTGATGGCATAACTTACTGCGAAGAGGTGATGAAGAGAGGCATTGGCATAGATGATTTTGCCCCCAACCTGTCTTTTTTCTTTGCATCACACAGCAATTTCTTTGAAGAGGTAGCAAAATTCAGAGCAGCCAGAAGGATGTGGGCAGAAATCGTTAAAAACAGGTTTAACGCTAAAGAAGAGAGATCATGCGCACTAAAATTTCACACACAGACTGGGGGCGTTACACTTACAGCGCAGCAGCCTGAAAACAATATTGTCAGGGTCGCACTTCAGGCTCTGGCCGCGGTGCTGGGGGGCACACAGAGCCTGCATACAAACAGCTTTGATGAAGCTTTAGCACTACCCAGTGAGCGCTCGGTTAACATAGCGCTCCGCACCCAGCAGCTCATAGCCTATGAGAGCGGAGTTTGCGATACAGTAGACCCATTAGGAGGCTCTTATTATATTGAATGGCTAACAGATTCCCTTGAGGAAAAAGCATGGAAGTACATAGATGAGATAGACAGAATGGGCGGAATGATGAAGGCTGTTGATAATGGTTATGTGCAAAGAGAGATCGCTAATAGCGCCTATGAATATCAGCTGAAGGTAGAGAATAAAGAGCACATAATTGTGGGGGTCAATGAGTTCAAGAATGACGAGAAGGTTAACATGGAGCTCTTGAAGGTTGATGAAGCTGTTGAGAGGGCACAGGTAGAAAAGTTGAAAAGGCTCAGAGATCGCAGGGACAAAAGCAGAGTGGAAGAAAGCCTAAGAACGCTGGAGAAAAAATGTGAGAGCGATGAAAACCTTATGCCCTATGTGCTTGAGTGCGTTAAGAGCTACGCAACCCTGGGAGAGATATGCGGAGCAATGAAAAAGGTGTTCGGTGAGTATAGGCCGCCGGAGGTGTTCTGATGAGCAATGGAATAGAGAGGAAAAAAGGAATAAACCACATTGGTATCGCTGTAAAATCCTTAAAAGAGGCAGGAGAAAGATTTTCGAAGATGCTTGGTGAGGTAGGGCATGAGGAGACAGTGAGCGGGGAAGGAGTAAGGACGCTCATCTTTGAAGAGCACATGATAGAGCTGCTCGAGCCCGTATCTGATGGGAGCGCCATAGCAAAGTTCATAGAGAAGCGAGGAGAGGGACTCCACCACATAGCCATAACCGTTGACAACATAGAGAAAAAGGTAGAAGAGCTCAGAGCGCAGGGCTTTGTTTTTACCGCAGAAAAACCCTCAACGGGCGCAGGAGGTAAAAAGGTCATTTTCATCCATCCAAAGAGCGCGAATGGTGTCCTTATAGAACTTGTGGAGGAGAGAGAATGAGCTTGAGGGTTATGATCGCAAAGCCAGGCCTGGATGGGCATGATAGAGGAGCAAAGGTTTTAGCCAGAGCGCTGAGAGATGCAGGAATGGAGGTCATATATACGGGCATAAGAAGAACCCCCAGTGAGATAGCAGAGGCTGCTGTTGAAGAAGATGTTGACGTTTTGGGGCTCAACTGTCTGAGCGGAGCGCACATGTCTCTCTTTCCAAAGGTCATAGAAGAGCTTAAAGCCAGAGGAGCAGACGATATAATAATCATAGCCAGCGGGATAATACCTGAGGAAGACAGCGAAAAGTTGAAGGCTTTGGGCATAAGAGAGGTCTTTGGCCCTGGGTCGTCTGTCAAAGAGATCGTGGACTTCATAAAATCTCTGGATAAGAGCAGAAATGGATGAGAGTAATAATACGAGCAGGAGCAAGAGAGAGATAGCAAAGCTGATAACGCAGATAGAGAATGGCGCCGAGCTTACGCCACCACACTCTGAAGCAACTGTGGTGGGAGTTACTGGAGCCCCGGGAAGCGGGAAGAGCACGCTCATAAGCGCTATGGCAAGAGCTCTGGTAGATAAAGGGAAAAAAATTGGCGTAATAGCTGTGGATCCCTCAAGCCCCATAAGCGGTGGAGCTGTGCTCGGAGACAGGATAAGATTGAACTTTACCCATGAAAATCTATTTTTTCGCTCAATTGCTACCAGAGGCATGCGCTCAATATCGAAGAGCGCATACACAATAGCAAAGGTCCTGGGAGCAAGTGGTTATGACATGATAATTATAGAGACTGTAGGAGGAGGGCAGGAGGACTATGAGATATGCGCCATAAGTGATCTATCTCTTTTAGTGCTGTGCCCGGAGAGCGGAGACAGCATACAGATGCTCAAGAGCGGCATAATAGAGCTCGCTGATGCCATAGTGCTAAACAAGAGCGATATGGAGGGCTCGGAGATCTTTTATACCATGCTAAAAAACAGCTTTCCTGAGAAGCACATATTTCGCACCGTAGCGCTGTACAGCAAAGGTGTGGATGAGCTTACCTCTTTCATGCTTTCATGGAAAAGCGTTGAGGATCACAGAAAGGAGGCTGCGATAAGGAGCTTTCTTGCCATGATGCTGAAGGAAGAGCTCTTCTCAGGATTTCTGAAAGAGAACAGGGATGTTTTTGAAGAGAATGTGAGGGCGGTAGCCAAAAGAGAGAAGGAGATATATGAAGCGATAGAGGATCTCATGAGGGCAAAACACAAATTATAGGCATAATAAACAGTCAAAGAGAGGCAGAGATCGCTGATTAGCTGCACGAAAACAGGTATAGCAAGGAACCTGCGCTTTAGATCTGAGCAGAAGCAAGCACAGCGCTCACAAAAACCCCCGCCCCATAACCGCACATAGGAACCTGCCCGGCATAGTTCTCATTCTCATCGTAGAGCTCTGCTATTATGTTGAAGTTCTCTGCGCTTATGCTGTTGATGCGATCAATGAGCGCTATTGCTTTCTCCCTTTCCCCAAGCTTCAAATATGCTTCCGCTGCCCTGAGATCTATGAATATCCACTCCTGCTCATCGTACCAGTCTCCATCATCATTCCTCTTAAAGCCCTTTCCATCGAACAGCTCTTTTTCTAAAGCGCTCATGGTGCTCTCAGCAACGCTCTCATTCACAAGTCCGAAGTTTATTGCCTCTATAACCGCGGCATCATAATATTTTTCTTCCTCTATGTTGCCTTTGAGCACGCCCTCTTCATCAACACTGGCGCTTATTCCTTTTCTTAGCCTTGCATAGCCTTCCTCAAATTCCGAGATCCCTTCAGAAGGGCACATTTCGCAGAGGCTTTCTAAACCCTTGGCGCAGGTTATTGATGTATATAAGTAATGCCTGGCTCTGGAGAGATGCCTCTCCCATATGGAAGAATCCTCTCTTATCAGGTTGTTCTCATCTATAGAGTGCAGTATATTCTCTCCTACAAGCTTTAGCTTATCCATGTTCTCTTCCAAAAATTCCTTATCCCCGCTCTTTTTTACATATTCATTTGCTACCCAGAGGAAGAGACCAAAGCCATCAAGCTCTATGTTTGGATCTTTCATGTTTTCTACAGGCTCAGGCTCCTGCTGATCAATATCATCGCTCCACTCAGATCCGTCCCCGAAGTACCTGCAAACTGAGATCAAATAATCTTCGCCTATGCCATAATCCTTTCCTTTGTAATTGAAGTGCTTGAAGCTTCCTGCTTCTCCGTTCAAAAGAAATTCTAAAGCCTTCTTTGCCTCAGAGAGATGGTTAGAATCTATGAGTGCCTTTATTGAATAGCAGCAATCTCTAACCCAGGCTATGGTCCACCTTCCTGGTATAAGTCCTGCCAGTATGGCTCCGCTCTCCGCGCTCTGCCCCATCTTCAAAAAAGCTGTTGACTGCCTGAAGAGCTTCTCATACTCTTCGCTAACCTGAGGCTCCACGGAATGAAAGTCTTCCCAGAACTCTATTTCATTTTCAAGGCTTATACCATCTACAGGCTCTAAGGAGAGCACTATCGTTGTTCTGTTACCCTCTATCCTCTTCGTTATCTTAACCCCGGGATCTAGGAGCTCTGCGTGAAGGAGAACAGCGTCAGCATTTGAGTCACAGACAAGGGCTATGGTGTGCTCCCCCCCGACAAATGGAGCAAAATAATAGCAATCCGCCTGTTTGTAGGATACGTGAACTATCCCGCTCTCATTCAGATACTCTGTGCTCTCTGGCTCTACTTCATTGAGCCAGATCGTTCTATTACCGAACTTTAAGCCCAGGTAGGCTCTGCGGAGCATGTTTTTCCTCTCTTTTGCCGGGCTCCAGTACCACTCTATCATGTCAGTAAAGGCTGTTACTGCCTTTTCTTTCGTATCGTAGATCGCTGAGCTGTATCCGTTGCTGAAAGGCATGGAGAAAAAAACATTTTCTGCCGTGTTTAAGGGTATTGTAGAAAGCACAAAAATGAATGCAATTGCTAATGCCCCTTTCATAGGTCTTAAAATGCTTTTCTCTTTTTAAGGCTTGCTGTGCTATCCAGGATAGCTCTCCCCCAGCGGCACAGAGATAGTTCTATTCTGCATAAAATCATTCCTGGAAATCTATTTATTTATAAAAAAACAATGTAATTATATGTATGAGTTGCAGGGAGGTAAAATATGGACTTTGATCTGGATGATCCTCTAACAGCCTTTGCGACCTATCACGTTCTGGATGAGCTAACCAGCAATGACGATGGCAGTAACAGGGAGGGCAGTAGCGATAGAGATGATAACGGCGTAACTCCTCTGATGGTGGCCGCTGCTGATGGAGATGTTCGCAGGGTGAGAGATTTGATAGCGAAAGGAGCTGATGTGAATGCCAGAAATAAATGGGGGGCAACAGCTTTGATGTATGCGGCTAATAACTCAGGCAGCGTCGAGGTTGCAAAGATATTGATAGAGAACGGTGCGGATGTAAATGCCAAAGCTAACGATGGCATAACTGCGCTCATGTGGGCAACAGGGCGGCGAAATAGAGATATGATCAAGCTTCTGCTGGAGAATGGAGCAGATGTGGACATAAAAGATGAGAAGGGGGACACTGCTTTAGACTATGCTAGTAAAA
>WOYI010334069.1_pt1 | contig 13957 bp, 18 predicted proteins | sample 6423411 | NCBI WGS metagenome assembly WOYI01 (sample SAMN13441803, study PRJNA592873) | oil field metagenome | biome: oil field; feature: oil-well bore; material: oil-contaminated soil; isolation source: oil-contaminated soil from oil-well borehole | place: Germany: Wietze | collected 2016-10-18 ...
GTTTATAGATAAATATAGCTTTTATCGGAAATTTTTTAAACAATATTTTTTCTGTTTTTATAGGTTTATAATGTTATCTATAAAAAGATAACTTTCCTGGTATTAATATGAATGGCCTGAACTTCTTGAAATTTTAAGTGTTACTCAGGCAATATGAACATCTAAAACATCTAACTGTACGCACTGGGCAGTTGTTTCAAGTAATGATGAGACACTGGGTTGGGTCCGGTTATCATCACCAGATATCAGTTCTTTGATATATAATCCCCCCTGGCATTCAATTACCAGTTCTAAACATCCGTCATCCAATTTTTTAACTCCAATATTCCTTACTTCTCGCTTTCTTATTATATCAGCTCGTCTGTGGGCTACCCTTTGGGGTGTTCGCTGTTCTATAAGTTTTAATGATTTAATCAGGCCCATATCCTCCGGGGTAACATCTTTTTCTACCTTCACCAGGGCACGGTAAATCTTATAAGTATCAGTGGAGGAAGTTTTAATCTGTTTACGCCTCTCTTTACCGGTGAATTTCAGTCCTGATATTTCTACCTTACCTTCCGCTCTCTGATTCACTTTATCTTCCAGTCCTTTAAGATCTAATGATCTTCTAAGGGGTTCTTTGATCTCCAGGACAAACGGGCGGCCTGTTCCCAACATTTTAACATTGATATCTTCTCTGCCGGCCCCGTGGAATTTAGTCTCACTTCCCCTGGATTCTCGGAGAAATTCTGGGCTGATTAATTCTTCAACAGATTCCTGGTACATCTTACCGGTGAAGTTACAGCGCTCACAACCTTTTCCTTTACATTCTCTACAGGGCCATTTCGTCTGGGGGATACCCCTTACCAGTTTCCTGTAACGTCCTTCTATAAATAATGGGTTTATCTGGAATTCTAATCCTGGTTTATCCCCTTTTTTAGTGAAATCCACCAGTATAACCAGATGGGGTGTTTCAAAATCCACTTCTTTACCCATCTTCACCGACAATGCCTTACCGATCTCCCGGTTGATCTCCTTTTTAATATTTTCCACGTCAACATCAATCTCTTCCTGGATTTCCTGTTCTCGCCGGATTATATCTCTATCAACACGGGATCCCATCAGGAATGTATTAAATTCGATGCTTGAATCATCTAATTTGTTGGATATGTGTTGTATAAGATTATTATCTATTTTCTGGAATAGATTATCACAGATGAAGCATTTAACATCAGTTACACAATCACAACTTTCATGGTTGAGATGTTTCAGGATGTACTCTCCCCGTACCAGATTATCGGATGCTTCCATATCACAGGAGAAATTCCTACCCAGACAACGGGGACAGATATTACCACTGGTTAGATCCAGTATTTTTAAAGCCTTCTCCCTGATCTGGGCATCTAAATCATCGTTACTCATAGTTATCATTGAAATTTTTATTTTTATGGCGTATTAAATAGTGCTGTTAATTTGAATTTGGAAAAATAGATATGTTGGAGATAATTTTTTTTTATCTCATGAACTGTCTCATCATCTTATCTAACGGACCGCCCATCTTCCTCTTACCAAAGCCTTTGATGGCTTTTTTGGTCATGTTGTAATATTTTAAGAGCTCTTTAACATCTTCGTTTCTCACGCCGGCTCCCCGGGAGATTCTTTTAACCCGGGACTGTTTGATTACCTCGGGATGGTTGAGTTCATATTCGGTCATGGAGTCCATCATTATCTTGTAACGGGCCAGCTTCTCCTCGGTTACCTGGGAGGCGTTTTTCGGCAGCTTACCACCCACTCCCGGAAGCATGTTCATGACCTGCTGCATGGGGCCCATCTTGTTCATCATCTCAAACTGGGAGTACATATCCTTCAGGGTGAATTTACCACTCATCAGGTGGTCCATGACTTCCATATCCACATCTTCATCAGCGGCAACTTCTTCTGCTTTCTCCAGGAGGGTTCTAATATCACCCATTCCCAGGAGCCGTGAGATGAACCGTTCAGGGTCGAACGCTTCAAAGTCATCCAGTTTCTCCCCGGTCCCTACAAATTTGATGGGTGCTCCAATTTCAGCTACAGCGGATAATGCTCCACCACCCTTGGCTGAGCCGTCCAGTTTGGTTATGATTATAGATCCAATATCGGTTGTTTTACTGAAGGCCTGGGCCTGTTCCCTGGCCTGTTGACCTATGGTTCCATCGATGACCAGTATAACTTCGTTAGGGTTTACCACCTTGGATATCTGCTCCATCTCATCCAGGAGATCCTTTTCTTCCTTATGACGACCAGCGGTGTCTACTATGATAATGTCCTGCTTTTTAAATTCATTTAAACCTTTCCGGGCCAGGTCCAGTGCGTCTGGATTCTCCGGGTCACCATATAAAGGTACGTTCATATCTTCCGTGAGCTGGCGTAGCTGTTCATATGCAGCCGGACGCCAGGTGTCTGAAACCACCACTGCCGGATTGAAACCCTTTTTTTGCAAGTATCTTGACAGTTTAGCTATGGTGGTGGTCTTACCACTACCCTGCAATCCTACAAAGAGTAATTTATAAGGCCTGGTTGTGATCTCTATTTCTTCTGCCTTTTCTCCCAGCAGATTGACCAGCTCTTCATAGACGATCCGTATGACATGTTCTTTAGCGGTAACCCCTTTAGCTAGTTCTTCCTTTAATGACCGCTCTTCTATGGTCTTTGAAAGCTTCAGCACCAATTTAATGTTAACATCAGACTGAATTAGGGCCCTTTGAATGTCTTTTACAACCTCTTTAACCACTTCTTCATCGATTATGGTCATTCCGGCCAGTTTTTTCATGGTCTTCGTTAGATTTTTACCCAGATTGCCTAACATTATACTTTCACCAGATATTGACTGATTACAATTTGTATTTTGAAATGGAAATTTATTTTAGCTTTTAAATTCTAAGAATATTTTAATAGTTCATTCATATAGATATCTATTAATATTTAATATTTTCTCAACTAATTATATTGTAAGATGTAACATTTTCTAAATCTTTTTAACTGAATTTTTTATGGAGAGAATTTTTTAATTGGAGAAATTAACATGCTGGAAAATATCAAAAAAAGCTTATTAGAAGCTCCTGTAATTAAAAAAGGAGATTACGATTACTTTGTACATCCTATAACCGATGGTATACCTCTGGTTACGGTTGAAATTATGGAAGAAGTAGCGGAAGCCATCGCCCAACATGCAGACACCAATGTGGATAAAATAGTATGCGTGGAGGCCATGGGCATCCATATAGCCACTGCACTTTCAATAAAAACACGCCTGCCCTTTGTAGTGGTCAGGAAACGCCACTATGGCCTGGAGGGAGAGGTGGATGTTCACCAGGTCACCGGGTACAGCCACGGAAACCTTTACATAAACGGCTTAAAGAAGGGAGAAAGGGTAATACTGGTGGATGATGTGGTAAGTACCGGTGGAACCATGACAGCCGTTTTAAATGCCCTTAAAGCTTTGGAGGTGGATGTGGTGGATGTACTTGCAGTTATGGAGAAAGGGAAGGGAAAGGAAGTGGTGGAAGAAAGCACCGGATTTAAAGTTAAAACCCTACTTAAGGTGAACGTTAAGGATGGAAAAGTAGAAATAGAAGATTAAAACAGGTTTAAATTTCTATTATTTTTATTTATGTAATAATGATATCATGTCGAGTTACCAGCTGAACATTGAAGAAATACTGGCCAATATCATGGAAATAGGCGCACATACAGTGGGTTTACAGTTTCCAGAGGGTCTGAAGATGTACGCTACTTCTGTTGCCAGGCAGATAGAAGAAGAAACAGGGGCAAACGTGATTATTTCAGGAGACCCCTGTTATGGGGCCTGTGATGTATCAGACACTGCAATGAAGGGCCTGGTTGATTTACTGATCCATTTCGGCCACACTCCCCTGCCCCTGGAATACGACGTGCCAGTGCTTTTTTTAGAAGCAGAATTCCAGCTGGACGTCACACCCTCCGTCATTAAAGCTTTAAATCTCTTAAAAGATTATAAGAAAATAGGACTGGTGACCACCGCCCAGCACCTTCACCTTATAGATGAAATAACAGGTATACTGAAGGAAAATGGTAAGGAAGTGATTATGAAGGAGGGCAGGGGAACCCAGAAGGCCCAGGTACTGGGCTGTAACTTCTCCAGCATAGAAAACCTCTCCGTCGATGCGTTCCTGTTTCTAGGCAGTGGGAACTTCCACCCCCTGGGAATCAAACTCTCCACAGATAAACCGGTCATCATCGCCGATCCATATCATAATGAAGCGAGGAATATACATGAATTCACCGACCGGATGATGAGGATAAGGTTCGCTAAGATCACAAAAGCCCGGGAAGGGGAAAGATTTGGAATCATAGTCTCCTCCAAGAAGGGACAGTACCGTATGGAACTGGCCCAAAGTTTAAAGGATACCATCGAAGCAGAAGGAAAACAGGCATTCATCATCTTCATGAACCAGATTACTCCTGAACTCCTGGTGCCCTACAGAGATTTAGATGCATTTGTGGTAACTGCCTGTCCCAGGATAGCAATCGATGATGCAAATATATATGATAAACCCCTTTTAACGCCGGAAGAGCTATTAATAGTTTTGGATAAGAAAGAATGGGGCGATTATGTAATGGATGAGATAAGATATGAGGATTGAAAATCATTTCAAAGAATTTTCCCGGTAACAAAAATTTAAATATATATAGTTAATAAAACAATTAAAGTTACTTTAAATAAAAAATATAGACTAATAAAATTAGTTCTAAAACCCAATTTAACTTATCTAATTAACAAATTTAAAAACTTATTTTAGGTTGAGGTGAACAATGAAAACTAAAACTGGCGATTTTGTTCTTCCAGGAGATGCTCTGGGAGTGACAGAGGAATATGATCCAGCAGACTGGACATTTGATGATGAAGGTAAAATTAGGTCCCTGGTTGCAGGAACCGTCTCCCTGGACAACAGGAATAAAAGAATATACATCATACCCAAGACCAACTACCCCTCTATACTGAAAAATGGAGTGGTGGTCTTCGGACAGATATCTGAAGTAAGGGGACAGAGAGCCCTGATGAAGATTGAAGGGGTTAAAGACACCAAGAGGAGTTTAGTTACCAATTTTTCCGGTGGAATCCATATTTCACAGGCAGATAAAGGATACGTGGCCAAGTTAACCGACGAATTCCATATCGGTGACCTGGTGGAGGCCAAAGTAACTAAAATTATAGGACTGGACAACGTGGACTTAACCACTGCAGAAAAGGAACTGGGTGTAATCAAGGCCATGTGCACCAACTGCCGGGCGTACATGAAACAGATGAGTAAAAACGAAGTACTATGCCCTAGATGTGGAAGAAAAGAGAGGAGAAAGATCTCTTCAAATTACGAGGGATAACATGAAGATCATAAAGGACACCAAAAATGAACTGGAGATAGAAATCACCGGAGAGTCACACACACTCTGCAACGCCCTTAGGAAGACCCTTATGGAGGATAAAGACGTAGAATCAGCAGCTTACATCATGGAACACCCCATCATCGGCGAACCCAAACTATACGTGAAAGCAAAGAATCCCAGGAAATCCCTGAAAAAAGCAGCTGAGACCATTAAAAAACGGTGCGACGAGCTTAAAAAGGAGATAAGCACCTCTCCAAAGAAGGCTAAAAAGAAGACTAAAGTCAAGTCCAAGTCTAAAAAGTGATGTTTAATTTCAAAAATTTCCCACATTTTCATGCTAAATGAATGAAATTACTCTAAATAAAAAATTCAGGAACATCAAAAGAGAAATCAGAATTTTAGGCATAGATGATTCCCCATTTCCTGCACACACCACCCAACCGGTGATGATAATTGGAACTGTTTTTCGAGCAGGAGAATGGTTGGATGGTGTGCTCCGGACTTTTATTCAGGGTGATGGAAGGGATGCCACCGATAAAATAATCAACATGGTAAACAGCACCCGCCATAAAGACCAGCTCGGTGTGATAATGCTGGATGGGGTGACCTTCGGCGGTTTCAACGTAATAAACATCCAGAAAATTTACGAAGAGACAGGAATACCGGTCATCGTTATAATGAGGAAATACCCTAACTTTGAAAAGATTCAAAAAGCTTTAAAACGATTTGAAGATTGGCAGGAGCGCTGGCAGGATATCAAAGATGCCGGACCAGTTTATAAAATAGAAAATGAGGAAGACATCTACATACAGATAAATGGAATTGATATAGAAGATGCAGAGGAGATAATAAGGCTTTCCACCACTAGAAGCGCCATACCCGAACCATTAAGAGTGGCGCATCTGATAGCTGCCGGTGTAGTTACTGGAGAATCGAAGGGTAATGCCTGATTAGTTAATAAACACTCTAAAAGAAATTAAAAAAATTTAAAAGAACAGGAAGTGTATTTTATCAAACACCCTTTTCTAACTGTTGATGCCATCATATTATGTAAAAATAATCGGGTAGTACTGGTCAGGCGGAGAAATGATCCATACAAAGGTTCATGGGCCTTGCCCGGTGGATTTGTCGAATATGGTGAGACAGTTGAATCAGCGGTTTTGCGGGAAGTAAAAGAAGAAACAGGATTAAATATAGAATTAAAAAGCATATCAGGAGTTTATTCAGATCCAGATAGAGATCCCCGTGGACACACAGTAACCATATGCTACAAAGCACAGAAGACAGGTGGAAAATTAAGAGCAGATTCAGATGCCCAGGACGTTGCCTGCATAAAGCTCGAAGAAGCTCTTACCTACAAGCTGGCCTTCGACCACGAACAAATACTTAAAGATGCCTTCAGTATTTAAGATATAAAAATAAAAATCATAAAATCGATTTGATAAGGAGGACCCGAATGGAGTTTTGCCCAAAATGCGGGACTGTAATGTTTCCTCAAGATAAACAGTTTCATTGTAAAAAATGTGGATATGAAAGAAAGATAACCAAGGAATTAATCAAGAAATATGAGGTTTCCGAGGAAGTAAATACCAAGGAGAGTATAATTTTCACCGATGACAAGGTGAAAACCCTGCCCACCACCAGGGCCATATGTCCTAAATGTAAAAATAAAGAGGCTTTCTGGTGGCTGCAGCAAACCCGAAGGGCTGATGAATCTGAAACCAGGTTTTTAAGGTGCACGGCATGTGGCTACACCTGGCGGGAATATGATTAAAATTTTTATCCACTAGATTAAATAATAGGAAGGGTTATAACTTTTTTAACCAACAGATAAATTTTAGCGAGCACAGGAGAACTTACCTTGCCAAGCGTTGATAAACCCCCAAAATCCAAGGAGAAGGGCAGTGGAAAAGAGAAAAAGGAAGAAGGTTCTTTTTTTGGGAACTTAAAAAATTCGTTATTCAGGGATGATCTTGGTAAACAGGAGGATCGGAAAACTTCAAAATCTCCTGAAGACGTGGCTGGAGAATCTAAAGATAAAGATCCGGTTAAAGATAAAACTTCAATTGAAGACAAAGATTCAACTCCTTTTCCTGAAAAAAAGAAGACTAAAAAGGAAGAAGAGGTTTCTAAAACTAAAGATAGTGTTCCTAAAACTGGGAAAAGTCCTAAAACTAAAGTTGTTCCTCAAACTAAAAGGGTTCCCAAAACTAAAGAAGGCACTCCTCAAAGTGAAAAGAAAGGCGCCATTGCTGAAACACCGGAAGAAGAACCTACTCTTCATATCGTAGAAGATATAAAATCACATGAAATTGTTCAATGGCTTAGAAAGAGGAAAGAAAAAATAATAAAAGGAGTAGCTATAACTATCAGTGCTATTCTCATCCTAATAGCTATTATTTACAGTTTAACCCCCACAGAACAGGTTGCTTCCAACGTAATCTTTGGTGAAGGGGCAATGTTCTCTGTATTCCTAGTGCTGGTGGCATTCCTGATACTGGCTGCAGTCTTTGCTCGTAGATTATTGGAGGGTAAATTTCTTAGGGAAATACACCAGAATCTGGAGATAGTGGAAGGTAAAAGGGAAAAAAATGATTCCAAACAAGGGGATGACCAAAAACCTAAACAAGAGGATGACCAAAAAAAGTCCAATGGTGATCCGTCCAACCGTAATCCTATAACTGAAGATATGAATAAAAAGGATAAATAGTTATATTTTATAAAAATAATCTTAAATTAGGTGTGTAAAAATAATATAATCAGGAGGATAAAATGTTTAAGGCAGTTTTAAGTGATTCAAACATTTTAAAAACTAGTTTTGATGCTATTTCTTCTATAGTGGATGAAGTGCAGATGCAAGCAGACGGTGATGGATTAAAACTCGATGCACTGGACCGTTCTCATATCACATTCGTACACTTGGAACTTAAATCTGATGTATTCGATGTATATAAATGTAGTGAACCTCTTAAAATCAATGTGGACACTGAAGAATTGATGAAAGTCCTAAAAAGGGCTAAACTCGATGATATGGTTGAGATTGCAGTTGATGAGGGTAATTTAATCATTACTTTTGAAGGAGAAGCCAGAAGGACCTTTAAAATAAGGCTGATAGATATCGAGTATGAAGCTCCCAGCCCACCTCAACTGGAGTATCCCACTGAATTTGAAATACCCTTCAACCTCCTTAAAAATTCCATACAGGACATAGACATTGTATCGGATAAAATATCCCTAATCGTGGATCAGGACAAATTCATAGCCTCTGCAGAGGGAGATTTTGGAAAAGCCACCATAGAATATGTCCATGGTGAGAAAATAGGAGATAAGGCCAAATCCGTGTTTTCCCTGGAAAAGATCAAGGAGATGTTGAAGGCGGACAAGTTCTCGGAGACAGCTGTGTTGAAACTGGGTAATGACATGCCTCTTAACCTTTCACTGAAGATGCCGGCGGATGAAGGTGAATTAAGCTTTCTTTTAGCACCCAGAATAGAAAGTGAGGAATAGGGTTGGATGAATTTTTCCAGAAGTTAAGAGAAATTCAAAAAAAAGAACGTAACTTAAGCGGGTTAGCTCCAGTAGGGGAAAATTTCTACCATAATATTTCCAGATACCTCAACGTACTCATGAGGAAGATAGACGATAACCCTTTCTCTTTTGAGTCTTATCTACTTCGTGATGCCCAGAGAATCGTTGCCGAGATTTGTGAAAGAAGGGAACATAAGATCTCCAACAGTGCAGTGATGAGTGTCCAGCGTAACTATCAGCTCTTTAAAGAATCTGAATCAGATTCTCCTAAAATTCCAAAAATCCCCCGAAACTCCACGCCTGAAGAAGAAAAACTATTTCACGCCCTGGTGTGTTCCCTGATAACTCACCGGGAAAAGATGAGGGGTCCCTTAAAATTCCAGAATTCATCGGCCAAAGATAGGGGTTTAAATATTCCAGCCGGTGAGAATGAGGATATTAAGGATGGAGACGATGTTAAAATATCCGAAGGAGATGAAACTGGAGTAAATACTTCTGATCTGCAATTTAACCCACCTGATTCTGGTATAGATACATCTGCTGATACATCTGGCAAAGATAAGAATATAGGTTTCACATCCGAGGAAGAAGCAGCTATAGAGGACGACATCTATAAGCAGTTTGGTAAGGAACCGTTCCCGGGAAGTAACTTAGGGGGAAGTGGAGAAACTTCTGACAAGGATGATAAACCTCTTGCCAGGGAAGATAAACCCTCTTCTAAGGATGATAAACCTTCTCCTGAAGATGATAAACCTTCCCCCCAGGATGGAAAACCTTCTACCGAAGAAAGTAAACCTTCTCCTGAAGATGATAAACCTTCAAAATCTCCAAACCATAAAACCCAAATAGAAGAGCCAGATATCCAAAACATTCAAACCGATGTATTATTGGTTTTAGAAGAACTTCCCTCTATCATGGGGGTTGATAAGCAGGTTTATGGTCCACTATTACCCCAGGATATCGTTACCATTCCCGAACCCAATGCCCGGATTCTCGTAAAAAATCAGAAGGGAAAATCCATCCAAAAGTATAAGTGAACTACCCTTTCCTTGTGGGAATGGTTTTATAGAAGTTAACGTCAAGAGTTCTTATTCTAGTGGGTACGTCCACGGTACTACTATTCCCTAGCGGGGCTTCGGGGACTACTTTTTTTAGTATGTTTATTGCGGCGTTTGTATTGGCGTTTATCACTGTTCCGCATCTTTTGCAGATGTATATACAGGCCTCTGTGTTTTCGGTTGGTTTTGTCTATGGTTCCACATGTGCTGCATTTTTGTGAAGTGTATGATTCTCTTGTTTCGGTGTATTGTATGCCATATAGTTCGCATTTGGATTTAAGCTTCTGTTTAAATAGAGTGTATGGGATGTTTGTGAAGTTTTGGTTGTTCTTTCTCCCAATATTAATTCCTTGTTTGATGTTTTTAAGTTCACCAATTAAAATGTTCCCTATCTTGTTTTTAAGGCAGTGCTGTATTATATAGTGCACATTTTTGTTAATATACTCGTTTATCGTGCTTTTTCGTTTTCTGTAGAGGTAACAAAATTTTCGACCCTTTTTAATTCCTTGTTTGGTGTAGATGGATTGTAGTCTTGCTTTTTCTTTATTCCACCAACGGTTGAACGATTTAATTCCTCATCCTTCCAGTATGAAGGAAGTCCCCTTGGTTGGAATACAAGCCGCAAAATTATCTAAACCCAAATCAATAAAAAAAATACCTGTCATTATCTAATTTTGGCTTTAATGGTCTCTGTAAATATACGTATTCTATCTCGAAGCACAAACCATTACAACGGGGCAGTATACACACCTCTTTAATCTGTCTACCCCTAATATTCGGGGAATGGTGAAATACAAATATCTTACATCATATTTCTTTGTGAAATTCCATCCCATGGATAGACTGACCTTGTCATCTTCTATCTTTATCATGTCTTTGGTGAAAACACAGATAAAATGTCCATCTTTAGAAAGGTATCTAGGCATCCCTATGGATTTTTTATAATTCCTTTTTTTTTATGTTCTTCTAATAAGCGTAGAAATGATTTGAAAGTACGATCAACTATTTTCAGGGTTTGTTGAGCCACTTGACTGGGCAAAAGCTGATAATTCTCATTATCTTTTACTAAATGATACACCGAAATATATGGTAAAAAATTGTTACTAAACTCATAACACTGCCTAACAGTGTACAAAATGTAATTATACAGGTTTTTAGATAGTTTACTAAGAATTTTAAGCGCCTTATAATCCCTTTTACCCGCACGGACCTGATTCTTTTGAACTATACATATTAATATTATACTGTACATAAATATTAAGATTTGTGGGGGGGTTATGATAACTATTAACATAAGAACATAGAAGATAAAGGATATCTACAACTATAAAGAGAACATCTGTGAACAATCAGGAAATATGAAACACCAAAAAAGAATGATAGCTTTTTGAAGAATTTAACACTTGAAAATCATGAAAAAAGATATGATAATGTCCCTTTTGATTATAGAAAAGGAGTAAGAATAGCAGGAAAAAACAATTATAGTAAAGCGATCGCTATAGTAAAGTATAAATAAAGATCGGTTTTATAAATAGCTGTTACATACTTTATATATGATTAGAACTTTTGGAGAAGTTCAATCGTTTTGAAGTTAAAATAATATTCAAGCAAATATAATGCTTATTTTTTAAATAGAGGTGATTATATGAAGATTCCTAAAGAAAGGAGAACTTATTGTCCTTTTTGTAAAAAACACACGCTTCATGAAGTATTTGAATCAAAAAGAAGAAAAGCTAGTGAATTAAAATGGGGGCAGCGTCAGTTTAGACGGGTAACCAGCGGTTACAGAGGATATCCTCGACCATTGCCTTCAGGTAATAAACCGGTGAAAAAATTAGACCTGCGCTACAAATGTAAAGAGTGTAACAAATCACACATCAAAAGATCTTCATTTAGAGCTGGCAAGGTAGAATTCGTACAGACCTAATTGAGGTAATTTAATTGGTAAGTTATAACAATCCTAAAAGCAATTTCTTAAAGGTCAAATGCATAGACTGTGGTAATGAACAGATAATCTTTGACCATGCTGCTTCTAACGTACAGTGTATAATCTGCAGCAAAACACTGGTTAAACCTAAAGGTGGAAAATCTGAAATAGTTGCCCAGATAATAGAAGTCCTGGACTGATCTAAGAAGATCTATTATTTGGATGTTAAAGGTGTTTTAATGGTAAGAATGAGAAAAGAATGGCCAGATGAAGGAGATCTGGTAGTAGCAACTGTACATAAGGTTTTAAATTATGGTGCATTTGCTAATCTGGAGGAATATCCTCAAAAAGAGGCTTTCATACACATATCAGAAGTTTCTTCTGGTTGGGTGAAAAATATCCGTGATCACGTACGGGAAAACCAGAAAATAGTGGCTAAAGTATTAAGGGTAAACCCACGTAAAGGACATGTCGATGTTTCCCTTAAAAGGATCAGAGAGGACCAGAGAACCAGGAAAATCCAGCAGTTGAAGATCGAACAGAAGGCAGAAAAACTCCTGGAATTTTCAGCAGGAAACATAGGCAAAGATCTGGACCAGGCTTATGAAGAAGTAGGCTACTACCTCATGGATGAATTCGGAGACCTGTACGGTGCATTTGAAACTGCCGCCGAAGAAGGTGCTGAATCGCTTATAAGTCGAGAAGTAAGTAAAGAGTGGGCCGAAGCAATAACCGAAGTTGCCAAGAAGAACATATCACCACCAGAAGTGCACATTACCGGATATGTGGATTTAAAATCATACGCACCAAACGGTGTGGAAGTGATAAAAGAAGCACTACTCTCGGTTAAAGACGATAACATCACCATACAATGTGTAGGTGCTCCCCGTTATAGAATGACCGTTAAATCATCAGATTATATAGAAGCTGAGACCATGCTCAAAGAAGCAGCCCAGGTAGCCATCGATGAGGTTGTAGAAGCTGGTGGTGAAGGCGAATTCTATCGTGAATTAGAATGAAGATGAAGATGAAAAAATGCCGTTCCTGTGGTGAATACACTATCCAAGCGACCTGTCCCTACTGTGGTGGAGACGTGGGGGAAGTATACCCTCCCAAGTATTCCCCGGAAGATAAATACGGTAAATATCGACGATTACTCAAAAAACAAGTTAAGGATCAAAAAGGAGCTGGTTAAATGAAAGAGACCGTAATAAACCTTTTAGATGAAGTTGAACTTACTGAACCCATCTTTATAGAAGCCCTCCCTGGCATAGGTCATGTGGGTAAACTGGTGGCAGAGCACATCATCCATGAACTGGGAGCCACCAAATTTGCAGAACTGTACTCACCGTCCTTCCCACCCCAGGTCTTTGTAGGGGAGAAAGGAATCATCGAACCCATGAAAAATGAATTCTACTACCTGAAATCAGCTGGTGAAGATAAAAAAGACTACATAATACTGGTTGGAAACACCCAGGGGCTGAGTCCAGAAGGACAATACCATATATGCGGTGTTATACTCGATTTTGTGGGAAAATACGGTGTTAAGGACATATTCACACTGGGTGGTTTGGGTACCGGCCAGCATGTGGAAAAAACCCAGGTACTGGGAGCAGCCACCAATGAAGAAATGGCCACCATGCTGGAAGAACACGATGTGAAACTGAGATCTGCAGACGGTGGAATAATAGGCGCATCCGGATTACTCCTCGGACTGGGAATGTCCCGGGGAATGAATGGTGTATGTCTTATGGGAGAAACCCCGGGATACTTCATAGACGCCGATGCTTCCAAGGCAGTTCTAAATGCCCTAACCCACATACTTAAACTGGAAGTAGACGTGGCTAAACTGGAAGAAAGGGCAGAAGAAACCAGGAAGATGATCTCCAAGGCCCAGCAGATGGAGCAGGAGATGGCTGAAAGGATGCACATAGCTCCTGGAGAAGAAGACTTGCGGTACATAGGGTAATCTCTACTCAATTTTTTTTTCAAAACCAATTATTATTTAATTTTAAACCAATTTTTTTAACATCCGGATCGCTGACCTTAACCATTTCAC
>WOYI010205610.1_pt1 | contig 13952 bp, 11 predicted proteins | sample 6423411 | NCBI WGS metagenome assembly WOYI01 (sample SAMN13441803, study PRJNA592873) | oil field metagenome | biome: oil field; feature: oil-well bore; material: oil-contaminated soil; isolation source: oil-contaminated soil from oil-well borehole | place: Germany: Wietze | collected 2016-10-18 ...
CCATGAAACTGAAAGAAATACTTGAATGTGTCGATGGGAAACTGGTCTGGGGAGAGTCCCATCTGGAAGATGAGGTAATACGAGGGTTCGCCAGCGACCTGATGAGTGATGTCCTTACCATTTTGGAGGATGACATTCTCCTCATAACAGGGCTTTCCAACAACCAATCCATCAGGACTGCAGAAATGAGTGATATCACCAATATTCTCCTGGTGCGCAACAAACGCCCAAGTCAGAACATGATCGATATGGCAAAAGAACTGAACATATCGCTCTCCTACACTCCATACTCCCTGTTCAAGACGAGCGGCCTACTGTATGCGAAGGGATTGAAGCCGGTATATTGAGATGCATGAAGAATTCACCATCCCTTCCAAGGACTTCTCAGTAGCAGGTGAAGCTTCAAGCAAGATCAAACGCATCTTGAAGCAACTCAACGTACCTCCGCAGAGGATCAAGCAGATCATCGTTGCCGTCTTTGAGGCAGAGGTGAATGTCATTGCGCACTCCTATGGGGGAAAGGTGCTCTGTGACATTGAGCAAGAGAGGGTGTTGATTGACGTAATCGACACTGGACCTGGCATAGAGGACCTGGATCTTGCCATGACCGAGGGGTGGTCAACTGCCACCAGTGAAGTAAGGGAGATGGGATATGGTGCTGGGATGGGCCTGCCGAATATCAAGAAAAGTTGTGATGAACTGAAGATATACACGAAGAAGGGAGACCATACCCACATCTCCATGCGTTTTACCCTATAAGGAGCGTGCAATGAACGACCTTCCCTTTCACCACTCACTGCATGTCATTGAAGAGGAATGCAAAGGTTGCACTCACTGTATGAAGCGTTGTCCGACCAAAGCCATTCGTATCTTTGGGGGGAAGGCAAGGATTTTCAGCGACCTCTGTATCGATTGCGGGCAGTGCATGGCAGTCTGCCCGAATGATGCCATCGAGGTCGAGCAGGACTCCTTCGAACAGTTGAATGCCTACCACCTCCGCATTGGCATTGTACCTGCAGTCTTTTTTGCACAATTTGCTGATACCTACTCTGAAGGGCAGATATGCTCAGCCCTCTACGAGTCGGGCTTCACCCATCTCTACCTGTCGGAAACAGGCATAGACATACTGGACAAGCTCGGAGCCCCCGAGATTGAACATGATCTTCCCCTGATAAGCAACTTCTGCCCATCAGTACAACGCCTGATCCAGATACGCTTTCCCCTGCTCTTGGAAAACCTGAGCCGGGTAAGGCCCCCTGCCCAGATGGTAGCCCTCTTTGCAAAGGCGGAACTGAAGGGTCAGGACGACTCGATAGGCATATTCTATATCACCCCCTGTGCTGCAAAGATAGCCCAGATAAAGACCGAGGGGTCAGAGGAAAACAGCCTCTTCCAAGGTGTCATAAACTTTGACACTGCCTATAACAAGGTGAGAACCTTTCTGGAAATGCATAAGCACCAGGAGAGTATGGGCAAAACCGCCACACTCTCCTTTCCCACAGTCACCCGCAAGGCAAGTCAGTGGAGCATGGTAAAAGGGCAGAGCAACGCACACAGAGGACGATCCCTCTCTGTCGATGAGGTGCATAATGTCATAGAGTTCCTTGATCAAATGGAACAGGAAAATGATATCAAGCTGGAGTTTCTGGAACTTGATGCGTGTGCTGAGGGGTGTCCTGGAGGAATCCTGACTGTGCGTAACCGATTCCTTGCAAGTGAAAGGCTCAGACACTGGTCGCAGACCCTTCCCAAGGAGCTACCCCCTTCCCTGATCAAGCGCATTACTGACCAGAACGAAGCCCTAGCAAAGAACCTCTATCTCGATCCGCCACAGCCCAAAGGGGCTATGGAGCTGGATCAGGATATCGGAAAGGCACTGTACAAGTTGGAGAAGGTTCACCAGATACTTGCTGTCCTGCCTGGCATCGACTGCGGCCTGTGTGGGTCGCCGACTTGCAGGGCCCTCGCAGAGGACATTGCCCAGAAGGAGGCGAGCATACGCCAGTGCGTAGTGCTCAAGCTCAAGGATCCCAAGGAGCTCAATGCCCTGGCAAAGATCTGGGGTGAAAGGCCTACAGGGGCAAGCGTCTCGAAGGACGATCAAGGACAGGATTCTTAGCCTTCTCTGTCTCCAAAAGTTGCAACCCTGCGATAACCACGAACGAGTCCTCCGTCTTGGCATAGGCCAGAAGGGCTTTGGCTCCCTCATTGAGGTGCTCACTTTTCATGCCCAAGAGCTGGTTGCGTCTCTTCGTCCTGAAGTCATCGCTTATGTTGTACAATATCCTTCTGAAGGAGAGAATGGAGTTCTGCGACGGGGAAAGAGGGCGAAGGTCGTTACCCACCGTGGTGATGAGGGCATTCTCAATATCACTAGGATCGACTTCCTTGGTAGTATAGAGCTCAAGGGTGTTGGTGAAGTCAGCTAAGGTACCTGCAATGCGGGGATCACGATAGGAACTGAAGAAAAAGAGCTCTTCCATGACATCTGCATGGGCAGAGACCCCATAGGCCCCACCTTGGGCCCTAACTTTCTCCCAAAGGTCATTGCCGGTGATAATCTGACCAAGCAGGACTTGGGCAGCCTGCTCGTCACTGCCCCGTTTGCTTGTACGCAGTACATATGCGCTGTAACTGACTGTTGAAGGAAGACGGTAGAGCTCCACAGCATGGGTAATACCCTGGCTTACCTTCTCGTAGGAACGCAGTTTTGCCTCTATCGTCTCTTTCTCATCGAATAACAGGACAAACTTCTCATAGGAAGGGACAAGGGTTGGGGCGAGGTCCTCGTCACAGCCAAGATGGAGGATAAGGCGTTTACGGTTGTTCAGCTTCTCCTGCAGGGCCTTGAACTCCTCAGCTACAAGGAATAGCTGTTCATCATGGAGGTTCTCCAAGAAGAACCACTGGTCAAGGCCTGAAAGTTGCTCACCCTCATACTGGATGGTGCTGAAAATGGAGGAGGCAGACAGGGAGGCGAAGCTATGGGCAGCATAGGTTATGTTGTCCACATAGTCGCCCTTGATATTGATAAGGGCTGCCTGGAGTCGCTCGAGGTCAGCTACATTGGCTTCGGTAAAGAGACTATGCAAAAAGGTGAGCGCTTCACTGAAATCCTCGATGAGGGTACGGGTCCTACAGACCAAAAGCATCTTGTCAGGCCCTTCGTGTGAGGAACCCATCTCCACATAGAGATTGGTATCACCGGTGAGGCTCTTGAGTTTGTTGGTGACCTGTGGATACTCCATATCACCGATTCCGGTCATCTGCAGCAGACGGATATACAGAGGCATCAGCAGGAGCTCTCGCTCTGTGAGGTCCTCAAGCTGGAAGGCGAAGTCAGCATAGGCAATCTTGTTGCAGAACATCTTCTTAAGGTACAGTTTTCTCCCTGCTATGCAATGCTCTTCATAGATGTTGGGCTCTATTTCAGAGGGAAGGTCCTCCAGCTTGAGATAAGGGACCTTCTGCTTATCCTCGACTGTATCACCTTCGTTTTCGAACGCGACGAAATGCTCATTTTGCTGAGCGAGAGACTTCAAGCCCTTCTTGCCCAACGCCTGTGCTTGTGCTTGTGCATATTTCTCTATGGTTGCCAACTGCCTCTTTTCATGTTCACTGTCTGCCTTGACGGTGACCAGACAACGGTGGGGGTTATCAAGGAGGTGCTGCTGTATCCACTCCTCAAAATAGCGGGGATTTGCAACAAGGGCGTCTTCGAGTGCCTGCAAAGGCTCAGCTGTTACAATGGTCGCTGAGGGTGAACGGTCAACCAACCACCCTTTGAGAGAGCGGTTGAGGGCCCTGAAGCCGTTGGGGAATCCTCCGGGGATTTCCTGTTGCTTGAAGCGCGACCGTTTCATCGAGGAAGCGATAAGAGAGCTATCGAGGCCTTTATCTACAATATCCTTGAGGGAGGAAAGTATGAGAGTCTGGGCTTCTTCAGCCTTCTCTGAATCGATGCCTTTGAAACCGACGGTAAAAGGCATCTCCCGGAAGTCCCCGCTCATACCGCTTTCAGGGGAGATATCCTTGCCAAGCTTTGTATCAAGCAGAGCCTTATAGAGAGGGGCCCCGGGATTTCCCAGAAGGATATCCACCAGAGTCGATAGTGTTATCAGGGAGAGGGGGTCACTTGCTTCACAGGTAGCCCATGAAAGGACCACCGAATCACCGCCCTGTGCTTCCCCTTCCTCAACAGGGCTGGTAAAAGAAGTCTTGCGAGGCGCCTTCCAAGGCTCTGAAAGAGGGACAAGGCTATCTACATTGAGCTTGGCGTAGGAACGCAGGTATTCACTATCCAGCATCTGCAGTTTTTCACCTACACTCATATCACCATAGATGAAAAGTTTGCAGTTCGATGGATGGTAGAACTTGCTGTAAAAAGCGAGGAACTGCTGGTAGTTCAGCTGGATAATATATTCAGGGTCGCCACCTGAGTCAAAGGCATAGGGAGTGTCGGGAAAGAGTGAACGCACGCTGTTGCGTCCCACGATGCTGTCGTGGTCGGCACTTCCTCCGAGCATTTCGTTATAGACCACCCCCTCGAAGTGACAGACATCCCCCTCACAGACCATGCGCACACCCTCCTGTTGGAAGGTCTCCTCACGCAAAAGCGGGGCGAAGACTGCATCTGTATAGACAGAAAAGAGGTTGTCAAAATCCTTCTGCAAAGGACTGGCTGCAGGGTACATCGTCCTGTCAGGATAGGTCATGGCGTTCATGAAGGTGTTGGTACTTCCCTTTAGGAGGGTCATGAACGGATCACGCACAGGATATTTCTTCGAACCTGCAAGGCAACAGTGCTCAAGTATATGCGCGACCCCCGCATCATTGTTGGGAAGGGTCCTGAATACATAGCTGAAGAAGAGTTCTTTGTCGTCATTGACCACCTGGTAGACTTCCATCTGGGTGGCAATATGACGGAATAGATACCCTGTAGCCTTGTACTCCTGTAAAGGAGAGACCTCAGAGAGGACAAATCCAGAAACTTCATCACCAACGGCCCATTGTCTTTCACTCATTGCTCCTATACTCCTATTCCAGGGGGAACACTACCATGAGCAAGAGTGATTGACAACCCATGGAGCAAGCTCTACCCTTGGACCATGCTATACATAGGAAGTCACACCAGCATTGCAGGGGGGTTGGAGAATGCAGCCATCCAGGCCAAAGCGCTAGGAGCCACTGCTTTTGGCATGTTCACCAAGAACCAACGCCAGTGGGCATCGAAGCCCATCACAGAAGAAGAGAGCGCAAAGTTCAAGGATACCCTCAAGGATCTTGGATTCTCCAAGGCCCAGGTCCTCCCCCACGACAGTTACCTCATCAACCTGGGAAATCCCGATGGTCTCAAGCGACAACAGAGCCTCACTGCCTTCATCGACGAGCTGCAAAGAGTGCACACACTCGGCTTGGACAAGCTGAATTTCCATCCAGGATCACATATGAACAAGATAGGGCGCAAAGATAGCCTCGCCTTAGTGGCAGAGGCTCTGGATAGGGCTATCAGCTCCACTGAGGGAGTGAGGCCCATCATTGAGACTACTGCAGGCCAGGGAAGCAACCTGGGCTCAAGTTTTGAGGAGATAGCAGAGCTACTCTCCCTGACCAGGCAAAACCAGCAGGTGGGAGTCTGTATCGATACCTGCCACATCTTTGCTGCAGGCTATGACCTGAGAAGTGAAGAGGCCTTTCACAAGACCTTCGAGGAGTTTGGCAGGATAGTGGGATTCGACAAGCTCGAGGCTCTGCATCTCAATGATGCAAAAGTCGCCCTGGGAAGCAATCTGGACCGACACGAAAGCCTGGGCAAGGGACAGATAGGCATTGAGCCCTTCATCCGCATAGCTCAGGATTACCGTTTCAGAGACATCCCCCTGATCTTGGAGACAATTGACAGCTCGCTGTGGCCAAAGGAGATCGCTCTGCTCCAAGCATATGGGCAGAAGGTGCAACCATGACCAGAAGCAAAATCCCCTTTACCAAGCCCATGATCTTTGGTCATCGTGGCTACTCAAGCCTGGAACCTGAGAATACACTACCGTCCTTCCTGCCCTGCATAGAAAAACACATACGAGGGGCCGAACTCGATGTGCAGCTGTGCAAGACAGGAGAGCTGGTGGTTGTCCATGATGCGAACATGAAACGAGTCAGTGGAAGGGATGCTCTGGTATCTGATCTCACGCTGGAGGAATTGGGAAGCCTTGATGTGGATAAGAAGCACCAGGGGCCTCTCTGAGAAGACCTGGCAAACTATCAAAGCCTTCAGCCTTGAACAGAGGAGCATGGTCTCCTCCTTCAACCCTTTTGTCCTACGCAGGTTCAACAAGATCGGCAAAGGCTCCCTTCCCACAGCATTCATCTTTGATGAGAGTCCTTCGATCCCTAAGATTTTCCACCATGGGTGAGGTAGGCATATCGCACAGTGCTCATACCTCAAGCCACCTCTGGCTCAAATCGACAAAGCGTTCGTCATAAAGTTCAAACAGTAGGGAGGCTATCAGATCTGCACCTGGACTGTGGATGACCTACAGGAGGACAGACGTGCCCTCGAGCTGGGAGCCCTGTTTCTGCCCTGCCCTTTTGCTCTCGCTGATTCCCTAGAAGAACGCGGGAAGCAGCAGTGATGAGCTGATCTGGCCAAAGCGACTGAAGGCCTTCTTCTTCGCATCCTCGGCAAGTGGGGCAAATGCCACGGCCTCCACTTCCAGCGTTTCGGAAAGCAACACGTTCTTTTCCATATCCCACAGATGTACACTACCGGTGACCACCACTACACTCTGCTCTCCTATGCGTGTCTCATCGACGACACCTGCCTTACCCCTTAGGACCAGATGTGACCCTGGGGCCTTGAGGCGCACCTCGTCGAAAAGCTCGCTCGTTTCCTCCTGGACAAGTGCCAAAGGCGAGATCGAGACACCCCTGCTATCATAGAGGTCAAGGAAGGCGGATAGGGCTTCTTTGGTGTTGCGAAGAGCTCCTGTATACTCGTACTCACGAATATCTGCCACTATTTTTTTTGTTGCAAAGGGTGACTTGAGAGAATAGGGAAAGTCTATGCCGCTTTTTTCCAAAGCCGCCTGCAGGGGAGCAAGAGATTCCCGAGGTATCTTCTGTTCCAATTGTGCAAGGGATGAGGAAAAGTCAACAGCGAAGCGTATGGAACCTTTTCCCACCAACCCGTAGTTATGCGGAACAAATTGAATGATACCATCTGAGGCAGTATTGAAAAAAAGAGAGTCAGCATAGCGTTCCCCTAGGCTATTCAGGGCTTCAAACTGGGCCACAACAGGGGCATTGAGAACCTTAGGGGACAGAAGGCGGCTCTTTCTTCTCAGTTGGACCGTAGCTGTGGCCTTGAGGGGGTCGCTCTTGCTCAAGGAGAATCTCAAGGCACTGATGAAGGTAATGCTCTTGTCCAGCAGTGCGTCGATCTCATATTTCTTAGAGGTGACTGGCCCCTCCGATGCAATAAGGGCAGCATCAAAATAGAGCATGATGGCCCTGATGTCATTATTTGCACGGTATGCCAAGTCAGCTGACCGTATCAGCTCTTCAATATCCTTATCACGCTTGAGCATAGCATTATAGACGCTGGTCCGCTTGGATTCCAGTTTTGCCGTATCGGCAGTTGCAAGGAGATAAAACTGGGCAGGAGAACGAAGATCAGTCTTGGAGTATTCGTTGACGATATTCAGCCCAAAGGCCTGTATGGCATCGGTTGTGGTAAGTTCTCGATAGTAAAGGCCCTGCACCGGTTCACCGACAAACGCTGATAGTTGGTTGAGAATGTCCTCATACGCCATGAGCTTGGCATTAAAGAGTACTTGGGTGTTCCCTTTTCCCACAAAAGCTGTCTTGCTTGCAGATACGACAGGGGTATATACCCACGATGGCAGGCCTTCCACTTGCGAGCGAACCAGGTTTGAAAAGGAGGTACAGGAGGGAAAAAGCGTGAGTAAAAGCAACAGCAGGGTTCCAGAAAAAAGCAAACCATATCGCCTGTATCTATGTTTCATTGTATGCATCCTCTAATAAGTGTACGCCAAGCCAAGCTGCATGAACAGTCCCGAGCTATACGCTCCGTTCTCAGTCACCCAGTACTTGTTACCCACACCAATATCTAAACCCAAGCTGTCAAGATGATACCGATAGAAAAAAAGAGCATTGCTTCCATAGAGCAGGTTAGCGCCTGAGGGAGCGTACCCAAGACCTAGGGTGCACCTCATGGATAGTGAGCTGTTGCGCCAGAAGCCAGAATGGAGACCGAATATCATCGACAGGGGAAGTTGGAGAGCGAAACCTGCCTGACCATTCATACCAGAAAGAGTGGAACCGGTGAAGTCGAAGCCCCCTCCCATCACCAAGGTAAATGGATAGAGGCCGACTTCCTGGCTGTAGAAGCCCTCTATGGCAAGCTGGCCTCCTGCGGTAAGTACCCTGGAGACAGAGAGGGATACTTCCCTTCCCTCCTGTTTCTCCAGTCTCATGCCAGGAAGCAGTTCTTTTCCACTGGTACCGACCAAGAGCGAAACGGGATCTTCCTCATCAGAGACGTGCCGGACAACCACAGTTGCCCACCTGTTACCTTGGGCATCGAGGCCTTTGTAGTGGTCTCCTATTTGCAGTGGGGAAAGGGTGGCATACCCACTCTCATAGGCATACTCAACAAGCAAAGAATCCTCTGGTTCGAAGAGGGCCTGCCCGTCATAGAGAAGCATGGAAGAGAGTCTCTGCTCCAGTGAGCTCTCCAGCTTTTTAGAATCCTCACCCTTGGCACTCAGGAAGAGCTGTAACGTACGCTGTCCATACGAAAAAAGGACAGTGGCGGAGAGGGCGTTTGGTTCGATTTCAAGGAGATCAGAGAGAGAAACAGAGAGCACCCCCTCCCCGTCCATACGGGAGAGAAGAGATTGCTCTCCAACGCGTGCAACCACCCCGGTCAGCATAGCATATGAGGGACTCTCCGTTTCTGCCTTGACCACAAGAGTCGGTCGGGCAAAAAGAGGAGAGAGGCAAACGATCATCATGACAGAGAGTAACGTTCGTCTCACTTCTCAGATCCCACCTTGATAATCTCCTTGACGAGATTTGCACTATCTTCCATAGCAGAAAGGGCTGCCCATTCGAAGCGTGAATGAAGGTTGTGCCCACCGGTGAAGATATTCGGACAGGGTATCTTATGCTCATTGGCCATCCTGGCCCCATCGGTTCCTCCTCTGATGAGGGCCTCCTGAAGATCCATTTTCAAGCGTCTTCCAGCCTCGCGCAGATTGGTCATAGCGATAGGCTTCTCCTGAGCAACCATGGCCATGTTGAAATAGACATGTTTGGCCTCAACGCTCACCTTCCCCTTGGGATAGAGGGCCGCTGCACTTTGGGCAAGCAGTTTAAGAGCCTCGATACGCTCTTTGAGGATATCGATATCAAAGTCCCTGAGGTAGACGGTGAGGTCGACTTCAGTAGCATTGCCCTTGATGGTATGGGCACAGTAGTAGCCATAACGGCCGTCGGTGGCCTCTGGGCTCTCTGCCTGAGGCAGGGCGTTTATGAAGTAGGCAGCCATGGTAAGGGCATTGACCAGCCTGCCTCGGGCAGCCCCAAGGTGATAGCTTACGCCAGAGAAATGCACATTGACGGTGGCTGCATTGAAGCACTCGCTCTCTATCTCAAAGCGCTTGCCCCCATCAATGGTATAGCAGTATGCACAATCGATTTTGTCATACGGGAAGGTGTCCATCCCGGCTCCGGTCTCCTCATCACTGGTAAAGATGAGTTCCAATGGCCCATGTTTGCTAGTCGGGTCATCGCTGAGTTCTTTTGCAACAGCCATGATGGCTGCAACCCCAGCCTTGTCATCACTACCGAGCAAGGTCGTCCCGTCGGTGACGATGAGCGTCTCCCCCGTATACTGTGCAAGCTCCTCGTTATCTTTAACTTTAATTGTGTACTCTTCGTTCAAGGGAATATCAGAACCATCATAGCCTTCAATGACTCGGCTCTTCACCCCATTGCCTGGAACATCGTCAGCAGTATCAACATGTGCCATGAACCCAATGGTAGGGACTTCATAGTCGAGGTTGGAAGGAATACGGGCGATGACCACACCATGGTCATCAACAAGTATATCAGTGTGACCCATCTGTGTAAGTTCAGATACCAGTAGGTTCAACAGGTCCCACTGGCCATCGGTGGAAGGGGTCTTTGTTGCGACGACAGTGTCGTCACTCATGGTGTCTATGGCCACATATCGTAAAAATCTCTGAAGGATATCTTCAGCAAACGTACTTCTCATTGCATATCTCCTATGATCCCATTATTCCACAAACCTAACCAGTGAGCAACAAGCAAAGCAGGCCAAGCAAAGAAGAGGCCCTCCGAAGAGGGCCACTATACCAAGGAAGCTGCCTAGACACTGAAATTATATTTCTTAAGCATAGGCTTAACCATATCGATGACGTTATACAGTGAAAAGACACAGATGACGATTCCTGTCACGACAAACCCCCGCTTTAGCGTAGTGCCTACAGCGATCATGCTCGATGCCAATGCATAGGAGACCTCAGGTTCGGTAGTTACTGAGATGAGCCATTCATTGAAGGACGCGTCCAGTTCGCCTCCAAACTGATAATATCGCCAGATGGACATAACTGTGCTGGCAACAACCCCAGAAGCTATGGCGATTGCTGTTGCTGCTGAGACTTTGCCCCAAAACACAACGGTAGGGATGCAAGCATAGACCACCCCAGCAGTAAAGAGCACAATCGATCGGGTCAGAAGCTTCTGCATATCCTTCCAAAAGGGGGCTCTCTGTGAAGGGGAAAGAGCCCTGGAGAAGTGCTCAGCCTCAGCTAACATCAAAGATCGGTTCTCGTCCAGCTTCTGTTCCAAGGAAGCCATCTCCTCTTCACTAATCAGGCCTCTGGCAAATTCAATCACCTGCTGCGCTTGATTCTCAGAGTTCACATCATTAACTGCATAGCAGAACTCCAAATACTGCCTACCCTGCTCCTCGCTGAGCGTGCTCTGGACAATATCAGAACCCGTATACTCGGCGGAAGAAAGTGCGCGAGAAACATCCTCCTCCAAATACTCCCATACCACATCCTTCTGCTCATCAATGATACGGGCTACTGTAGGGAAGAGCTCCTTATCCGTAATTTTCGCCTTGGTTTGCGCCTCCCAACCTAGAGAACACCCCGACAGGGGGATGACCAACATGACCAATACCATCCAATTAAAGGTGTACTGCATCTTTTTTCCCATGTGACACTCCTTTTTGCTTCTTGCCCTGACGAATCTATCGCTTCTCCTCACAGGCTGGGGATGGCAAGGAATTCCCACCCAAACAGAAATACGATGCGGAATTTTGAACGGTCGGCAAACGTACGCATAACAAGAGCATACTCAGATTCGAAAACCCCACTGGGGTCTGCGATGACGAGCCTCGGTTCAAAATAGAGGGATTTGGTACTATGCCAGACATACCCAATGGCGACTTCATTGAGGTAGAGGATATCCGTCTCGGGCTTGTCAAAACCACTGAATAGGCCCATCTGTATCAGAGAGATAGAGAGATACAGCCCATTCCTGAAAGGATGGTAGTCAAGGAACAGGCCAAATTCCCAGAGCCTTACCTCATTGTAGAGCAGGTCGCTGGTCAAGGAGATAGGGATGCGAAGGGCGAACTCAGTATTGATGTTCACCTTAAGATCTGCCGTTGTCTGCAGTGTAGGCAGAAACAGTGCCTCCAAACCCCTGAGGTCAAGCCCCAGAGAGAGCGTACTCCCCCCCTCTGCCCACACTGTGGTGAGAGTCAAAGCCAAGACTATTGTCAGTAGGGTTCTTTTCATCACTCACCTCTTGACCCTCACCCTACCACCAGCCTGCAGAAGGTTGAATTCTTCAAACTTACTACCCCAAACTGTGAGGTAGACTCTTAATAATTGGGTCCACTAGCTATTTTTCACCAAATTTTGAGGTACAAAGGTGGATAATTCCCTTTTTTTTTCTCTTGTGGTAAACTTGTAAGGAAATTGCCTTCTTTTTTGTTATACTTGTAAGGGCAAGGAGCTTTGTGTGAATAAAACTTGGTCAATTATACTTATTGTTGTCGCCATCATCGTAGTACTGGGAGGTACCTACTGGTACTTTGGTATGCAGAAGCCGATAACCCAAAAGGAAACGACCTCTTCGACTACAGTGGAAGCTGTGATGGCGCAGGTACCTACTGCTAAAGGTATTCCTGTTATATCTGCTGATACAAAAGGAGACACACCCCCTGTAAAGCAGAACATCGAGACAAAGGAAGCTTCTGCTGCAGGCCCAAGCACGACTAAGCCTGCCGAAGGAATACAAAAAGACCCCCTCACTGCAGAAATCCCAAAGCAACTGAAGCAATTACCCGCTCCAATTGCCCCAACCATCTCCATGCGAGGCGGGTTTTCCCTTCCAACCTTTGATCCAAGGGATAAGGATGCGGTAGCAGAAACAGGTACACGAACCTCGGTTCTGGCCAGTGAGGAACTGCCTGCCAAGGCAGAAGTGAGCGATCTCCCTACTGAAGAAGTAGCAGAGGAAGTAGTAGTAATAGCAGGAAAAAAAGAGCCTCAACCTATCGTAGGAGTATCTGAAGTGCAAACGGAGCTGCCTGGTAGTGCTGAGCAGGAAGGTGAAAAACCAGATAGCATACAGGAAAAGGCTCCTGAAGAGGGGAAGCTCCCCCCTGTTGCACAAGAAGAGCCTGTAGTCTCACAACCCGAAGAGGTGCAGAGTACCCCCCCTGCAGTTGCAGTAACCCCACCGGTGGTGAAGATACTCAGAAGCAAGACAACCCTCGCAGAAGAAAAACCTGCAGAAGAAAAACCTGCCAGGGAGGCAAGCCTTTCGGTCTCTTTCCTTGACTACAACTTCACCAATGACTTCTCCTCGACACAGAAGGGCTTCAATGTCAGCTTGGATGTCATGAGCCAGAAAGAGGTGTTTGGTTGGGGTGGTACACTTGAGGTTGGGAAGCCAAGCTCCCTAGATATCGTGCAGATAAGCCTGCTTGGCAAGGCAACATGGAGCCTAGGCAAGGGCGTGGTGACCTTCCCTCTATCCATCTCACTCGGACCAACGCTCTTCATTGATTCCACTGCAAGTACGACCACAGCCGAGTTCGGCATGAAGGCAAAACTCAGTGCAGGGGTTACCTATGCCATTTCAGAATCATTTAGGATGTTTTATGCGGTCGGTGTCGGAGCCACCTACAACTTCCAAGACAGCTCATCCTTCAGATTTGTCTTAGAGCCCATCAGAGTCGGTGTAGGGTTCAGCTTCTAGACTGCCCTTCCTGATCCATATCAGAAAAGGATGGGGCCTCTGAAGCATCGCCTGATACTTCCACAATCTGGGGGATGGGGGGAACCTCGTCCCATCCTAGCGCTTCGATGATCGCCACTTTCTGCTTGACGGCCTTGCCGCTCAAAAAGCTAACAGAGCCTTCGTCCAGGTAGAGTATAAGACCCTTTCTCAAGCCAAGGACCTTGCCTAACGCCAAGCTACGTATTTCAGAGACTTCCAAGGACCAGACCTCCTCACAGGGGGTCTTTTGTGTCCAGCCCTTCTGCAAACGCTGGTAGAGCTTCACCGTGTCCTCTGTAATGACCAGACGTCCCCTTGTAAGATCGCCATCCCCTGAAGGTGGCACCTTCCCACAGAACAGGGAGAAGGTGTACCTCTCTTTGCGAACTTTCATCACATCCGAATCACTGACCCAGTAGGAGACGACATAGTACAGGAATACCAAAATAAACAGGAGGGGAAAAATCAAATAGTAAACCACCATACCGATGTAGGAGGGAGAGACAAACACCACAACAAGGGTCAGTCCTAGTAAAAGCAGTTTCAAGAGGATTTTCATATCCATGACTGTAATGCCTAGGGAAGAAAAAGAAAAGCCTTTATGA
>WOYI010432032.1_pt1 | contig 13949 bp, 9 predicted proteins | sample 6423411 | NCBI WGS metagenome assembly WOYI01 (sample SAMN13441803, study PRJNA592873) | oil field metagenome | biome: oil field; feature: oil-well bore; material: oil-contaminated soil; isolation source: oil-contaminated soil from oil-well borehole | place: Germany: Wietze | collected 2016-10-18 ...
AAGCGACGGACATAGGGACCGCACCGGCGGATGCGCAGACCGGCCGGCCAAAGTCTGCCAGGCTCCCAGCGAGCGCAGTCGCGGTCGCTCCCCACCGGGCGGGATTCCGTTCAGGCACGGCAGCTCACTCGTTGCCGGAATCGCTCCCACCCGCCGGCGCATCCGGCGTGCACCCGGCCACCAGCGCATTCGCCCTGAACATCCACCATTCGCGACGGTTGGCGTGGCCGACGTAGATGGCCTTGGTGCGGTCCACGCACGGGCCCATCGCCGTGTCGAGGCTGAACAGCCAGCGCTGCGCGGGGTCGGCCTGCAGCCAGGCCGAAGCGTCTGCGAACTGCTGCGGCCACGGCTTGAGGAAGCCGAACTCGGCGACCGGGCCCTGCGCCATCAGCAGGTTCTGTTCCTTCCAGGCGACCAGGCCGATGGTGGCCTGCGGGCCGGCGATGGTGCGTGCCTTGCGCATCACGTCCAGCGCCGAGCGGTCGCCGTTGAGGAGCGGGTAGCCCCACAGGCCGTAGACGCTCCACAGCACCGCGGCGAAGGCCAGCCAACCCTGCGGCGCGCGGCGCAGGCGGGTAAGCGCCGCGATCACCAGGCCGGCCAGGCCGATGGCGAGGAACAGCCACCAGATCTGCGGGTCCAGGCTCCGTTCCAGCCGCAGCGACCACTGCGGGTGGCGCGCCACGGCCAGCGCGCCAGCGAGCGCGAGCGCGGCGCTCAGGGCAAGAGTCAGCCCGAACACGGCAGCGCGCACGCCGCGCCGGCGCAGCAAGGCGGGCAGCAGTGGCGCCAGCGCCAGCGCGGTGATCGGCAGGGCGGGCAGGATGTAGACATCGCGCTTGCCCGGGCTCAGCGAGAAGAACACCAGCACCAGCACGACCCAGCCCAGCGGCAGCAGGAAGCGCGCGTCACGTCGCTTCAACCGGCGCCACCACGCCGGCAGCGCCCACGGCAGCAGCAGCGACAGCGGCAGCCAGTCCACTGCGATGATGCCGAGGAAGTAGGCGGGCGAATGCAGGTGCCCCGGCGGCGTCGCGTAGCGGTGCACGGTCTGCCCGAACAGGATGTTCTGCACGTACTCGGCGTGTTGCGGGTCGCCGTCCGCCCGCGCGATGAGCACCATCGGCACCAGCCATGCCAGCACCGGCAGCAGGAAGGCGGCCGCGCCCAGCGCCCAGCGGCCGGCGCTGCCGTCGAACCGGGCCACGTGCCGCCAGCCGCGCCGACGTGCGAACGCGAACGGCACCAGCATGAGCAGCGCCAGCACGCCCACGCCCTTGGTCACCACGCCCACGCCGGCGAACAAGCAGCCGACCCAGAACCAGCGCCAGGACGGCCCCAGCAGCAGGTGCCGCAGCAGGCCGTAGTTGGCCAGCGTGATCCAGCCCAGCAGCAGCGGGTCGATCTGCGCGTTGCGCATCTGGTAGGTGAAGTGGATCGTCACCAGCAGGGTGAGCGCGGCCAGCAGTGCGCTGCGGTGGGTCCACAGGCGGCGGGCCAGATCGTAGGTGAGCGCCAGCGTGCCCAGCGCCGACAGCAGCGAGGGCAGCAGGAAGGCGACACGCCAGCTGCGCGTGAGGAAATACGCCAGCGCCTGGGTCCACATGAACACCGGCGGCTTGTCCGGATACAGCTCGTGGCCGCGATGCGGGAACAGCCACTGGCCATGCTCCACCATCCAGCGCGCGACCAGGGCGAAGCGCGGCTCGTCCGAGGGCCACGGATCGCGCAGGCCGATGCCCACGCCCAGCACGAACAGCGCAAACAGGCCGCACCAGATGAGCTCGGCGCGCGCGCTGGACAGCCACAGCGGGCGGGCGCGGGACAGGGCGGGGAGCGGTTTCACGATGCGGCGTTCCATCGGGCGGGGTGGGAAATCGGTGCAAGCATAGCCGCGCATGCCGCGGGCCGCGGGCATCAGGCCTTTTTCTGCAGCACCGCGTAATACATGCCGTCGAGGTCGCCGTCGCCCGGCAGGATCTGCCAGCCCACCGCGGCGGCCTGCCCGACCGGCAAGGTGAAACTCACTGCCTCGGCATCGCCATGGGTCGCCAGCAGCCCGGACACCACCGCTTCGTTTTCCGCGCGCAGCACCGAGCAGGTGATGTAGACCAGCCGCCCGCCCGGTGCCAGCAGTGGCCACAGCGCGGCGACGATGCGCCGCTGCTGCACGCCCATCGCGGCGATGTCGCTCTCGCGCCGGTGCAGGCGCACGTCGGGGCGACGGCGCAACACGCCGGTGGCCGAGCAGGGCGCATCGACGAGGATGCGATCGAACGGCTGCTTCATCCACGCGGCGGGCGGCGCGCCCGCATCGCCGATCACCACCTTGGCATCCAGCCGCAGTCGCATCAGGTTGTCGCGGATGCGCTCGGCGCGTTTGGCATCGTATTCCAGCGCGGTGAGATCGATGCGCGCGCGCTCCAGCAAGTGGCAGGCCTTGCCGCCCGGCGCGGCGCAGGCGTCGAGCACGCGCAGGCCGTCGCGCAGGTCGGCCAGGGCGGCAGCGACCTGCGCCGCGCCGTCCTGCACGGCGAAGGCGCCGTCCTCGAAGCCGGGCAGTCGGGTCACGTCGGTGCTGTGCGGCAGCACCACGGCATCGGCCAGCCACGGGTGGGCATGCGCCTCGTGGCCGCTGGCCTGCAGCTGGGCGATGAAGGCGCCGCGTTCGCCGCGCTGGCGGTTTACCCGCAGCATCAGCGGTGGCTCGCGATTGTCGGCGGCCATCACCGCGTCGGCCTGCGCCGGCCAGTCGCGCTGCAGCGCCGTGGCCAGCCAGGCGGGATGCGCGTGGCGGGTGGTCGGCTCGGCATCGAGACGGGCGATGTGCGTCGCGCGCTCGCGCTGCCAGCGGCGCAGTACCGCGTTGACCATGCCGGCCAGCGCCGGCCGCTTGAGCGTGCGCGTGGCTTCCACCGTGGCGGCCACCGCCGCGTAGTCGCTGAGCTGCAGGATCTCCAGCTGCACCAGGCCCAGCACCAGCAGGGCGTGGATGGCCGGATCCTTGTGGCGGATCGGTTTGGCCAGCATCGCGTCGATCGCCGCGTCGAAGCGCAGCCACCAGCGCGCGCCCTCGCTCAGCAGCGCCATCAGCAGGGCGCGGTCGCGCGGGTCGGACAGCTTCGGTGCGCCACGTTCCATCACCTCGCGCAGCGAGGCGCCGCGCAGGGCGACCTCGGCCAGGCCCTTGGCGGCGAGGGCGCGGGTGTCGGGCTTCATCGCGCCGGGCGCAGGTCGGGGCGGGCGTTGAGGTAGTCCAGCGCGCCGATGCGCTTGCCGCCGGCACGCTGCAGCGCGGTGATGCGCAGCGCGCCCTCGGCGCAGGCGACGTCGATGCCATCGCGACCGGCGGCCAGCACGCTGCCCGGCGCGGCGTGATGGGCGGCATCGAGTGCCCGCGCCGACCACACCCGCAGCGTCTCGCCGGCGATCACCGCCTCGGCCACCGGCCACGGATCGAAGGCACGCACCTGGCGCTCCAGTTCACCTGCCGGGCGGCTGAAATCCAGCCGCGCCCCGGCCTTGTCGAGCTTGTGCGCATAGGTCACGCCCGCCTCCGGCTGCGGCACGGGCGTCAGCGTTTCGCCGGCAAGCACGCGGCGAAGGCCCTCGGCCAGCACCGCGGCGCCCAGCTGCGACAGGCGGTCATGCAGGCTGCCAGCGGTGTCGTCGGCGTGGATCGGCGTGCGCCGTTCGAGCAGTACCGGACCGGTGTCCAGGCCGGCCTCCATCTGCATCAGGACGACGCCGCTCTCGCTGTCGCCGGCGAGGATCGCGCGCTGGATCGGCGCGGCTCCGCGCCAGCGCGGCAGCACGCTGGCGTGCACGTTCCAGCAGCCGAGCCGCGGAATGGCCAGCACCTTGCGCGGCAGGATCAGGCCGTAGGCCACCACCACCATCAGGTCGGGTGCATACGCTGCCAGCTGCTCGCGGGCGGCGGCATCCTTCAGCGACTCGGGCTGCTCGACCGCGATGCCGGCGGCGAGCGCGGCCTGCTTGACCGGGCTGGGGGTGAGCCTGCGGCCGCGGCCGGCGGGGCGGTCCGGCTGGGTGTAGACCGCCACCACCTCGGCACCGCTCTTGCGGCACGTGTCCAGGCAGGGAACGGAGAATTCGGGCGTGCCGGCGAAGACGATGCGCAGCGGCGATGCCCCGCTCAAGCGCTGGCCGCCTGCTTGCGCTGCTTTTCCATGCGCTTGAGCAGCATGGTGCGCTTGAGCGACGACAGGTAGTCGACGAACACCTTGCCTTCGAGGTGATCCATCTCGTGCTGGACGCAGACCGCCAGCGGACCTTCGATGTCCAGCACCCGTTCCTTGCCGTCCACGTCGTGCGCCTTCACCTTCACCTTCAGCGCACGGGTCACGTCGGCGAAGATGCCGGGGAACGACAGGCAGCCTTCCTGATAGACCTGCGAGCCGGCCCTCTCCACGATCTGCGGGTTGATCAACGCCAGCGGCTGGTTGCGCTCGTCGCTCATGTCGGCCACCAGCACCTGCTGGCTCACCGCCACCTGGGTGGCCGCCAGGCCCACGCCATTGGCGGCATACATCGTCTCGAACATGTCGGCGACGAACTGCTTGAGCGCGGCATCGAACACGCGCACGGGCTCCGCGCCGATGCGCAGGCGGGGATCGGGGAATTCGATGATGTTGAGTAAGGACATGCAATCACCTCGGTGCCGGAACTGCGGGCATCGTTGCGAAACCCAAGTCGGACGCGATCTAGCAGCCTGTCGGGCTTTGGCGGTCGAGGCGAGAATTCGGCTGTGCGAGGACCGATTTTCGACGCTTCGCCGGCCCATGGGGTTCCATGGGTCAAGAGGCGGCGGAAATCTGGACCGCACAACTGGATCCGCAGACCGGCCGAGCAAAGCCCGACAGGCTCCTAGAATGCGGTTCATTGTACGTCGGCAAGCCTGCGTAAGGCAGACAGTTTTGCCAACTGGCTCCGCTTGCGTGGGTTAACCATTCGGTTACACTCGCGCTTGCACCGGGGGAGGGGGATTCCCGTTTATGATCAAGAAGTCCATCGGGCTGCTGGCCGGCGTGCTGGTTACGTTTGCCGTCTATGCCGCTGGCGCGCAGCTGCGCGCCAGCCATCCGGATACCTACACGGTTCGCCGCGGTGACACGCTGTGGGATATCTCGGCGAAGTTCCTTTCCAAGCCATGGCTGTGGCCCGAAATCTGGCAGGCCAACCCGCAGGTGCAGAATCCGCACCTGATCTATCCGGGTGACGTGCTCAATCTCTCCTTCATCGACGGCCCCACGCTCAAGCTCGAACCGGCCGTGCACAGCAGCGACGAGGCCGTGCCGGCCATTCCGCTGTCCGAGCTGGGCATGTTCCTCAAGGACATGCGGGTGATGAAGTCCGAGGACGTGAGCTCGGCGCCCTATGTCGTCGGCATGGAGGAGGCCCGCCTGCGCGGCACCCCGGGGCAGAACCTCTACGTGCGCAATCTGCAGGCCGAACCCGGCCAGCGCTGGGCGATCGTCCGACCGACGCACGTGTTTCGCGGCTTCGGGCAGGGCGAAAAGAACGATGCCGGGGACGAAATCGTCGGGCATACGCTGGACGCCGACGCATCGATGGTGCGCAGTCCGTGGTCGGAGGACTTCCGCAACGACGGCCATTACGGTCGCGGCGACGACCTGGGCGTGGAAGTGGCGGTCATCGGCACCACCGAAACGCTGCGCACGGGCGACGTGTCGACCCTGCTGCTGCTCGACTCCACGATGGAAATCCGCAAGGGCGACCGCGTGATGCCGGTCGACGACCATCCGTACGACCCCTACTTCTACCCGCACGCGCCCGAGTCCGTGCCACCGCATGCCCGCGTGATCGCCTTCGCCGACGCACTGGACGCGGCGGGCAAGCGGCAGGTGGTGGCGCTGTCGATCGGCAAGCAGGACGGCGTCGAGAACGGCCAGACCTACGCTGTGTGGCAGCCGGGCGAGACCATCGCCGACGACGTGGCCGGCAACAGCTGGGATCGCGGCACCTCCCCGCACGTGACGCTGCCGGAGGAGTTCGTGGGCCACGTGATGGTGTTCCGCACCTTCGACCGCGTCAGCTATGGCCTGATCATGGACAGCCTGCGGCCGGTCCATCGCGGCGACACGCTGCGCATGCCCGAATAAGGCGCGGATCGGACGAAACCCACAGCACGGCGCGGTACCACCGCGCCGTTTTTGTTCGGGCGCCGCTTTTAGACTTGCGGCATGAGCGACTCCAACGATCTCCGCGACTGGCTCGTCGCCCTGCGCACCCCAGGCCTGGGTCCCGGCGGTCTGCGCGAGCTTCTGGCCGAACATGCCGGCCGCATGGGCGACGCGCTGGCTGCGATGTACCGGCAGCCCGGCAGCGCCGGGGCGGCGGCCCGCCGCTGGCTGGAGCAGCCCGACGAGGCGCGCCTGGCCGAGGACATGGCCTGGCTGGCGCAGCCGGGCCATCGCCTGTTGCGATGCACCGACGAGGATTTTCCGCCGCCGCTGGAGACCATCCCGCAGCCGCCGGCGGCGCTGTTCGTGGCCGGCGACGCGGCGCTGCTGCTGCACCCGCAGGTGGCGATCGTGGGCGCACGCCGCGCCAGCCCCGCCGGATTGGGCAATGCCCGCACCTTCGCCCATGCGCTGGGGCAGGCCGGGCTGCTGGTCACCAGCGGCATGGCCGACGGCATCGATGGCGCCGCGCACCTGGCCGTGCTCGATGCCGGCCTGCCCACGGTGGCGGTGGTGGGTACCGGGCCGGACCGCGTCTACCCGCGCAAGCATCACGCGCTGGCCCAGCGCATCGTGGCCGGCGGCGCGCTGGTGAGCGAGTTTCCGCCCGGCACCGCGGCGCGGGCCGATCATTTTCCGCGGCGAAACCGTATCATCGCCGGCCTCTCGCTCGGCACGCTGGTGATCGAGGCGGGGCTGCAGTCCGGCTCGCTGATCACTGCCCGGCTGGCCGGCGAGCAGGGCCGCGAGGTGTTTGCCCTGCCCGGTTCCATTCACAATCCGCTCGCGCGCGGCTGCCATCGGCTGCTCCGCGACGGCGCCCGGCTGGTGGAGGAGCCGGGCGAGGTGGTGGAAGCGCTGGCGCCGGCCGCGCGGGCGCTGGGAGCGGAGCTGGCGCTGCGCCTGTCGGCGCCGGCGACAACGGTGCCGACAGGGGGGGTGGCCGATGGTGGCCGGCACGCGGACCCGCAGTACCGGCAGTTGCTCGACGCGCTGGGGCACGATCCGGTGCCGCTGGACGCGCTGGTCGCGCGCACCGGCCAGCCGGCCGCCGAGCTGTCCTCGATGCTGCTGATGCTGGAGCTGGAAGGGTGCGTCGGCACCCTGCCCGGCAACCGCTACCAGCGTCTGACGGACTGAGCGAAGCCGCGCCAGGCCTCGGTTCCGTGCGGTTCGGCTTGACAGCCATCACGGCAACGTGGCTCAACTAGATATATGTGTCCGTCGCCAGCCGACGCTAATTCCCCTTTGGAACGCCCCGCCACATGGCAAAAAACCTGCTCATCGTCGAGTCGCCGGCCAAGGCCAAGACGATCAACAAATACCTCGGCAAGGACTTCCACGTCCTGGCCTCCTACGGCCACGTGCGTGACCTCAAGCCGAAGGAAGGGGCGGTCGATCCCGAGCACGGTTTCGAAATGAAGTACGAGGTGATCGAGCGCAACGAGAAGCACGTCGACGCGATCGCCAGGGCGGCCAAGCTGGCCGACGACATCTATCTGGCAACCGACTTGGATCGCGAGGGCGAGGCGATCAGCTGGCACATCAGCGAGATCCTCAAGGAGCGCGGCCTCGACAAGGGCAAGCGCATGCACCGCGTGGTGTTCTCCGAGATCACGCCCAAGGCGATCAAGGCGGCCGTGGCCGCGCCGCGCCAGTTGTCGCACGACCTGGTGGACGCCCAGCAGGCGCGCCGCGCGCTCGATTACCTGGTTGGCTTCAATCTGTCGCCGGTGCTGTGGCGCAAGGTGCAGCGCGGGTTGTCGGCTGGACGCGTGCAGAGCCCGGCGCTGCGCATGATCGTGGAGCGCGAGGAGGAGATCGAGGCGTTCGTGGCGCGCGAGTACTGGAGCGTCGAGGCCCAGCTCAGGCACGCCGAAGGCGATTTCACCGCGCGCCTCACCAAGCTCAACGGCAAGAAGTTCGAGCAGTTCGACCTCACCAACGAACACGACGCAATGAGCGCGCGCGCCGCGCTGAAGGAAGCCGCCCGCGGCAGCCTCACCGTCAGCGAGGTCGGCTCGAAGGAGCGCAAGCGCCGCCCCGCCGCGCCGTTCACCACCTCCACGCTGCAGCAGGAGGCCGCGCGCAAGCTGGGTTTCTCCACCAGCCGCACCATGAAGGTGGCGCAGGGCCTGTACGAAGGCGTGGCGCTGGGCAGCGAGGGCAATGTCGGCCTGATCACCTACATGCGTACCGACTCCACCATGCTGGGCGATGACGCGGTGGCCGAGCTGCGCCAGGTGATCTCCCGCGAGTTCGGCGCCAGGGCGCTGCCCGACGGTCCGCAGCTCTACAAGACCAAGTCGAAGAACGCGCAGGAGGCGCACGAGGCGATCCGCCCCACCTCCGCGTTGCGCACGCCGCGCCAGGTCGCCGGCTTCCTCAACGAGGAACAGCGCAAGCTGTACGAGCTGATCTGGAAGCGCACCGTCGCCTGCCAGATGATCCACGCCACGCTCAACACCGTGTCGGTCGAGTTCGCACTCAAGGAGGTTGCCGGCGGCGAGGCGTCGTTCCGCTCCACCGGCACCACTGTGATCGACCCCGGCTTTCTCGCCGTGTACGAGGAGGGGCGCGACCAGAAGGCCGCCGAGGACGAGGACGAAGGCCGCCGCCTGCCGCGCCTGGTGGCCGGCGAAGTGGTGCCGCTCAAGGACATCCTGGCCGAGCAGCACTTCACCGAGCCGCCGCCGCGCTTCTCCGAGGCGAGCCTGGTGAAGGCGCTGGAAGAGCACGGCATCGGCCGGCCATCGACCTACGCCAGCATCATCCAGGTGCTGCTCAACCGCGAGTACGTGCTGCTCGACGCGCGCCGCTTCAGGCCGACCGACGTCGGTCGTGCGGTGGGCAAGTTCCTGGTGCAGCACTTCGCCCGCTACGTCGATTACGACTTCACCGCCAAGCTCGAGGACGAGCTCGATGCGGTGAGCCGCGGCGAAGAGGCCTGGGTGCCGCTGATGGAGCGGTTCTGGCGGCCGTTCAAGCAGCAGGTGGACGAGAAGACCGAGTCGGTCGACCGCAGCGAGGCCACCGGCGCGCGCGAGCTGGGTGTCGATCCGAAAAGCGGCAAGCCGGTCTCGGTGCGCCTGGGCCGTTACGGGCCGTACGCGCAGATCGGCGACAAAAACACCGATGAGAAGCTGCAGTTCGCCAGCCTGCGCCCGGGCCAGAGCATGCACACGATCACGCTGGAGCAGGCGATCGAGCTGTTCAGGCTGCCGCGCCAGCTCGGCCAGGCCGAGAACGGCGACGAGGTGAGCGTGGGCGTCGGCCGCTTCGGGCCGTTCGTCAAGCAGGGCAGCACCTACGCCTCGCTCAAGCCCGAGGACGACCCCTACACCATCGAGCTGCCGCGCGCGCTGCAGATCGTGGCCGAGAAGCTGGAGATGCTCGCCAACCGCGTCATCACCGATTTCGGCAACGGCGTGCAGGTGCTCAACGGCCGCTATGGCGCCTACATCACCGACGGCGAAAAGAACGCGCGCATCCCCAAGGACATCGAGCCCAAGGACCTCACCGAGGCGCAATGCCTGGAACTGCTCGCCGCCGCGCCGGTGAAGAAGGGCCGCTTCGCCAAGAAGACTGCGACCAAGAAGGCGGCTGCGAAGAAAGAGCCGGCCGCGAAGACGACGCCGGTGAAGAAGACCGCCCCCAAGAAGAGCACGACGAAAAAGACCGCGGCGAAGAAGACCGCCTCCAGGAAAACCGCCGTAAAGAAGGCGGCCGCGCGCACCGGCGAGGGCTGATCGCCCTGTTGCATCGCTGCGGCCCCGGCGCGATCGAGCGGGCCGCCGCACTGCTGCATGCCGGCGGCGTGTTGGCCTAACCCACCGAGGGCGGTGTCCGGGCTGGGCTGCGCTCCGCCGACACGGACGGCGGGCGCCGCTCGCAGTGGGCCGGCGATTTTTCACACGGCCGTCGGTGCCCATCCGCCGGTCGCGGCGCTGTGCTGCGCATTCGGCGGTGTGATCGTCTCCACCCGTGCCAGCCCGCATGGCCAGCCGCCCGCGCGTTCGCCACAGGAGGTGACCCGCTATTTCGGCGATGCGCCGGATGGCCTGCTCGCCGCGCCGCTGGACGGCGCCGTGCGCGGCGCTGTCCCATCCGCATTGCCCTCAGCGGCGCTATCATCCGCCCCCTGACCGCCTGCAGGGGTGCATCGGGGGCCCGGCCGCCGGGCCACGGAGCGAAGCGGGCGGCATCACGCGCAACATCGCATTCACGCTGGCTTCGGCCCGCGTGGTCATGCTGCGCAGACAGCGCCGCGTGAGCGGCTGGGATCGCAGGAGAGTCATTCGTTTGGCCACAGTCTTCGACACACCGGCGCGCGGGGCGCTGCCTCTGCCACGGTCACGGTCACGGCTTCCGCTGCTGGTGCCCGGAGCCGTCGCCGATCGCACGGTGGCATGGCGCGAGGGCGTGCCGGTCAGCGCGCGCCAGTTCCTTGCCGACGTGCAGCACGTCGCTGATCACCTGCCCGATGCGCCCGCCGCCGTGAACCTGTGCGAGGACCGCTACGCTTTCCTGGTGGCATTCAGCGCCATCGTGCTGCGCGGGCAGGCCAACCTGCTGCCGTCCTCGCGTGCGCCGCGCGCCATCGACGAGGTGATGGCGGCGCACCCCGGCTGCTACGCCCTGGGTGATCTGGCACTGGATCCGGTGCCGCCGCACTACCACCCTCTGCCGCCGCTGCAGGCGCGCGTGGATGTCGGCCCGCTTGACTGGCCGCAGATCGACGCCGATCAGGTCGTGGCGATTGGTTACACCTCCGGCTCCACCGGCCAGCCGACCGCCCACGTGAAGACCTGGGGCAACTTCCACGCGAGCAACGCGGGCAACCTGCGCATGCTGCGCGAGCACGTCGACGCGCCGTTCAACGTGGTCGCCACCGTGCCACCGCAGCACATGTACGGCATGGAGACGTCGGTGGTGCTGCCCCTGCTTGGCGATGTGGCGGTGTGCGGCAGCCGGCCATTCTTCCCGGCCGACGTGGCGGCCACGCTGGCCGCCGTGCCGGCGCCGCGCGTGCTGGTGATCACGCCAGTGCATCTGCGCGCGTTGATGGAGTCCGGCGTGACGCTGCCGGCACTCGCCGCGATGCTGTCGGCCACTGCGCCGATGCCGATCGAACTGGCGACGCAGGCCGAACAGCGCTACGGCGCGCCGCTGCTGGAGGTGTTGGGCTCCACCGAAACCTGCGTCTTCGCCAGTCGTCGGCCGGCGACGTGCGAGTTGTGGCAGCTGTACGAGGATGTCGCCCTGCATCCGCAGCCCGACGGCACCCAGGTCCACGCGCCGCAGCTGGCCGCGCCGGTGGTGCTGGCGGACCTGGTCACTTTGCACGAGGACGGTCGCGCATTCCGCCTGTGCGGCCGCCATGCCGACCTGCTGGAGATCGCCGGCAAGCGCGCCTCGCTGGGCGACCTCACCCGCCGCCTGCTCGCCATTCCCGGCGTGCGCGACGGCGTGGTGTTGCAGCTGGACGAGCCGGATGCCCGCGGCGTGCGCCGCATCGCCGCGCTGGCGGTGGCACCGGGCCTCGGCGAAGCGCAGATCCTCGGCGCGCTGCGCGGCGCGATCGATCCATTGTTCCTGCCACGCCCGCTGCGCCTGGTCGACACGCTGCCGCGCAACGAGACCGGCAAGCTGCCGCGTGCCGCCCTGCTCGCCCTGCTCGCCACACGCCATTGAAGCGACCCCTTTCCCGCGGCTGACGCCCGCGGGCCGACCGCGCCGGCCCAGCCGCTACAATGCGCGCCTGCGCCGCGGGCGCGTCGGGTATTTCGGAGCTTGGCATGAAGGTCCTGGTCATCGGCAACGGCGGTCGCGAGCATGCGCTGGCGTGGAAGCTCAAGCAGTCGCCGCGGGTCGACGAGGTGATCGTGGCACCGGGCAACGCCGGCACCGCGCGCGAGCGTGGCGTGCGCAACGCCGACGTCGCGCCGAACGACATCGCTGGCCTGCTGGCGCTGGCCAAGGCCGAGAAAGTCGGGCTCACCGTGGTCGGCCCCGAGGTCCCGCTGGTGGCCGGCGTGGTGGACAAGTTCCGCACCGCCGGTCTGCGCATCTTCGGCCCGCGCGCGATCGCCGCACAGCTGGAAGGCTCCAAGGCCTTCGCCAAGGATTTCCTGCTTCACCACAACATTCCCACCGCGCGCTACGCCGTGTTCACCGACTTGAACCGCGCGCTCACCTATGTGCGCGAGCACGGTGCGCCGATCGTGATCAAGGCCGACGGCCTGGCTGCCGGCAAGGGCGTGGTGGTGGCGCTGACCCTGGCCGACGCCGAACAGGCGCTGCACGACATGCTCGGCGGTCATGCGTTCGGCGACGCCTCGGCACGGGTGGTGGTCGAGGAGTTCCTCGACGGCGAGGAAGCCAGCTACATCGTGATGAGCGACGGCAGCCACGCGCTGCCGCTGGCCTCCAGCCAGGACCACAAGCGCCGCGACGACAACGACCTGGGCCCCAACACCGGCGGCATGGGCGCGTACTCGCCGGCGCCGGTGGTCACGCCCGCGGTGGAGCAGCGCATCCTCGAGCAGGTGATCGAGCCGACCCTGCGCGGCATGGCCGCCGAAGGCGCGCCGTTCATCGGCTTCCTCTACGCCGGGCTGATGATCGACCAGGCCGGCAACCCGAAGGTGATCGAGTTCAACGCGCGCCTGGGCGATCCGGAGACGCAGCCGATCATGCTGCGGCTGAAATCGGACCTGGTGGAGCTGATCGAGGCGGCGCTCGATGGCGAGCTGCATCACACCAAGGCGCACTGGGATCCGCGCCCCTCGCTGGGCGTGGTGATGGCTGCGGGCGGCTACCCGGGCAAGGTGAAGAGCGGCCATGTGATCGAGGGTCTCGATGCGCCGCTCGCGCCGGAGGCCAAGGTGTTCCACGCCGGCACGGCGCTCGATGCACAAGGCCGTGCCGTCACCGCCGGCGGTCGTGTGCTCACCGTCTGCGCGCTGGGCAAGGACATCGCCGCCGCGCGGGAGAACGCCTATGCCGCGGCCGCGAAGATCCGCTTCGACGGCGCCTTCTACCGTCGCGATATTGCCCACCGCGCGTTGCATCGGCGCTGAAGTGCATGCGGCCGGAGCCGCCCGCATGAGTGCGTGAGGCAAGGACGCCAGAGCGACTCCGGCGGTGTGCGGCGACACACGAGGGTCCGTGTATCGTGTGCCCCATCGCCGCCGTCGCCACACAGGGGCTGCCAGGCGACGTGCATGCTCCGGCTGAGCGCATGCAGGCAGATGGCTCGCACTCCTTGCCGCACAGGCGGATTTGCAGCCCGGCCGAGCAAAGCCCGACAGGCTGCTAGCAGCCTGTCGGGCTTTGGCGGTCGAGTCGAAAATTCGGCGGTGCGAGGACCGATTTTCGGCGATTCGCCGGCCCATGGTGGTTCCATGGGCCAAGAAGCGACGGACATAGGGACCACACAGGCGGATTTGCAGCCCGGCCGAGCAAAGCCCGACAGGCTGCTAGGCTAGGCGCCGGCGTTTTCCCACGGGACCTGCATGAGCCAATTCGCCCTGCTCGGCCGCCGCCGCTTCGCGCCGTTCTTCTGGACCCAGGCGCTGGGCGCGTTCAACGACAATGCGTTCCGCAGCGCGATGGTGATGCTGGTGGCGTTCCGGATGGGGCTGGGCGAGCGCACGGTGTCGCTGTACACCAACCTGGCGCCGGCGCTGTTCATCCTGCCGTACTTCCTGTTCTCGGCCA
>WOYI010959608.1_pt1 | contig 13946 bp, 14 predicted proteins | sample 6423411 | NCBI WGS metagenome assembly WOYI01 (sample SAMN13441803, study PRJNA592873) | oil field metagenome | biome: oil field; feature: oil-well bore; material: oil-contaminated soil; isolation source: oil-contaminated soil from oil-well borehole | place: Germany: Wietze | collected 2016-10-18 ...
CTATGAGAATTGCTAAGGATCTCATGGTTCTCATGAGATTTGTGCTATTTATAACCATCTATTTTTCATTATGGAACACAACGCAAACGCGCTTTATCCCAGTGTTTTCTGCATCTTCATAAAATCCTTGTATTTTGTCCTCCACTCTAACACCCTATTTCCTTATGTATCGAACCAGCAAAACTTTGAACAGAAAAGGTGTGGCTATACCATTATCGGAACAGTAGAGATCCTTAGCAACCATCCATCACACTAAAATCATATTCTCCCAATTTGAGAGTAAAAATCCGCTGCCTGAAAATGTATATGGCTTCCTGAATTGGATTGTTTTGACTGCGAGGCTTAAACAGGATATTACCTCGAGCAGTCTACCTTAGCATCTGCACTTGATGATCTCTTTCATTTTTCACCTGCGCTCTTTTCACGCCCCCATAACGACCAATGAGGGAGTAGGAGGAGAAACAGTTGAGGAGAATGTTCTCTACATCCCGAAGATAGAAAATGTGAACTTTCAACCGCAAATGTACCATGGGTTGAGAACCACACAAACAACAGGATAAAAGAGCCACCTCACAGGGTAATCTAATAGTGGACACTGTGCTGGGTCTAACAAACGCAATCTATTTCAAAGGATCCTGTTTGCTGCAATTTGGCCCTAAAAACACGCCATTGCTCAATAAAGAAAACAGTTGAATTGTATGAGAAAACGACGCAGCCGGAGCACCAACCATTGTTGTCCCAGGCACTGTCAGTATTCTCCGCTGGCCCTCTATATATTCCTGACTCAGCAGAGAGGTGCAGGTAACGATCCTTAGGAGTGGCGTCAGTGCACGGATCTTTTCCTATCTATATCTATATAGTGTGCTCGGCGCTACACTATTTTTCTATAGGTGTAAGCGTCGCTTTCGTAAAAGCAGTATTTAACTGTGCGAAAATCTTTTCTCAATTCTCTAACATCCCTCTTCACCTCTTCTGGATCTCTTCTATCAATTATGGCTTCTTTAAAAAGCTCAGCAACATACTCAAGCTCTTTCTCTCTCATGCCGCACCGGGTTAGCTCCTGAACACCGATGCGCAGACCGCTCGGATTCTTTGGCTTTTTCGGGTCATCATATGGCAGCATGTTCTTGTTCGCTATTATCCCGCAGCGCTCTAAAAGCTCCGCTACTTCAGTACCTCCCCCAAGCGCTTTGACATCGACAGCTATCTGATGCGACTGAGTGAATCCCAGGTTTTCTCCAAGGACCTTAAATCCAAGCTCGTTCATCTTTTGCGCAAATGCTTTTGCGTTTCTTACAATCTGATCCGCATAGGCTTCACCGAACTCCATCTCCTCTGCAAGAGTTACAGCAAGGGCCGCAAGCCTGTGTAGATGGTGGTTGCTAACCAGCCCGGGAAAAACGGCGCTATCCGTTTTCTTTGCTTTTTCCTCATCGAGGTTACCAAGGATTATGCCCCCCTGGGGTCCTGGAAATGTCTTATGGGTGCTGCCTGTGAGCAGGTCAGCGCCCTCTTTAAGGGGATCCTGAAACTTCTTGCCCGCTATGAGCCCGAGGACATGGGCTCCGTCATATACCACTTCAGCTCCCACCTCCCGGGCGGCCTCGGACAGCTCTTTCACTGGCAGGGAGAAAAGAAAGAGAGACTGTCCTAAAAGAACAATCTTTGGCTTTTCCTCTTTTATAAGCTTTACAGAGCCTTTGACATCTATGTTGAGCGTTTCTAAGTCGTAAGGAAGATGCACAACCTTAAGCCCTCTTATTCCTGCAGCACCAATACGCTGGTGACTTATATGAGCTCCCACATTTGTGTTTAGAGTGGTCAGCACATCGCCTGGTTTAGCAAAGGTGCTGAAAACCGCCAAGTTTGCCATAGTACCAGAGATTACCTGGACATTGATGTACCCACAATCAAAGAGTTTTTTACCCATCTCCATTGCCCTTCTTTCAACTTCATCAATATACATACAACCCTGGTAGTACCTCTCTCCAGGCTTTCCTTCAGCATACCTGTGCTCAAAGTCGCTTATGAACATTTCAGTTGCTATAGGGCTCATAACGTTTTCACTGGCGATCATGGGCAATGAAGATCCAAAGAAATCGTTGTTCTCTATTGCCATTTTTCTTATGTACAGAACGTCATCCATGGACGTCATTGGATACACAATATTAAAAACTTTTTAATTCTCCGATAACTTATTGACTCCTTGCATCAAAACTACAAAAATGAATAAAGGAACTTTTAAATACTGGAATGCCTCTTCCCTTTGTAGAGGGAATATGATATACGATCTGGAAAAGATGGAAGTAAACCACGAGCCTATAGCTAAATTAGAGTTCAGGGCGTGGGAAGAGAGCAGAAAAAAGATAGCCCCAAAAGCAGCACAATATGAGCAAGGGCTGTAAAATAGATGCTTTACTAATTTTAGTATCGGTTTTTATCCTCTTTACACACTAGCAAAGTTTTTATATGGAGATTTCTTTACAAGTGCGGTGATAATGTGAGCACAGAGTATGAAGATGCTATAGACGAGGTTTTTGCTGCTTCTCAGCAAGAGATTGAGAATATAAACAGGCTTAACGATGAGGCTCAAAGACTCATAGATAATGAGGAAGTAAATGATGAAAAGATGGATGAGATATCCTTTGAAATGGAGAGAAATCTCTCACTTATAGAAGAGCGCATATGCCACGCAAGGAATGAGTTCTATGCAAAGATTGCCCCCAAAAAGAATAGAATGGAGCAGCTTGAAGCTTTTGAAGATTATCTTGAAGAAAAGCTAAAGGAATATGGTCTACAGAGCGAAGAGGAAGAAGAGTAATTGTAGTCATAGAAAAGGCGCTATAAGAAATGGCAACGTGGTTGTTATTTCTCCATAGAGCGTAACATGCTTCCCCTTTTCCTTTATTTTACCCCAGGAAACAGCCTCTTTGCTTCTTGCACCAGATAAACTTCCATCCCACTCAACTGCGGTTGTTATGTATACTGCATAATCAAGACCATCTTTGAACTGGTTCCACCATATGGTATGGTGTTTTGATATTCCTCCACCAAGGATCAAAGCTCCACTCTTTTTTGAGTTAAAAACAATCTCTGACAGGTCATCCTCATCTTTAAGTAGGTTTATGCGAAAATCTTTATGCTGTTGATAGAACATCCAGAGCTGAAAACCAAATGCTCCATCAAATATCCCAGGAACAAACACAGGTATTCTGTTCTTATAACACCAGTATAGTATGGTATTTTTCTTCATCCTGCTACCCATCTCCCATATTATCTCTTTACCTGAAAACTCCTTCCTTTCAGGATAGACCTCGTTAAGGGCACTCTGAACAAAATCCTCTATAGGCTTGCCATAGTTGTCTCTGGGTATAAACTCGTTGCCAAGACGCATTATGTTCCTTTCATAGAGCTCATTATCATCTGCATCAAATGTGCCAGTATAGTAGCTCTTCATGCTTCTGGCTATGTCATGATCCAGCGTACCGCAGGTTGTGATTATCGCATCGAACATCCTTTTTTTAGCAAGCTCTGCGATTATGCCTCTTATGCCTGTAGATATTATGCATGCTGGAAAAGATAGGAAGCGGAAGCACTCTCTGTCCTCAAACATCTCTTTCAATATATCGTACGACTGAGCGAAATTCATAGCCATAAAACCACCGCACTTTGATAGCTGGCTTATTATGTCTGCTGAAGTCATTTTTCCATTTACGGTTATGTCCTTTACCTTTTCCATAAAATTAAAGAAGCTCCGCGTTTAAATGCTTTAACTTTTTTGCGCAGCGTAGAATGGTGCTTTCTGGAACGCCCATACGTGGCTGAATTCTCCATATGCACACCAATAACTTCTCTCTTCCTGTAACATAAATTCCACAAATATGAAAAGACAAACCTCTTTATTTTTTATGCTATCATTTTCTTCTTGACCATCAGGATTTAAATATCAGAGCAGCTCATTAGAAACACCCAGAACAGAATAAAGAAAGAAATATCCAGAGATCATTCTGTATAAGACAAGATGCACGAAGCAGTAAAGGAGATAGTTTCAAAGCTTGATTCAATAAAGACAAAGGAGGACCTTGAGAGAGCTAAAAGAAAGACAGCAAGGAAATATCATGTTATGCTGGGAAACGCTGATATATTGGAAAGCCTCAATGAAGGAGATAGAGAAAAGTATAGAAATCTATTGAGGATAAAGCGCACAAGAACCGCTGCTGGAGTGAGTGTTGTTGCTGTTATGACCTCACCATCACCCTGCCCTCATGGGAGATGCATATATTGTCCGGGGGGCGTAACAAGCCCGCAGAGCTATACCGGCAGCGAACCTGCCGCCTTAAGAGCTGCGCAATACGTCTACGACCCATTCGCTCAAACGAAAGCAAGAATGGAGCAGCTTGAGCGCATAGGGCACACAACAGAGAAGATAGAGCTTATAATCATGGGTGGAACATTCACAGCCAGGCCAAAAGTTTACAGAGAGTGGTTCGTGAAGAGATGCTATGATGCAATGAACATGAAAGATAGCGCAGATCTGCAGGAAGCAATAATGGTAAACGAGAGAGCAGAGCACAGATGTATTGGCATAACAATAGAGACCAGGCCTGACTTTTTTATGGAGAATGAGATAAGAGATGCTCTATCCTTTGGGGCAACAAAGGTTGAGCTCGGTGTGCAGACAGTCTTTGATGATGTTCTTGAAAAGATAGGGAGAAAGCATGGAGTTAAAGAGATTGTAAGATCAACAGCGCTGGCAAAAGATGCAGGCTTTAAGGTCTGTTACCATATGATGCCGGGTCTACCATATAGCGATGATGAAAGGGATTTGAAAGCGTTTAAAACAATATTTGAAGATGAAAGGTTTAAGCCAGATATGCTAAAGATATATCCAACTCTGGTTATAAAGGGAACTGAGCTCTATAACATGTGGAGAAGGGGGGAGTATGAACCTTTAGATGATGAGAGAGCTATATCACTGCTGGCAAAGATAAAGGCTATAGTTCCACCATGGGTGAGGATACAGAGAATAGAGAGAGATGTGCCTGTAAAGAACATAGAGGCGGGGATAAAGAGATCTGATATAAGAGAGCTGGTGCATGAAAGAATGAAGGAAGAGGGAAGAAAATGCAGATGCATAAGGTGCAGGGAAGCAGGGTTCAAAAAATCTTTTAAGCCTGGTGCAATAGAGCTGAAAAAGCTGGAGTATGAAGCATCTGGAGGCAGGGAGCTTTTCCTTTCATATGAAGATGTTGAAAATGACATCATCTTTGGATATCTCAGGTTAAGGTTGGCAGAAGAGCCTATAATAAGAGAGTTAAAGGTTGTCGGTGAGTCCCTTCCCCTGGGAAAAAAGAGCAGCACAGCATATCAGCATAAAGGCTATGGCAGAAAGCTTGTGGAAGAGGCTGAAAGAACGGCACAGGAAGAGGGATATGATAAAATAAAGATAATATGCGGGCCTGGAGTTAGAGAGTACTACAGAAGACTCGGGTACTCTCTGAAAGGACACTATGTGGCAAAGAAGATAGGGGTTAGATCAGAATTGTAGAGCAAACCATGATACTATAGCATCTAAGAATTCAGCCTCATGTCCATCCGCGCCATGGGATGCACCTTCTATGAAAAGCATGTCCTTCGGATTTTGAGCAAGGTTATACATGTCTACTGAGTCCTGCGGGTTTACTGTATCATCAGCAGTTCCATGAACGAACCTTATGCAATCAGTCTTCTCTGCCTGTGCTATTGGCTTGTACTCGGGCAGTTGCGATTGAGCGAAGAAATGGAGCAGATCGTTTATCGTCGTATGGAGATTTCCGAAATTCACAGGCACTGAAAGGCGCTCCATCGCTAAATCCGTGCCATAAGCTTTGTTTATCGCCATGAGAAAATCCTCTTCGGTTGGCTCTGCTCTGAGAGCGCTGCCCAGAATCCATGCAATCGCGGAATTTATGCTTTTAGGAGCAGCCCATGCAACGGTGCATTCAACCCTCGGGTCATAGGCAGAAACCAGCACTGCTATCATCCCTCCCATTGAGTGGCCCATAACGCCTATGCGATCAACGCCATAGCTCTGCAGCACTGTAATAGCGCTAATTGCATCATCAACGAGGTATTCAAAATCGAAGGTGCCTGTAGATTGATCATGAGCCCTGTGATCGTAGGTAAGGACAGTATAGCCCATATTTGCAAGGCTTTGCGCGATCGGTAATCTATCTGAGTAAAATCCCTCACAACTGCCACTAAATCCATGATAAAGAACAATGCCCTTCCCATTCTGCTCATACGGTATGAATGCCCTGCCAACAAGCTCTGCGCCCTCTGCGCCCTCAAATGTGACATCTTCATAAATAAACTGCTCAGAGTAAAAAGGATCACCTCTAACGACGGGTAAAAGAAGAACAACCAGCGCTAAAAGCGCAAACATCTTGGGGCTCATGATAAGGATAAATTTTCTTGTATATTCTGTTTGTTGTCAGTTGACCATTCATCTTAAAAGGAGCTTAAACTAAAAAGAGTCCAGAGCAAAATAGTAGAGCCAGCAGGCGAGAACCCGGGGATAAGCTGGATAGATGGAGGGCTTAAGAATAACATTGTTTTCATAAAAGAGGGGAAAGTTAAGATAAGTTTTGCCAAATAGATTTGTATAGCCCTCACCTAGATTAAACAGGCTGAAGCCCCTGTATAACTGATTCTCTGCGGTTATGGAAGCCACATCTTCAGCCTCTTCGCTAAAGCCGAGAGCATAAAGCTGCGCTGCAAGAACCCACTGCGCTCCGCTCCACACCATGGTTGAATAGAGAGGAAAGCATGCGAACATATCTATGCAACCGTTAGGAAAAACACCGTTTATCCAGCCGAGCTCCCTGTATCTATCGAAGTTGTTTTCGTATACGAAAAGAGTTGCGCTTTTGCTCATATTATAGGGCAGCATCTGCTTGCCCAGCAGCTCTGCAAATAGCACCCCTGTTATCTGCTCCACATGACTCGCTTTTCTATCAAGTATAGGGGCTTTTACTTCTACACCTCTTCGCTCGAACCATGGTAGATTTCCAAAACGTTTTGAGCTCATGTTGAAGTACTCTCCATTCCATAGCTCGTCAATAAAATTTTTCTGGGCTCCCTCAAAAAGATCCTCAAAAAATACAGCATCCTCTTCTATACCCAGCTCTGAAGCAAGGTCTGAGGTCAATCTAAGAGCCAGGAGCCAGAGGGAGTTTATATAACTCATTGTTGGGGCGCTCCACATATCATAGCTGTGGTCTGCGCCTCTATTATTTATCAAAGCATCTTTTCCCACATCTTCGCTCAATCTGAAGAGCATAGCTTTCTTCACATATGGATAGACAAGCTCTGCGAAGCTTCTGTCATTCTCAGCGCTCATGTAAGCCATTATCACAAAGTAGGGCTCCTCATGGTTCTCTGCATAATCATAAAAAAGACTGTGAGGCACCCTTCCCTCATCGCTCATTGAGCGCGCATACTCCAGCACAATGTTTCTTGCTATATCCGGAAAGAACTCAACAAAAAAGGGCTGGGCATAAAACATAACATCTATTGTGTGCAGAAGCGTAAACTCCCCCTCTATGGTGAAAAAGAACCCTTCTCTTGAATAAAAGCTCTCTGAGCCCAGGATATGCAGGGAGTTGAGAAGTAGCTTTGCGACCTCCGGCTCCTTTACCTTGTTAAAGACAGCCTCACTCTGTGCTTTTATCATCTGCAGCCATTGTGCATAGTTCTCCATTGCATAATCGGCGACCTCTCTGGAGCTATCAAAGAAATTCTTCCAGTACCATTCAAAGTATTGGCTGACCTTCCAGCTTTCATCCCAGTCCTTGCCATACTGCTTTCCTCCTGGATTGAATAGCGGGAAGCAGGTTGCTACAATAAAAGGTATCTCGATGCTCTCTGAAGGGCCCAGGGTTATCTGCTTTTCCACCCTTGCTATTTTCCTTCCATCAATCTCCCACTGAGACAGCGAGCAGCCTTCATTTGTCTTTATTGTGATGTTGCCAAGATATTCTTTGTTATCTAGCGCTCTCTTCTTTTCTGCATCATAAGTCATATAAAATCCATTTTCTACAGGGATGTTCTCATTTCCATCTATGTTCCAAGCGTTATCCCTCCAGCCTATGTCATTCTCAAAGTTCAGGGATAGAGAGAATGATAAGGGCTCATCAGAGGGGTTTTCAGCCATAAATACGAAGCAATATGCAGGTACCGTAGAGTTGAAAGTGTCATGGAATATAAAGGGAGAGAATGCTGTCAGATTCAATCTTACAGGCACTCCATAAAACTCATAGTATGCTGCAGGAAAAAGGTATTGCTCACTCATCTGCACGCTCTTCAACCCGAGCGATTCCAATCCCTTCTCTTGCAATAGGTATTTTTTATTCTCACCATTAAACTCAAGAGAGAAGAAGTTGTAAAGCTCAGAGCTGCCCGAGGAATATGTTCCCCCAGCAGAATCCCAGTAGTTGTTATAGATAGCGTTCTTCTCGAAGCCTCTTTTCCCGTAGCTCAGAAAAAAATTACCGAAGTTTCCTATAGGCATAGGGTATTCTGTTTCTGTGGGTTGATACCCATAACCATCAGCATAATCTACGGCTGAAGCGGGTAACAATAAAAGAAAAGAGATTAGAAAAACCCTGAGCATCAGATTATCCTCAGACTTTTTCCCTCCATGTAGGGCTTCCCTTCCTCCAGCCTTATGACACCTGAGACTATAACCTTCCTTCCGAGATCGCTTGCAGGGTTCAAGGGCTCTGAATTTAGCTTTGTAACATATATTGCACCGGTTTTGTCCTCCACTATCCAGTCGCTTCTGGTCATCATTGGTGTTACGATCTCATGTTGCGGTATAGACCATCCTATAAACTTCCCTTTTATCATAACCTCTTTGCCCTCATAGTTCTCTGGTTCCGCTATCACTCTCTCTATTTGAACGTAAGAGCCCTTAGTCTCAAACTCTGCTTCTCCTTTAATCCCTGCAAAAGAAGCCTCTACGTTATACATTCCTTCTTTTATCTGCTTACCATTGTTGTCTATCTGGTTCCATGTGAAAGAGATGCTCTCATTGACCACCAATTTTCTGATGGTCTGCATCATCATCGGCGAATACACCTCCTTGCCTGAGCTATCATATATAACATAGCTCGGTGTGCCCTCTAACACGGAAGAACCTGTATTCTTTATTGTTATCACAACCTTTTCCCCGATTGCGTAAACATCTTTATCTGTTGCAACCTCTATTGCTTTAGAGCTTCCGCCCCTCACCCTGGCAAAAACATCTCTTATCCTATTCATACAACCTCCCTGAACAACCCCGAGAAAGATCATAGATGCAAGAATTAGCACAAACAGTTTCATGATGTGATAACAGAGAGGTTTTATTTAAAGGTTTCTCGCTCATTTTTGCCTCTGAGCATGTTCAATACTCTTTCCCTATTATCTTTTGTTGTTGTCATGTAGAGAATGTCCCCTGCCTTCAAATGTGTATACTTTCCAGGATTGTAATACCATCTGTTTCCTCTCTTTACCGCTATAACCCATGCTCCAAACTCCGAAGCTAGGCGCAATTCACCAAGGGTTTTATCACAGAGAGATGAGGCATCACTTAAGGTCTCCCTCAGGAAGATCTCATCCGAGCTCTCTATGCTCAGCTTCAACACAGGATGAAGATCTATATCTCTGAGCTCCACATCTGCTATTTCCCTTGCCCCATCGCACATTCCTTCAAGCGCGGAAACAAATCTCAAAAGCGCCAGGGTTTCATTTATTGTGAGCATGCCTTCTTTCGAGTCTTTTATTATCATCCTCTGAATTTCCCATGCTAATGCATCGCTCTCTTCCTCCAGCTCGTAGACCTCATTTGCTATGTCTGCATTGTCATATATTAGCGAAGAGTAGGCGAGATCTATCATCACATCAGCATTTTCTTTCAGCTCTAGGAGCTTTTTCCTTACTTCTTCCTCGCTCATCTCATTGCCCTCCCCTCAGTAATACTCTAAACTTCTCAATCCCTTCCTCTGTTCCCTTCACAAGCGCAACGTCTCCTTCAATGAAAGGTTCGTTCTTCGGAGCGAAGATCCATGAAATGCCCCTTCTTATGGCTATCACCTTGCATCCAGTTTTAGAGCGAATGCGAAGTTCAGAGGCACTCTTTCCATAGGCATAAGGCTCTATTCCTATTCTTACCAGGAGTTCATCGGATTGTTTAAAAAGAGAAGGAATAAGCGGGTGCTCAAGCTTCAACTTTGTGATTTCTGTGATATCAGCGGCAGCGTTTGATATGGTTTCTGCGGCCTCTGCGACCTGAAGGATACCCGCCAGCTTCTCCGCATCCTCCGCATCCCTTGCTGCAAGCATTGCTTGCATTCTTATCTCATAGTTAAGGGTGTCCATTCTAGCCTCTAAGTATCTTACTTCCTCAGCTAGATCCTCATTGTTGAAAAGTATCGCAGAGTAGCTCAGATCTGTGATTAACTCGGATATGTCCTTCATCTCTTTCAGGATCTCTCTGACGTTCCTGGCTTCATACTCCACCTTTCTTCTCTCTTCTCTTCTCCATATCCTTCCAAGTTTACTCATAGACCCATCAACCTCATTGACAGAAGAAGAAACAGTATTCCTGCAAAATCTGCAATGGTTGTTATCAAAGGGACAACAACGTTATCTGGATCCATCCCTAGCCTGAAGGAGAGAAATGCTATAACCACAGTTAGTGGCATAAGGGAACCAACAAGCATGAAACCTGCCAGCACCGGTATAAGCGCGATCTTCATACTCACTGTTTCACCATAAAAATATGAATTGGTAGCATATAAAGTTAACGCCATAATGGCAAAAACGACTATAGCTACCATAACAAAGAGCGCAGTGCTTCTGCGGAGTTCTTTTCTGTTTACTGATCCCATGTGAATTGCAGATCCAAGCCTTGAGCCGAACACACTGAGGACGTTGCCCCCTATCCCATTTATTACGGGTATGTATGAAAGTAGCAGAGGGATTGTTATAAAACTTTCAATCCTGCTGTTCAGCAAAAGTCCCCCTGTGATCCCTATAGCTATTGAACCTAGGTTAACAGGAAATTCTTCCTTTATTATGCTCTTTGTTCTGTAATAGGTCATGCTACCACCACCGTGAACAGAAGAAGGCTCAATATAACCACGAAATCACCCAGGGTTGATAAGATCGGTATGGTGATATTGTCAGGGTCCAGACCTGCTCTGGAGGCGCCATATGTGATCAATATCGATAGAATGCTCAGCACTATGCCTGAGGTCAGGCCAGTGCACACAGCTATGAACAGAAGCTTAAGAAGCTCTACAGATGGTAGAGCAAGGAGGTAACACACACAGAATGTAAATATCGCTATTATTGCAGGCGCAACAACGCTCATCAGCAACGCTGCCTTCAGGTTTTCTATGATCTCATCCCTGTGCTTAAAATCTATTATACCCAGATGTATTCCACTACCAAGCCGGGCAGCAAAAGAGCCATTTATATCACCTCTCAAATCGAGCATCGGTGGCACCATTATGATGAGCCCGGGAAGACTTTCTAAAAAAGACTCCATCTCCCCTAAAGCGGTGCCCGCAAGGATCTCAATGAAACCACATAGTAAGAGGATAGATAGAGTCTCATAGACAAGTCTCCTGGCGTTCACACACATAATGAGACATATTGCTTTTAATTTTTTGTGCTCTATTAACCTATCACTTATGCAGGACCTTTGTATGAACCGTGCCAGATCTATACTTTCTTATCTTAGCTAAAAATAAAGAATTTTTCTCCAGTACGAACCAAGCATAGTCTTATAAAATGAGAGAGAGATAAAGGCTGTGAAAAAGAGCTTTGTTTTTACCATTCTCTTTCTGATCGCTACACAATCGGTAGCCGTGTTTGTCGCCCCTTCATTCCGTGAGCTTGGTTTCTCTGCATTTGAGGATCCTGACGCTTCGATAAATGTTCTGCTGCTTTTCTTAATATTCCCAATAGCTCTGGTCGTTATGGTGCTCCTGATGCGCAGGAACAGGAAAAATACAATAAATGCATTGCTGCTTTTCGCGATATTCACGGCTATGGCCTCAACATTTTATGTTCTTTTAGAGCCTGTTGGTGTTGTGTTGTCTCTATCCATTGCCTTCTCTGCCTCTCTGCTCCTTATCTACTTGATGATAAAGAAAAAAAGCTGGGTAATGGCAGATCTGTGCGGATTCATTCTCGCTGTAGGGATAACAGCCATGCTGGGGATCTCTTTAACCCCTGTGCTGATGCTGGTGCTTCTGATAGCTCTTGCGGCATACGATTTTGTCACCGTTTATGTGACGAAGCATATGGTATCTATGGCTGAAGGGGTCATAGATCTCAGTCTTCCCGTCATACTGGTATTCCCTGAGAGCAGAGATTTCAGAATAGAGAATAGAGACAGGGATAAAGATCATGAAAGCGAGCCAGGCGCATTCTTCCTTGGTCTGGGGGACATAGTTTTACCATCAAGCTATGTTGTATCCCTCTCTATATTTTTAGATACGGGCATAGCACTGTTTGCAGCGATAGGCACTGTTGTTGGGGTGATAGCACTGCTGATAGCAACGACGAAAACAAGGGCAAATGCCGGTCTGCCATTTCTGTGCTCTTTTGCCATTGTTTTCTCGCTTATTGGCGCTATGATCCTTTAGTGCTCTTTTAACAAGCCGGAACTCATTAGAGAAGAACTATGATCTCATTTTACCAGAGGGAGATTTTGTATAACTAATCTGTTTATCTGACTTATGGATTGTAAGATCAAGATCATATACTCCCTGAGAAAGAGCGCTGTTCGTAGAAAGGTGCTGAAATATCTTGCTACCATATACCCTCAGGGTAGCTATCTTGCAGAGATAGCAAGAGCTACAAAAGAGAATAAAGCATAAATGGTGGTCTGAATCAGGATTGGAAGCGATATACGGACGTGTGAAACACGTCCTACATAAACCGTGTTTTAACAAGGTTGTATATCCAATCTGATCAAAAAGATTATTAAGGGCACAAAATATATAGGGTTGAGAGAGGTAATCGTATGTTGTCTGAAAAGGAAGATATAGGAGGTGAGCGCAATGAATCATCGTAACATGACCATGGCCATTATATTCGGTTTGTTATTAACATCACTTGCTGGCTTTAATGTAAGCTCACAGAGCATCCTCGGGAATGTGACTGGGCTTAAAAAATACGATAGCACAAAAAGCTACGCAGGATATACATACTTTAGCATCATGGATCCTTCAAACCCGAGGACGGTGCTTATTGATATGGAAGGAAAAGAGGTGCATAGCTGGCCACTTAGTGGTGTGCCTTCCAAGATGCTTCCAGGGGGTTCTCTTATAGGGTCACAGGGGATTAACGTGGCAGGCTTTGATGCAATATCCGTGGTTCAAGTTAGCTGGGATGGTGAAGTAGAATGGAAATTTGACGGCTGGGAAGAAGTAACCGATGGAGATGGAAATAAAGTTTGGGGAGCCAGACAACACCATGATCTTCAAAGGGAAGGCAGTCCTGTGGGCTACTATTCTCCTGGGCTTGAGCCGCTGGTTTACGGCGGCAAAACAATGATACTGGCGCACAGTAACGTACAGGTAGAAGAAATAAGCGACAACATGATCGTTGATGATGTCATATATGAAGTGGACTGGGAAGGCAACATCATTAAAGAAGAAGATGGAGGATTTTTCTGGAGAGCTTCAGATCATTTTGACGAGATGGGATTTGACGATGAGGCAAAAGAGGGTATAAGAAGGATCACATCTCTTGGCCGCCTGATGCCGGGTGATGGCTTCGATTGGTTGCATATTAATAACGCAAATTATCTGGGACCCAATAAATGGTTCGATGGTGGCGATGAGCGTTTTCGTCCTGAAAATGTCATTATAGACTCTCGTCATGCAAATTTTATGGCAATTATAAGC
>WOYI010938400.1_pt1 | contig 13943 bp, 15 predicted proteins | sample 6423411 | NCBI WGS metagenome assembly WOYI01 (sample SAMN13441803, study PRJNA592873) | oil field metagenome | biome: oil field; feature: oil-well bore; material: oil-contaminated soil; isolation source: oil-contaminated soil from oil-well borehole | place: Germany: Wietze | collected 2016-10-18 ...
CCGGTCGCCTTGGTGCCGAACACGCGCAACAACTTGCCTTTTTGGTCGAAAGCCTTGATCTGATTGCCGTCCAGCACCAGCACCTCGTCGGCAGTGACTGCCATGTCCAGCGGGCGGGCAAACAGCTCGCCTTCTTTTGGCCGCTCGAACTCGTGCGACAGCTCGCCATTGGACGAGAACACCAGCACGCGGCTGCCATCCAGCACGAACAAACGATCCTGCGGATCGATGCCGAGCGCCAACGGATTGCTGATATTGCCACCGAGTTTGTTCACATACACGCCGTCACCACGGAACACCTGTACCGAGCGATGGCCGCGATCCGCCACGAACACCAGCCCGCTTCTGGCGACTGCCACCGAGGCAGGATTGCCGAACTGTCCGGCACCGCTGCCGCTGCTACCGAAGGAAGCGAGCTCCTGGCCAGACTCGTCCAGTTTGACGCAACGCTTCTTCTTTTTATCCAGCACCCAAAGTGCACCGCTCGCATCCACCGTGACTGCGGCCAGTTCCATATCGGCCGGTTTGATAGTGGCGACCACTTCGCCATCCTTCAGCTTGAGCAATGCGCTGCCCTCTTTGCCCGGCTTGCTGATGGCATACACCGTCCCCTTGCCGTCGCCTGCCAGTTGCACTGCCTCGACCGGGATGCTGCCTTGCCATTTGATGGAAGACCGACCGGCAGCCTTGGGCACCGGCTCCATGCGCGCACCCGCGACGGTCTGGAACTTGTTGATCAGCGATTTCCCGGCATCCCCGATGAACACCTGCTGCCCTTTCTCTAGCGCAAGACCTGACAGTTTCTTGGTCTGGGATTTGCCTTCGCCTTTGGAGCCGAACGGGAAAGCCAGATTGCCGTCGAAATCGAACTTGGACACCACCTGTTTACTTCCATCCGCCACATAGACACCGTCTTCAGCCACTGCCAGCGAGACCGGTGAACCGACGTCCTTGAAGGACCTCAGATACAGGCCGCTGGCATCGTATACCTTGACCTGATTCTCATCGCTGTCCAGCACATAGATGCGACCGACCTCGTCCAGCGCGATATCCGTCGCCTTTCTCAATTGCCAGGGGAATTCCCTGCCGTTCTCATCCTTACCCTGTGCATGCAGGGCCAGCGTATGTATGAACACGCCGTTCACGCCGAACATCTGGATGCGTTTGTTGCCGGTGTCCGCCACATAAACCACGCCTTCATGCACCGCGATGCCGCGCGGTCCGTCCAGCGCCTGATCGTCACCGCCGAAGAAACCGCCCGCCTTCGCCCCGAAGCGTCCCTTGTATTTGCCGCCCGACAGGGCATACATCACCACCTGGTCGGTGTCGCTATCCACCACATACAAGGTATCGCCCGTGACCGCCGCACCTTCCGGACGACTCAGCAGCTCCGCATCACCGGCCTTGACCGCCAGCGTGTATGCGACCTTGCCGTCATCCTTGATCGCATCAACGGCACCGTCCTGACGGGCGACGAACAGCAGACCACCGCCGCTCGCCAGTAGCTTGCCCAGTTTGTTGGCAGGTATCTCGTGTTTGAAATCGGCCTTGATGAAGCCGACGGCCAGACCGTCCCCGTTCAAGGCCGCTTGCGCGTTGAAAGAGATGAGTCCGACCAGGGATGCAATCAGAAAATTACGCATGTATCCACCTATACAAATTCTGTTGTTTAGATTCACGACACCGGCGGTCGCATTATTTTTCCGCCCGGTTGAACACGCCATCCCAGTCTACTGCCGGGGGATTGGCCGCAAAATAGATGCAGCGTTCAACGTACAACTGGCTCGGCTTGTCTTCCGGTCGCCCCTGCAGCAAAGCTGCGAACCCGGACTGAGCAGCCACCCAGTCGCGCTGCCGGTAGTGCGCCAGTCCCGCATGGAAGCTCGCCAGTTGTTCGCTGCTCAATGCGCCCGGGCCGACCTGAGGCTCGTAAATTGTAACGGGTAAATGCTTGCCGACCACCCGAATCTTGTCCAGTTCACGGTAAGGGCAGGCATCCGGCGCCAGCATACGCGTCTGTTCGCCCACCAGATAGCTGATGCCGTAGTACTTGGCCGTCCCTTCCAGACGCGAGGCCAGATTCACCGTATCGCCGATCACGGTGTACTCCATCTTCTTGCCCGCGAAGCCGACATTGCCCGCCACCACCTCGCCGGAATGCAGCCCCCCGCGTATCGCAAACGGCTCCACGCCTTCGGCTTCCCATTTGACTGTCAGTTGCCCCATGCGCGCCGCCATGGCAGCCACGCACTCCATCGCCAGCCTTGCATGATCTGGCTGCGCCAGCGGCGCGCCCCAATAGGCCATCACCGCATCGCCGATGAACTTGTCGATGGTGCCATCATGCTGCTCGATGATCTTCACCATCTCGCCCAGATATTCGTTCAGACGCGACACCACCACCTGCGGCGGGTGCGATTCGCTGAACGTGGTGAAGCCCTTGATGTCGGTGAACAGCACCGTCACATCCTTGGTGTCGCCACCGATCTTCGCCGCGTCGGGGTCCTTCTCCAGTCGCGCCACCAGCTTGGGCGACAGGTAGCTGGAGAACATGGAACGCATCGCGCGCGCGCTGCGTTCCAGCACCAGGTAGCGAAAGCTGCCGCCTGCCAGCAGCGCCAGGATCACGGACAAGGTCGGATAGATGATATTGATCCACTGCCCGCCCTCGAACATGTCGTAGGCGAACCAGATGTACACCGCCAGCAGCAGCACTGTGGCCGGGATGGCACCGTAAAGTTTCAGGCGCGTGGTCAGGAAATAGGCCGCCAGCCCCATCAGCACGATGAACAACATGTCCAGCAACGCCTCCGGCCCGCCCTGCTCGATAAATCGACCGCTGATGATGTTGTCCGCCACCGTGGCGTGGATCTCCACCCCCGGCGTATTGCCGTGGAAAGGCGTGACCCGCATGTCGTACACGCCCAGCGCCGTCGCACCGACGAACAACACCTTGCCTTTCAGTGCTTCAGTCGGCACGCGACCGTTCACCACATCGGTGAAGGAATAGCGCGGATAGCCGCCCGGCGGACCGGTGTAGTTGATCCACATCGCATATTGCCCGTCCACCGGGATGTGGCGATCACCCACCACCACATCAAAGGCCTCGGCAGAAAAATCCTTCACGCCCAGCGCCATCATCGCCGCCGTCATGCCCAGCGAAGGATGCAGCTTGCCGTCCGCCTCGATCAGCAACGGCACGCGACGATTCACGCCGTCTTCATCCGGAAACAGATTGATCTGTCCCGCCGAAGCCGCAGCCCGCTCGAACTCGGGCAACGAACGCGTCACGCCTTTCACTTGGCCGTCAGCGCCGTATTCGAACAATTGTGCCAGTGTGACATTGCCGGACTTCTGCATCGCCGCCGCGAACGCCTGGTCGCTCACCATATCCTCGCGCTCGGGGAAGAAGGCATCAAATATCACCGCCTTGGCCTGCGCCGCTTTCAGCCGTTCCAGCAGGCGCGCGTACTGGCTGCGCGTCCACGGATAACGCCCCAGTTCGGCGATGCTCTTGTCGTCGATGGCGATGATGGCGATGGAAGGTTCCAGCGGGATGGCGCCGCGCATCTCGCGGAAGCGCAGATCATAGGTGCGCGCCTCGAACGCCTCCAGGAAAGGGTTCTGCGAGTAATACAGGGTCAGCACGAACAGCACGGACAGCGCCGCAAGCAACACCGAAAAACCATGGCTATTCAAACGCTTGGACAAGTCTTGCAGCAACTGCGGAGCGATCATGCACTAACCCCCGGGAATGTAGACGACGAAGCGGCGCTTATTGTACCCGCCTGAGGCGGAAGGCAAAGCCGTCATCTGCCCGTAACACGGCGGCGCTAACCTGCGCGCCCTGACAACCAAGATTCGAGGTGTGCCATGTTCGCCGTCCTCCCGCCAGCCCAGCACCACGCTTTCCCGCGCGCCCCCCGCGCACAGTTCATGGCCGACCTGCTGCTGGCCAAAGACCACAAGGAGCAAGTCATGACAGCGCTTGAGGAAATACTTGCCAAACGCAACCTGAGCGCGCTGTTCCAACCCATCATCGACCTCAAGCGCGGAGAGTTCCTCGGCTTCGAGGGCTTGATCCGCGGCCCGGCCAACAGCCCGCTGCACTCGCCGGCCAACCTGTTCAGCGCAGCCGAACGCGAAGGTCTGGCGCTGGAAGTCGAGATGCTGGCGCGGCAGATCGTGCTGGAAAGTTTCGCCCTGCAGGATCTGCCCGGCCTGCTGTTCCTCAACGTCAGCCCGCAGGCCCTGACCCAGCCCAGCTTCCGCAACGGCCAGACGTTGGCCTTTCTCGAACAACTGGACATCGACCCGTCGCGCGTGGTGATCGAGATCACAGAGAACCAGCCCACCTTCGACTTCGACGCCATGCGCAGCGCGCTGCTGCACTATCGCGGCATGGGCTTCAATATCGCCATCGACGATCTGGGCGAAGGCTTCTCCAGCCTGCGCCTGTGGTCCGAGCTGCGCCCCGAATACATCAAGATCGACATGCATTTCGTGCAGGGCGTGGACCGCGACCCGATCAAACTGCAATTCCTCAAATCCATCCAGAACATCGCCGAGAGCTGCGGCACCAAGGTCATCGCCGAAGGCGTGGAGACCGCGGCGGAATTGCGAGTCGTCAAAGACCTGGGCATCGCGCTGGGACAAGGCTACTTCATCGCGCGGCCCACCCCCACGCCGCCCCTGCACGCCACCAGCGAAACCGGGCGCATCATCAACACCTCCAGCATCTCCATCTTTCCGGACAGCTCGACGGCGCACGCCGCCCCTTACGCGCAGACCACGGCGCACAAATTGCTCAGTTACATCGAGCCGGCACAGCCGGACACGCTGATCGAATATCTCTTCGCCCGCTTCAACGACGACCCCGCGCTGCGCACCATCCCGGTGGTCAAGAACGGCCAACCGCTGGGGCTGATACAGCGCTACCACTTCTTCGACCGCTTCGCCAAGCCCTACCAGCGCGAACTGCACGGCAAGAAACCCTGCCAGGAACTGATCCAGAACGCGCCGCTGCTGGTGGAAAAGAGCATGCCCATCCAGGAACTCAGCCACTTCCTGGCCGAATCGGACGACCGGCATTTCGCCGACGGCTTCATCATCACCGAGAACAGCCGCTACATCGGCGTCGCCTCCGGCCAGGCGCTGCTGCGCGAACTGACACAGATGCAGCTGGAAGCCGCGCGCTACGCCAACCCGCTCACCCTGCTGCCGGGCAATGTGCCGATCAACGAACACATCGGCCGCCTGCTGCAGGCAAACACGCCCTTCGTCGCATGCTATTGCGACCTCGACCACTTCAAACCCTTCAACGACACCTACGGCTATCGCAAGGGCGACGAGATGATCCAACTCACCGGCCGCGTGCTGAGCTGGGCCTGCGACCCCAAGCTGGATTTCATCGGCCACGTCGGCGGCGACGATTTCATCCTGCTGATGCAGAGCCGCGACTGGCAGACGCGCTGCGAGCAGGCGCTGCGCTCGTTCGAGCAGGCCGCCTCGCTGATGTTCAGCGAGGATCACCTTAGCGCAGGCGGCTACACCAGCGAAGGGCGCGACGGCACGGTGAAGTTCCATCCGCTCAGCAGCCTGTCCATCGGCGCGATCAGAGTCGGCGCGGGCCAGTACCCCTCGCACCACGAAGTCTCCGCCGCCATGACGGACGCAAAAAAGATGGCCAAGAAGATCCAGGGCAACAGCATTTTTGTAGAGCAGCGATTATCCACCGTTCTGTGAAGGGATCGACATGAAGCGCAGCGTTCGCCAGTCAGCACTGTACGATGCAAACGGACAAGTCAGCATCCCCGTCTTGCTGATGTCCAAAGGATTCAACGCCACGCTCAGTTTCTTCTGCACCCTGTGCATCTTCTCGCTGGACTGAGCGCGCATGCCGCAACGAATCATCGCCCTGTTCCGGGCGCTCCGCCTTTCATTGCACATAGTCTACGGCCTGCTCATGGCCGTGATCTATCCGCACCTGCCGGCAGCCATGCGCCGCCGCATCCTGCGCAACTGGTCTGCCGATCTGCTCGGCATCTTCAACGTGCGACTGGAAGCCGTGGATCTGGGCACATTGCGTAACGGCCTCACCGTCAGCAACCACATCTCCTGGCTCGACATCTTCGTCTTGAACAGCGTGAAGCCGATGCGCTTCGTCGCCAAATCAGAAGTGCGGCGCTGGCCCGCCATCGGCTGGCTGTGCGCGCGTGCCGACACGCTGTTCATCGAACGCGGCAACGCGCGTGCTGCGGCACGCATCAACCGGCAGCTCGGCATGCTGATGCAGCAGGGCGAGTGCCTCGCTGTCTTCCCCGAAGGCACCAGCACCGACGGTGCGCAAGTGGCAAACTTCCACGCCTTGCTGCTGCAACCGGCCATCGACGCGCAGGTGCCGCTGCATCCCATCGCCATCCGCTATCAGGATGAAAACGGCGGGCGCAGCGCCGCCGCCGCCTACATCGACGACATTTCCTTCGGCACCTCGCTGTGGACGCTGCTTAACACACGCAAATTGCATGTGCGCCTGATGCCCGCACCGGCCCTGCACGCCGCGGACTTCGAGCGGCGCGCACTGGCGCAGCGCGCACATGAATCGATAGCGGCTGCACTGCAACAAGCCGAGTCACACAAGCTTCATATTGCTTTAACTCCCGCGCAACATTCGGACGATAACCTGCTCCCATCGACAACTTAGGAGTACGACGATGCTGGATCTAATCCGTCAGCAACAGAAACAGGAAGCCCCGCGCCGCCTCACTTTCAACATGGCACGTTCGGTGGCCGAGATCGCCGAAGCGCAGCGCATCCGCTACAAGGTGTTCGGCGAAGAGATGGGCGCCAACCTGCCCAGCGCCGACCTGGGACTGGACATCGACCGTTTCGACGAATATTGCGAGCACCTGCTGGTGCGCGACCACGGCAACGACAAAGTGGTCGGCACCTACCGCATCCTGCCGCCCGGGCAAGCGGTGAACGCTGGCAGCTATTACTCCGAGACCGAGTTCGACATCTCGCGTCTGGAGAACCTGCGCGACCGCATGGTGGAAGTGGGCCGCTCCTGCGTGCACCCCGACTACCGCGACGGCGCGACCATCACCCAGTTGTGGAGCGGCCTGGCCGACTACATCGGCAAACACAACCACGAATACCTGATCGGTTGCGCCAGCATCAGCATGGCCGACGGCGGCCACTACGCCGCCAGCGTGTACAACAAGGTGCACAAGCTGCACGCAGCCCCCGCCGAATACACCGTATTCCCGCATTGCCGCCTGCCGCTCGAATCGCTGCAGCAGGATCTGGAAGTCACCATCCCGCCGCTGATCAAAGGCTATCTGCGCCTCGGCGCCTACATCGCCGGCGAACCGGCATGGGACCCGGAATTCAACTGTGCCGACCTGTTCATCCTGATGCCGGTGTCGCGCATGAACGCGCGCTATGCCAAGCACTTCCTGAGAAAGGCGGCATAAAACTTCTTCATGGCACCTCCTCCCTTGCGCGCACGCTGTCTGGTGCGCGTTCTTTTTTGTGTATAGTTATCGGGCCTAAAAATGACAACGCTTCAGGAGCAAACTTTGCAAAGTCCCCACAAAGGAAAGACCGGTTTCGTACGCCTGTGGAACGCCTTCGGCTACTCCATCGCCGGCTTCCGCGCCGCCTATAAACATGAAGACGCGTTCCGCCAGGAAGTATGGCTCGCCATCGTGCTCGTCCCGCTCGCGCTGTGGCTGCCGGTGACGATGATTGCCAAGGCGCTGATGATCGGCAGCGTGCTGCTGGTCATCATCGTCGAGCTGCTCAACTCCGCCATCGAAGCCACGGTGGACCGCATCTCGCTGGAAAACCACGACCTCGCCAAACGCGCGAAAGACATCGGCAGCTCGGCCGTGCTGGTGAGCCTGATCAATGTCTGCGTGGTATGGGGTTTGGTACTGCTTGCAAAATAATCAAAAATTCATCCGGAGGATATTCAAATGGCAAAGATCAGCAAGCCCGAATACGAAGAGAAAGTGCGCTCACTCAGCAAAGAAGACGCGGAACGTTTGCTCTCCCGCATGAGCGGAAAGTTGCCCAAACGCCTGCACAAGGAAAAACTCACCCGCGAAGAAGCGCTCGCCATCCAGCTCGAAGTGGAAGACGAACAACTGCAAGAGTGGCGCAAGAACATGCAGGAAATCAACACCAATATCGAAGCAAAAGGCGACAGAAGAAAGACCGATTCGAAGGACAAGAAAGAAAAATAAGCACTTGCCATGCGCGGGGGCGGCGCAATGCCGCCCGTCCCCGCTTCACCCCGCTGAATAGTCAAACACGCTAGCCAGTTTCAACTCGCGCATCGTGGGACGTTTTTTGTCCTGATGCGTCGCCATGCGCCGCAGGATGTCGTCCAGATAATCCAGCGCCTTCAGGATGTACGGCCCTTTGTTCAGCATGATGCATTCGGCACGCTGTGCCATGGCCGCATCGGTGATCTCGGCCCGTGTGGGGATACCGTCGCGCACCAGCGTCTCCAGCACCTGGGTCGCCCAGATCACCGGCACATGCGCCGCCTCGCAGGTCCACAGTATCTCCTCCTGTATCTCTGCCATGCGCTGATAGCCGACCTCCACCGCCAGATCGCCGCGCGCGATCATCACCCCGCATGATGCGGCATGCATCACCTCCAGCAGCATACCGGGCAGATGCTCGAAACCGCGCCGCGTCTCGATCTTGAGCACGACACCCAAATGCATCGCACCCAGCCTGCGCATCTCGGCCAGCAATTCGCGCACATCCTCCTCGCTGCTGGCGAATGACAATGCGACGATGTCCGCGTGCGCCGCGATGAAACGCAGGTATTCCTTGTCCGGCGCACCCATCGCCGACAAGCGGAGTTCGCTATCCGGGAAGTTGATGCCTTTGTCGCAACGCAGCCTGACACCTTTTGCCCGTGCACTGGTAATACGCACCAGCAGCCCTTCATCGCGCTTCTCCACGATCACCGCACCGATCTTTCCGTCGTCCAGCCAGACCTGCTCTCCGACCTTCACCGACCCGAACACTTCCGGCAGGGTGCAGCCGATCTCTGCCGGTGCGACGACCTTGCCCTCGTCGTCGAATTTCGGCTGTCGGCCGAGGTTCTGGTCTGCGCGTATCAGCAGATGGTCGCCCATGTGCAGCAACAGTGCGCCATCGATCGGCGGGATGTTGCATATCTCGGTCTCGTATCCATCCCGCGTCTCCAGCGACTGTCCGCGATGTTCGAGTACGGTGCCGGACTTGACGAAGGTGGTCTGCGAACACTGCGCCCAGACGCCGTGCTGCTCCACCGACAAGACATGAAAGCAGCGGTCTCGGTCGGCGGTATCGATCAGACAGATGCTATCTCCCGCCGACAGGCGCGCCAGCCACTCGCCGTTCACAGACAGACTCACATCGGCCTCGTCCGGCACCTCGGATGCGGAATGCTCATCGCGCAACCAGATGCGCACCGGCGCGATCACATGCCCGTACACATCACGCCCGGGATGGATGCGCAAAACCTCCGGCCCCGGTTCCAGATGCCCCGTGCGCAGCTTCGGCCCCGGCAGATCCATCAGGATGCGGCAGCTCTTTCCCAACTTCCCTTCCGCACTGCGCAGATGGCGGATCATCGCCTCCCACTCGGCCGGTGTATCGTGTGCGCAATTGATGCGCATGCAATCCATGCCCTGCTTCAGGAATTCATACACCGGCACTTCATCCCCGGCGGCTTCTCTCGGCATCGTCACCAACAGGCGCACCTCGCGCCTGTTCTGCACCGGCCCCAGCAACGCGAGCGAGCGCTGCTGCAACAAGCCCCTTCCCCTCACGAAAGCCTCATCGATGCCGGTGCGTTTCCAATCGCGCCAGATATCGTTCGACAGCTTGTAGAGCAGGGCAAGCACCGCATCGATGCTTGCCATCACATGGGGTTCGGAACGCCCGAGGGAGGACAATCCCAGCTGAGTCAGACGCACCTGCAGATTACGCAAGTCATGCCTGCGCAGCGCGATGTAATGCATCAGATTCCGGGCACTCTCATGGCGGGCGGGTGGCAAGGCATACCAACGGTCCGAGGTAGACATCTCAAGATCGAGCAAGCTGAGGCGTATCAGTTCCAGATCGCTCAACAAAGAGATCAGCGCCGCTTTGTGAGACTGCGGGGACGGCATTTCATTTGTAACAATATCGCTCATGGAACGCACTTTATCCGGCGCGTGTTTCAATGCCATTTCACTTATATTTCAATAACATATTTCAGCCGACCACAAAATACTTTACATCCACCTCACATATGGCGCTTATGAACACGGGCCATGAAGCGCGCATCGATACTCGTCGTTGCACTGCCGCTGGCATTCGGTGCTGGCGTTCACCGAGTATCCTGGCGGAAGATTGACCTTCACCCAACTATCCGGCAAGTGCCTGCAAGCCACCCGGCTCGTCACCCGCCGACAGTCGCGGCACGCCCCCAAAGGCACTGGCTGCGGCCAGCGCGCGGAACCCCAACAGTCCGCACAGGAACTTGGTAAAATCGCGCGCCTTGCAGGAGGCCTCATTGGAAAACCCATACAACATCCTTGGCGTCTCGCCGACCGCTTCGACCGACGACATCAAGAAGGCATACCGCGCACTTGCCATGCGCCACCACCCGGACCGCAACCCCGACTCCAGCGCCGAACGCAGATTCAACGCGATCAAGAAGGCGTACGAGCTGCTGTCCGACCCGCAGAAGCGGGCGGAGTACAACTACCGCCTGAACAACCGCATCGTCGTCGACCCGGCGCAGGAAGCACAGAACCTGTGGGGCACCTTATTCACCCGTTGCGGCATCGAGCAGCCGCGCAGTGGCCGTTAAACATTTCAAGAAGACCACCATGAAAAGCATCCATCCGGAATTCCACTACCAGACCCGCGAACTCGGCGTCCAGATCAGCGACACACTTGGCGAGCCGCCCGACCGCAAGCGCTACGAGCGCGTCATCGCCTCCCTGATCGGCGAGTACGCCAATGGCACGGTGATCGACGATGTGAACATGCTGAGCTTCGCGCTGGCCGACCATCTGGTGTTCGGCGATGCAAAGGGCCTGATGGCCGAAGCGCGGGATTATGAAGAGGGCGATGCTGCCAAGGTGATGAAGCTGGTGTCCACCACCACCTCCACCGCCGGCGATGCGCTGGCCGCCGTGTTCGCCGCCGATCCGGAACTGGCGCGCAAGGCGGTCATCACCGCCTTCCTGTTCAAGAACAGCAAGGGCTGGAAGGAAGAGGACAACTCGCTCGCCGCCCTGCAGGAAGAGGAAGACAAAGCCAACGCCGACGAGGATGAGGACGAGTCCTACCACGGCGAGAACATCGAGCATCTGTTCGACACACGCGGAGACGGCAATGACTGACAAGCCCCAACTGCCTGCCATCCGGCAGCAAGTCACCGAACTGGTGCTGGCCGGTTCGCCCGAGCATGCGGAAGAAGCCATCAACGACACCGCCGAGAAATTCGGCGACCTCGCCGTGGTCGAAGTGCTGAGCGGGCTGGAACCGCAGGTCGCCTCGCTGCACCTGTCTTCCTTCGACGGCGGAAAAATGTCGCTGGCCACCCTGCTCATCCCGCCCCAAGCCTGGGCCGAGAGCCTGGCCTACTTCGCCGCCACCTGGGACGAAGACTGGATCGAGGACGAGCCGGAAGTGCTGGCCGAATCACTGTTCGCGCACATCCACGGCATGCTGTTCGGCACCGACGATGAAGAACGCCGCGCCGAGTTGCTCAACGCCGCACTGGCCACCGACTGGGGCACCACCGCCTTCGCCGTGCTGTTCTCCACCGCCGCCGAAGAGATCATCGAGATCGCCAACGACATCCACAACCTCGGTGCGCACCGCAGCGGCAGCACCACCTCCGACCATGACGTGATCCCCATGGCGCTGGAGATCGCGCGCACCAACGAAGAAGGATGGGACCGTATCCTGTTCGATATCTTCCCCGACTGGAAACCCGGCGAGAACGAACTTCACGCCGCCTCGGAAGAAGAGAGCGACGACGACATGGAAGACGAAGAGTCGCGCGAAAGCGAATTCGCCATGGGCCGCAGCACCAAGGAACTGCTGCTGCGCCTGCGCAAACAAGTGCCCAGCAAAGCCGCCACCCCGGCCAAGAAAGGCGCGCGTCCGAGCCTGGGCGAGGACATCTTCTCCTGATGAACATCACCAGCTACACCGCCCGCCCCCCCCAGCTCGTGCAAGCGCTGGAAGCGCTCGGCCAGCGTGCGGACAACCAGCAAGCCGCCGCCATCCTGCTCGACGAACTGTGCGGCATCACCGCGCTGGTCGCCAAAAAGTTCACCAACGACCGCACCGCCGAAGGCATCCACGAAGCGTTCCATCTCACAGTAGGCTGCATTTCGCTGGCCATCAGCCAGGCGGACATCGCCGACAGCGGCGACGCCAAGCTCTCCTTCCTGCTGCAGCACGGCGCTGAATACGTGTTCCAGATGGGCTTCCGCCGCATCAAGGACCTGTCCGCCCTGCCCTACACCACGTTCGTTTCCGATTTCGACAACGATCCCTTCGTGCAGCAGCGCAACCTGAAAGCCATCTTCATGGAGATATGCAGCGCCGACCCCGCCGCAACATGGTCGGGCGATGCCGTGTATCAGAACGAGCTGGTGGACCGGCAGCGCAACCAGCACATCATCGCCTGCGGAAAATGGCTGCGCAAACACAACGCCGCAGGCGCGGTGCGCGATTCCGAGATGGACGCCAACGCCGCCATCACCGTGGCCGTGCTGTTCGCGCTCTCCGGCGACGGCCGCATCGTCGCGCGCACCGCGCAACGGGAACTGGAACAACTGATCGCCCGCATCCGCGACAACAAACCCGACGTCGATGCCAGTTGGAACACCTTCCTGGAAAAGATCCCGCCCGAATACCAGCCCCTGCTGCGCGAGCGCATGGAACAACTGCGCGGCACCATCGTGAAGAAGCTATACGGCAGATCCAAAGCCAAGGCCTTGCTCACCGACCTGCAAGACCAATACATCGGCAGCGAGCAGGACATCGACTACGCCTGACGCGGCGCACAGCGCACCTGCCACTTGGCTATAATGCGCCCATATTCAACAGGACGAGCACCGTGCGCCCCTCGATAGCCTTGCAACAACACCGCGACGAAGTCCGTCGCATCGTACTCAGCCACAGCGTGGCCGGGGTGCGCGTGTTCGGCTCGGCATTGCACGGTGACGATGCCGAAGGCAGCGACCTCGACCTGCTGGTAGAGCCGACCAGCGAAACCACGCTGTTCGACATCGCCAAGATACAGATCGAAGTCGCGCGGTTGCTCAACGTCAGCGTGGACGTCCTCACTCCCAATGCCCTGCCCGACAAATTCCGCGCCCAAGTCATGAGCGAAGCGGTCCCGGTATGAGCAAGTCCGATCCATTACGCATCCCGGACTATCTCAACTACATCATCGAAGCGATCAAGCGCATCGATCACTATCTGTCAGACACCGATGAGGTGGCATTCCTGAACGATCAAAAGACGCAGTATGCCGTCATCCGCAACTTCGAAATCATCGGTGAAGCCGCGCACAACATCGAACGCAGGCATGCCGCATTTGCCAGCCCCCCCCCCCGAGATCCCTTGGGCCGTCATCTACGCCATGCGTAACCGTGTCGCACACGGCTATTTCAAAGTCGACCTGGAAATGGCGTGGAAGACCATACACACTGACCTGCCGGAACTACATGAACAGATCAAGCAGTTGCTGAGCGAAATCTGACTCGGTCAGCCACTTCGCTGACATTCAAACCATCACAACTTATTCTTCCTGAAAGGAAGCCCGCCCCATCATGTCCAACCAAGAACCCACCCCCGCCAAGCCTGCCCTCTATAGTGGACCCATCCGTCAAGACAGAATTCAGTCTAGTTTAAGCTGGTCT
>WOYI011536859.1_pt1 | contig 13931 bp, 13 predicted proteins | sample 6423411 | NCBI WGS metagenome assembly WOYI01 (sample SAMN13441803, study PRJNA592873) | oil field metagenome | biome: oil field; feature: oil-well bore; material: oil-contaminated soil; isolation source: oil-contaminated soil from oil-well borehole | place: Germany: Wietze | collected 2016-10-18 ...
AGGTGCACTTCTGATCCTTGTAAAGCATTTTTGAACTTTTCTTTACAGATTTTTTATTTATTTACATAACTCTCAGATTTTAAACAAGAGTTACTTTCACAAACTTTCGCTTACCCACCTGCAGCACGACTGTTTGACTAGGGGTTAATACCAAGGTTCTGTCATTAACCTTCTCGCCATTAAGCCTTACGCCACCACCATCAATCATTCGGAGTGCGTCGGACGTGCTCTGTGTAAGGCCCGCACCTTTAAGTACTTGCGCTATAGGTCCGCTCACAATACTGACTTCCAGCATATTGTCTGGGAGGCCCCCTTTTTGAAAGCGGGCTTCGAAATCTTCCAATGCTTTTTCTGCATCCTTGGCTGAATGAAACCGAGTTACGATTTCCTGCGCAAGAGCGACTTTGGCATCACGCGGATTTCGCCCATCATCGACTTCTCTTTTTAATCGAGTAATCGCTTCGCTTCCCGTAAATGAAAGTAAGGTAAAGTACCTCCACATCAAAGTATCTGATATCGACATGAGTTTGCCAAATATTTCTTGCGGAGACTCAGCGATACCTATGTAGTTATTCAATGACTTGGACATTTTACTTGCGCCGTCCAAACCCTCTAACAAGGGCATCATCAGAACACACTGAGGGGATTGCCCATAGTGCCGTTGAAGCTCACGGCCTACCAGCAAATTAAATTTCTGATCCACCCCACCAAGCTCGACATCAGCCTGCATTGCAACGGAGTCATAGCCCTGGCAGAGCGGATAGAGAAATTCGTGGACGGCGATAGGCTGCCCCGTAGCATATCGCCTTGAAAAATCGTCACGCTCCAGCATGCGAGCGACTGTATGCCTTGCGGCTAACTGAATAATTCCGCTTGCGCCCAGAGAATCAAACCATTTTGAGTTAAAGCAAATCTCAGTTTTCTCGGGATCCAGTATTTTGAAAACCTGTTCACGATAAGTTTGCGCATTGACTAAGATTTGGTCGCGAGTTAACGGGGGGCGCGTGGCATTTTTTCCTGTTGGATCGCCAATCATGCCGGTAAAGTCGCCAATGAGAAACATCACGTGATGACCCATTTCTTGAAAATGGCGCAACTTGTTGATTAGCACCGTATGACCCAAATGAAGATCTGCGGCTGTCGGATCAAAGCCAGCCTTGATACGCAAAGGGCGGCCGCCTTTGAGTTTCTCTACAAGCTCAGACTCAATCAATAGCTCATGAGCACCACGTTTAATGTACGCAAGTTGGGTTTCAATATCAGTCATGAAATAGGCTTAATAGGCGAATTGAAAAGTCACTTTTAATAAAGTGGTAAAATTATTTTTTGCTACAACTATTTCATTTAACAGTGCAAAAAATAGGTCTTGAAATTCTATCGCAACTTACCCTTGGCTTAACTACTCGTGTTCGACTGCCTATCGCTGTTGTCAGCGGTTTGGTTTGTTTTTTTAGCGTGGCTTTCGCTTTTGCGACAATCAGTCCCCCTTCATCAAGCAACTTCAGCCAGCAACAGACGATTGAAAATCTCGCTCCTGTATTAACCTCTTTGGGTTTACCAAAAAATCATCTGCTTTATGAAACTCGAATTCAGCGGGGTGATACGCTAAATTCCATACTGCAGCGTTTAATGGTTCATGATGCTTCGGCCTTGAGTTTCCTACATACCAATCAGTCGGCCCTACTTATTGCAAAACAGTTGGACTCTCGCAAAAGTGTAGTAGCGAGCATTTCATCTTTGGGCGATCTACAATCTCTAACATTTCCCTTGGCTTCTGACCATGATCTATTTCTTGTTATTGAGCGCCAAGATAATCGCTTTATTGCCAGTAAAAAATCATTGTCATTAGAAAAACAGATTGTGACGAAAGCAGCTGAAGTCAGTTACTCACTTTTTGGCGCCAGCGATGCAATGGAAATTCCTGAAAAAATTACACTCCAGCTAACCGAGATATTCAGCAACGATATCGATTTTCAGCGCGGTCTACACAAAGGCGATCGATTTTCAGTCGTTTATGAGGTATTCACATACCTGGGCCGCCCTGTTAAAACAGGACGAATTCTAGCTGCCGAGTTTCTAAATAATGGGGAAACTTATCGAGCCGCCTGGTTTTCATCCTTGACGGATGAGGATCATGGCGATTACTACACTGCAGAGGGAAACAGTCTCCATAAAGGTTTTTTACGCTCACCCCTGAAGTTCTCTCGAATTACCTCTGGATTTACAGAGTCACGTTTTCATCCTGTCTTAAATAAATGGAGGGCCCACACAGGAGTTGATTATGGCTCTCCGGTAGGAACGCCGGTCAAAAGCACAGCGGAGGGCATCATTGATTTTGTAGGGCGCAAAGGAAGCTATGGCAATACCATTATTGTTCGCCACAAAGATAGTTATACAACGCTCTATGGGCATCTTTCAGCTTTTGCTTCAGGAATGCGCCAAGGTCGCCAAGTAGATCAAGGTGATGTCATCGCGTACGTTGGCGCTACCGGCTTAGCAAGTGGCCCTCATCTGCACTACGAGCTCCGCATTAATGGCATTTATAAAGATCCCTTAGAAGTCGTTCTTCCCAATGCGCAACCGTTAAGTGCAATACAAAAAGCTAACTTTAAAAAATCAACTGCCGACTATTTTGCCACTATGAACATGCTTCAAAAATTTAATCTTGCGCAGTCTGAATGAAAAATCACAAATTGAGCGGCCTTTTATTGGGCTGATGTCGGGCACGAGCCTTGATGGCGTCGACGCCGTGCTGGTTGACTTTTCTTCTGGCCAACCACAAACACTCGCCACAGCCTGGCTACCCTATTCTGTCGCCTTGCGCGACCAAGCATTACTACTTCAGTCAGCCGGCAATAATGAGCTGCATGCAGCAGCGCTATTGGCTAACGATTTAGCGCGGCTGTATGCGCAAGCGGTTGAATGTGTACTCGCAAAGACAAATATAACTGCCGGTCAAGTAATTGCTATTGGCTGTCACGGCCAAACCGTTAGGCATCAACCCAACGTCGGGTATAGCTTACAGATCAATAACCCTGCCCTACTCGCCGAATTAACTAAAATTACTGTTGTCGCTGACTTTCGTAGCCGCGATATCGCCGCCGGGGGTCAGGGGGCTCCTTTAGTGCCCGCTTTTCATGCCGAAGTTTTTAGTTCGCCTACTCTACATCGCTTGATTTTAAACATCGGTGGATTTGCTAATCTGACCGATCTCAACCCTGCAAGCCCAATTCGAGGCTTTGACTGCGGGCCTGGCAATATATTGATGGATGCATGGATTAATACCATACAAGGTGTTCAATACGACAAAGGAGGCCATTGGGCGAGTGAGGGAGTAATTTCCATGGCCCTTCTTGAGAAATTGATGTCAGATCAGTTTTTTCATGCACCACCACCCAAAAGCTGTGGGCGAGATGACTTTAATATGTCTTGGCTTTCTCAGTTCCTGAGTGGGAATGAACGTCCAGAGGATGTCCAAGCTACTTTAGCGGAACTCACAGCCCTTACATCGGCACAAGCTATTCGCCGGTGGTGCGGCCTGCCGGACGAAATTTTCGTCTGTGGTGGCGGGGTTCATAACACGATGCTGATGTCCCGCCTACAGCACCATCTCCCGAGTTGCCGTATCACCAGCACCGACTTTCTGGGGCAACCAGCCGATTGGGTCGAAGCGGTCGCCTTCGCTTGGCTAGCATGGCGTACTACTACAGGATGCTCAGGAAACTTACCCACGGTTACCGGAGCCCGTGGATCCCGCATTCTTGGTGCGATCTATCCCGCCTAAGCTTCAATTCAGCTATAGCTCACCATGCACACGTCGGGCAGATAGCCTATTTGCCCGATAAGTTAACTAAAGCGAGAATGAAGACCCGCAACCACATGTGCTAGTTGCATTGGGATTTTTGATCACAAACTGCGACCCCTCCAACCCTTCGCTGTAATCAATTTCAGCACCCACTAAATATTGATAACTCATCGGATCAATAAGAAGTGTCACACCATCTTTATTCAACGCGGTATCGTCGTCATTAACAACCTCATCGAAGGTAAAACCGTATTGAAACCCTGAGCAACCGCCACCAGAGACAAAAACACGCAACTTCAACTCTGGATTGCCTTCCTCATTAATCAACTCTTTGACTTTTTTCGCCGCATTATCCGTAAAGTTAAATGGCGTGGGCATTTCTGTCACTGCATTCATGGTGTTCTCCTATAAAACATATGCCAAGAATAGCATATGCGTGCATAGTTAATAATTTCAAGTAACACTATTTTGTCCCTGAAGCCAATTTTAATTCACCCGTCTTGCCAATCGCCTCCTGATGAATCAGGCGACCTTGAACAATAGCGCCAAGATGAATTTCAATAATCCCAGAATCAGCCTTACCCATGATCCGCAATTTTGGTTGAAGTCTCACAGAAGCAATAACGTTCACTGGCCCAGTCGTAGTTCCATTAGCCACTCACCGGAAACGAGCACTTATCCTTCAACATGCTCTTACTCATTGACAGCTGACGTGCTGTATGACTTGGTGTTGCGTAAATAATTCCCTCAACTGTTCCAACTATCCGTAGCCCATCTACAAAACCAATGGGGCCTATGATAGTTTGTCTACACCAATTCGCATATCAATACGCCATCGCGCCATCGCAATGGTCAAGACATTTATTGCTACTCAATGGGCCGTAATCCCACACTAGATACGTGAGTATCTCCTCTTCGTATCCTTACGGCAATACGGGAATATGTGATAAACCTGCGCATTCATCAAATCCAAACATGATATTCATATTTTGTACTGCTTGGCCTGCAGCACCCTTGACTAGGTTATCAATGACCGAAAGTACAACGAGCACATTGCCTCCTTGTGGGCGATGAATTGCAATTCGACAAATATTCGCTGCGCGTACAGATCGTGTTTCCGGATGAGAGTTTGGTGGCAACACATCAACAAAAGGTTCCCCAGCGTAACGGTCTTCAAATAATTGCTGAAAATCAACTTCCCGGGTAATTCGCGCATAAAGTGTTGCATGAATCCCTCGAATCATAGGCGTTAAGTGAGGAACAAAAGTGAGTCCGATAACCGCACCGGGTGACTCAGATGCTGCACGCGCAAGACCTTGCTGAATTTCAGGCAAATGACGGTGTCCAGAAACACCATAAGCTTTAAAGTTATCTGCCGCCTCAGAAAATAGCGAAGAAGTTTCAGCTTTTCGGCCGGCACCAGAAACACCCGATTTGACATCAGCAATCAAGGAGGTCAACTCGACACATCCCGACTCAACTACAGGTAAAAATCCTAGCTGTGTTGCCGTTGGGTAGCAACCAGGATTTGCAACCAATCTGGCTTGCCGAATAGCCGATCGATTCACCTCAGGCAGCCCGTAAACTGCCTCTGCAACCAAATCAGGGCTAGCGTGTTTCATGCCATACCACTTCTCCCAATCGGCAATATTTTGAATGCGAAAATCCGCTGCCAGATCAATTACCCTGACACCCGCGTCAAGTAATTGTACGGCCTGCTGCATCGCAATCCCATTGGGTGTGGCAAAGAAAACAATGTCACACTCTACAAGTGACGCCTCCTTCGGGTCACTAAATTTCAGATCAACTGAGCCACGCAGACTAGGGAACATCTCCGCTACAGGAGTATCCACTTCACTTCGCGAAGTAATTGCCAACAACTCAACTTCTGGGTGCTGCGCAAGCAGGCGCAAAAGCTCAACTCCGGTGTAACCTGTACCACCAACAATACCTACCTTGATCATACTTGGCTCCCAAAATTCATAAAAGAAGGATGGTAACTCGTAAGCAAATTAGCCGTTGGAAATAAAAAAGCCGCCCGAAGGCGGCTTTTCCCATCTCAAGAAGCTTAACGCTTCGAGAACTGCTTACGGCGACGCGCCTTGCGGAAACCAACTTTTTTCCGCTCAACTTCGCGCGCATCACGGGTAACAAAACCAGCATTAGACAACGCGGGCTTAAGGGTTGCGTCATATTCAATCAAAGCACGCGTAATACCATGCCGTACCGCACCTGCTTGACCAGACTCACCACCACCGGTGACATTCACTAGAATGTCGAAAGTTGTCGCATGCTGTGTCAGCTCGAGTGGCTGGCGAACAACCATGCGGCCGGTTTCACGCGAAAAAAACACATCGACTGGTTTGTCATTTACGACAAACTTACCACTTCCAGCACGGAGGAAAACGCGCGCAATAGCTGTCTTTCGACGACCAGTACCATAATATTGAGTAACTGCCATAGGGACTCCTTGATTTTCCAGAGCTTAAATAATATCAAGCGACTTAGGTTGTTGCGCGGTATGCGGATGCTCTGCCCCTGCATAACATTTCATTTTTTTCAGCATAGCATAGCCCAGCGGGCCTTTGGGTAGCATTCCCTTGACCGCTTTCTCAAGCACACGGTCAGGAAAACGCTGTTGCAGCTTGTTGAAGTTTGTCTCATAAATTCCGCCCGGATACCCGGTATGCCGAAAATACTTTTTATCCTGCGCCTTATTACCCGTCACGCGAAGCTTCTCAACATTGACGACAATGATGTAATCACCCGTATCAACGTGAGGGGTATAAATTGCCTTGTGCTTGCCACGCAAGCGGCGTGCGATTTCCGCAGCTAAGCGGCCAAGCACTTTATCCGCCGCATCAACGACGAACCAGTCATGCTGCACCTCATGCGGTTTGGCAGAAAATGTTTTCATTCTTTTCCCTTACTTGCTCTTTACTTGCATTAATAAGCCAGCGAGCACTCAATGGGCTAACCCAACTAAACAACAAGCGCTTTACGGACAGCCGCGTATTCTAATCAATCCGCAGGGGAAGTGTCAAACGAGTTTTATCTAAAGTACAGATCGCGCAGATGCTTCCCGCTCAATCGCTAGCCGGCACAATGCCGGGCACTCAAGGTTTATTTTCGGAATACCGTGTAGGATCGGTCAGATGAGCGGAAGAGAAGCCTTCTTTTCTTAGCCGACAGGCATCACACACACCGCATGCGCCGCCGTCTTCATCGGCCTGGTAACACGATACGGTTAGTCCGTAATCGACCCCCAACTGCATGCCTTTAGTAATAATTTGCGCTTTACTCATAGAAATCAGTGGTGCATGAACCGTGAGCACGGCCCCCTCTATCGCCGCTTTGGTCGCCAAATTTGCTAAGGCTTCAAATGCGCGAATGAACTCGGGACGACAATCAGGATAACCAGAGTAATCAATCGCATTAACCCCAACGAATATATCTCGAGAAACTAAAATCTCGGCCCATGCCAGTGCAAGCGAAAGCATGATGGTGTTACGCGCTGGCACATACGTAATGGGCACACCAGGCTGCACGCCAGCGGTAGGCACAGCAATCGAAGCGTCAGTCAACGCCGAGCCACCCAGCTGCCCCAAATCCAGTTTGAGCACTCGATGTGCTACGGCACCAAAAGCCTTTGCCACACGTCCCGCAGCAAGCAACTCAGATTTGCTGCGTTGCCCATAGTCGAGCGATAAACAATGGCATGCAAAACCTTGCTGCCTGGCCAAAGCCAGCACTGTTGCCGAATCCAAACCACCGGAAAGAAGAATAACTGCATTTTTCATGGGCACAATTTTAGCAAAGGAGTCCAGTGATCGCTGCCCTATAATTCACAATCTTTTTATTTGGCCCTTAAGCAATGATCAAAAAAGTGTTCATACGCACCTTCGGCTGTCAGATGAATGAATATGATTCCGACAAAATAGCCGATGTTCTTGCGGGGACAGAAGGCTCCATTCGAACGGACACGCCTGAAGACGCCGATATTTTGCTTTTTAATACATGCTCAGTGCGCGAGAGAGCGCAAGAGAAAGTATTTCACGATCTAGGCCGCATCCAGCATCTGAAAAGGCTCAACCCACATCTCATTATTGGCGTGGGTGGCTGCGTCGCTAGCCAAGAAGGCGAGACGATTGTCAAGCGCGCCCCCTATGTTGACCTTGTCTTTGGGCCACAAACACTGCACCGTTTGCCACAAATGATTGCTGCACGTCGCGCAACGGGAATGCCGCAGGTTGACATCTCATTCCCCGAAATTGAAAAATTTGATCGCTTGCCTGCGGCCCAGACCGATGGCGCTTCTGCTTTGGTTTCGATCATGGAAGGCTGCTCGAAATACTGCACTTTTTGTGTCGTACCTTACACCCGGGGAGAAGAAATTTCGCGGCCATTTGCCGATGTGTTAGCGGAAATCTCCAGTCTCGTCGCTCAAGGTGTCGGCGAGATCACTTTGCTAGGACAAAATGTTAACGCGTACCGTGGCCCCATGAATGATGGTGATACGGCCGACTTGGCATTTCTTATTGAAACCATCGCTGAAATTGACGCACTTCATCGCATTCGCTTCACAACGTCGCATCCACGCGAAGTCACACAACGCTTGATTGACGTTTACCATACCGTACCCAAACTAGTATCGCACTTGCATTTGCCCGTCCAATCGGGGTCAGACCGCATATTGTCAGCAATGAAGCGGGGTTACACCGCACTGGAATATAAATCACTGGTACGAAAATTAAAGTCTGCGCGCCCTAACCTGTCGCTCTCATCTGATTTCATCGTCGGCTTCCCTGGGGAAACCGACGATGACTTTGAGGAGACAATGCAGCTAGTTGAAGAGCTCAACTTCGACAACAGCTTCTCCTTTCTGTACAGTGCCCGTCCAGGAACACCGGCTGCTGGAATGAGTGATCTCACGCCTCCAGATATAAAAGCAAATCGACTGAAGCGCCTGCAAGAAAAGCTCGCGCTACAAGGCATGGCGCGAAGCGAGGCAATGGTCGGCAGTGTGCAGCGGATCCTGGTAGAGAGGCACGCTCGCAAAGATGCACGAGAACTCGCAGGACGCACTGAAAATAATCGTGTCGTTAATTTCGCTGGCGATGACAGCTTTTTAGGGCAACTGATTGATGTCCGCATCACTGCAACTTGCCCAAACAGCTTGCGCGGTGAAATGATCGTCTAGACAAAACATTGCTAGCCACTCTCGGCTAACCATATTGCCGTGTAATCACCGTATCCCCAGCGCCGACTTTTGCGAACATCACGAAATAGCCGAAGTCCGGCATGCCTTACCTTCTTCCGTTGAAGACGAACCCCTTTTTAGTGGATAATTGCAAAGGATCGCCTTAAGCGGTTTATACCATCCCTCGTAGGAAAACAATTGGAGCCAGCATGAGTACCTCTTTTATTAAAGTCCCCACACAAGGCCAAAAAATAATCCCAGGTCAAACAATTCCTGACAATCCCATCATCCCATTTATCGAAGGTGATGGGATTGGCGTTGATATCACGCCTGTAATGCAAAAAGTAGTCGATGCCGCAGTTCAAAAAGCCTACGCAGGCAAGCGCAAAATCTCATGGATGGAAGTTTACGCAGGCGAAAAAGCCACTCGCGTCTATGGCCCTGATGTATGGCTTCCGGAAGAAACCATTACCGCCTGCAAGGACTACGCCATATCGATCAAGGGCCCGCTAACCACCCCAGTCGGTGGCGGCATCCGCTCACTCAACGTCGCTCTGCGGCAAGAAATGGACCTCTTCCAGTGCGTACGCCCCGTACGTTACTTCAAAGGCATTCCCTCGCCGCTTAAAGACCCCTCCAAGACAGACATGGTTATTTTCCGTGAAAACACTGAAGATATTTATGCTGGCATTGAGTGGCAAGCAGAATCTGCCCAAGCAAAAAAAGTCATCAAATTTCTGCAGGAAGAAATGGGTGTAACCAAAATTCGTTTTCCTGATACATCCGGCATCGGCATCAAACCTGTTTCACGCGAAGGCTCTGAACGTCTGATGCGGGCCGCAATCCAGTATGCCATCGACAACAAGCGTAAATCGGTCACCATTGTGCACAAAGGCAACATCATGAAATACACCGAGGGTGGCTTCCGTGACTGGGCCTATGGTTTAGCTGTAAAAGAATTCGGTGGTGTTGAAATTGACGGCGGTCCCTGGCTCAAGCTGTCTAACGGCATCATAATCAAAGACGCTATTGCTGACGCTTTTTTACAGCAGATTCTGCTTCGCCCAGCCGAGTATGACGTCATCGCATGTTGCAATCTCAATGGCGACTACATCTCTGACGCCCTAGCTGCACAAGTAGGTGGTATTGGTATTGCGCCAGGCGCGAACATCTCCAATGATTATGCTGTTTTTGAAGCCACCCACGGAACAGCTCCGAAATACGCCGGAAAAGATTATGTCAATCCGGGCTCATTGATTCTGTCTGCTGAAATGATGCTGCGTCATATGGGCTGGACAGAGGCTGCAGATCTCATCATTCACTCAATGGAGGCTGCCATTGGCGATAAAGTGGTCACCTATGACTTTGCTCGTCTGATGGAAGGCGCAACAGAAGTAAAGTGCTCTGCCTTTGGGCAAGCAATGATAGACCGCATGTAAGGTAAGCCTGAAAAACCGTAACCAAAAGAAGAAAGAAAAAGCCCGTCCCTGACTGATCAGGGACGGGCTTTAAATACTTATATTTTCAGGATCAAAAATAATAGCGATTCTGATAATACTTTGACTGTCTATTAGACGATCGGCATCTCAAACAAAAAAACATTAAGCGATTAAGCGCGCTGAATGTTTGAAGCTTGCTTGCCTTTAGGGCCTTGGACCACGTCGAAAGACACTTTGTCGCCTTCTTTCAGCGACTTGAATCCTGCCATATTGATAGCGGAGAAATGAGCGAAAAGGTCTTCGCTGCCATCATCAGGGGTAATAAAGCCAAAACCTTTGGCGTCGTTGAACCATTTTACTGTACCAGTTGCCATGTAACTATTCCTTAATCAAAACGAACAAATCGGCCACCGCTGCGGGCTACAAGAGAAACCGCACCCCGGCCGGGGCATGTTTAACACTTAAGTTCAAAAGCGCTGAAAGAACTTTGCAAGACTTCAACAAAACATAAGCTAAACACGGTGTGCGTTTTACCTGCTAAATTTATCCACGTCAACAACTATTTATTCTTTACCTTGCCTAGCTCACCGCCTGTCCCATTCCTTAGCATGTAAAACCCCTTGAATTACGCTTTTTATCCCCCATATAAACCCTGCTTTTTATTGTTTTTATTGAGTTGAAACCCTCCTAATTAACATTAGAATATATTTATGGTTATCCGCAGAGAAACTGATAGAGGGGGAGATGCTGCACTTGCCCCGGAAAAAAGTAAAGCAAGCTTACCGCCGATGTACAAGGTATTGCTGCTGAATGATGATTTCACGCCAATGGATTTCGTCGTGATGGTTTTGGAGAAATTTTTTACTCTATCACGAGAACAAGCAATGCAAGTTATGTTGAAGGTGCATCGTGAAGGAAAAGGTGTTTGCGGCGTTTATCCTATGGATATTGCCGCAACGAAAGTTGAACTGGTTAGTGCATTTGCACGGCAACACCAACACCCGCTGGCCTGCGTTATGGAGGAAAACTGATGATTGCCCAAGAACTTGAAGTTAGCTTGCATATGGCTTTCGTGGATGCGCGTCAAAAGCGCCACGAATTCATTACAGTGGAACATTTGCTGTTAGCCCTGCTTGACAACCCATCTGCCGCTGAAGTCTTGCGTGCGTGCGCCGTTGATATGGATGGGTTGCGCAAAGAGCTAACCGCTTTTATTAGCGACCATACGCCTACGGTTAATGGCACTGATGAAATCGACACGCAGCCTACCCTGGGGTTCCAACGAGTTATTCAACGTGCTATTTTGCATGTGCAGTCATCCGGCAAAAAAGAAGTGACTGGTGCCAATGTTCTCGTTGCGATATTTGGCGAAAAAGATTCACACGCAGTGTACTTCCTTCAGCGGCAGAATATTTCACGTCTCGATGTAGTGAACTTTATATCCCATGGCATCGCTAAGGTTCCGCCCCCTCACAGCAAAGATGAACCGGCTGAAACTGAGGCAGAATCACAAGAAAAAGCAGGGGCGCTTGAGAGCTTTGCACAAAATCTGAATCAGCAAGCGCTAATTGGCAAGATAGATCCGTTGATCGGGCGAGACAAAGAGCTCGAGCGCGTCATCCAAACACTTTGCCGACGTCGTAAAAACAACCCCCTTCTCGTTGGCGAAGCAGGGGTTGGCAAAACCGCTATTGCAGAAGGCCTTGCCCGTCGCATCACTGAAGGCCGTGTGCCGGATATTCTTGCCAATGCTGTTGTTTACTCACTTGACATGGGCTCCCTTTTGGCAGGAACAAAATATCGGGGTGACTTTGAGCAACGCCTGAAGGCTGTGCTAAAACAATTGGCGGACACACCCAATTCAATTTTATTCATTGATGAAATTCACACTTTAATTGGTGCTGGTGCTGCCTCAGGCGGAACACTTGATGCATCCAATTTACTCAAGCCAGCGCTATCCTCTGGCGCACTCAAATGTATTGGTGCAACGACTTATAACGAATATCGCGGTGTATTCGAGAAAGATCACGCGTTATCCCGACGCTTCCAGAAAGTCGATGTCAATGAGCCGTCGGTTGATGAAACCGTCTCCATTTTACGTGGACTTAAGTCGCGCTTTGAAGAACACCACAGCGTTAAGTATTCGTCTGCTGCCATCTCCAGTGCAGCCGAACTATCAGCTAAATATATTAATGATCGGCATCTACCCGATAAAGCCATTGACGTGATTGACGAAGCAGGTGCCGCGCAACGTATTTTGCCGAAATCGAAACAAAAAAAGCTGATTGGCAAAACTGAAATCGAAGAGATTGTGGCCAAAATTGCGCGGATTCCACCTAAACATGTCTCTTCAGATGATCGCTCAGCACTAAAGAATCTCGACCGTGACCTGATGAATATGGTTTATGGTCAAAATGCGGCAATTGAAGCGTTGGTTAGAGCCATCAAAATGTCCCGCTCCGGACTGGGCGACCCGCAAAAACCCATTGGTAGTTTTCTTTTCTCTGGCCCTACGGGTGTAGGAAAAACCGAAGTGGCCAGGCAACTGGCTTACTGCATGGGCATTGACCTCATCCGCTTTGACATGTCTGAATATATGGAGCGTCATGCCGTTAGTCGCCTCATAGGGGCTCCGCCGGGTTATGTTGGGTTTGATCAAGGTGGCTTACTCACTGAAGCCATCACAAAAAAACCTCATGCAGTGCTCTTGCTTGATGAAATAGAAAAAGCCCACCCTGAAATTTTCAATATCTTGCTACAAGTAATGGATCATGGTTCGTTAACTGACAACAACGGCCGCAAGGCGGACTTCCGCAATGTGATCATTGTCATGACCACCAATGCGGGTGCAGAATCCTTACAAAAAACCAGCATCGGCTTTACGACAAATAAAGCACAGGGCGATGAAATGGTTGATATCAAGCGCATGTTTACGCCAGAATTCCGGAATCGGCTGGATGCCATCATTTCCTTCCGTGCCTTGGATGCACAAATTATTCTGCGTGTCGTTGATAAATTTCTCATGCAGCTGGAAGGGCAGTTACATGAGAAAAAAGTCGAGGCTATTTTTACTGATACGCTTCGTGCATGGTTGGGTGAAAAAGGCTTTGACCCCTTGATGGGTGCACGTCCCATGGCGCGCCTGATCCAAGACACGATCCGTTCCGCTTTGGCGGATGAATTGTTGTTTGGCCGATTGATTCATGGTGGCCGAGTAATTATTGATCTCGACGAAAATGAGAAAGTTAAACTGAAATTTGAGGATGCGGAGACCAATCCACCGATCCCCTCATCTACCGTCGGTTAAATAATCTCACTCACAGTCGCACCCCACATAAAACTCGGCGTCTCACCAGCGCCGAGTTTTTTTGGCTGCCCGCTTTACTGCTTTGACTCCTTGACTCGGCACGATAATACTGAAAATATCCGAATCTGAACCGCCCCGGCTTTCGTGGAGGCCATTTAGTTTAAGTACAGGCGGGTGATT
>WOYI010483226.1_pt1 | contig 13930 bp, 9 predicted proteins | sample 6423411 | NCBI WGS metagenome assembly WOYI01 (sample SAMN13441803, study PRJNA592873) | oil field metagenome | biome: oil field; feature: oil-well bore; material: oil-contaminated soil; isolation source: oil-contaminated soil from oil-well borehole | place: Germany: Wietze | collected 2016-10-18 ...
GAGCACTCCCTTGGTAAGGGAGAGGTCGAGAGTTCAATCCTCTCTCGCAGCACCATCGTCTTCCCCGCATCCGAATACGCGCCGTTTCAGAGCGGTGGAGCGCACCGTTCGGGTCGGGATGGTCGCCGGTCCGGATCTCGACCCGCGATTGCCCCGCCGCGGGATCACGGATAAATCCCGGGCGAACGTCGCGGCATATGTTGTAAGTTTCCGACAGGGCTGGCAATACCGTGTGGTTGCAGCGCCTTCGCTTTCACGGTTTCGCTGGGAACCGCTCGTTTCGTGGCGTATCTCTATCGTTCATCGAGGTGCGGGCTGGTCGGGACGAGAAGGAACCGCGATGAGGCAGGTGCGAATTCGGCTACCGAACGGTGATCGGGTCGTCTTCCGGTCGCGGCGGCGGGACGGGTCCGGACCGCAATCGGAGGCGTCCGTCGGCGACGGCGCCGAGGGCAATCGTCCGGACGATGTCCGTGATACCGGGATGACGGACAGAGCAGTGACGGACATCGACCGCGCCTATTCAGAGATGATCGATGGCGGCGAGGCGGAGCTTCTGCGCTTCTATCAGGTGCTTGCCGGGTCCGACCTTCTCGTCCTTCTCGACGCGTCCGACGAGAACGAGGTTCCGGAACCGAAGATCATCCCCGTCGAGGCCGGGCATTATGTGCTGGTCTTCGATCTGAAGGAACGCGTCACGGAGCTGACCGGATACGACGCGCCGACCTCGCGGGTCACGGGCCGCGAGGTGTTCCAGCTCATGCGCGGACGCGGCATCGGGGTTGCGGTCAACATGGGCGAGGCGCCCTCGGCGATGCTGATCCCCGGCGACGCCATCGACTGGATCTGCGACACGCTCGACGAAAGCGCCGCCAGGAACCCGGCCCCGACACCCGCCCCCGCGCCCGCGCCCGGACGGTTCAAGGCCCTCTTGGCGCCGCACAACTTTCCCGACACGCTCCACCTCGCGCTGAACGAGAAGCTCGGGCCGGTGGCGGACCTCTACGACAGGGCGCTCTTGCTGCGCGCCGAGTACGACGACGGGCAGTCGGGATATCTCGTGGCCTTTTCCGCCGTCGAGGACGCCAACCGGGGAATGATCGCCGCCTCCGTGAACGACGCGCTGGCGACGTTCAGGGGCAAGGACGTGGCCCTCGACATCGCGTTCATGTCGAGGGACGAACCCCTGCTGGACCGGATCGGCCGGGTCGCGACGCATCTGCGGACGGAGGGCGCGAAGCGGCCCGGCGGCGGGCGCTCCAACCGGCTTTCGGCACCGAATTCGGGAACGCCCCGGCCGCTCAGGCTGAAGTGACGGTCGGTGCGCGGGCTGCCCGGCCATCCTTTTCGGCGGACCGTTCCGCGCGGCCAGGTGATGTGGCGTCCGGAGGCCGGGTCCGGTTGCGGCCACAATTCACCACCGCCGCCGCACGGGCCAGACCTGTACGGCTGATTATAACTTGAAATCAATGGCTTGAATGAATCTCCGGCGCTCCCTTCCTGCTCGCCGGCGGTCCGGGATCGTTACGCCGGCCGGGACAGTAAGGGCGATTTGACCCGTGTCGTCCTCAATTTGGACAAAAATTTCACCAATTCCTCCGCGATATGGCTCCTCAGACAAATCGTTGCTGGGGTAACAACAATGAAAATCAGCGTATTCGGCATTGGCTATGTCGGCGTGGTTTCGGCCGCCTGTCTGGCCCGGGACGGCCATGACGTGATTGCCGTCGACATCGACCCCGGAAAGGTCAAGTCGATCAACGACGGCGTCTCGCCGATCGTCGAGGAAGGGATCGACGACCTCGTGCGCGAGGTCGTGGCCGCGGGCAAGCTGACCGCGACGTCGGATACCGATTTCGCCATCCGGAACACCGACACCTCGTTCATCTGCGTCGGCACTCCTTCCGCCCCGGACGGATCGGTGGGGCTGACCTATGTCGAGACGGTCTGCCGGAACATCGGCGCGGCGCTGAAGGACAAGCCGGGCTACCACTCGGTCGTCGTGCGCTCGACCATCGTGCCTGGCAGCACGGTCCGCTCATGCATCCCGGCGCTGGAAGAGACCTCGGGCAAGACGGCCGGCGACGGCTTCGGCCTTGGCTACTACCCTGAATTCCTGCGCGAAAGCACCGCGATCAAGGATTACTACGATCCCGGCCTCATCGTCTTCGGCACGATGGACCGGCCGACGGAGAACGTCCTGACCGCGCTGAACGAGGCGCTGCCCTGCAAGATCCACAAGGTCGACATCGATACCGCCGAACTGGTGAAATACACCTCCAACGCCTGGCGCGCGGTCAAGGTGACCTTCGCCAACGAGATCGGCAACATCGCCAAGGCATCCGGCATCGACGGCCAGACGGTGATGGAGATCCTCTGCTCGGACGACAAGGTCGCGATGTCCCCCTACTTCATGCGTCCGGGCTTCGCCTTCGGCGGGTCCTGCCTGCCGAAGGACGTCCGGGCGCTGCGCTTCCTCGCGCGAAGCACCGACACGCGGGCGCACTTGCTCGAAGCGGTTCTCGAGGCGAATGACGCACAGATCGCGCGGGCCGAACGGATGATCGAGGCGTCCGGCGCGACGAAGATCGGCTTCGTCGGCATCAGCTTCAAGCCCGGCACCGACGATCTGCGGGAAAGCCCGCTCGTGGCGCTCGCCGCGCGGCTCATCACCAAGGGGATCGAGGTCGACATCTACGATCCCTTCGTGCAGGAGGCCTTCGATTCCGGCACCCCCGGCGCCGGTCGCGGCAATGACGGCATTCCCGATCTCCAGGACCGGATGGTCGATGATCTCGACCGGCTGATCGAGGGGTCGGGCGCCGTTCTCGTCGGCAACTACTACAAGGAGGCGGTGGACAAGCTGAAGGCCGCGGCCGGCAAGCGCCCGATCGTCGACCTCACGCGCCTGCACCGCGACATGGTCAGCAACGGATCCTACGCCGGCATCTGCTGGTGATCCGGCCGTGATCCGGGCACTGACCCATATCGCCTACTTCGCGGTCATCGCGCTGCTGACCCTCGTCGTTCCGGCGTCCTTCGTCGGCGACCCGCGGGCGGCGAAACACGCGATCATCGTGATCGGCGTCCTCGGCGCCTGGCGCTATTCCTGGGCGATGCTCAACCTCTGCCGGGCGATCCTCTTCCGGCGGCTGGTCTATCCGCGCCGCAAGGCCGCCGCCTTCAAGGCCGACCGCGAGAGCGGCCGGCGCCGGCACGCCTTCTTCATGGTGACCTCCTACATGGTCGAACAGGACACGACGCTGATGGTCTATCGCCGGCTCTTTCGCGCCGCAGCCGCGGCGCGGGACGGCGCGACCATCGTGTCGTCGGTGGTCGATGGCGCCGACGAGCGGCTGATCCGCGAGATCTACGCCACGATGCCGATCGACATGTCTTCGGTGAAGCTCGTCATGGACCGCATCAAGTCCAACGGCAAGCGCGACGCGATGGCGCGGGCGCTGCGGCTGCTGGCGAGCTTCTCGCCCACGCCGCATGACATCATGATCTTCGTCGATGGCGACACCGTGATCCCCGAGGACGTGGTCGAACAGTCCGCGCCGTGGTTCCAGGACCCCACCGTCGGCGCGCTGACCACGCACGAGGCGGCGATCGTCGACAAGGACAACCTCTTCAAGGACTGGTTCGTCCTGCGCTTCAACCAGCGCCAGATGATGATGTGCTCGATGGGCCTGTCGCGGCGCGTGCTGACGCTGACGGGCCGCATGTCGGTCTTCCGCGCCAGCCTCGCCACCGATCCCGGTTTCGTGAAGGGTGTCGGCCACGACTTCCTCAACCACTGGCGGCTCGGCCGGGTGACGTTCCTGACCGGCGACGACAAGTCGACCTGGTATTGGCTGCTGCGCAACGGCTACAAGATGCTCTACCTGCCCGACATGATGTCGGCCTCGGTCGAGACCCAGCCGCGCGCGACCTTCCACGACAGCGCCAAGACGCTGATGGTGCGCTGGTTCGGCAACATGATGCGGACCAACGGCCGCGCCCTGCGCCTCAGCCCGCGGACCATGGGGTTCTTCACCTGGTGGTCGATCCTCGACCAGCGGGTCAGCATGTTCACGACCCTCGTCGGCCCGATCTCGGTCCTCGTGACCGCGATCTTCGTCACGCCGACGGTGATCCCGCTCTACATCGGCTGGGTTCTGGCGACGCGCTACATCTTCTGCGCCTTCATCGCGCTTTTCAACGGCGTCTGGTTCCCGGTCACGCATCCGCCGATCCTCTACTTCTCGCAGATCGTCGGCGCCGCGATCAAGACCTTCGTCCTGTTCCGCCTCGACAAGCAGAAATGGACCCGGCAGGCCTCGACCGGCGGCGGGGTGACGGCCGGTCTGTTCGACCGGCTGAAGGCTGCCGAATCCGCGGCGCATCATGCGCTCACGCTCTGCTGGCTGACGCTCGCAGTCATGTATCTGAGTATCATCTGAGGCGATCGCGGTGGGCTTGCACAAGGCAGAACTGAGAGACCTGAACCTGGGCGGCTCCAGCATGCCGGTGCCTTACGAGTTCGGATACGAGAACGAACACCCGGCGGTTTCGCTGCCCTTCACGCTGCATGTCTACGGCCAGCAATTCACCGGCCGGAAGATCTCGCTGACGACGATCCAGCTTGCCGCGCAGGACGAGATCTTCCTGATCAAGGGCACCCGCCACGCGGTCCGGCTGCAGTTCGAGTTCCAGAACTTCTCGCTCTCGATCTATCCCGAGGTCGTGGTGGTCGGGGAAAGCCGGGACGAGCTGATGCTGAAATTCGCCAATCCGACCGGCGATCACGTCGCGCAGCTGCGGTTCGTGCTCAACAGTTTCATCGCCGGCGACTTCGTGACGCTCGGCTCGGTGATGAGCTATTCCGGCCCGATCAAGCCCAAGGACGAGAAGCCCGTCGTCGAGCAGAAATGGACCGAGCGTTACCGCAGCATCGCGGTGGCCCTCGTCTCGGGTCTTCTCGCCCTCGCGGCGGCATCCGCGCTCTATGTCCGCTATACGACCGGCTACGAGATGCACCCGGTCCTGATCGAGCGCGCCGGCCAGCCGATGCAGGCGACGGCGCCCGGCCAGGTGACCTATATCAACCTCGATGCGAAGAAGGGGGAGGTGCTGTTTTCCGTTAACTCGAATAGTGGCGATGTTTTGAATTTCCAGATGCCGTGCGACTGCGAAGCCATTGTAAATCAAGGAATTACGGAGGGTGCGACGGTCCTTCCGACGGACGTAATATTGACAATTTCGGTTAATAACTTTGACCTCAGTGTTCAGGCTTTGATGAGTGTGGAAGGGTTGGCGAGGGCGATGAAGGGCGACCGGGTTTTCCTGGATCTGGCAGACGGCAGATCCATTCCGGTCGAGGCGGTCGCGGGCAAGTCCGCGAACACCGCCGCCATGAGCGGCGAGCTTTTCGTCCCGGTCCGGCTGGTCGCACCCGAAGGGGCTCTGACGGAGGCGGATATCGGCAAGTTCGCGCAGGTGAGACTGACGAAATCCTTCCTTTGGAACTAGGGAGCAGAGAGGCGGCGTGACGTGAGAAAGATCTACCCACTGATCCTTTGCGGGGGAAGCGGAACCCGGCTCTGGCCGATTTCGCGAACGCGCAGCCCGAAGCAGTTCCAGAAGATCGGCGGCAAGGATTCGCTGACCTTCTTCCAGTCCGCGATCCAGCGTCATCGCGGCGAGCATTTCCACGATCCGGTGATCGTCACCAACCTGCGCCACCGCGGCACGGTCGTGAGCCAGCTGCGCGAGATCCAGTCCGGATCGCGCATCATCTGCGAGCCGATGGGCCGCAATACCGGCCCGGCCGTCCTCGCTGCGTCGCAGTCGCTCTTCGGCCGCGACCCCAATGCGATCATCCTCGTCATCCCCGCCGATCACGTGATCGAAGGCGAGATCAACGAGACGATCATCCGCCAGATCGACGCCGCCGCCGCCGGCCGGATCATCATCTTCGGGATCGAGCCGCGCGGACCCGAGACCGGCTTCGGCTATATCACCAAGGGTGCCGAGCTTCCCGAGTTCGCGGGATTGCACGGCGTCGAACGCTTCGTCGAAAAGCCGCCGCTGGCGAAGGCCAGGGAACTCGTCGACGGGAAACTGGCGCTCTGGGCATCCGGCATCTCGATGTTCTCGGCCCGCACGATCATCGAGGAATACCAGAAGTTCGACCCCGAGACCGCCATGAGCGTCAAGCGCTCGGTGATGGGCGCGAGCCCCTTCCCCGAGGCGCTCTACCTCGAGGCGGACGCGTTCAGCCAGACCAGGGCCGAACCGACCGAGAAGGCCGTGTTCGAGAAGACCGACCGCATCGCGACCATTCCGCTCAACGTCAACTGGAGCGATGTCGGTAACTGGTCGGCGATGTTCGACGTCTCCAAGCCCGACAGCAACGGCAACGTCCTGCAGGGCGACGTCATCGTCGTGGACAGCAAGAACACGATGGTGCGTTCGGAAACCCGGCTGGTCAGCATCGTCGGCCTGTCGGACATCATCGTCGTGGACACGTCCGACGCGGTTCTCGTCACCCGCCGCTCCTCCTCGCAGAACGTCAAGGAGGTTGTCGACAGCCTCAAGGCCCGCGGGCGGCCCGAGGCCGAGCACTATGCCGGCGCCGCGCCGACCATGGTGCCGTTCTCGATGCCGCGCGGGCTCGAGCAGATCCACCAGACCGACAGCTTCCAGCTCGGCACCAGCCAGATCCCGATGGGAGCCTGCATCGACCTCGAATCCGGTCACGGCCGGCAAGTCATCGTGGTGAAGGGCATGGTGCATGCGCAAGGCCCGACCTGGCAGAAGACCGTGCGCGAGGGCGGCCGGATCTATTCCGACCCGGACGGGCCGATCCGCATCACCAACTGCGCCGATATCGAGACCGAACTCTTGTTCATGACCTTCGATATCCCGGTCGAATCGCCGAAATCGCTGTCCATGCCGAGCCATGGCTGACACCGGCCGACGCCTCGCCGCGTTCGGGAAAACGACGGTGGCCGCCGGCCTCGGTCTTTTCCTTTGCGCGGCCTCGGCGTCGGCCGCGCCCGACTGGAAGCTGATGGACCTGCGCGCGAAGCTCGCGGCGCTGGCGACGGCACTTAAGACCGACGACGCGGCGCGGAACCTGCCGGTGAGCGCGCTGGTCGCGGGGCTCGGGGGTCATGTGCGGCACACCGCCCGGCAATCGACAGGCGCCTATGCCGCGCCCGCCGGGCCGGCCACGATCGGCTGGACCGACACGCGCTTTGCCCTCGCCACCCTGTCGCAGGTCCATGGCGGCGAGGACAACCTCGCCGTCGTCCAGGCCAGCGGCGTCAACGGCACCGACGCGATCCGGGTCGAATCCGGTGTCGTGACGCTCGATCAGCTTCGCGGCCGGATGACCAACCGCTTCGTCGGGCGCGACATCGGGACCGGCGCCGACCTCCTGCGCATCCCGCTCGTCATCGGCGAGGACGCGACCCTGCGCCTCGGCCCCGGAGACGCGCTGATGCTGAGCCGCAGCGACGGTGCGTTCATCGTCAGCTATGGCCGGATCGAGGTCTTCGGCGCCGAGATTTCCGCGACCGCGGAACCGAGTGCCGCGAACGCGGAATACGTCCCCTTCATCGCCTCGGTCGGGTCGGGGTCGGTGCACCTTTCCAATGCCACGCTGAAGCATCTCGGCTTCGGCAATACCGAGAAATTCTCGGGCCTGTCGATCGTTTCCTATCCGACGATGCGGCCGGCGAACCGGACGGTGATCGAGAACACGCGCTTCGAGAACATGGTCACGCTGGCCGTCGTGGGCGTGACGGATGCCGAGCTGCACGACAACCGGTTCTTCGACATGCGGCGCAATCCCTTGCTGCTGTCGCATTCGCCGAATGCCCGCGTCGCCGGCAACCTCTTCACCGGCGGCTCGCCCACGAATGCCATCCGGGTGTCGAACGGGTCGGGCGGGACCGAGGTCACGGGCAACGTCATCCTCGAAGGATCGCGCGCGGGGCTCCTGATCGCGTCCGGCAGCGACAATGTCTCGGTGACCGGCAACCTGATCTGGCGGCGCAACGGCGGCGGCGTGAAGTTGCAGGACGTGGCCTGCGCCCGCGTCGAGCGGAACGTGATCCTCGACGACAGGCAGAAGGGCGTCGAGGTGCGCAACAGCACCGATGCGTTCGTGCACGCCAACACCATCGTCGGCAACAAGAATGCCGGCGTCTGGGTCTCGGGCCAGAAGACCGGCGAGGTGACCTACATCACCGACAACCTTCTGCGCGAGAACGGCTCCGGGCTGACGACGGCGGCGGGCGCGGCGATCGCGCTCAAGGGCAACGATCTCTCCAATCAGTTCCCGCGCCTTCTCGACGGCGACATCACCCGGCAGTTCCGGGCCGTGGTCGCCGATCTTCGGGGCGAGACGCCGATCCTGCTCGACGCAGGCGGCGCGGTTCCGACCGACAGGCTCGCCCCGGCGGCCTGCGCGCTCTAAAGCGTTTCGGGTTTATGTCGAGATGGCAAGTATCGGAATTCGAACGAAAAAGGTTCGAAATCCGATACAGGGAAAACCCGAAACGCTCCAGGACCGGCGTCCAGGCGAGAAGACCCGAATTGCTTGGCGAAGCGGGACACCATGCTGTAAAACCGCGAGAGGCAGGAACGACGGCGAAGGCGCCGCGGATACGGGCAGTGGAAACGTGCCGATGAAGCGAAGCAGCAATGCCTCGATACGGGCAAGTCGCAAGGTGCGGTTCTTGCGGCGCGCGACGGGCTGGCCGGGACTGGTGGCCTCCGCGCTCGGCCTTGCCGTCGCCCTCCTTCCTGCCCCGCTCGCCGCGCAATCGCTCTACGGCTGCCGCGACCTCGCGTCCGCGCAGACACCGGCGGTCGAGGGCCGTCAGGGCGTCTTCTTCCGCATCGACCCCGACCTTCTGACCTACAACCGCTTCTCCGACGAGGTCGTCGCGGCCATCGGAACGCTCGCGGCCGGTCTGGCGGAGCGGGGCACCACGTTCATCGTCGTCCCGGTGCCGACGAAGGCGCTGGCGATGCCGGAATACCTCGGCCCCGATATCGCCGCCTACGGCTACGACCCCGCCCTTGCGGCGTCGATCTACGACGACACGCTCGCGCGGCTCGGCGCCGCTGGGGTCGAGGCGCTCGACGCCCGGCATGCGTTGCGAACCGCGGTCTCGGGAGAGACGACGTTCTTCAGGACCGACCGCCGCCTGACCAATGCCGGACTCTTCGCCCTTGCGCGGGAGATCGCCGGCCGGCTGGGCGACAGCCCGGCGGACACGGCGCCGGCCGTCTACAAGACCGAACAGGCCGGAGCGCTCACGCTTCCGTCGCAGGACCGCCTGAACCTGCAGATGCACTGCCTGACCCCCCTCCCCGAGGTCACGACGATGGGCTTCGAGACGGTCCGTCAGGAGCCGGCGGCGACCGACGCCGCCGCACCCGTCGTCGTCGTCGGGACCGAACTGACCGGCGCGCCGGACCTCAACTTCGCCGGGTTCCTGTCCGACCTCACCGGCCTCGATGTCGCCGCGCATGGCCCGTCCAGCGACCCGGTCGCGGCGATGTCGGCCTACCTCACCTCCGACGATTACCGCCAGACCCCGCCGGATCTTCTCGTCTGGGAAGTGCCGAGCTGGGCCAATCTCGGCCTTCACGGCGACCAGCCGCTTCGCGAGCTTGCCGCCGCCGCGCGGGACGACTGCGAGCGGGAGCTGGCGGTGACGCAGGCCGGCGACGACCGGATCAGGGTCGAACTTTCCGGCATTTCGCAAGACCGGGCACTGAGCCTTCTGCTCGACACCGGCACCGATGCGGCGCGGGCCGACTTTCACTTCGTCTCGGCAGGCGGCCAGCCAAGGACGCGGCCGGTCGCGCGCGCCGAAGGCCAACCGCGGACCGGGCGGTTCTACATGCCGCTGACCGGGCTTTGGGCCGAGGGCAGCGCCCATGTCGAGATCGAGACCGTGATCGATCCCGGCGCCCTGCCCCGTGTCGCCCTGTGCCGAGGATAGGCGGGATGCGAAACCTCCTCCTCCCGGCACTCTGGATGGTCCTCGCGGCTGGGCCGGCGCTGGCGGAGCGGCTGACGCTGAACTTCCTGCCGCCGGACCTGCCGCCCGCGAATGTGTGCAATGCCGACCCGGAGGAGCGCGACCCCGAGGAGGTGCAGGAAGGTGCTGCGGCGGAAGCGGCCGAGGCACCGGCACCGGAGAACGCCGCGTTCCTCGGCTACCTGACGCGCGATATCCGCGATCTCAGCCATGAGGATGCCGACCGCTGGTTCGACTTCATCATGGTCCTGATCAACTGGCGGGCCGAGCTCGATCCCGGCTTCGCGGGGATCGAGGAAGCCTTCGCGCGGATCGAGCTTTACGTCTCGGCGGGGCGCCTCGATGCCTTGCGGAGCCTTGGCGCGGTCGAGGGCCTGGCCCGGCGGGCCGACGACCTGACGAACAGCCAGAAGGTCCGGCTGGCGCGGCTCTACTGGGCCGGGATCGGTGTCGCGGCGGATCAGACCCTTGCCGAGACGCTGATCGCCACCGCGGCCTTCGCCGGCAATGCCGACGCCCTGATGGAGGTGCTGCGCCTGCAGGTCGCCGGCGAGAGCGTCGAGACCTGGGACCTCCCGCCCGAGGAAACCGCGACACTGGCCTTCGGCGGCATGGTCGGGCGGCTCAACCGGGGGATCTGCGACCGCGCCGAGCGGATGGCGCGCGAATATGTCGATGGCGAGATCCTGACGCCGAACCCCGACCTCGCCTATGCCTGGCGCAGGTTCGCGGCCGACATGGGCGGGGCGGAGTCCGCGTGGCGGGTGGTCGAATACCACCTGTCGGCGACGGCCGCCGAAAAGGACGACGGGATCCTGCTCCGCTACCTCCGGCTCGCGGTCCGGAACGGCTACGCGATCGGACCCGGGACGGTGGCGGAGATCGTCGAGAGCGGGGCCGAGACCGAGGCGGAGATCCGCAAGACACTCGGCCACAACTACAACCGCGTCGGCTCGGCCCGGCGACGGACGGCGGTGCCCTATCTCGATCTCGAGGCCCGTCTGACCGGCGCATTCTCCGCTGCCGAGAACGACTATCTGCGCTACCTGCGCGACATCGCGGCGCTGCCGGACGCGCCCGCCCCGGTGCTGACGCGGCTCGCGAAGGAACTTCTCCAGCGCAAGGGGCGATGGGCCGCCGAGGCCGAGGCGACGGCACTTCTGGAACGCGCGGCGGCGCAAGATGATCCGGACGCGGCCCTGCTCCTGGCCGAGATCCTCCTGCGCTACCGCGACGCGGCGGCGAAGACGAACCGGGCCGAGAACCTGCTGATCGACGCGGTCTCGCGCCTCGGGAAGGCCGATGCGATGAACACGCTCGATGCACTCTATCGCTGCAAGCTTCCCGCCGCGCCGATGCTGGCCGAGGCGCAGTTCTGGGCCGGCGGCTACCGCGCGGCCGACATCGCGCCGGTCGGCGTCTCGCCCACCGATCTCGCCAAGTTCGACCCGGCGATGGAGCCCGAGGCGATCGCCAAGGTGCAAAGCCTCGCGCTTCTCGGTCACGGCAGCTCGACGGCGGATCAGTTGCAGCTCCTGCAGGCCGATCCGGCCACCTCCGACGCCGCGTTGCGCTTCTGGGCCGTGCGGGTGAGCCGCAGCGATCAGGCGCTCGAGGACTACGTGAAGCAGGAATTCGAGCATGCGCTGACGCGCGGCGAGCGTTATGGCGCGATCGAGCTCTTCCGCCGCGCCTATCTCGATATCGGCCCGTCGATCTCGCTCGATCTCGCGGTGGCGCTGGTCAAGCATGCGGGGCGCGACCCGGAGGTCGCGGCCGAGATCGAGGCGCTTCTGAGCCTCTCGGCCGAGCGCGGCGAAGGCGCGGCGATCCGGCTCCTGCAGCGGCTTGCCGGCGCTGACGGCGAAGCGGTCTACCGCACCTATGCCGATGCGATCGAGACGCGCGGCGATTTCCTCGCGCTGATGTTTGCGGGGCCCTATGTCCCGGACGACCGGTTCGATGAATATATGGGCCGGGCGATATCGGTGATGAACTGCTTCACCAAGGATGTGGCCGAACTTGCCGACGCCTACGCAGCCCGCGACCGGCCGGACGAGGCCTATCACTGGCTGCGCGTCGGGCTGGCGATGGAACGGGGCCACGTCCTGTCGAAACTCGGCCTGTCCGACCAGCAACTGTCCGACTTTCGCCGGGGAAGGCCGGCTCCGGTCGCGGTGGCGGGGGACGATCCGGCCGCGCTGCGCCGGCTTTTCCTGACGGCGGCCGATCCTGACGATCCGGCCTACGACCCGGAGGGCGCGGCGGGGTATCTTGAGACCGTCCTCGCGCAGGGCGGGCCGGCGGAGCTCGCCTGGGCGCTCGCGCAGTACCGCCGTGCCGATCTTTCGGTGCGGACGGCGATTGCCGCGCGCATCGACATCCGCGCCGTCGCGGAGCGCGCCGCCGAAGCCGGCGACAGCGCCGCGCAATTCGAGCTCGGGATGCTGCTCCGGGCCGAGGCGGCCGGCGCCGCAGACCTCGACGCCTCGGCCGGCTGGCTCCTGCGGGCGGCCAGGGCCGGCCACAGCGCGGCGATGGTCGAATACGCCGTCGCGCTCGGCTTCGGCCTCGGCCTGCCGGCCGACCCGAAACGCGCGGGGATCTGGCTGCGCGAGGCCGAGAGCCTCGGCAATCCCCGCGCACGGGATCTGATGACCCTCCTGACCGCGATGGCGGCGGAATGACGGCGCGTCGCGGCATCGGTCTGGCGGTCTGGCTCCTGGCCTGGCTTCCGGCGGCGGGCATCACCGCCGGCACCGCCCGGGCGCAAGACCCCGCGACCTGCGACGCGCCGCCCGAGCCCGTCGTCTCGTTGTCCTTCGTCAGCCGCTATGCCGAAGACGACACGAACCGCTCGACGATCGACCCGGCGCGCGAGGCCGAGGCCGAGGACGCGCTGGCCCCGCTCGACCGGTTCATCGACGACCTCGCCGACCGGACCGAGAGCCTCTATTCCGGCCGCGTGAAGGACCGCCAGACCGCCGCCGCCTGCATCCTCGACCGGCTCGGGCGCTGGGCCGAGGCGGACGCGCTCTCCGACCTCGGGACCGAGACGGTCCAGCTGACGATCGGATCGCGCTACGCCGCCTTCGCGCTGATCCTGTGGCAGACCCTGCCCTACGCGCCCGACGATCCGCGCCGCGCCGCGATCCTCGGCTGGCTCGACCGTCGGATGGACGCGCAGATGGCGTTCTGGCCCGAGGCGCCGCGGGGCGCGCGGACGGGCAACCTGCGCGCCTGGGCCGGGCTGGCGGCTGCCGCGCTGTCGGTGCAGACGGGGCAGACGGAGCTGCGTGACTGGGCCGATGCCGCGATCACCGACGTCCTCTGCTCGGCCAATCCCGACGGAAGCCTGCCGCAGGAAATGAGCCGCGGCGAATTCGCGCTGCATTACCAGCTTCACGCCATCGCCCCCCTGGTGACGGCCACGGTGCTTCTGGAGCGGCAGGGCGTCCGCGCGAGCCGCCATTGCGACGGCGCCCTCTACCGGATCGTCGAATTCGCCGTGTCCGACCTCGACGACGGCGCGCGGACGAAGGCCGTCACCGGGGTCGAGCAAAGCCTTTTCAACGGCTCGGAACAGCTGGCCGTGTTCCAGCTGGCCTGGATCGAGCAATACCAGATCCTGCGCAGATCGGACGCGCTGGAAGCGCTGGCGAAGGACCTCCGGCCGCTGATCTATACCAAGCTCGGCGGCAACCAGACGGCGCTGTGGCGACAGTAGCCGGGCCTTGCAGGCGGCTCAGCGGGCCGCGCGCGATTCCTGCAGCACGACATCCTTCAGCCGCTGCGCGAGCGGCGACAGCGGCCGGTCGCGCAGGCTGTGACCTGCCCCCCAGAAACCGGGCCATTCAAAATGAGAGTCTGTTCCCGTAACG
>WOYI010864762.1_pt1 | contig 13926 bp, 11 predicted proteins | sample 6423411 | NCBI WGS metagenome assembly WOYI01 (sample SAMN13441803, study PRJNA592873) | oil field metagenome | biome: oil field; feature: oil-well bore; material: oil-contaminated soil; isolation source: oil-contaminated soil from oil-well borehole | place: Germany: Wietze | collected 2016-10-18 ...
ACACCAATGGTTCAAGCCCAGGAGCATAGTAGCCCACAGGATTCCCCTCCCTTTGCAGATCATGGTGTTGTCTGGCTGCCCAAACTTCATTTCCATCTATACTGGTTACTTCTTCCAAGTTGCCAAATTGCCATTCTACTTCACCACCCCAGCCAACCTGAACCACAGATATTGCATCCACGCCTGAGATGCTAATCCCTTGTGCCCCTATAAGAGAACCCCCCGGAAGCATCTTGGAAGGCACGCCGCCAAGTGGCCAGGTATGCACCTCTTTGCCTTCCATATCGACAAGTATTGTCCTTGGATTGAAAGGATCCATGATGCTAAAGTAGGTATATCCTGCGTAGCTTTTTGTGCTATCGTATTTTTTGAGCCCAGCCATATTCCCGGGCCCAGCCATATTTCCTGGGATGCTCTCTGCGCTTAGATCAAAGCCAACGAGCGATGGTAAAAACAAACCGATTAGAATGGCCATGGTCATGTTAGGATGATTCATCGTGCTCACTTTCATGCCTTTTGCCTTTACCTTTTACGTTTTGCGTCTACCATAAAGATTGGCTTCCTTGCTAGAAAATACCACATCGGCCATGACATCACCAGACAATTCCAACAATTCCCCTTACTCTCGCCCCCCAGCCCATGCACCAGTCAACACAGCGCCTCGACTGGTTATGGTTGACCATACCCATCATGGGCAGCGCCTCGATAATTTCTTGATCGCCACCGTAAAAAATGTTCCCCGGCCCCGTCTCTATCGGGCCATCCGCAGCGGTGAGGTCCGCCTCAACGGCAAACGGTCCAAGCCATCCGGCCGGCTGACCGATGGGGATCAGGTCCGCCTGCCTCCTTTCACTAACCCTGAAAGGGCACAGGTCACATTGACACACCACGCCAAGCGTCTCGAAGAGCGCATCCTGTACGAGGACGCCGATCTTCTGGTTCTCGACAAACCCTGTGGTATGCCGGTGCACGGCGGCAGCGGCCACAGCCACGGCCTGATCGAACAGCTTACCCTGCTGCGCCCCGACATCCAGCTGGCTCATCGCCTCGATCGCCCCACCAGCGGCTGCCTCCTGATCGCCAAGCACCGCCAGGCCCTGCTGCTGTTGCATGACATCATCAAGCAGCGTCTGGTCAGTAAGCACTACCTAGCCCTGGTGATCGGTCAGTGGCCCGAGACACTCACCGCCATGGACACCCCCGTGGTGCGCTCTCCCCTATCCCCCCCGGCAGGGCGCACCATTTCCCGGGATGCCCTGACCCATTTTCGGGTCATGGAGCGGTTTGAGGGCTGCACCCTGTTGCAGGCATCCCCCATCACCGGGCGGATGCACCAGATCAGATTGCATGCCGCCGCAGCAGGCCATCCCATCGCGGGCGATGGAGAACATGGCTACGCCTCCCGGAATCGGGCCCTGCGCCTTGTGGGCCTGCAGCGGCTTTTTCTGCATGCCTGGATGCTGGAGTTACCCTGGCAGGGCACCGCGATGACATTCCAGGCGCCATGGCCGCCAGCCCTGACTGCCGTGCTCGAGCATCTCAGGGCAGCGACACCCCAAAGTGGCCCAGGATAGTCGCCAGGGCCATCAGGGGAAGGCCGGGCAAGGCCGTGGGATCATCGCTGGTCAGGCGGGTACACAACACAGGACCCAACCCCTCGCTGCGAAAGCTGCCGGCACACTCGAATGGCTGGTCCTGGTCCACATAACGGGCGATTGCATGGGCATCCAAGTCCCTGAATACGGCGCTGGTGGGCATGAGCGCTTGGCGACAGGCGCCATCCGCGGCGCGCACCACCGCGACGGCACTCAAGAACTCGACTTTCCGGCCTGAAAAATAGCTCAGTTGCTCACAGGCCACCTCGGCAGTGAGCGGTTTGCCAAACACCTGGTCACCCAGGGCGCAGACCTCATCGGCACCGATCAGCAGGGCGTCGGGAAAGCGAGGGGCCAATGCCCGCGCCTTGGTCGCAGCAAGCCTGGTCACCAGTTCCCAGGGGGATTCCCCGGGCAATCTGCTTTCGTCGACATCTGCGGCTTCCCAGTGGAAAGGCAGACGCAGGCGCTGCAGCAATTCCCGACGCACCACAGAACCAGAAGCCAGAACGAGCCGCGTTGTCATGAGACCTCCAAAAACCCCATTATGGAGTGTTATAGTAGCCAAAAGGGCATGATTTCTCATGCCTCCCTGCGCCCTAGGGAAACGCAGCGTGCAAAGCACCGATCAGGATTGTGAGCTCATGAGGGGTTCCTCGATCCATGGGGATATGCCAGGTCGTCTTCAGCAGTGGCATCCGCAAGGCAGGACATGGGTGGCGTACCCGAAGGGCCAGAAAGGCCATGTTGGCAGGCATGGGGCAACACACAGCCTGTGCCGCTCGATCCTGCCGCTGCATGGCGCCGCCACAACCACATGGATACTCATGACCACTGTATGGACATGCATGCAAGAAAGGTTATGATGACAACAGAGGGGCAGGACGGCCACGCTGCGTCCTGTTGCATTGCAGCCCCATTGCCCACAAGCATGATCCAACAAGCATGATCAATGAGCAACCAGTGCTGATTTTTTCGTCTAGGGAGGAATACCATGGCTATTGAACTACCCCCGTTGCCGTACCCCATTGATGCCTTGCAACCCCATATCAGCAGGGAAACCTTGGAATTCCATCACGGCAAGCATCACAAGGCCTATGTGGACAAGACCAATGAACTGATCGCGGGCACCGAGTTCGAAAAGGCAGCCCTGGAAGACATCGTGCGGCGCGCCCAGGGCACGCTGTTCAACCAGGCAGCACAGGTGTGGAACCACTCCTTTTATTGGCAGTCCCTGAGCCCGCAGGGTGGTGGCGAACCCACTGGAGCCATCAAGACTGCCATCGACAAGGCCTTTGGCTCTGTGGACGAGTTTCGCAAGGCCTTCACGGCCAAGGCAGCCGGCCATTTCGGCTCGGGATGGATCTGGCTTGTCAAGCAGGCAGACGGCACCCTGGGCATCACCGAGGGTCATGATGCCAGCACGCCGCTGACCCAAAGCGGCCTGGTTCCCCTGTTGGCCTGTGATGTCTGGGAACATGCCTATTACATCGATTACCGCAACGCCAAACCAAAATACATGGAAGCCTTCTGGAAGGTGGTCAACTGGTCCTTCATCGCAAAGAACCTGGGCTGACCATCATCATACCCCTTGCGCTCCAGGCGTCCATCTGATGACCGCCATTGCCCATCTGATGGACGCCTACCGGCGCCTGGAGGTGAGCTTCACCCATGGCAATGGGGTCTGGGTATGGGATGAGCAGCAGCACCGTCACCTTGATGGCGTGGCGGGCATCGGCGTACTGGCGCTGGGTCATGCCCATCCGGCGGTGACAGCCACCATCCAGCGCCAGGCCGGTCGTCTCCTCCACGTCTCCAATATGTATCGCATCAGGGAACAGGAACAGCTGGCGGAGCGTCTCTGCGCCTTGAGCGGCATGGATGGCGCCTTCTTCTCCAATTCGGGGGCCGAGGCCAACGAGGCGGCCATCAAGCTGGCCCGCCTGCATGGCCAGCGCCTGGGGATTGCCACACCTCACGTGGTGGTCATGCAAGGCGCCTTCCATGGTCGCACGCTGGCAACCCTGGCTGCTACAGGCAACCCCAGGCTCCAGCAGGGCTTCGCTCCCTTGCCAGAGGGTTTTGTCCAGGTACCCTACGATGACCAGTCCGCGTTGGAAGCGCTGGCGGTCCAGCGCCGTGATATCGCCGCGGTCCTGGTGGAACCCGTCCAGGGCGAAGGTGGCGTGCGCTGTCCTGCTCGTGGTTATCTTGCCAGCTTGCGTCAATTGTGCAACCGGCAGGGCTGGCTGCTCATGGTGGATGAGGTGCAAACCGGTCTGGGTCGCACCGGCCACTGGTTTGCCCATCAGCACGAGCCAGAGGTGTTGCCCGATGTCATCACCCTGGCCAAGGCACTGGGCAATGGTCTGCCCATCGGCGCCACGCTGGCACGGGGTGAGGCAGCCAACCTGTTTACGCCAGGTTCCCACGGCTCCACCTTCGGTGGCAACCCTTTTGTGTGTGCCGTGGCTGCCACTGTCCTGGAATCCCTCCAGGGTGTGATACCCAGTGTCACCGCTCGCAGTGCCTTACTCCAGGAACGGTTGCGGCATCATCTCGTGGCCATGGACTGCCAACATACCCTGCGCGGCCAGGGATTGATGCTGGGTGTTGCGCTGCATGATGTGGATGCCGCACGCCTGGCCGACCTGCCGAGGCTCGCCTTGGAACAGGGCGTGCTGCTCAATGTAACTGCAGGCACGGTGGTGCGCCTGTTACCGCCGCTCATCGTGCAGGAACAAGAGGCTGTCACGCTGGCCGACAGGGTGGCTGCTGCCATCGCCAATTGCATCGGGCAGCCATGAGCAGGCATTTCCTGCATCTTGACGACTTTGACCGCGCGACATTGGACCACCTGCTGCAACGCAGCCTTTCCTTCAAGGATAACCCCAGGCCGTCGCCGCCGCCCCTTGCCGGGCGCACCCTGGCCATGCTCTTCACCCAGCATTCCACCCGGACGCGGGTAGCCTTCTTCAGCGCCATGGCGCAACTCGGCGGCTCCAGCATCTTCCTTGCTCCAGAACACAGCCAGTTGGACCGAGGCGAGCCCATCGAGGATACCGCTTGCGTCCTGTCACGCTTCGTGGATGCCATCGTGTTGCGTACCTCTTCCCACGAAGCCTTGCTGCGCTTTGCCGATGCGGCCACGGTTCCGGTCATCAATGGCCTTTCGGCGGCAGGACATCCATGCCAGTTGATGGCGGACATGCTCACGTTTCGGGAACACCGCGGTCCCATCACCGGCTGCACCGTGGCCTGGATCGGTGATGTCTCCAACGTGTGTCGCAGCTACATGGAAGCGGCCCGCCTTTGGGATTTTGAGCTGCGCATTGCCACCCCAGAAGAACTGTGGAACCCTGCTCAGGCAACCGATCCGCGCATCATCTGGACAAAAGATCCAAGACAGGCGGCAACTGGTGCCCATCTGGTGGTAACCGATGTATGGGTGAGCATGGGCCTGGAACAGGACGCCCTGCGCCGCCGGCGCCTCTTGGCACCCTACCAGGTCACCCCGGAACTCATGGCCCTGACCCACGAGCAAGAAGCCCTATTCATGCATTGCCTGCCGGCCCATCGTGGCGAGGAGGTCAGTGCCGCGGTCATCGACGGCAAACGCAGCGTGGTCTGGGATGAGGCGGAAAACCGGCTGCATACCCAAAAGGCGCTGCTGGAGCACCTGTTGCTGGCCTGAGGGCGCTGCCCGACATGAAGGACTTTTGGCTATGACGCAGCCCAGTTCCATGGCCAGGGTACGGAATGAAAATCGAGTAATGGCGCCTACAGCCGGTCGGTGTTGAGCTCCACGCGCATTGTTTTGGCGAGGTAGGCAAGGTAGGCGTTGAGCATCTGCTCGCTTTGCTGACTGCGCACGGTTTCTTTGGCTTCGGTACGTTCCTTGATGCTGAGTTTGCCCGGGTCTCCTTTTTTGACTTGCAGCACCAGGACCACAGCCATGTCACCGGAGGGCAGCGGGGTCATGGTCACAGCGCGATGTCCCGAAGGCGGCGGTCCAAGCCCGAAGGCGGCCTGCTGGATGGCACTGGGCAACCCTTGGCCTGCGGAACGCGCCAGCCATTGGGGACGCATGGTCCCCGGCACCGGGCTGTCAGCTGATGCCTTTGCCAATTGGTCCCTCAGGGCCAAGGCTTTCTGGGTTGTGAGCTGGCGGGCTTTTTCCTTTTTCAATGCTGCTGTCACCTCGCCCTTGACTTCTTGCAGCTTCCTGACCCGTGCGGGTTCCCGCGCCTCAACCCGGACCACCGCAAGGTGGCCATCGGCCAGCACCACAGGCTCGCTCAATCTGCCCGTTGATGAGCTGTTCTCGAAGGCTACCTGCAGGATGGCTGGATCTTGCCACAATCTGTCACCAGGTTGCTCGGAGCTGGTGAGCCACGGGCTCTGCTTCGCGGTGGTTCCATAACGATCGGCCAATGGCTTGAGATCATCCCCATGGGTATAGACCCAATCCGCAAGCTGTTCCCGGGCCGCTTGCATGGCTTCCTGGTTGCGCTTGGCCATCATGTTTTTGGCAATATCATCCTTGACAGCGGCAAAGGGCTGCTCTGCCCCCCCCCGGCTTGCCTCCACCAGGAATACATGCCAACCCTCAGGGCCCTTGACTGGTGCGCTCAACTGCTGCGGTGGCAAGGCAAAAATCACTTTGTCCAGTTCTGGCGGCAGCATGCCGGGCTGGATCCAGCCCAACTCGCCGCCAAGGGACTTGGTCCCGGCATCCTCGGAAAACACCTTGGCCACCTCGGCAAAGGACTTGCCAGCGCGCAACTGTTCGCGAATCTGCCCCAGGGGTTTTTGGATATCATCCCCGTGCAACAGGATATGCCGCACCAGGCGTTGCGCAGGCACCATGAACTCCTGGCGATGCTCCTGGTAGTAGCGCTGCAGCTCGTCCTCGGTGGGTGGCTTGGCGCCGGCACCCTGAGGCGTGATCACCACCGCAGCCAGCTGGACCCGGGGGGGTGCTTGGAAGTTCTCCATGTGAGCCTTGAAATAATCCTGGATTTCCTGATCATCAACGCTGAGCTGCGCAAGGGCATCCCGCCAAGCAAATGTGGTCACAGCGGTGAGACGTTGCTCATCACGCAGGCTGATCCACAGGTCCACATCATGGTCTGTCACCATGGCGCCGAGGGTAATCGCCTGTTGCACGAAAGTAGCCAGCATCTGCTGGCGCAAATCAGCCTCGAATGAGTTGATATCTTCACCAAGGGTAGCCAGGGCTGCCCGATACCGATCCTGGGAAAATTGCCCTTGCTCTTGAAAAACAGCCACATTGCGGATGGTGCGCGCCAGGACGGCATCCGGTACGCCAAGACCCATGCGCGCCGCTGCCCGTGCCATCAGGCGCTCCTGGACCATGCTCTGCAACAAGTCGAGCTTATAGGCGCGCTCGAATGCCGCGGCATTGGGCAATTGGCGTTGGCCGCCATCGGTCAATACCTGGCGCACCTGGGCAAAGGCGTATTGGAACCTGCGCTGGAAGGTATTGGCGGGGATGCTGGTGCCGTCCACCCGGGCCACCACATCGGCGCCATTGGTGGATTGCAGGTAACGGCCCATACCGAAAAAGACGAAGGGGGCGGCTACTACCGCCAGGAACAGCCACAAGACCCATCCTCGGACCCGTCCCCGGATGGTCTCCAAAACACCCCTATGCTCGCTGTCCCTCATGGCACCTGCTGGCCTGAGCGTACCCGCCCTGCACGGGCCATGATGGGATTTTGGGGCACAAGATGGCGGAGTGGACGGGACTCGAACCCGCGACCCCCGGCGTGACAGGCCGGTATTCTAACCAGCTGAACTACCACTCCCGCTTTGCATGGCTCCCGGTTTGCCTGGTGCTGTTTTTCGGCAGACGCCACATGAACATCCATGATTCGTGATTATGGCACCGGCCGTATGGTGGTGGGTGCTGAGGGATTTGAACCCCCGGCATTCGCCTTGTAAGGGCGACGCTCTACCCCTGAGCTAAGCACCCGCTCAAGGGTTTTTTATTTTACCGCATCCTTCAAGGCCTTGCCAGCCTGAAAGACAGGCATCTTGGCTGCCTCGATCTGGATCGGCTCTCCTGTCTTGGGGTTGCGTCCCTGACGAGCCGGACGGGCACGTACCTTGAAAGAACCAAAGCCAACCAAAGCCACCTCTTCACCGCCTCGAAGACTTTCAGTCACGCTCTTCAGAAAGGCATCTAAAGCCCGGTTTGCTTCTGCTTTGGTCAGATTTGCGTCAGCTGCTATTTTTTCTATCAGCTCAGCCTTTTTCACCTTTCATGGCCTCCTCTAGCCTGCCTTCATCATTATGTTTATGTTTGCCCTGCTTGCTCCACTTGAGCAAGCAGCCCATGCTTCTTCAGTGCGGCAAGGGAATGGCATCAGCATTGGGAGCTTCCCCCGAGCGTTCGGCGCGCCCTGCTTCCTCGCCCAGGGGCAGGGGCAGGTGCTCCAGCGCAGCGCTGAAGACCTGATCGATCCAGCGCACAGGGCGAATCTCCACGGTCTGGCGCACGTTTTCAGGGATATCGGCCAACTCGCGCTGATTGCCATCCGGAACCAGCACCAGACGCACCCCGGCTCGATGCGCGGCAAGCAGCTTCTCCTTGAGGCCACCAACCGGCAGAATCTCGCCGCGCAACGTGATCTCACCCGTCATGGCCACATCGGCATGGGCTGCCACGCCCGTCAGCGCGGAAACAAGGGCAGTCACCATGGCTACCCCGGCACTGGGACCATCCTTTGGGGTCGCACCCTCCGGCACATGAATATGAATATCCTGCTTGCTGTAAAACTCGGGGTCAATGCCCAGGGACCGTGCCCGGGAGCGCACCACAGTTGTGGCGGCGCGGATGGATTCCTGCATGACATCGCCCAACTTGCCTGTATACAGCATCTGCCCCTTCCCGGAAACCACAGCCACCTCGATGGTAAGAATCTCTCCCCCCGCTTCCGTCCAGGCTAGCCCTGTGACCTGGCCCACCTGGTTGTGCTCCAGAAGCTCCCCATAGCGATAGCGGGGCACCCCCAGAAAAGCACCCAGACGCTCGGCTACGACCTGCACAGGAGCTGTTCCTCCGGTCAGCAGTTGCTTTACCGCCTTGCGGCACAGTTTGGCGATCTCCCGCTCCAGGTTTCTTATGCCAGCTTCCCGGGTATAGCTGCGAATGATCGCACGAACAGTCTCGAGAGGCAAGTCAAACTCATCCTCCTTGAGACCATTGGCCTTGCGCTGCTTGGGAATCAGGTGTCGTTGCGCGATATGGCATTTCTCCTCTTCGGAATAGCCGGGAATCCGAATGACCTCCATGCGATCCAGCAATGGCCCCGGGATGTCCAGGGTGTTGGCCGTGGCGATGAACATGACCTCCGAGAGATCGAATTCCACCTCCAGATAATGGTCCACGAAGGTATTGTTCTGCTCTGGATCCAACACCTCCAGCAGAGCGGCGGTGGGGTCACCCCGGTAGTAATCAGCGCCCACCTTGTCGATCTCGTCCAGCAGGAAGACGGGATTCTTCACCTTGATGCGACTCAAGCCGCTGATGATCTTGCCCGGCATGGAACCGATATAGGTGCGCCTGTGGCCGCGAATCTCGGCTTCATCACGAATGCCACCCAGGGCCACCCGGACAAAGCGGCGGTTGACCGCCTCGGCCATGCTCTTACCCAGCGAGGTTTTGCCTACCCCAGGCGGCCCCACCAGACACAGGATGGGGCCGCGGATGCGCTGCATACGGGTCTGGACCGCCAGGTGCTCTATAATGCGTTCCTTGACTTTCTCGAGACCGTAGTGATGCTCATCCAGGACCGCCTGGGCATGGGTCAGATCATTGCACACCTTGGTGCGCTTGCGCCATGGTACGGCGAGCAGGGTATCGATGTAATTGCGTACCACGGTCGCTTCCGCCGACATCGGCGACATCATGCGCAATTTGTTGAGTTCCGCCTCGGCCTTCTCCCGCACCAGCTTGGGCATACCAGCCCTTTTGATCTTCTTGGCCAATTCCTCGAACTCATTGAGCGGCGAGTCTTCCAACTCCCCAAGCTCCTTTTGGATGGCCTTCATCTGTTCGTTGAGATAATACTCCCGCTGGCTCTTTTCCATCTGCTGCTTGACCCGCCCCCGGATGCGCTTTTCAATCTGCAGCAGCCCCATCTCACCTTTGATCAGCGCCAGTACTCGCTCAAGACGCGTCGCAGCATCGACGATCTCCAGCACATGCTGACGCTCTTCCAGTTTCATGGAGAGGTGGGAGGCAATGGCATCGGCCAGTTGACCAGGATCCTCGATGGCCGCCAGGGAATGAAGCACCTCGGCAGGGATCTTCTTGTTGAGCTTGATATAGTGTTCGCAAGCCTCCAGAACCGAACGTCTCAGTACCTCACATTCACGGACGTCATGCGCCTCCTCGTTTTCTGCCAGCAAAGGACGCCAGCTCCCAACCAGATAGCCTTCCGTGGACAGATCCACACGCAGGACCTCAACCCGCTCCAGACCCTCCACCAACACCTTGATGGTGTCGCCCGGCAAGCGCAGCAGCTGCAGAATGTTCGCCACCGTACCCACCTGATAGAGATCATCGGCACTGGGATCATCGATGTCGGGCCGCCGCTGTGCTATCAGCAGGATGCGCTTGTCGTCCTCGCTGATCATGTCCAGCGCCTTGATGCTCTTGGCACGCCCCACGAACAGGGGAATGACCATGTTGGGAAAAACCACCACGTCACGCAGTGGCAGTACAGGCATCTGGGTCGCGGTTTTATTCGTAGTCATGACACACCCTCCTGCGCCTTGTTCGGCAAGGTGCGCTGCTGCCGGATCAGATCAGGATTCAGAGGCAGCATGAGAGTCCTTGCCGTGGAAAATGATATAGGGCTTGGCCAGGCCCAGCACCGCGCCCTCGTCCACCACCACCCGGCTCACATGATCCTGCGAGGGCAGCTCATACATGGTATCGAGCAGGATGTTCTCCAGGATGGTACGCAGACCCCGTGCCCCCGTTTTGCGGGCCAGAGCCTTTTGCGCCACGGCCCGCAAGGCCACCGCAGTGAACTCGAGCTCGCAATGCTCCATCTCGAAGAGCTTGTGGAATTGCTTGCTCAGGGCATTCTTGGGTTCGGTGAGAATGCGGATCAGGGCCTTTTCATCCAGCTCATCCAGCGTGGCAACCACCGGCAGGCGACCCACGAATTCAGGAATCAACCCATAGCGGATCAGATCTTCCGGTTCCACCTGGTGCAGCGGATTGCTGGCATTGAACTCTTCCTGGGTGGGCGCCATGGTGGCACCAAAGCCGATCCCGGTCTGGTGGGTGCGGTTCTGGATGATGCGTTCAAGCCCCGAGAACGCCCCGCCGCAGATAAACAAAATGTTTTTGGTATCCACCTGCAGGAATTCCTGCTGGGGATGCTTGCGCCCCCCTTGCGGGGGCACCGAGGCCACCGTGCCCTCGATGAGCTTCAAAAGGGCCTGCTGCACCCCCTCACCGGACACATCACGGGTAATGGATGGGTTGTCTGATTTGCGTGAGATCTTGTCGATCTCATCAATGTAGACGATGCCCGTCTGCGCCTTTTCCACATCGTAATCACATTTTTGCAACAGCTTCTGGATGATGTTTTCCACATCCTCGCCCACATACCCAGCCTCGGTCAGCGTGGTGGCATCGGCGATGGTAAAGGGCACCTTGAGGATGCGGGCCAGGGTCTCGGCCAATAAGGTCTTGCCGGAACCCGTCGGTCCGATCAGCAGGATATTGCTCTTGGCGATCTCGATGCCGCTGCCCTTCTGGATCCGCAGGCGCTTGTAGTGGTTATAGACAGCCACTGCAAGCACCTTCTTGGCCAGATCCTGGCCGATGACATAGTCATCAAGAATGGCGCGGATCTCGCGTGGCTTGGGCAATTTGGCCCTTTCCGCCTCTGCCTTTTCCTGCAATTCCTCGCGGATGATGTCGTTACACAGCTCGACGCATTCATCGCATACAAATACCGATGGGCCCGCGATGAGCTTGCGCACCTCATGTTGGCTTTTGCCACAAAACGAGCAATACAACAGCTTGCCCGCATCGGAACCCTTGCCTCGTGTTTCATCTGTCATGGCCGACCCTACCTTCGCGATTATGCCTTAGCCCATGCTGCCGGGATGCTTGTGCACTACCGCTCGATCCAGCAACCGGCACATTCTCTCGCTGTTTTCCCATCACTCTATTTCTCCAGCTTCGCCTGCTTGCTGCGGCTGGACAGAATGTCATCCACCAGACCATATTCCACAGCCTGTGACGGCGACATGAAACGATCCCGCTCGGTATCCCTGTGGATGATCTCCAACGGCTGCCCCGTATGGTGCGCCAGAATCCGATTGAGACGCTCACGCACCAGGATGATCTCCCGAGCATGGATGTCGATGTCCGAGGCCTGACCCTGAAACCCTCCCAGGGGCTGGTGGATCAGGATCCGGGCGTTGGGCAGAGAGAAGCGCTTGCCCTTCGTGCCCCCCGCCAACAGCACGGCACCCATACTGGCCGCCTGACCGAGACAGATGGTGCTTACATCTGGCTGGATAAACATCATCGTATCATAAATTGCAAGCCCGGCTGTCACCGAACCGCCCGGTGAATTGATATAGAGATAGACATCTTTTTCTGGATTCTCGGATTCCAGAAACAGGAGCTGGGCCACGATCAGGTTGGCCATGTGGTCTTCCACCTGGCCGGCCACGAAGATCACCCGCTCCTTGAGCAGGCGGGAATAGATGTCATAGGCCCGCTCGCCGCGAGGGGTCTGCTCCACCACCATGGGCACCAACTGGGCCATGGGGCCCTGCTCCAACCCGGGACCAAATGCTGTGCTCATGCGGCGACCTCCATGGCTTGCTGCAACTCCATATCGACCTCCTCGGTGCCGTAGCGTTCCTTGATGGCGTCGAATACCTGTTCTTCCAGGACCGCCAGGGAGATCCCGGAACGAAAACCGGCATGATCCCGATAGGCCTCCAACACCTTTTGATAAGGCTCCTTTTGAGCCTGAGCCACCTCCTGCAGGCGGGCGATGAGTCGTTCCTTGTCCAGCTCCAGTTGCCAGAGCCTGGCCAGTTCACCCACCAGAATCATGCGCGCCACCTGGGCTCGTGCCTCGGATGCGAACATCGAGGCATCCAGCACCTCGGTCGCCTTCTCATGGGGAATCCCCATGGATGAGGCCACCATGCGACGCATGGCTTCCTGTTCCTCCGCCACCAAGGTCTCTGGCAGGATGGGCACATGGGCCTGGGCCATGCGATCCAGCCACTGGCGTCGGCTGGCTTGCGTGGCCTTGTCCTGCGCCTCATGGCGCAGGGAGCTGGCGAGCTTCTCCCGCAGTGCGGCCATGTCCGCCATACCAAGCCGCTCAATCATGGTCTGTTCATCGGGCCACACCGGCTCGGACACCTCCTCGACGGTAATGAGCCATGTCTGCGTTTCCTGGACAGGGGTCGTGTCTGCCCCATCATGGTTGACCGCGTCTGGCCCTGCTTCACCCGCTTCACCCTGGGTGCTGTTCTGCTCCGCAGGCGCCTGGGGTGCGGACTGTTGCTGGAAGGTTCTCGTCTCTCCGCCTTGTGCACCGCGCAGCACGGCCACCAGATGCTGATCGGCGGCCTTGTCGTCCAGAACCAGATGATAGGGCCCTTGCTGAGCGGCCTGATCGGCACTCTCTTGCTCAGCATGATGCTCCGGGTGCGCCCTGAAGGTGACGCGATCACCATCACGCGCCTCACGCGCCACCTTCTGCCAGGTGCGCAGCCTGTCGCGCAACTGTGCGACGGCCTTGTCAATATCCTCGTCTGTCACGGTGACCCTGATGGACCTGGGACGATCATTGTCAGGAACACGAAACTCACCCAGCTGCGGCAGCACCTCGAAGGCAATGGAAAAAGCCAGATCCTGGCCCACATGACCATGAAGATCCTGCTCCAGTCGCGGCCGGCCGGCCGGACGCAGCCCATGCTCCTCCAGAGCCTGCCGGTAGCTGGTGGCAACTGCTTCGTCCACCACCTCATGCCAGGTTTCATGGCCATAGCGCTGCTCCAGGATGCGCCAGGGCACGTGACCGGCACGAAAACCCTTCAGGCGCGCTGCCTTGGCGCGATCTTGCAATTTGTGTCGATAGGCCGCCTCCAGATCTTCGGCAGGAAGCCGCACTGAAAGGCGGCGTCCCAGCTCCCCTGTGGCATCGAGCGTATTCGTCATGATGATGATTCCAAAATGAGTCCTTGATTTATTAAAATATCATTAAAATATCATGCCATTCATTGGGCGTGTGGCAACAAATCCAAC